>Ga0315553_10000399_pt1 | contig 38991 bp, 40 predicted proteins | sample SalMarSW160140MG_FD_203099 | JGI IMG/M metagenome (GOLD analysis project Ga0315553, IMG submission 203099) | Salt marsh sediment microbial communities from the Plum Island Ecosystem LTER, Massachusetts, United States - Salt Marsh Sediment SW1601-40 ... | reverse complement strand
TTTTTGGGTTAATTTCGCAATGCAGCTGTCTCTTCGCTTCACAAACTTTTCCCTCCCATCGGTATAAGAGGGAAGAACCCATTTCATTTCCTTCAAGTTTTGCGTTATAGCCGGTATCCAATCCCAAGGGATAGATATAAGTATCCCTCCCTCCGGGAATCGTTGGAGTGCTTTCCCGCAGAAGGTCATCCCGGTAGGCACGTAATTGATTTTGCCACTTTGATATGGATAAACGAAAATCCAGGCACATCCCAATACCCCTGTTGTCTTGCTCTCCCATATCTCGCCAGTCGAATAGGACATCGCCCTCAGCACGATTTCTGCCTGGGCGGGAGTAGCCACAAGAATTAAGAGGTCTGGATCGAATGTCAGCTTGTCCAGCGCGGACACAGCTACATAGTTAACCGTACCTTCCGGAAATTTGGGAACGTATTGATATATTCTGGCGTTAGCCCTTGGTTCCTGAAAGATTTCCAATGCAGCTCCAAATTCTCCTCCTTTGCCCCATGAGGACATCAACTCCATCCCCAGTGATACTGTTCCGAAGCAATCTTCATTCTCCTTAGCGAAATAAAATGGGGATTCCCTTTGCTGTGCTTCTTTGATCATTTCGCAGAAAGCCAGACGTTTGTCTATTTGTTTTATTCCTCCTGGTTTGAAGTACAGGAACTTGAAACCTACAGGTGGCTTCTCAAATTTAAGTTTGTTGAATATGGATAAATCAGTTTGAAGTGGTCTCATATCAACCTCCTTAAAAAAATGTATTTCCCGCAGTAGAGGTCACTGTGAAAGGCGCTGGTAATAGCTTATTTCTCCAAAATTCTAGCCTATACTATATCATCCTCCGTACTTTCAAGCATATTTGGCGTGTGAGCCAAGCCACCCATAATTTTACGGCGTCCTTCACCTTATATCAACCCCACTTGCTAAAAATTTACAGCGACGGGAGCCAAACTGTGCTTGACAGACTAATTAAAATTATGGTAAAACGCGTTCAGATTAGTGGGGAGGTGGTGAACCTGCTAAATGTGAACGGTCGAACTTCATCTTTTGGATTTATCAGCAAACTATAGAGTAAGGAGTGAGAACTATGGCAAAAATACCTGACAAAATTGAAACCTGGCAGATGGTGGAGCCGGGCAAGCTAGCTAGAACCAGCGTTGATGTCCCTGAGATACACCCGGGTGAGGTGCTGGTTGAAATTGCTGGCTGCGGGGTCTGTCATACCGACCTGGGCTATTTCTATGATGGCGTGCCCACGGTCAACAAACCGCCGCTGACCCTGGGGCATGAAATCAGCGGCACGGTAATAGCTGGCGATGAAAAATGGCTGGGCAAGGAGGTAATTATACCAGCGGTGATGCCGTGCAATAATTGCCCCATTTGTGCTGCTGGAAGGGGCAACCGCTGCCTGGCGCAGAAGATGCCCGGCAATAGTATGGAAATCTACGGTGGTAATTCCAGTCACATCGTCGTCCCTGCTCAGGATTTGTGTGTCATCACAGACAAGAAAGGAATACCTCTTTCTCATTTTGCCGTAATTGCCGATGCCGCGACCTCGCCCTATCAGGCAGCAATGAAGGCTGAGGTTAAACCGGGGGATTTAACTATCATCGTCGGGACTACCGGTGGTCTGGGGGTATATGCCACCCAGATTTGCTCGGCATTGGGCGCTAAAGAGGTTATTGGCATTGCCCGCAACCCCAAGAAGCTCGAAAGAGCTTTGAAATATGGGGCAACTCATACTATTAGTACAGTGGATAAGAGTGCCAGAGATGTTAGGGATGCATTTCGAAGTTACTGTAAAGAAAAAGGCCTGCCCGGTTACGGCTGGAAGATTTTTGAGTGGACGGGCACCGCCGATGGTCAGGCAATTGGTCTGGAGCTGCTGTCATTTATCGGCAAGCTGCTGATTTGCGGCTTCGGCATGCAAAAGAACGAGTATTCTCTATCACGGTTGATGGCATTTGACGCTGATATTATGGGTTCCTGGGGCTGTTTACCTAAGTATTACCCTGAGGTTTTGAAGATGGTCCTGGATGGCAAGATACAGATAGAACCTTTTGTTGAGACCAGACCGATGAGCCAGATTCAGCAGGCGTATGAAGAAGCTCACAGGGGGGGATTGGAAAAGAGGATCGTACTGACCCCCGATTTTTAACGTCCCGAGCTGACATTAGTAGCAGGTTCCTCTCAGGGGTGATAAACAAGGATACTACCCGACATAGCCCCCGTCAACGGATAGCACCTGTCCGGTGATGTACCGCGCATCATCCGATGCCAGGAACACAAAGGCCGGCGCTACCTCCTCAGGTTCGCCAAACCGTCCTAGCTGTATTCTCGAGAGGTATATTTCCTTTAGCTTTTCATCCTCTCTTATCTTGCCCGTCATCTCCGTTGTGATAATTCCCATAGATATGGCATTAACATTTATAGCGTATCTGGCGAGCTCTCTGGATGCGGACTTGGTGAACCCGATAATTCCCGCTTTCGCCGAGGCATAGTTTATCTGCCCCATCGTTCCGTACAATCCAGCAGTGGAGATGACATTGATAATCTTCCCGTACTTATTTTCCTTCATATGGTTAGCGGCAGCCTGCGTGCAATTGAATGTGCCCTTGAGGTGAATATCGACAACCTGGTCCCACGTCTCCTCGTCCATCTTCAAAAGCAAAGCGGGCCTGGACAGTCCAGCATTGTTAACCAGGATATCCACCCCCCCCAATTCCCGCACCGCCTGGTCGACCATTGACCTGGCATCCTGGTAATTGCCAACATCCGCTTTCAAGGCCACAGCCTTCCTGCCGAGCATCTTTATCTCGTCCACTACCTCATTAGCAGTGGCGTCATTGCTACGGTAGTTTATCACCACATCGGCGCCTTCCCTGGCAAAAGCCAGGGCTACAGCCCTGCCAATACCCCTCCCACCACCAGTGACAATTGCCTTCTTATCCTGCAATCTCATAATACCCCCAATCTAGTTACCTGTTCTTCCATTCAGGCTTGCGCTTATCCAAATATGACTGCAACCCCTCCTGGCCATCTTCAGTTTGCCAACTCTTGATACCATGCTCCACCCCCTTTTCCAGCGAAGCCTCAAGTGAGGGCGTTTCCGCGCAATCATACAGCGCATCTCTCACGAGCCTGACGCTCAGCGAGCTTTTTCCCAAGAACTTGCGTGCGAACTCCTCCGCAGTCTGGTCCAGTTCTTCTTCCGGAACAACTTTATTAACGAGACCAATTCGTTCCGCTTCCCGGGCACTGACATTTTCCCCCATCACCAGCAACTCAAACGCTTTCTTCTCCCCCATTATCCTGGGGAACAAGGGGGCAGCCGCCGGCGCCAGCCCCCCCAGTTTTATTTCCGGCTGACCGAGCTGGGCTTTCTCGGAGGCAATAGCCATGTCACAGCCGGCAACAAGCTCGCATCCACCTCCCAGTGCTACGCCATTGACCACAGCAATACTCGGCTTGCCAAGACCTCTCAAGAGATGGAAGACACGGCCGAACTCCTTCATCATCTTAGGCATCTTCTCCCCGATATGGTCCTTTACCTCCACACCGGCACTGAAGGCCTTGTTCCCAGAGCCACGGAGCAACAGTACCTTAACTTCATCATCCTTCGCCAGTTGCTCCAGGGCAGTATTTAGCTCCACCAATGTATCACTATCTATTACGTTAAGTGGCGGGCGGTTAATCGTAAGAGTCGCCATTCCCTCTTTCTTATCCACGACAATGTTCTGGAATTTCATATTCCCTCCCTTCAGGATATATTTCGTTCCTATTATACAGCGAAGCGCACTTTTCGCCAAAAAGCGAAAGCCCACGGTTTATCCCTGGGCTTTCGTATTTACGCCATCCTTATCAGTTTACTGCTTCGGCTTCGGCTTCGGCATGACTTGCTCTGCCAGATCATCATCGAAGCTATGCCCCTGGGCAATCAACTGACGGAATTTAATAAAGTCTATCCTGCGCTGACCCGTCATATCTTCCGTATTGAAGGCATTGAACCCAAGATAGGCTTCCATATTCATATTCGCCCCCAGCCAGTACTTGGCGCTTATCTTATTGCCATCCCAGAAGAACTTCTTTTTCAACCTTATCGTCTCAATGCTCTTCATCAAGCACATAGGCATGAGATTGGTAAGGGTCCAGACAACCTCGTTTACCCTTCGGTCCAAGAGCGAGAAGTCGGTCTCGGACGTCTTTATAATCTCCTTTGCCTTCTTGGCCTCATCACCGGTCTTAGGCTCTCCATAGACGATCCTTCCATCCTCTACATACCTGTCGGTAATCACCAGAGGGTTCCTAATCCACTCACCATTGAGCTTCTTCACGGGCATTACATCGGTTATGAAGCCCAGCCTGTGCATTTTATAGGCACTCCACAGTTCGTTGGAGACGCAATTCCATATGGCCAGCTCTGTAGTAGGTAGCTGCCAGGGGAGAAAATCAGTTGAGCCTCCATCCGGCGTTGAGCCAACCCCGGTACCAGCCTGACCAAAAAGAGCAAGGTCAGAGGCAATAGCCAGATCACAGGCCTGACCGATTTCCTGTCCTCCCGCCACCCTCATCCCATTAACGCGACAAATGACCGGCGCCCCGGCATCAAGTATGGCATCCACCATCCCGGAAAACAGATTAATGTAATCCCTGTATTCCCTTGGCCTGAGTGTGTAATATTCGGCATATTCCTTAGTATTGCCACCGGTACAAAAGGCCCTATCTCCAGCAGCGGTGAAGATGATAGCCACAACACTCCTATCTGCCGAGGCTTTCTTCATTCCAGCTATAACGCCCTTGACCATCTGGGTGGTGTAGGAATTATACTGGGCCGGATTATTGAGAGTAATCCATGCCGTGTATAGCTCGTCTACCGTTTCCCCGGTCTTGGGGTTAACCAAAGGTTTCTTCTCATACATGGTGCATGGCGGCTCTGTTCCAAAGAACTCATCGCCGATAAGCTGGTGATCCTTCAGTTTATTATCTCTTGGCAACCAATCCATCGCCATTTGTTCTACCTCCTCTTTAATTTTTTGGTAGTATGTCAAAGAGCTGACATTTCTCCGGGATTTTCCCTGACGTAATAGTTTAGCTTTCCCAAAATATTAGTCCATACTGTATCACCCCCTGCACTGTCAAGCATTTTTCCGAGATTTTCGTCGGATGGATAAAAAGTTAGTGAATTTCAGCAAATTTGGTGATAGGAACTGAACGCTGACTTTCATACCAACTCATAATGCAAGCTTGTGAGCTAGAAAATCCGTCAGGTCTTTGTGGAAGAACTTACCTGTTACTCCCTGACAGACAAGCACCCTGAGGCTGCATAATAACTTGTCTCTGAAAGTTTGTCAATATTCGCATCCCATGTGCCTCAGAATCCCAGCTTGGCTCCGTTAAGCCCTGCTTCCCTCAAATGTATTCACATTCACAGCAATCGGGGGGATTCCAGATTTTATCGGAGTCCTATGTCAGTTCAAGGTCACGACACCTATCGTTCCTAGAATCCAACTGCATTTCCAGCGTGTACCTGCCCATATGAGAGGCCGCCTGAACAGCGACTACAACATGGAAAGCCTAGACTCAGGGTATGACTGGCTAAGCTCTCCATAGATCCTGCGACCATTGCAGGAGATTCACCACCGGATCGACGAGCATCTCCCTGACAACTGCACGCAGGAAATCGTTTTTCGCTATGAAGTCAGCTACAGGGGGACTGACTCTGTAATAAGCCTCTACAAATCGCGAACCCAGGGCATTCTCCAGTAATACCTGGTCCCGGAAATCGCGCAATATGTCAAGCTGACTAGCTGTTTCTGTGCCATAGGCTGCGGTCGCAATAAAGCAGAAGCCCGACACCGGGAAGAAACCAATCTCATCGAACCGCACTTCCCCTCCATTGTTCCAGAGAATTCCCAGGAGACGGATTCTTAGATGAGTCGTACAGATCGGCGCCTGTATCATGCCAGCCCTTTGTACATAAATGCCGTTCGTGTCGGTGGCAGACATCTCTGTTGTCGAACTCAGTTGGGTCCCATTCACTCCCGCCCAGAAGTCGAAAGCGATAACGCCTGTAACATTGCTGGTAACATATATCCATCCCCAGGCATCATATGTCAACGGCATGGTGAGATTTCCAATCCACAACCACTGGGTAAGTGTGTCACCGTCACCTGTTATCCGGGCAGTCCAATTACCTGCATAGATAGGACCAGTATCTACGCGCGTAGCGTTTCCGGTCAGGTTCCATCCGTACGGGACTTCCCCTGCTCCCAGCTCGAAGCTCTGGTTACAGATCATTCCCCCTGCGCTTACGTAGCCGGAGGGCAATAAGCCCAAGACCCCGCTCACGATGAGCAAGGCTGCCAGCACAACCTTCATATATCTACCCATGTCCCACCTCCTTTTGCAACAGCTCAACTCTTCTAAAATTGTAGTTTAAAGCCTACAATATATATTATATAATCACCCCCCTGCACCGTCAATCGTTTCCTGGCTCCTTGTCAAATTGTAAGGGACATAAGCTCTGCTGCCAGGCTTGGAAATTTTACTTTCTCTTGACAGCTGACTTCACCGACGCTTCAATATCTCCGGCCGTCAAACCATATCTTCGAAGCAGCTCCTCAGCCTTGCCTGACAAAGCATACCTGTCACCAAGGTTGACGAATTCCATAGGTACCGGCTTCTCTCTGACTGTCGTTTGGGCAACTCGGCTGCCCAGACCACCCTGAGCTAAGTGCTCTTCAGCAACGACAATTGCGCCCGTCTCTGAGGCCGCTTTGACCACGGCTGCTTCATCCAAAGGTTTGAGGGTATGCATGTTGATTACCCGGCAATCTATACCTTGTCTTGCTAAGATGTCTGCCGCCTCCAGAGCTTTAGCGACCATGATGCCCACAGCTATAACAGTTGCATCCTTGCCTTGTCTCATGGTTACTGCCTTGTTTAATGTGAAGTGATAGCTTTCCGGGTAAACAATCGGTGTCTTAGGGCGACTTAGTCTGATGTAGAAAGGTCCATAGTCCCTTGCCGCCACTCTTACTGCCTCGGCAGCCTCCACAGCATCAGCAGGAACAACAACAGTGAAGCCGGGGAGAGCACAATACAAGGCTAAGTCCTCGATGGCGTGATGGGAGGCACCGTCTTCACCAACGGTAATGCCTCCGTGAGTGGCAACAATTTTGACATTTAGTTCTGGCTGGGAAAGGCAGAGCCTTAGCTGGTCAAAACAGCGACATGAGGCGAAGATGGCGAAACTGCTGACAAAAACGGTTTTCCCCGAGGCAGCTAGTCCAGCCGCTATGCCGACCATGTTTTGTTCTTCCAGGCCGCAGTCAAAAAAGCGGTCAGGAAACTCCCGGGCAAAAAAACTGGTCATTGTTGAGGGTGATAAATCGCCGTCCAGAACAACGATGTCCTTGTTTTGCCTGCCTAGCTCTACCAGAGTTTTGCCGTAGGTTTCCCGAGTAGATGCTTCAGCCATACTCACCCTAACTCCTTCAGTGCCCTTTCGGCTTCTTCCCTGGTAGGTGCCTTGCCGTGAAACGCCACATTGTTTTCCATGAAGCTAACCCCCTTGCCTTTGATGGTTCGGGCGACGATAACAGTTGGTTTACCTTTTATCCTTTCAGCCCCTTGGCAAGCTGATAGGATTTGGTCAAAGTCATGTCCGTCTATATCAATGGTATGCCAGCCAAAGGCTTGCCACTTCCGGGTAAAAGGCTCGAGATTCATGATGTCGCGAGTCCATCCGCTGAGCTGCATACCATTGCGGTCAACTATAGCCGTTAGGTTATCCAGTTTGAACTGGGCCGCTGAAAGAGCCGCTTCCCAAGTTTGCCCCTCTTCACATTCCCCATCGCTAAGAAGAACATAGGTCCGGTAAGTTTTGGAATCCAGCCTGGCAGCCAGTGCAACGCCAATGGCGAAGGACAAACCCATACCTAAAGAACCAGCCGACATTTCTACTCCTGGGGTGAACTTCATATCAGCGTGTCCCTGGAGACGACTATCCAACTTTCTCAATGTTGCCAGTTCTGCCACGGGAAAGTAGCCGGTTTCGGCCAGGGCAGCGTACAAAATGGGAGCGGCATGTCCCTTACTCAATATAAATCGGTCACGGTCTGCCCATTGGGGATTTTCAGGGTTATGGCGCAAAACCTTAAAATAAAGGGCAGCGATGACGTCAGCTGCTGATAAGGAGCCGCCAGGATGCCCACTGCCTGCCGCAGCTATCATGGTGATTACATGACGGCGTAGCTTTTTAGCCATTTCCTGGAGCTCGGCTGTGGACAGGTTGAATTTGTTACTTGGAGAGGCGCTTTCAGGGGACACTTCGCTATGATTTGGCATTGGTCAAAGACCAAATTGTAACTCAGAACGGCTTACAATGTCTATAGTAAATAGGCTACCCACAGATCAAAAGGAACATATTATATCAAGGGTGGGAGTAGTTGCTTTAATTGAGTCAAATCGCTAAGAGACTCCTGATGGTCTCTCCCCGACCTGTCAAGATAGAAAGCATTTACGCCAGCCTGTCGGGCATTGAGGAAATCAAATTGCCAGTTATCACCCACATGGATGATCTGACTCGGCGTTACGCCCATCTCCTCACATATCTTGTGGTAAAAATCAGGGCTTTTCAATTGCCTATAGTGTGAAATGGAGGAAAAAATTCGAACAAAATAAGGTTTGATATCTTGTAATAAGCAATGCAGTAGCTCCAGTGGTGTACCTGAGGCAACAATCAACTTATATTCGCTGGCTAAGAAAGAAAGTACCTCAGCTACCTCAGGATAATAGCCTATCTTATCCAGACAGCCTTGTATCAGTGGCCCAGAGGAACCCAAGCCAAGATGACGAAACCAGTATTCGATATCATACCACTCGAGCCTCTGGTCGCCGATTTTGTCATATTCCTCATAAATACACTTCTTAGCTTGAGCAAGGTCGAGTCCTTTTTTCTGAGCATAAAGTGCAGGGATAGCCTCATGCCATATAGCCTGGCTGAAATCAGGCGTTACCACTGTTCCCTCGGCATCAAAAGAGATTAATTCAATTTGCTTCATTTGAAATGCTGATATTATCATGGTAGGGGGCGAAAGTCCATTTGTCTATTCCACTTCAACGCGCTAAAATACACAGAATGCTAAATTCAGTCACAGAGAAGCTGAGCCAGACTTTTGAGCTGGGTCCCATAAGGCCGCCTAGTGAAGCTTATTCCCTGCTGATAAGGGCAACCAGAAATTGCCCCTGGAATAGATGCCTGTTCTGCCCTATATACAAAGGCAGTAAATTCGAACTGAGATCAGTGGAAGAGATTATAAAAGATATCGAGGCGGTTGAAGCTATCAGAGAGGGTATAAAGGAAATAGCCTGGAGGACGGGCAACGGCGACAAAGTGAGAGAGGTAGCAGCAATGCTCTCCAATCAACTTCAATATGGACAATGTGTGCATAATGTTGCCCGCTGGCTTGCGACAGGAGGCAAGTCAGCCTTCCTCCAGGATTCCAATACCTTAATCATGCGCACCCCTGAGCTAATTCAGGTGATTACTTTCCTGAGAAAAACCTTCCCCAGCTTAAATAGAGTAACTACATATGGACGGTCCCATACAGCAGCTAGAAAGTCGTTAACAGAGTTAAAGGAACTCAAGGATGCCGGGCTAGATAGGATTCACATTGGACTGGAGACCGGCTATGACCCTTTGCTGGCTTATATAGAAAAGGGATGCACTGCCAAGAACCATATTGAGGGTGGGAAAAAGGTGAAAGAAGCAGGCATTTCTTTGTGTGAATATGTCATGCCTGGTCTGGGGGGCAAGAAAATGTCTCAAGAACATGCCAGGGAAACAGCCAGGGTGTTAAACGAGATTGACCCTGATTATATCAGGCTGCGTAGCCTCCACATCACTCCAGCTATGCGATTGTGGACCAGGTTGCAAGATGGAGATTTTGAGTTGCAAACGGAGGACGAAGTAGCAAAGGAAATAGGTGTTTTTATCGAAAACCTGCAAGTTACCAGCCATCTTAAGAGTGACCATACACTTAACCTATTGATGGAGATCGAAGGCAAAATGCCCGAGGATAAAGAAAAATGCCTCGATATCATAAATAAGTATTTATCTTTGCCAGATGAGGAAAGACTCAATTTCAACTTTGGCAGCCGGACTGGTTTATACAATAGGCTAGCTGACCTCAATGATAGCTACAAACACGATAAAGTAGAACAAGCTATAAAAAACATCAGAGCACAGGGTGGCAATGTTGAGGAGACGATATTCAGGCTGAAGGACAGCTTTATTTAAGGGGAAATAGTGGCAAAAGGATTTGTAAACCTAAATCGTTTCAAGCACGGCCGGGCAATAAAGCGGGACAGCAAACAAAAAGCCGACTTACAGGGCGGCAAGGGAATCAGGGGAAAGAGGATTAAATTTCGTGGCTAAAATAGATGGGCTTACCTTTGGCTCTATAGTAGCTGAAGGTAAGAAATACCACCGGGATGTTCTGATTTTTGCCGATGGCACGGTAAAGAAACGAAAAGGCGGCTTTCTGATGCTCGACAGTCATAAAATCAAGAAACAGGAACTGGAGGAATTGAGCCAGGGGCAACCTGAAACAATAATTGTCGGCACCGGAACCAACAGCGTTGCCCATATAACTCCGGAGGCAGAAAGCTGGGCTAAGGGGAAAAATCTAAGCTTACTGGTTCAACCATCCCACGATGCCATAGCCGTGGTAAATGAGCCCGCCGAACAAAAGAAGGTCGCTGCTTTGATTCACATAACCTGTTAAGGCATAAATTTATCTCAGCGTGATTTCTTTGTTGTAATGCTCTCAGCTGTGTTTCTGGTATTTTCTTCCACATGGACAAGTACGTAAATAAGTTCCCTACTTGCCAGCAAGAATAGCCAGGCCAAGAAGGAGAAAATTACTCCCCCAATCGCATAGAAAGCACCTGTAATTCCGCCCGTCATAATTCCGAAAACAATCGCACCAATAACGCCAACTACCAGCACTATCCACCCCAGGATCCTCAAAACAGTAGTCGCATACCGTAGAAAAGGATACTTTTCCATCTTGCCTCCTTTCTGTCCTTAAAGTTTTTCAAACAACATTCTGTAGTTGCTCAATTCATAAGGCACAGTCGCATAATCAATTTTCCACTCAACCAAATCGAAGATTTGGGTAGGTAAAATAAATTAGGCGACTACTCTGATGCACACAACTTGCAGAACCTTGGACTTTACTCAAATTCGCCCTTCCCCAAGCTGACAAATATAATGGCGAGTATCCCGAGAATCACCCAAGGCCCAAGGAGTGCACAGATAGACCCGGCAAGCGCCAGTCCCCAAACCCTTCTTTTCAAGGCGTAGCTACCACCCACTATAGCAATTACCCCCACTACAATTATGGGAACACCAATGACGCTAAACCATGGCATCCAGAAGAACCATCCGATGCCACCGACTGCAGCAACTACTATGCCGGTGATCACAGCAATAGCTCCTGCAATAATACAGAGTATGCCCGCAGCTGTCGGCTTCCAAGTTTTTTCCATGTCTTGCCTCCTTTTCTATTCTTTCACATAACGATATAGTTACAATCTCTCCTTGTCAATACCCCAAAACTTCAACACCCACCACGACAAGGGGTTTGCCTGCCGTAACCCATGCCGGCACTGCAACAACCAAACGCTTGCTTTGTCAGCAATAGCAAATCATCACCACACTCCAGGCACCATACAAGAGAGCTTATCAAGGTATGAACCAAGGCATGAGCCAGGGTATGATTGACACGTCCACCACCAAGGCTAGGATTACCCCGACTATCACAGCTATCCCCAGGGTAATAAGAAACATCCGCCACCACAATCCCCAAGCTAATTTCCAGGTTGGCTTTACCTCGTTATCCATCTATTTTTTCTCCTTTTTGTTTTTTCCAGGTTCCAAGCTTCTCAATTGGTTGAATAGCTTCTGAGGCCCTTCGATTCATTATAATTATAGCTATTACTTGATGTCAATATAGTTAAGGGGATTATTTATCAAATCGCTCGTGGTGAGCTTGTCGAACCATGAGCGATATTCAAGAGCAGACTAGCTCGTCTTTCTACTTCGCTAGGCGGATAGGTTGCTAAACAGTCTCTCCGAAGGCTTCCAGGTAGCTTAACCAAGCTCCTTGACCATGTAAGCACCTTCCAGAACATAACCAAGCGAGCGGTAATACTCCCTGGCACCGATACCACTAAGCACCGATAATCTATCCGCCTTGAATTCCTCCCCGGCGATTCTCTCTGCCTCTCGAAGCAACCTTTCACCGAGACCGTGATGTTGAGCGGCTCGCTCTAGCCTTCCCCCTAGGGGGACTTCAGAACCAAAAATATGTAGCTCCCTAACTATCGATTTTTCCCCATTTATTCTCAGCCTCAGCAAGCCAAACAAGGTCTCATTCTCATCCTCATAAGAAAGGAAGACCTCCTTCCCTCCCCAGGTTTCATAATCTATCCTGGTTAGCCACGGCTTGCCAATTGCCCAGCCATCCCTCAGGCGATGCCCATATTCCCGACAACGAATGCAGTTACAGCGAAGTCCAGTTTGCCCCATCTTCTTTCTAACAGTTCCTCTGAGCGCTAAGTCTCTGCTTCCGGCAATGATAAATTTGCTGGGAATATCCCGCATCAACCTCGAAATCCTTACATATTTGGGAATTAGAGCTTTAATAGCCATAAGCAAATCAATCATTTCCCCATCGCCATAAGGACGGTAGCGATTATCCCGATACCAACTCTCTAGTTCACTTCCCCGAACTACCAGCGTGGGGTAAAGTTTGAGCCCGTCAGGTCGAAAACGCTCATCTCCAAACAATTGCCGCGATAGCTCTAGGTCATGCTCAGGTGTTGACCCCGGTAGACCAGGCATCCAATGATAGTACACCTTAAAGCCATAATCCCGTAACAGCCTGGTTGCGGAGATAACTTCAGCTATCCCATGTCCCCTCTTTGTCAGGGAGTGAACTTCATCGTCCAAAGTCTGTACCCCAAGCTCCACCCTGGTGGTGCCAAAATCAAGCATGCTCCTTATCTCCCCCTCCCCACAAAAGTCAGGCCTGGTCTCGATGCACAATCCCACACAGCGATGCTCAGCATTTTCATTCAATTTCCTGGCTTCCTCTAAACTACTAGAGGGGATGCCGTTCAGGGCATCATAGCAATCTTCAATAAACTGATACTGATAGTCCCGGGGGTAAGATAGAAAGGTGCCCCCCATGATGATAAGCTCTACTTTATCCTGGGCATGTCCCATTTCAGCCAATGTCTTGAGCCTGACCTCCACCTGTTTTTTGGCATCGAAGCCACAACTGCGAGCCCTGAGCACCGCTGGAGACTCCATAGTATAACTCTTGGGTGCCTCAGGAGAAGTGGGGCAATAAACACATTTGCCGGGGCAGGGAAATGGCTTGGCCATAACTGCCACCGGGGTTACTCCAGAAATAGTTCGAGATGCTTTCTTCATGTCATCTCCATGAGCATTTCACCATAATATGCTAAAGTTTAGCAGAGTGTATATATGACCACAAACAGAGAGGTTTTCGACCAAATAGCTGAAAGCTGGTACAGGGTAAGGCATTGGCCTTTATTAAAAGAAGAGCTAGAGGAACTGGTGGCAAGATGGCAAAGCGGAAAGCTGCTAAATGTTGGTTGCGCTCATGGACCGGACTTTTTGCCTTTCAGCCAGGGCTTTGAACTCTGGGGGGTAGATTCTTCCCCAGCCATGCTTAAGCAAGCTCTGAGGTATTCTGCCAAATTTAAACTTTATGTCAACTTAATGGCCGCTGATGCCTTGTTCCTGCCTTTCCCCAATAATACCTTCGATTGGGCAATATCAGTGGCCACTTACCACCACATCAAAGGCAGAGAGGAAAGGGGAAAGGCATTCGTAGAATTAAAGCGGGTATTAAAGCCCCAGGGCGAGGCTTTTTTAACCGTATGGAACCACGGACAACCAGGGTTCTGGTTCAAATCAAAAGAGCGATACGTCCCCTGGAGGCTAAAAGAAAAATCAATTTACCGCTACTATCACCTTTTTTCTTATGGCGAGCTAAGAAAGCTGCTAGTCGAAACTGGCTGGGAAATCATTGCTATGTCACCAGAGAAGTCCTACCACTTCCCGATAAGGAATTTCTCACGCAATATATGCGTTCTGGTAAAGAAACAGAGCACCCCTCAAGTACCAGCGATGTAACGCTTTTAGCCCTACACGAAACTCGACGATATCCCTAAATTTCCGTAGCGGCGATGTTTTAGACCCGCAGCTACGGAGCCTTTTTCTCAGCGGATGAATCTTGAGCCGCCTTCACCCCCTCAGTAAATCCAGCCTCAATAATGCCAATGAAGACCTCCACCAGTTTAGGGTCAAACTGCTTCCCAGTTCCCTGCCTGAGCTTTTTTATTGCCTCCTCACGAGACAAGGGAGGGCGGTGAGGACGGGCAGAAGTCATGGCCTCAAAGCTATCAGCTATAGCGAGGATGCGAGCTTCTATGGGAATTTCTTCGCCTTTCAGCCCTTCAGGATAGCCCCCACCATCCCAGCTCTCATGATGATGTAAAATGCTACTTACACAGGAAACTAGATGGGGTACGTTACCGACGATATTTGCCCCTAACCTGGGATGAGCCTTAATCGCTTCCCAATCTTCTCCATTAAGCCTCCCCTTTTTGTTAAGCACTTTATCGGGAATGCCAATTTTGCCAATGTCGTGAAGCAAAGCAGCAGTGCTCACCCTAGATACCTCATCAGGCGATAGCCCGATCGCTTCCGCCAAAGCCTCAGCATAAGTGCTAACTTTCCTGGAATGACCATAGGCATATGGATCTCTATCCTCCACTGCCGAGACTAAGGCATAAACACTACTCAAACCGTTACGCTTGGCATAAATCCCCTGAATCCCTCCGTAGTCCGGTGGCTCGGATAAAATCTTGGAAGAGAGGAAGATCCGATTACCTCCAGTCCGCTTAGCATGATAAAGAGCAGTATCAGCCACGCCAACAAGTTCATCAGATACCACTCCATCCGTAGGATAGCTAGCCAAACCAATGCTGCAAGTTACAGTAATTGCCCTCTTCTCCATCTCCCGGGCAATATGCTCTCGAACTCGCTCAGCTACGACATAGGCATCATCCATAGCTGACTGAGGCAAAATGACAACAAATTCATCGCCGCCATAGCGAAAAGGTTGGTCAGCATTCCTGACAGAGCTTTCGATAATTCTCCCTACCTGGTTGAGAAGAAGGTCTCCGGCGGGATGCCCATATGCATCGTTATAGGCCTTAAAGTTATCCAGATCAAGCATGAATATAGAGAACACATCGCCATAACGAGAATGCCGGGAAATCTCATCTCTGAGTCGCTCTTCAAAATGACGGCGATTAAATAGCCCGGTAAGCCCATCCAAACGAGACTTTTGTTCCAATTGGGCATAAAGTTGCGCATTCTCAATTGGCGCAGCTATCTGCAAAGCCACTTTTCCCAGAAGTTGTATTTGCCTGCTACTGTAAGCGTTAGGTTTGCGGCTGGCCAAAATCAGGCTGCCAATAATACGGTCTGTGACACTCAAGGGCAGGTAAACAACAGAACGAATCCCTAGCTTCACGTGACTCTCCCAGGTCCAGAATCTGTGGTGTCGTTTCAAATCAGCCTCATATACGGCCTGTCTATCCCGGCACGCCACCTCTGTAGCCGTCCCGTCAAGCGGTATCCTTTCCTCCGGCTGCCAAGCAGAACCTACGGTACTGGACAGAGCCAGAAAATAAAGCTCGCTTCCATCGATTAAAGCAATTGTTGCCCAATCAATATCCACCACTTTCTTTAATTCCTGGGCGAAAGCTTCAAATATCATCTGAATGCTCGTACTGGAGGTTATGATTGCGGTTAAACGATTAACCAGAGTTGTTTCTTCGTCTTGTTCCTTCAATCGCTCATGGGAATACTCCTTTGCCATGCTCGCTGCCACCTGGGCAGTGATAAACTCCAGTAAATCAATATCCTCAACTGCGTAAAGCTTCCCATCTCGCCTCTCGCTTATTGCCAGAACAGCCACAAGTTTCCCCTTGTTCATTAAGGGAACGAATATCTCTACCCCTGCCGATCGAATCTCCTCTTTCTCCTCCTCCCATATAGATTGGAATTCAGGAAAGATAGCGAGATTCCTTTCCGGTAATATGGTGCTTTGGTTCCCCAGCCAGGTCACAACAGGACTATCTGCCCTTAATGTCAACTCCCCCATAGGATTATCCTCCGCAGGAGGGTAGGTAAATCGGGCGCTAAAACCTTCATTTCCAGCCTGGGGCAAAAGCAGACAAGCCCTCCGACAGTCAACAGATTGAGCAAGCAGTGATATGAATTCGCTGCCCAACTGCTCCAGGGTGGGAACATCGTGTATCCTGGTGATAAACTGAGATAACTGTCTGCGATAAGCGTATCTTGCCCCGATAAAGGCTTCCTCCACCTTCTTTCGCCAAAAGTCATGCAACTTGTGAACACAATATAGGATAGCTGGGATTCCCAGGCCGATGGTTACCGCTAAAGAGGCAAAGTTAAGCTCAAAGCCGACGAACCGGTAAGCGAGCCCAAAAAACAGTAACACCATGCCAATACTACCGCCATAGAGGACTACGTATATCAGGGCTTGACGGAATACAACCCTGATATCCACCAGACGGTGGGTCACGACAGCGTAGGTTAAGACACAGGCAATGACAAGGTTGCCAATATGAGGTACAGCATATTTATCTCCCCAAGGAGTAAGGGCGCTGCATATAAAAACTATCAAGACGCCAACAGCAACAAGTAAATAAACAAGCTGATTACGCTCTGCCGGGTTGGGTGAGAGCCTGTACTTTTGTATCAGGGAATATATATCCTTGACGCCCACAGTAAAAAGAAAAAGTAAAAACATAGCAATAATCCAGGGGCCATAGTTAACAATAACACCGCCCGCGTCAGTGATTTCAATGTTCTGTGGAATGTAGCCTGCTATCGCCAGGACAATGGTGGCTATTGGGAAAATATAAGCCACTGGTATTTTAATGCGTTCAGACCGGTAGAAAGAAGAGATAAAGTAATGAAGTTGAACCAGCATCCAGAAGACAACACAAATAATAATTTTTACTTCGAGCGTCTTGTTTTGGATTCCCAAATCACTGCGATGGAGGAAGGTGCTGAAACTCCAAAAGATTGCTGCAATGAGGAATAGAAAGAAAAACGTTTGCTTTCTATCCCATGGCCGGTTATATAGCAAAATAACAAATAAAGGGATGTAAGCAATCGAAGCAATTAAGGGAATTAAACTACGGACATCCATGATATCACCCCTGTATAGTCAAACACATAAATCCCGACACAATTTTACCTGCTATTCCGAACCACTTCACAGGATTGCTTCGCCCCGATAAATCGGAACCCGCAATGACTGTTGTGTCACCATCTCTGTAAATCACTTTAATATAAAGCTATTATTGACATAAATTTGGAAACTGTCAAGAAGGACTATGGTAATCCCCCAAAGGTACAGGTGCTCTCAGTCACGGCTCTCTCAGCGTAAGGCAAGGTTGAAGGTTTGCCTTCGTCATTCTTCGCCCCGGCTTGTCAGGGGCGAAGAACCTGCAAAGAGCTTAGACTGACAAACAAAAGGGCGAGGTTAAAACCTCGCCTTTCTTGCCTTGTAAGGCGCCCTGCTTTTCTCTAAACTATGCTAATATCGTTTAGCAGCGGTACGCTCGACCTCGGTTACCAGCACCGCCTCCACCACAACTTTGGGAGCTCCCAGCAGGGAAAGCACCTTATCCGAAGGGTTAATATGCGGCGGCTTGATGGTGCCCAAATCAGCGCCCTCAGCCTGACGTTGAGAGATGTATCTGGCAAAAGCACCCTGAGGTAGAAAGGTAACCTTTATAGGCTTCAGGCCAAGCATAGTCTCCGGGGCACCATAGGCGCCGTACTGGTTATAGTGATATACGCTATCCAGCTTTCGCAGCTCGTCATATATCGTTGTCGCTACAGCCTCTTCGCTGGCAACATAATTATCTTCGAGTTCCAGATAGAGATGTAATATTGCCCCATCTCCGATTGCTTCTTTACGCGCCGTCCAATCTTTATAAGGAATGCCGCTGCCTTCAATCGCTTCCCAAATCAGTTTTTCCGTAAGGCGCCCGAATCCCGAAATATCAATACGGTCATCAGCCCGGCTATAAAACACCATCTGCGGGATATTAATGTTCAGCTTCTCGTTTCGCAGCGAAGTTATCCTTATTATGTCGCCAATCCTATACCGGACAAAGGCTCCACCATGAAAGTTGGTAAGTACTAACTCATAATTCTCACCAGCCTTTACCTCGTCCAGTAAAACAGTTTTCGGCTGATAAGAATGGTCTAATTGCCATTTGAACCACTCCCTTTCAGGGATGAACTCAAAGAAGTTGAGGTTGGGAGTAAAAGTCATGCCGTCATAGTCCCAGGTTTGCAGAGCGCAAAGGTCTCCTTCACAACTGGCATAATGCTCGAGGGGACGTCTGCCCCATAATTCCTCTACTCTTTTCTTGAAAATTGCGGAATCGCTGCCACCACATATTATCCCTCGCACTGTCCACAGGTCTTTGGGCAACAGCGGGCGGCGGGCCAGCTTGCTCTTAACCAGCCCTCTGGTTACCCGAAACAACGCTCTGGGATGAGCTAATAAAAAGCGGATGCTTATATTTCCCGCTCGCCTCTTAATTTGTTCTCCGGCATAGACTAATGGCGAAGCTAGGCCAGCGAAACCATCAAGACCACGGTATAGAGCTTCCTCGAAGCCAAGCTTTATGCACTGCTCAAAAGGTAGCCCTTCTCCTTGGGAAGGCAAAAAATCGCAGTTGATTGCTTGTTTTGTTACGTAAGCTAAAAAACCCGTTCCATACTCCGGAGGCCCCGAAGTGTGCAGCACTTTTAAATGTTCCTTAATCCCGGAGAGATTGCCTTTGCTATTACAGCCGGAAAAAATAATCTCGGCTACCTGCACCTTCTCCATTTCACGAACAAACCCCACCGATAAGGGTACCCATTTAATATAGGATTTTTCAGATGTACCTGAAGTTCTCGCCCACCCGATAACCTTGGCTGGTAACACATCCTCCCTTTTTTCTATAAGTTCAGGGCAATAATCAGCATAGGTGGTTAATGGCACCTGTTCCCGGAATTCCTCCACACTGGTAGGCATAGCACCACGCATCACCTTCCTCCCCATCTCACTGTTCTTTAATAGCTCGATTTGCTCTAGAAGCAGCCTCTTCTGGATAGCCATAACTTGCTCCAGGCTGAGGTCAATGAAGCCACAGCACATCTGCCACAACTCTTCTTTTCTGCCCTGTCGTAATAATTCAATTGGCCTTGTCATGGCGGACCCATTTTTATGTCGTCCTGAACTCGACACCTCATCGAGCAGAAGCACGCTCGGCTTCTGTTGTCGGCGCAGCCTCCACCTCAACCTTGGGAGCTCTCAGCAAAGAAAGTACTTCGTCGGGGGGATTAACATGCGGTGGCTTCAGGTGACCTAAATCGGCACCCTCAGCTTGCCATTGAGCTATATAGCGGGAAAAGGCGCCTTGAGGAAGCAAGGTAACCCCTACCGGCTTTAAGCCCAGCACAGTCTCCATATCGCCGATAAGGCTGTAGAAATTGAGGCGATGTTTCCTGTCTAATTTTTTAAATTGCTCACGTATCGCTGTCGCCACGCTTCCTTCACTGGCAATATATCCCTCTCTAAGTTCAAGATAGAAATGCAACACAGACTTATTATCAATTATTTCCTTGCGTGCTACCCAATCTACGTAAGGAATGCCGGTGTTTCCAACTGCCTCCCCGATTATTCTCTCTGTCAACCGACCAAGACTAGTAATATCAACGAAATCGTCGGCGCGGCTATGGAATACCATCTGGGGAATATCAATATTGAGTTTTTCATTTCTCAATGAGGTTATCTTTATCATGTCGCCAATCCGATACCTCGTCATAATCCCACCATGAAAGTTGGTAAGAACTATCTCGTATTTCTCACCCGCTTTTACCTCGTCCAGCAAGATAGTCTTCGGCTGATAGGAATGGTCCAGTTGCCATTTGAACCACTCCCTCTCGGGAATGAACTCAAAGAAGTTGAGGTTGGGGATAAAAGTCATGCCTTCATGGTCCCAGGTCTGAGTGGCATAGATACCACCCTCGGTGGCACCGTATATCTCCAGAGGCTTCCTTCCCCATAGTTCCTCTACCCTTTCCCGGAAAATGGCACTATCGGCGCCTCCCCCAACAACTACCTTAACCGACCACAAATCCTTGGGCAACATGGGACGATGGGCCAACCTGCTCTTAACTAATCCTTTTATTAAACGAGCGGATGCCCTGGGATGAGATAGCAGAAAACGGGCATCCACATTTATTATTCCTTTCTTAAGCATCTCACCAACATAAACTAAGGTAGAGGGCAAACCGCCAAAAGCATCAAGCCCCTCAGATAAAGCCTCCTTAAGACCAGTTCTTATCTTCTCTTGAAATGTCATTTCCTCGGCATTGGAAGGCAGGATATCAAAGCCAAGAGCTTGTTGCATTAAATATCCTACAACGCCTGATCCATAATCTCGGGCCGCCATGGTGGCTAGGGTTTTCAAGTGTTCTTTCGCCAGAAAATCGCCTCGAGGGTTGCAGGAGGCAAGAAGCCCGACACCTGCAGCCACCCGCTCAAACTCATATAGAAACCTCTCAGATAAAGGCGCCCACTTGAAGTTATACTCACCAATCCTGCCTTCAGTACGCACCCACATGGCAGGCTTCACCGGCAATACGTCTTCCCTCTTTTCCACAAGCTCAGGTAGGTAATCATAATAGGTGGTCAAAGGTACCTGATCCCGGAATTCTTCCACCGTCTCAGGCATGGCACCACCCATCACCCTCCTGCCCATCTCGCTGTTCTTTAACAGCTCAATCTCTTCCAGAAGCAGCCTCTTCTGGATAGCCATAAACTGCTCCAGGCTGAGATTGAGAAAGCCGCAGCACATCTGCCATAGCTCCTCTTTCCTCCCCTCGCGCTGTAAATCAAGCGGACTTGTCATAGCTATCCCTCCTGCTTTCCCCCGTGTCGTTTAGAATGACAAAGTAGGACTGCATTATCCTGAAGATAGTATGACAGGGCTGGGAATAGCTTGGGAAGAGATTATGTTCTAGAAGATAGTTCTATTTGAAGCTGTGGAGAATGTGATTGCGGAGAAAAATTCGAGGAAAGAAAGTCAGGAGCTTTTTACTTTTGCCGAGCTACCTAAACTTTGCAGTTTCTGTGCTAATTGCTCGAATTCGTTATCGCCAGGTTGCTTGCCTAGCTCCAACCCATAGCTGATAAAGAATTCCAGGAAATTGCGCAATAGCTCTTTCGTTCCTTCCTGAAACTGGTGAAATTCTTCCCGGGTTACGCCGTCTCGCTTTTTACTTTCTTCTTTTTCCTGCAACCGAGTCTCAATAAGGAAGTTGATGAACTCAGACCGGTCCATATCACCCCGATTGTCGTCTACCCTTTTCACCAGCTCAGCATCTACTATTAGCATCCTTTTTTCAGACATATGCCGCTCCTATCATAAACACTCTCCTTAGATTTTTTATGTTAAATAAGGGGTGACCTCACGCTACTTCCAGGCACCCCTCTATAACTCCACAACATCCGAGCCTCAAGCTCCATTGCCATTATTATGACCATTTCGGAACTCGAGTACTTCAATTATATAATTTATATTTTTAAGCAGCTCTCCCCCTTTGTCCGTTACCTGATAGGTAACTGAGGGATTTCCCACTTTCACTTTGTTAACGAAACCGTGACTCAAGAGGAAACCGAGATACTTCTGTATCTGGGCATAGCTCATATTGGCGCTATACATAATCTCCGTCTTGCCAGCGCCATTTTCCCCCACTCTGAGCATATCAGCTATTATCTCTATATTAGACCTTCGCCGATTCATTGTGCCATCCCAATTATATATTACTTTTAGCCCAGTACTATTATACTACCTCAATGGCACTTGTCAACCCCCATGCTTGGCAGTGCAGCGTGATATAATATTAATATAATATAGACTATTGACACCAAAGAGGATTACAGTATACGATAAATCACTGGAGCTAAGTCTAAATAACAAAGAGGGTGTTTAAATTAAAGATGTAAAGCTTCATCAGGAGGTAACTGATGGATAAGATCAAGGTAATGGTAATTGACGAGCAAGCACTTTTCAGAACTGGGGTGCGTCAGACACTGTCTGACCAACCTGACCTGGAGATATTGGAATGCGACCCAGCTCAGAATACACTCGAGCTAATTGAAGCTAATCTCCCTGATGTTGCTTTACTTGGCTCTGACCTGGCTAACCACAACGGGATTGAGCTGGGTAGAAAAATTGCCCAACACTTCCCCAATACTAAAGTCATAGTGTTAAGCCCCGACCCTGATGATGAGGAGCTTTTCGAGGTTATCAAGACTGCAGCCACAGCCTGCTTGAGTAAGAGAGCCACTGGCGACGAGCTGGCTAGCACTATAAGGCGAGCCCACAGTGGCGAATACCCCATAAATGAAAGCCTGATGACCAGACCGAAGGTTGCCAAGCACATATTAAACCAATTTCGCGGTTTTACGAGAACCCTGGAAGGCGTAGCTGCTCCTCTTACCAGAAGAGAAACGCAGATTCTAACCTACATTGCTGAGGGCAACTCAAATAAAGAAATCGCCCATATTCTGGAAATCAGCGAGCAAACAATTAAGAATCATGTCAGCGCTATCCTCCGTAAGCTCAATGCTAATGATAGAGCCCACGCTGTTGCTCTCGCCCTGCACAGCGGCTGGATTTCACCAGAAACAAAACCACGCAGGGTACCAGAAGACTTTGATGAAATTTGAATGCCCCGCGGGCGGGGCTTATCCCTGCCCCTACGATATTGAAAAATCCTAAATCTCAAGCACAAAATCCCGAGCATAAGCAATCAGCACTCAGCTTTTAGCTTCCTTACCTGCCGAGAGGTAGGCGGCTGACGGCTGATTGCTGACCACTGAGCGCCTTTGGCATTCGGACTTTAGCCCCCGACAAGTCGGGGCTCGCAATAACGGCTAAAACCAACACTTTTGTAGGGGGCTTGTCCCCCCAATCCACGGGAGACCACAAGGACCCCCCCCAAAAGTTCTATTGACAAACTAATAGGATATGCTAAATTGTATTCATGTTCTGGGAGAATGAGATTACTACGCCCTGGTTAGCTTGGGTTAAGACATGGGTAACAACCTTGCTTTTAGCCAATGGGCGAATTACACTTTACCCGAGTTATTGAAAATGGATAAGAAAGTACGTCAGATAGAAATCGGGCCGGAGCTACAGACCCAGATTAAAAAGTATCTGGAGCAGCACGGGCACGAAGTAACCGAGGAAGCCAAGCTTCTTGGGAAATCAGGCATTGAGCATACCTTTGTAATGCTGGCTCAAAAAGACGATGGTTTTACTAACTACACTACTGCTATCAACATTGCTGCTGGTGGTGATAAAGAGACAGAAATGAGCACTATTTTCAACTTTGCTAATAAAGCCTACGATTGCGGCATCATTGACAGGCTTCTTATTGCCGTCCCTGAACTCAGTCAGGAAGCGAAAGAGCTGGCTCGCAGGCAGCGAATAAAGGTTATCGATGGAGAACTAATTGAGACACTATTAAAATGGAAACCCACGCAACCAGTTAAGCCCAGGGAGCCGATTAAGTTTGAGACAAAGGAGCAACTGTTCAAATCTTTAGTCGACCTGGGCTATATCGTAGAGGAGAAAGCCAAAGTCAAAGGCAAGTCGGGACTTGAATATACCTTTGATATCCTGGCTCATACTACCAACGGTCAGGTTGGTCATATCCTGGGTATAGATTTCCTGGATGGGGAGAAAGAAGTGAGCCTGGAACAGGTAACCTCATTCGATACTAAAGCCTACGATACTGAAACTGCTGGCAAAGTCATTGTCGTATCCCCAGGGATTAGCTCTGAAGCCAGACAATTTGCCCAGCACCAGGGGATAAGAGTCTTTGAGTTGAATCAAAAACCAGTTTCCGAACCTGCGACCAAAGAGATGCCTGGCCAGCCAAAAGAGAAGCCAGCCAAATCAGATAAGCCCCGAACCAAGCTACTAAAGCAGATGCCCCAGCCTGAGGCATTACAGTTGATTCCCGAGGTGATGGCCAGAAAGTATAATGCCATACCCCTGACTATATCTGATAAGACAATGGAAATGGCTATGGCGGACCCGACCGATATCTTTGCACTGGAGGCTCTTGCCGCCCACAGCCGAATGAGGATTAAGCCTGTAGTTGCCACCGCCGAGGAAATCAGGGACGCTATTGACTTCAATTATAAGTCCTTTAGCGAAATTGAAGAGCAGGTTTCCCGTATCTCCATCCCGGCTGAAGAAACTGATGAGAAGGTTGCCCTTCGTGCTGCTACTGATACTCCGCTGGTTCAGGCTCTCAACCTCATAATTGAAGAGGCAATCAAAGCCCGAGCATCTGACATTCATATCGAGCCACAAGAAGATAGAGTGCGAATACGCTACCGTATAGATGGCACTCTTCAAGATACGATGTCTCTACCTGTAACTGTACATCGAGCACTCATTTCACGCATCAAAATCCTGGCTGAACTGAACATCGCTGACCATTTTCGTCCTCAAGATGGTCAATTCTCTACCAAGGCTAAAGGACGAGAGATAGATATCCGAGTTGCTACCGCTCCCACTGTCTGGGGGGAGAGGTCAACTCTGCGACTTCTGGATAAGTCACTGGCTACTCTGGGGTTAGCAGAACTCGGTCTACTCCCTGATAGCCTGGCAAAGTTCGAAGATATGCTCAAGGTTCCCTACGGTATGATTCTGGTTAGCGGTCCCACCGGAGCCGGCAAAACTACCACTCTATATGCCTCAATCAATTCCCTTGATACGCAGGGGAGAAACATCATTACTGTTGAAGACCCTGCCGAATACCGATTTAAGGATATTAGCCAGATTCAGGTTAACCAGCAGGCAGGAATTACCTTTGCCAGTGGCTTGAGGTCCATAATGCGTCTTGACCCCGATGTAATATTGATCGGCGAGATACGCGACGCCGAGACAGCTGGCATAGCTACTCAGGCAGCCTTAACCGGACACCTGGTGCTGTCTTCTATCCACGCTAATGATGTTGCCGGTGTGCTCACCCGTCTAGTTGACATGAAAGTAGAGCCTTTCCTGGTAGCCTCAGCGGTTATCGGTGTTGTTGCCCAGCGGATGGTGCGCCGCATCTGCGCCGACTGTAGTCGCCTTATTGAGGCCCCCGTGGTCGAGCAGCTAGCTTACGAAAAGGAAATGGGGGAGAAGCAGACCAAGTTCCTCTATGGTACCGGCTGTAAGTCCTGCATCCATACCGGTTACATGGGACGTACGGGAATCTTTGAGATTCTAACTATGAGCGACGCCATAAGAATGATGGTCTGTAATCAGGACAACAATAGTACCATCCGAGCTCAGGCCCTTCAAGATGGTTTGGTATCTATGATGAACGATGGTATGCGTAAGGTAAAGGAAGGCATTACCACCCCCTTTGAGGTGCTGCGTAATACCTACACTACAACTTAGCCGCTTGGAGGTTTGTAAATGGACTTCGTTTATACTGCTTATACTGAAGATAAAAAAATAGTTAAGGGCAAGGTTTCCTCTATCAGCGAAGAGGCGGCAACCGAGCTGTTGAGCTATGGCGGCTATCGGGTCATTAACCTTAAGAAAGTCGCTCCCTTGTTTGATAAGGAAAAGCTAATAGCCCGCTTTTCTCGGATAAAGCCGCCAGAAATAGTCATGTTTTCCCGCCAGCTAGCGTTACTCCTGGAATCCGGCACCGATATTGTTACTTCTTTAGACTTGTTACAAGACCAGATAGCTAATCAAACCTTGAGGAGAATAATATCTGAGGTAGCCTCAGATATTCGCGGTGGTAGCCCACTATCAAAGGCTCTAAGCAAGCACCCTCGGGCTTTTTCTCCAATGTACTCCCAGGCAATAGCTGCTGGTGAGCAAGGTGGTAACCTGGAGGTGGTGCTGAGGCAAATGGCCGAATATCTGGAGAGGGGAGCCACCACTGAGAAGAAGATAAAGGGTGCCTTGACCTATCCCTTCATCGTGGTTCTTGTAGCCGTTATTGTGGTAGCGATATTGATGACCTTTGTTTTCCCCTCCTTTGTCAGCTTTTATGCTCAAGTTGGAGCTGATCTGCCCATAGCTACCAGAATGCTTATCGGCATTACCGATTGGTTTAGCCATTATGGGCTTTATCTTATAATTGTGATTTTAGCTGTTATCGGTCTCATCTATGTGTATATCAAGACCCCGGCCGGGAAATACCGCTGGCACAAAATGATGCTTCGTTTGCCTGTAATCGGGCGTATTGTCCGACTTAGTGAGCTTTCTCGATCTTGCCGCACTATGTCATTGTTAATCAGAGTCGGCTTACCCCTACCGGAAGTCCTGGCGGCAACCGTCCGCGGTACTACCAATAAGGCTGTAGAAGAGAGTCTGAGCGAGGTTCAGCAAGCGTTAATCAGAGGTGAAGGCCTGGCCCAACCTATGAGCCAGAGAGACATTTTCTTGCCTTTGATGACGCAGATGGTGAAAGTGGGTGAGGAAACCGGTAATCTCGAGAACACACTGGTTACTGTAGCCGAAAGCTTTGAGACCGAGGCTAATGATAAGACCAATGCAGCTATAGGGCTTATTCAGCCAGTGATAACGGTGTTTCTCGGTTTAGTGATTGGTTTTGTTGTCTTAGCCATGTTGTCGGCCATGTATTCCGTCTACGGTCAACTAAATATCTAGGTGATGGTTATCAACGGAGGGCATATATGGTGATTTGCAGGAATGGTGACACAAAAGTCCCCTTGTCATTGCGAGGAGCGTAGCGACGAAGCAATCTCGAAGGGGCCAATGAGATTGCCACGCCCCGACAGGTCGGGGCTCGCAATGACAGGATGGGAAGGTGCTGGGAAAATGAAAAGGATAAGACTGAATAGCAGGGTAAGGAAAGCCTTTCAAGGCCGCTCCCGGGGCCTTGCTCTGATCGAGGTGCTGATAGCCATAGCTCTCGTCGGTGTAATTACTATCGCCTTCCTGAGCGCCCTATCCACCGCCTCTACGGTTCTCATCATTGCTGATGAGCGAGCCACTGCCGAAAGCCTGGCACGAAGCCAGATGGAGTACATTAAGAACCAGCCCAAGAGCGAGACCTACCCCTCATCGATTCCTCCCGCGTATGAACAGGCCGGCTATTCAGCCAACATCACGACCGGCGAGGTTCCGTCAAGGGCAGGTCTTCAGAAAATAACAATTATAATCGATCGCAACGGTGAAGAACTAGTTACACTGGTAGGTTACAAGTTATTCCTATGATATTTGGCAGACTAAGGGTGATACAAAGGGACCAGAGGGGCTTAACTCTGCTTGAGCTCCTGATAGCTATTGTCCTCGCTGGTGCTATCACCAGTGGCATTACCATGACGATTTTCCAGGTGTTCGATACGAGCAGCCGCACCTCTAATCATATGATTGCCATTCGCCAGGTGCAACACGCCGGCAAACAGGTGAGCGAGGATTTATTGCAGGCCCAAGATGTGGTTCCGGACGAAAGCCCGGGTTTTCCTCTCACCTTGACCTGGACTGATTGGGGGGAGACTGGTGGTGAGCATGAGGTTATTTATACTTTGGAGGACAATAAACTCTGGCGGAGCGAATCTGTTAACGATGGAGAGCCAACAGTGACTCGTGTCGCTGAATATATTGACCCTGACCAGACTTGCTGTGGTTGTGGTTGTGGTGAAGATTGTGGTTGTGATTGTGGTGGAGATTGTGGGTGTCTTACTTTCAAAGTAACCGCCAACGTGGGTGGACAAAGCGAGACCAGGGAATATGAAGTTACGCCCAGAGCGAGCTCACAATAACCGTGTGTTGCATACCCCCCTGCCCCCTCTGTCATTGCGAGGAGCATAGCGACGAAGCAATCTCTGTGTGACACCCCCCGGTCATTGCGAGGGGCGAGATTCCTCGCTTACGCTTCGGAACAGCCTCCGCAATTTCGTGCCGGGCAACGACAGTACTAATGGACTATTGACACCTAAGATGGTTACGCTATATTGTTACTTGATAGAGATGTTTAAAAATGTAGTTGCCCAATTTATTGGACTCGCCCCTTCTGTCATTGCGAGGCTGACTTTAGTCAGCCGAAGCAATCTCGGCCGGGGGCAATAGAGATTGCCGCGCTTCGCTCGCAATGACACCCCCTCTTTGTCATTGCGAGGAGCATAGCGACGAAGCAATCTCAGCGTAAACCCCCCTGTCGTTGCGAGGCACGACAGTGCCGAAGCAATCTCGGTGTGATTCTTCGCTTACGCTTGTAACAGCTTCTTTTGACAGCGTTCGCTGGCTTATATATAATTCCTGTGGAGGGATAACCATGTTGACGGAGTACGTTGAGCGGGCGATGAGCAAAGCTATGTATGAGAAGCTGGAAGATGGTACTTATTGCGGCAAGATTCCTCAATGCCCCGGAACAATTGCTTTTGGTGAAACGCTTTATCAGTGCCAAAGTGAGCTTAGATCGGTTCTCGAAGGGTGGCTGCTGGTCAAGATAAGGCATGGTGACGACTTGCCTGTTATAGATGGACTCGACTTAAACAAGGGCATACCAATACTTGAGGAAACTGTAGCCCGTGGCTAAATGGGTACCGTGTAAACGAAGAGTCTTTGTAAGGAAATTAGTTAGGTTAGGATTTAGCCCACCTGGCTCAGGTGGGCGTCATTTTTATATGCGCTATGGGACATATACCTTGGCTATTCCCAACAATGCTGAATACTCTGTGCCTCAGCTCAAAACACTTCTCAAGGAAGTGGAACAGATTATGGGAAGGAAGATTTCCTTGCCGGAGTGGCAAGATCTTTCCTGATAAATTTGAATTTTAGATTTTGGCATTTGGAATTTAGCCAATAAAGCTTGCCACGCACCTTTCAGGTACTCGCAATGACACCCCCTGTCGTTGCGAGGCACGACAGTGCCGAAGCAATCTCGGTGTGGGCAATGGCAGTACTAATGGACTATTGACGCCAAAGATGATTACGTTATACTGTTATCTGATAGAGATGTTTAAAAATGTAGTTGCCCAATTTATTGAGCTCGCCCCTTCTGTCATTGCTTCGGCTGACTTTAGTCAGCCGAAGCAATCTCGGCCGGGGGCAATAGAGATTGCCGCGCTTCGCTCGCAATGACAAAATGGTGAAGGGATGAAAATTACTGTGAGGAGATTAATAAGAGGGGAAAGGGGACAGGCGCTGGTCCTGGCCCTCATTCTGCTTCTCGTCGGCGGGCTCGTCACCGCTCCCTTGCTCAACTTTATGGGCACGGGGCTTAAGGTGGGTAAAGAGGTCTATGAGAATAAAATGTACGAGACATACGCCGCCGATGCCGGGGTGGAGGACGGTCTGTGGCAGATAAAGCATGACGGCCTGGCTGATTTCCCTGGTTACGACGAGTACGACTATTACGGTGAGTGGCACTACTCATTGAATGAGAGCGTAAATGGCTACGGCGTAAATGTTACTATAATGAATGTCTGGATGCCCAAGGACATACCCGCTCCCTCTTATGACACGGCGCGAGATATTATCGAAGAAGGCAACCTGATAATAACCGGAGGTCCATCCTCCGCCGAAGAGTCAACCTACGAAATCAAGCTAAGCTATCAGCGGGAATGTGGGGTTCTGTTGGTAAAAACGATAGGTGTATGGCTGCCGCCCGGCTTTAAGTATAACGGCAACTGCAGTCTCGAGGGCGAGGACTACTACCCCGAACCCCAGATCGATGCTTACAAAGGCGGTTATGCCGTGGTCTGGGACTTTGCCCCCCTTGTTCCTTTTGAAGATTTCCCCGGTGGTATCATTACTGAATCCCTGTTGATAAAGAGCTTCACGTTCAAGTACACAGGACCGGAGGGGCAGAGTCCCAATCATGCCGTCTCCTGGATCGACACCAGCGGAGCCGTTATAGGACCCGAGACTTACACATGGGATGCGGATGTCAAAATTTATAAGATTCTATCGGTAGCCGGGGGCTGCGAGGTGGAAGCCTATGCTTCCAAAATTGAGGTGCGCAAGCTGGGCGCTGCCATCTCGGGAGACTACCACGCCATAGGCAATACCTTGATGACATCCAGCGGTTATCCATATTATCCATATTACCGAAACAGACTTTACAAGGAAAGCAGCGCCACCGTCGCTGCAGGCGATATTCCATCCAATGCCGTAATAGAAGCTGCCTGGCTCTACTGGTCAGGATGGATAGAAGGTGAAGATGGTGATGAAGAAGAAGTATGGTCAGATAATTGTGACGACTTCGCTGACTGGAACTATGGTAACCGCTGGTCAATAGAGCCCCCATGGGGATGGGGAAATAAAGAATTTGAGGGACAGGGTGGTGGCAGTGGTGCCGACAGGACTCTTACTATGCATATCCATGATACCTCAAACCACTGCCTGGATTTGAGCCCGTACTCGGGTCAAGAGGTTACCGTTTCCTGGTTGCAGAGAGAAGTGGAAACTGGCTGGGGATGGCCGACGCCGCAGTTGGAACCAGGCGATTGCCTTAAATACGCCTTTTCCGGAGACGGCGGTACCAGCTGGAGTGGATGGAATACTGCCTTTTGCGATGACATCAGCAGCTCTCCAGCAAGTTTCAGCGACACTATTCCCGACGGATATCTAACCGACAGATTCAAGATGCGTTTCTTCCTGAGCTTCGATGAAAATAACGAGTATTGCTATATCGATGACATCACCATCACTGCCTCGGTCTCGGCCGGGTCGTCCGTGGAAGACGCCAAGGTCAATCGGGTTATGTTTAACGGTAACCAGATAACCGCTAATGAGTGGCAGGTAGCGCCTACCCCGGACTCCGGCGCCCCAGACTCGTGGTGCTACTCATGCTTTTACGATGCAACTCAAATTGTTCGCGCCGCGCTCGACCCCGACACCAAGAGCGGCGCCTTTACCCTGGGTCATGTGTTAGAAGGCAGCGGGTATAACCTGTATCCCTCCGGGACGACAGGCTATCCCCTGTCTACTCCGGCCTCATGCACTTTTGGATGCATGCAGTATCAATGGACCTATGCCGGCTGGTCGCTGGTAATCATCTACTCCAGCCCCGAGACCCGAGGACATCAGCTCTATCTCTTTGACGACTTACATTATGTTGCCGTGCATACTTCACTGGACTTTCCCATCAGCGGTTTCCTTGTCCCCGACCCGATTGGAGGCGAACAAAATGCCGCCCATATCACCTGCTTTGTCGGTGATGGCGATGAGCACTATCCTTATGATTTCATAGCACTACTTAATGCTGAGCCATCCGTTCCCAGCTATCAAATACCTGACGAATACAAGCTCTGGGACGGCATCAATTGCGACCATAATAGCGAAAGTAGCCCTAACAATGTCTGGAATAGCCAGTCTCCCGGGCTTGACGCCAGCGGGGTAGATATTGATACCTTTCAAGTTACCTGGAGTAGCGGACTACTGGAGCCTGGTGATACCGCGGCTTGGGTAGAACTCGGCAATGCCAGCTCAAACCCCTTAGATGGCGAACTCATTGTATTGGTCTATATCGTTGTCTCCTTCCGCAGCTCGACGACGAGCGGCGGAAGCATAACCTATCTGATAAGAGGATAATTTTTCTGGGGACACCATGATATTTCAACGATTGAAAAGGCAAATATTTGTAGGAAAACCCCTAGACAGGTTTTCTAGACGATGGTATATTACGAGGAAGTTGAGTAGCTCATGAAACTAAGCAGGACTTGCCACGTAAGCTTTTGCCAAATTTCCCCTCTTAAGATAAGAGGGGAAAGGGGAGTTATGGAGATAACCCCCTTTATCCCCCTTACTTTAAGGGGGAGATTGAAGGAGTTACAAGGAAACGGAGTAGTTTATGAAACGAATTACTGTTACCGCTGAATTGATAAAAGAGGAAGAAGGGGGCTATACAGCCTACTGCCCAGAATTAGATATTTATACTCAGGGAGACGATGTAAAAGACGCTATCAAAAACCTTAAGGAGGCTGCCGAACTTCACATAGAAGAGTTGGGAATCGAGAGCATCAAGCTGAAAGAGGTACAGCGGAGACAGATAGAAATGGTAATTTGAGATGCCCGGATTGCCAAGGATAACAGGAAAGGAATTGGTGAAGGCGTTGCAAAAGGAGGGCTTTGAAATTACACGGCAAAAGGGAAGCCACGTGCAGATGACAAAGTATATTGACGGCGAGAAACTAACCTTTCCTGTTCCCGTCCATGCTGGTAAAATCGTTAAACAAGGGACCTTAAAGGGAATATTGAGAAAGGCAAACATTTCTGTGGAGCGACTGGAGAGGCTCCTTAGATGATGGTATATTACAAGAAAGCGGAGTAGTTTATGAAGATGAGTAAGAAAGTCTGGCTGATTGTAGGAATCGGCGTTTTCGCTATCGTCATCGCCGTCCTGTTCTCCACCTATTCCCGGCAGGCTGGAGAGCGGGAGCAATTAGAAAACAACCTCTTTACGGCTCAAGCTCTCCTGCCTAAGCTCACTAATCAAAAGGGAGACCTGGAAAACCAACTGGCTCAAGCCCAGTCATTGCTTGACAGGAGCCGGGCCAAATTCCCTAAAGTATTGGAGAGCATTGAATACGGTGAGGACTTTTTTAAGATTGCTTATGGTCAGAACTTATATGCGCTGGCTGGTGGGTGTGGGGTGGACTTAACCAGGCTAACCGCATCACTGCCGACTGATAAAAAAGTAGGGGCTGTGACCTATTCTGTTTCCTCATTTGTCGTAGCTGTCGATGGTAACATCGATGACATACTTAAGTTTATCGACGCTATAGGAACTGGTATTAATTATAAGCTAACATGGAGCTTTCAGCTACCCTGGAGCGTTGACGTGAAGAGCGTAAATATGAATATTGCCAGTGGAACAGCTACAGCTATCATCAACCTGGATATCTATGCCTATAAAGGTGAATAAACATGGCGAAAAGAGTTACCACTTTATACATTAGAGATACCGTTATTAACCTGCTGGTAATGAAGGGCAGACAGGTGGAAAAGTGGGCTAGCTCGCCACTGGAGCCGGGTCTGGTCAGCCAGGGGCTCGTCGTTGATGAAGCGCGGGTAGCCGACGAGTTGAAACAGCTATTCAAAAGGGAAAAGATAAGCACAGAGAAGGTTATCATCGCTTCAAGCGGGCACGATTCCCTGTACCGTATCATAACCCTGCCTGACTTGCCTGAAGCTATACTTCCTGAGGCGGTAAGGCGTGAGGCAAAGAGAGTGATACCAACACCTCTGGAAGAGGTCTATTTTTCGTACCAGCGCCTTCCCACCGAAAGGGGAGAAGGTCGCGTTTTTCTGGCCAGTTTTCCCCGCAATCCGACTGATGCCTTAGTCAGAACGCTGCGTCAGGCCGGTATTAGGCCGTATATTATGGACTTAGCTCCTCTAGCCCTGTGCCGAATCCCCAATGAGCCCAAAGCAATCATCGTAAATGCCAGGTTAGACCACCTTGATGTTATAGTTATAGCAGACAGGCTCCCCCAGGTCATCCGCAGGTTGTCCCTGCCCAGCGAGTCTGAATCTCTAGAGGAAAAGCTGCCGTTTATCGCCGAAGAGTTCAACAGGACTGTTGCCTTCTATAATTCCAGCCACATGGAGAATCCTTTGGATTCGACTGTGCCCGTGTTTGTTTGCGGCGACCTGGTGGAGGCACCGGAGACCTGGCAGTCAGTAGTTGGCCAATCAGGCTATTCGGTGTCAGCATTGCCATCGCCTGTGGACCCCCATGAGGGCTTCGACCCCAACGAATTCCTGGTCAATATAGGGTTGGCTTTCAAGGAACTCCGGTCAGAAAAGGAAGAGGCTAACTTTTCACTGGTGAATTTCAATGCCCTGCCCGAGGCTTACTTGCCCGAGCATTTCTCTATATTACGAGTCATTGTCCCTGTCGGTATTGTCGTTGGTATCGGCCTGATTATCCTGGGCGTAATTCTTATACAGGGCAATCGCTCCGAAATCGAGGCACTGCGCTCCCAGTTGACAGCAACTCAGAGCAGCGTCGCCCAATTGCAAAAGGAAACAACAGCATTGAGAGCGCAGATTGAGCCGATAGAAGCCATCGCCAATGAACTCAATGCCAGAGCTGTCACTATGGAACAAGGGCGTGCGAGCATTTATCTAGATTTACGCGAGATTAAAACCTTAGCGCCGGAGGCAGTAGAGTTGAGCTCTATTAATCATCAGGGCAACTCAATTACTGTGAAGGGGACGGCTTCAAATGTGGGACTCATCTACAGATATGCCCGCGATTTAAGGAGCAGCCCCAGATTCCCGAAAGTTTGGGTCTCGAAAGTTGAGAGCGGGTTTAGTTTTGAGTTCTCCTTAACAAAATAAAGTTACTCACAGAAGATACGAAATCCTAAATCCCAAAACTAGTAGACAGTAGTCAGGATTCAGAATTCAGAGTATTCCCCTACCGACTACTGACTACTGTACGCCTTTGTAATTTGGATTTTGACATTTGGATTTCTTCGGGGCAATAACACCTCTCCTGTCGTTGCGAGGAGTGTAGCGACGAAGCAATCTCAGTGGGGCTGTTGAGGATGGAGATTGCCACGCTTCGCTCGCAATGACACCCTCATGTAGCGGGGCTAATACTATATTCCTATTACTAATGGTATATTGACAATGAGGAACATCACGCTATATGATAATTATAAATATACTCGAATATATTAAATATGGATGTTTTTTCATTGCTTCGGACAGCTAACTCAAAGCGGGCGAGCGATTTGCATCTGGTTGCCGACAGCCCGGCAATGTTCCGTATCGACGGCTCTCTGGAACAAGCAAACGGTGCAGTTCCACTAAGCGCTGAGGATATAAACGAAGCTTTTCTCCAGATAACCACGCCCGAGGAGAGAGAAGAATTCCACAACCACCTGGAGCTTGATTTTGGCTATAGCTTACCCGATGTTGGTCGTCTGCGATGCAATGCCGCTCAGCAGCGCGGGGCTATCAGCCTTGCCGTGCGCCTGCTGCCGCCAAAAATCCCCACCATAGACGAACTGGAACTGCCCGGGATATGTAAGGAGCTTGCTTTGAAGCCGAGAGGACTGGTAGTGGTTACCGGACCTACCGGCAGCGGTAAAAGCACCACCCTGGCAGCCATGATTCAGTACTTGAATACTCATGAGAGTCGCCATGTGGTTACCATTGAAGACCCCATAGAATATGTTTACTCCGCCATTAAATGTGCTGTGACCCAGCGTCAGTTGGGCACTGATACCCTATCATTTGCTAATGCTCTAAAGCATATCTTGAGGCAGGACCCTGATGTTATTCTGGTCGGGGAGATGAGAGACCCGGAGACTGCGGATGCCGTCCTTACCGTAGCTGAGACCGGGCACTTCATATTAACTACCGGTCATGCCCCCAGCGCTACTCAGGCAATGGAGAGAATAATTGACCTGTTCCCACCTCATCAGCGCCACCTGGCGCAGACACGGCTGGCTTCTCTACTTATTGCTGCGTTGTGTCAGGTGCTTGTGCCCCGGGCTGACGGCTCGGGAAGGGTAGCCGCCGTGGAAATCATGCTCGGCAATCCGGCAGTGAAGAGCCTCATTCGTGAAGGCAAACTCTACCAGCTACCCAATGTAATCCGTACCCACCGGGAAATGGGCATGATTTCGCTTGACGAGGCCCTGGTCAGTCTCTATCTTAAGGGAACCATCAGTGGCAAAAGCGTGCTTGATTTCTGCAACGACCGCTCTGAAGTGGAAAAGCTCATCGGCAAGGTAAAATTATAGTCAAGCACATAACACGACCTCGCTTTGCTTCACTCCGCCGCAGCCAAAAAGCAATCAGCCGTCAGCTTTCAGTCCGTATATTGACTAGCAATCTCCATCGCCCCCAGCTGAGATTGCTTAACAGGAAGCAATCTGCTATCATTTTAAACAAGGGGATTATGGCAAAGTTCCTAGTTTATCTGGAGGTAGCAGAGGAGGGCGGCTACATAGTGAGCTGTCCACAATTGCCAGGCTGTGTTACACAGGGTGAGACTGCGGAGGAAGCCCTGGCAATGATTAAGGATGCCATTCGCGGGTATATAACATCCCTGCAAAAGCACGGCGAACCTATCCCACCCAGCCTTGAAGAAAGAATAGCCAAGGCAGAAGTCATTAACGTATGACTAGAATGCCAGCCCTCAAGCCAAAAGAGGTCGTATCTATACTGGAGAAAGCTGGCTACTATATAGACCATACCACGGGAAGCCATTACATTATGCGTCATCCTGACTACCATCAGCGCATACCAGTTCCTTATCACGCTAAAGACATTAAAAGAGGCGTTCTACACTCGATAATTAAACAATCTGGGTTAAGTAAGGAAGAGTTCTTGTCTCCGCGCCCGTAATCTGAAGCTGCTACGCTGTTCGTAATGGCGGGCTGCGGGTGTCATTCTGAGCCCCGACAAGTCGGGGCGAAGAATCTAATGGCGCTCAGAGTAAACTCCGCGTAGGCAATCCCATTACCCCCACCGAAATTGCGGAGCTTGTTCCGAGTGAAACGAGGAATCTCGGGACTCGCAATGACAAGCCCAGCCTATAGCTTTTCCCAGCTATCTTTATCTATTCCTGCCTGCTTAAGAATCCTCGAGAGTAATTCCCCTCCGACGTCTCTCCGGTGCGGATTGGGAAGTCGCAAGCGAATCGTGCCTTTGAACATAAATTGGTGTTTCCCACCAGAATAGGGACCTTCAAAACCTAGGATTTGTAAATATCTGATTAGCTCAGCTCTTTTTATAGGTCCAAGGCGGGGCACTAAACCGCTTCCTCTACTACCAATTTAATTCCGTCAACAATTGGCAACGGGAGATGGCGAGATATGCCAAGCATAATCCACTCCTCCAGTACTTCTTTCAGTTCGCTGCGGCATGTTTCCAAGTCCTCAGCATTGGCATAAACACCATCAAACCCGGGGATATACCCGTAAAATGTATTGTCATCACTGAGGATTTCATATTTTGCCTTCCTCATGGCTGCTTCGATATATTCTGTTAGCATGACTCTCCTCTGTGCCAATTGTAATATAAGCCAGTGAACACTGTCAAAAGAAGCTGTTCCAAGTCCTTCCGTTCTGTCATTCTGAGCGAAGCGAAGAATCTCCCTCCTCACAATCCTTCCCTTAAATCTCCCCCTTAGAGTAAGGGGGATAAAGGGGGTTATTTCCATAATTTTCATAACTCCCCTTCCCCCTCTTACCTTAAGAGGGGGAATTTTGAAAAAATCAGGACTGCTCGCTGGCTTCTGACTTCTGACTACTGACTACTGTCTACTGTCTACTGTCTACTGTCTACTGTCTACTGTCTACTTATGTATATAAACGCCTACCGGCGGAGCTGGTAGTGACCGACTCCGCCGGTAGGTAATTCAGGATCGGTTGTCTAGTGTCTTCCTTGTGACGCTCTGACCGACTTACCTGATCCACTTGCCATGATATCCGCCCGCCCCTGATGCGCCCGCTTGCCAGTTGAGTTCAGCCCAGCCTTCGCCAGTCAGCACCCAGCCGTTGCTTGTGTCGAAAGTGTAGCTACCGGTAAGGTTCCCTGCGAGGAAGCCACTAAGGGCGCTGGAGTCGGCGGGCCACGCAGGGGGATCCTGCTCAGCGTAGTAAGCCAGCGATGCCGTTTTCACATTCTCCACTTCGCTGTTGGCTGCGCTCAGTTTCCCCGTGGTCATAAAGGCACCAAGATTGGGGATAACCACGGCGGCGATAATGCCCAGGATGGCCACCACGATGAGCAACTCGATAAGGGTGAAGCCCTTCTCTCCACGATGCATCATTTTCGTAAGACTTTTCATTTCTGTTTTTGTTTTTCCTCCTTTTTTATTTTTTTGGAGCTTAGCTCCGGTAATCTGTTTTGTAGAAATGTTATCTCATAACTCTCTTTTACCTCCTCTTCCCAGGTTTCTGGATTTAGCTCCAGTAATTCATCGTATATAGTATAGTATAGCGTGCCCCCCATAGCCGTCAATCACCCATTAGTAATAGGAATATGGTATTAGCCCTGCTATATGGGTGTGTCATTGCGAGCACCTGAAAGGTGCGTGGCAATCTCATTGGCTAAATCCTAAACTCCAAACAAATCCAAATGTCAAAATTCAAAATATTAAACATTTGGAGCATTCGTGTTTTGGGCTTTGATATTGTTCAGGATTCAGGATTTTCCTGCGTAGATGGCTCCGGTTGCTCGACCTCAAAGACCCTAATTCCCTGACGCTTGGCAAATTGCCTGGCTTCCCTGGTAAGTCCGGGAACGGCAACAAATACCTTGTCCAGGATACCGGCATCATAAGCCTTGTCGTCGAAGTCAAATACCCTATCCAGTCCCATCGGCTTCTCATCCACCTCGATGCCGACAGCAACACGATGGGTAATGATGCCCTCGTCCCTGGTAGCCAGTATGTCTATGTTATGGGCAGCGCCAGACCGGCCTTTGACCTCAGCATCTTCCTTTATTATGTAGCCCTGTTTCTTCAGGTATTGTATGAGCTGAGATTTGGACTTAAATTCAAAGGGCGCCTTCACTATTTCCCGGCCTGGCTGGGGGCTGGCAGTCAGCACTATCTCCAGGTCCTTGGGTTCAAGCACATTTATTCCCTGGTAGCTGGCAAATTTCCTCGCCTCTTCGCCCAACCCGGGGATGATAATCATTATCTTATCGTGAATGCCGCTATCGTAGGCTTTGACATCAAAATCCAATATCCTGTCCAGTCCTATCTTATCCCTGGCAATCTCAATTCCGATAGCGATATTA
>Ga0315553_10000398_pt1 | contig 39008 bp, 38 predicted proteins | sample SalMarSW160140MG_FD_203099 | JGI IMG/M metagenome (GOLD analysis project Ga0315553, IMG submission 203099) | Salt marsh sediment microbial communities from the Plum Island Ecosystem LTER, Massachusetts, United States - Salt Marsh Sediment SW1601-40 ... | reverse complement strand
AGAGACCAATATTTAATTTATCCCTTTATAATAAAAATGAATGTTGATCTAATAGGGATTTATAGGATAATTTTTAATTTAAAGCGCAAAATTTTGCTTCCTAAGTAGGATTCACTGACTGATTTATAATTCTAAATATCTCTTTTACTTTTACTTGGTCCTCTGTTAAAAGGATAACCAGATGTTCAAGTATTTTTATTGAAAGGATATAATAGTTATCAGAATGAGTTATATTAAAATCTGGACCGTGTAATCCTATACCTTCGGCAGTTTCTTCTGCTAATTCATAAAGCTGAGATATGTTTAGTGAGATCGAAGCTTTGTTAAACTCGTCCTCATTGATATATGATTTCATTATTACTCCATTCAAAGACGAAATCAAGATGAAGTAAACTGACGGTCCTAAGTCATTTACTAAATTGTTTAGAATCGAGTCCAAATCTATTGTCAGCGTCATCTATATTATTTTATAAATTTGAATTATAAATATGTTTGGGTGAGATTTATTTAGAGTACTAGTATCTCGTATAGTTTATTTTTATATCTTAAAATGAGCCGACTATAAACGAAAGTATTTATCAACTACCAATTCGAAAATATGGAACTGGTTCAGATCTCCATTAAAATCTTTCACTTTGGCACTGAATTGATCTAAAAATTCCTCTGCAATCAAATCTATATATCGCCTAAAATTGTCAGATTTAAGCGAAGAATCTAAAAGACACGCAAAAATTATGTCATCTTTGACCGAAATGATAAATTGCTGGTTTTCAAAAGTTATCTCCTTGAGTGTATCTCCTGTGTTTTTTCCGATAACTTCGTTTGAAAACATTAAAATAGCTGAAAGAAAGCCCCCAATCTGAATGTAATTTTCTGATAGTAATGCTTGATCGTCTCTAATTTTGGTAAATAATGTATGTCCAGTCGTGCTTATTATAAAAAGAGCAGATAACCCTTTAAAACTAGGAATTATCATATTGCACATATCATTAATCGAAGATAACGAAGCATTAAAACAATACATTTGGGCTAACCTTCTTGAAACTGAACACATAACATCGTAATTTGTGAGATTATCCTTTTCATTGACGTAGAAAATTGTGATTTTTTTATTGTTAAAAGAATAGAAATGAATAGAAACAGTAAAAATTCCAAGAAGATCAATTAACTTTCCCTCTTTCTTTTCTAAAATATCGGGACGATAAAGTGTTATAAGATCATTCATAAGAGAACGGCTGATTCCTTTATTATATATTATTTTAGAATTTTTTTCAGTTATCGATACTATTCCAACACCCAATAAATCCATTGCGTTTGGATTGTCCAATAATTTCTGATGACCTTTCTCTAATACTATCATTTTTTATTTTTTTTTGTTTTTTTGTGGTAAAGATTTTTTTTTTGAAGCAAAAAAATAACACTTGCATAATATTTGAGGTAAAAATCTTATTTAAATGTATTTGTTTTTTCGTGTTTTTGTTATCAAAAAATAACTTAAAAAAAGATAAATATTAAGCGAAAAATCAGTTTATGGCTACTAAAAATATGTTTATTCCTATTTCAACATTTTATTTCTAAAGTTACTTTTGCATAACAAATTTGTGTTTAACATTTTTTGTGTGTGTTTTTTTCAATTTTTGTTTTGATCAGTCAATATATAAATGAAACTAGAACCATGATTACCGCTTGTATACATCGAAATATTATATAAAAATATATAGAATCAAGAACAAATACACATAAAAGTGAAGATATTTAAGTTCTAACCATTAAGGCTTTTAGAATACCCAAACTTGGCATGATTGACTCAAATACCATTTTAATGATACTACATTCACTGGAATCGCCAAAGACTTCCTTTAAATCTACGATAGATAAATTTATTAAGATAGCAATCAAAATTGCAACTGATTCCGAAGATTTTAAAGATGAGTTAAAATTATACGACGATATTATTTACCATATCTACATCTATGATATCGATTATAACATCTGGATTAAGAAAAAGGGGACATCCTTATCGTTTAATAACTCATTCTATGAGGAGAACTCAGAAAATGTCGAAATTCTTCATTGTATTCTTACAAAAAATCTTACGAGAAAAATTTTAATCCGGAAAGTACAACTATCTGATGCGTTTATGAGAGGTTTGATTAAGATCAACGGTAATCTATCTGACGCCATCCATGCAAGAAATTTATGGAAAATCTTTCTCGCTTGTATGGATTACTTAGCTGAGAAAATTGAGTAAAAATTCTATCTTCTCCTTTAGTGTTTTAGTAAAATTATTTAGAAACATAGAATTACTTTATCTTAAACACGATTTTATTGTTTTTACGGGCCTATAATCTAGTCTGGATAGGGTACCCGGCTTCGGACTGGGATGTCGCAGGTTCAAATCCTGCTAGGCCCGCTTCTTTTATAATAAATTATTTATGTCTTTCTAATAAGTAAAAGATGCTTGCTAGTAGAGAAGCTGTTCACTTGGAACCGTTTTTTTTTCTTAAATATTTTTCAAAAATGCGAAAGAGCTTTATATATCTTAAACCTTGGGAGAGAGATCCTTCAACATTAATTTTTCCTTTCATAAAAGCGTCAGCACCGCTTATTTCTTCTCTTAAAATTTTTATTATTAAATCTTTAGTAAAGGTGATAGTAAATAACGCTTGGGGATTGACCCCTTTTTCGTAAAGAAGCTTGCCGTCTGACACTTTCAACCAATAATTAAAATTTACATCAAATACATATGTTTGATAAATGCCATCATAACCTATTAATTCCTCCTTGAGTTCTTCAGTGTTATTCATGATTTTTACAACCCCCTTAATGATTTTATCGAGAGTGTGTTCAAATTTAACATCGAACGCATCCAAATTTTCTAAAATCGAAATAAACGGGTTATGACTCGACATTAGATTAAACTAGTAGCTGTATACCTCTTCTAAAAAAGCCTTATTCCTATATCTAAAAGTAATAGAACAGCTATATATTTGTTTTTATTCAGATAAAAGGATATAGCAATAATAAGATAGAACTTTTTTCTTCCGGTAAAACTGCTATATAAAAAAAATATTTCTTTTCGTAGGATAATAGCAAAGAGCGTAATTTAAATAAAATTTTTATATTTTGAATGATTTTTTTTGTTATAGTAATTTAGATTCAATCTATTTTTTATCAAACAAGCCCACATAGTGTAGAGAAAGGATTACTTCAAACCTTACGCATAATCCGGTCCAGCATTCGGGACTGTCACTCCTGCGACCCGGGTTCAAATCCCGGTGTGGGCGCTTTTATAATATCATTCTGTTTAGTCTATTCTTTTTAAATTATTATCAAATACATTATATTCCAATATAGATAATATAGAATTCTTCATTCCCGTCTTTTTTTGAAATTGTCGGATAATTTCTTTTTGGAAACTCTGAGGATTAGAATAAGTAAAACCTGAAATTTCTTTAATTCTAATTAAGATTGTTTTAAATTTAGGTAGATTACATATAGTTTCTTTTAATTTGTCTCTTTTTTGTAGTTCCTTGAATTCTGAAAAATTTTTATGGATTGAATTTGGGTATATGTCATGTTGTTTTCCATCATATTCAAAAGCAATTCTGAAAAAGTTATTTCTTATTCTTATTTTTGGATTATATCCATCAAAATGCATCCGTCCTCCTTTATCAACATCAAGATGAAATGCTCTATAGAGTGTAACAGTTGAAAATTTTATAGGATTCCCTGAAATCTCTGAAAATATTGCCTCCATATACATACGTGTAAACTTTTCTCCTTTACTTTCATTACAAGTTGGACACCATCGATTATCATATAGTAAACCGCGAATGATAGAACTCCATTCATGCCCAATTTTGCATTTTATGTTAATATATCTTTTTGTAGGCTGTTCCTTCATATTATTCCAATCAGCTTCAGATGTTAATAAATTACCTTGTCTGTTCTCAATGAAGCATTTAATATCAGTATAAGAAGGTGATTTTGATGATAATGTTGGAAAAATTTCAGTATATATCTTTTCAGCTACTTTAATTTTATATGATTCTTTGAGGTAATCCATTAGCCATACTCTGATAGAAACAAATCCTACTCCATACTTTTTTGATAATTGTCCTATTGTAGAAATATATTCTATTTCATCAGGATAATACCTATTAAGTTGATAACTGAATTCTTCAATCAGTTTATTATGAATCTTGCCAATATTTTCAGAACGCGTTTTTGGCCAATAACGGGAGTATATCTCAAATGCATCTTCATTAAAGTGTAATGGAATATATTCACTTAAGAGATACTTCTTTACAAAGTTTCTTGCGACTTTAAACATATTACCTATATTTCTTAAGCTAGGAAGGTTTTCTGGTTTATCAAGGTAATTATTAAAAATTTTATCAAAATAATCTTTTAATTCATTCCTGATTTTTAAATAATCTTTTCTGTTCTTCTTTACCATTTATCAAAACACCTAAAAAAGCAATGATTCTGAAATAATATATTATAAGAGTGTATTAATTTATTTTAAAGCAAAATAAAATTATTCTCTTTGATTAAATGTTTTATTTATTATAATATAAGTAATAAACGCAAGTCATATAACTGTACGATGTTGGATATAATAAACTCCTGGTGTGGGCGCCATCTTTTAATCTCATATAATCTATTATTTAAAACCTACACTTTTTAATATCTTTGAAAAACTGACAAAATTATTCAAATCTAAACTAGAATCCCTAAAGGTTTATAAAAACTTTATGAAATTTGTAGAGAAAACGATTAAAGGTTTTTATATCAAAATATCTTATCTATAATCATAAGTTAATTTAATACTAAATGAAAAAAAGAAGTTAAAATTTTAAAAGAGGTTTAACAATAATGGTTGACAAAGCATTACTAAAAGAAATTAAGGATGCAATAGATGCTGGCGCTGCCGCATCTGACGTGAAAGACACTCTAAAAGTTTACGAACTCTTTAAGCAAGTAGCAGAAGAGAACGAAGACTTAAAAGAGGAATTAGAGGATATGGATATTACTATCCAGATGAATATAACTGATGTCGATGCTAAGTTTTGGTTAAAAGCTCACGACGGTACTATGGAATTTGGCGAGGGCGTGGTTGACAACCCATCATTTACATTCTCTGCTACTAAAGAAATAGCTGCAGGAATGCTCTTTGGCGAGGTAGATGCAACTTCCGCCTACATGGCCGGTGATATTACCGTAGAGGGTAATTTACAAGACGCTATGGCATTTCAAGAGATAATAGAACTTGCTTTAGAAGCTCTTGAAGATATGTTTGAAGATTTATAAAAATCCAACATTTCCTTCAATATAATACCAAAATCTACTTTTTCTTTTTTATTCAATTATTTTATTTTATACTATGTGTTAAATTCAAAATTGCATGCCACTTGAAGTGCGACAAATTTGTTAAAATACTTCTGTGGTAAAATGTTATAAATTCGGATTTCACACTTTAGATAATAGGAGAAATAAAACCTTTTTATATTGTAAAAAGTTATACATTATAGTATTTGTTTAATCGATCAAAATCTTAAATAAAATACGAAATCAAAAAAGTAAAAAAAAGGTTGAAAAATCATGGTTGATGAAGCATTAATAAAAGAAATGAAAGGAAAATTTGAAGGCGGAGCAGCTGCCTCGGACGTAATGGATACTTTAAAAGTGTTCGAGATGTTCAAGCAGATTGCCGAAGAGAATGAAGACTTAAAAGAAGAATTAGAAGATATGGATATAACTATCCAGATGAATATAACCGACGCAGGTAAGAAATTTTGGCTCAAAGCTCACGATGGAACTTTAGAATTTGGGGAAGGCGATGTTGATAATCCATCATTCACATTCTCTGCAACTAAAGAAGTAGGCTCTGGAATGCTCTTTGGCGAGGTAGATGCAACTTCCGCTTACATGGCCGGTGATATTACCGTAGAAGGTAATTTACAAGATGCTATGGCCTTTCAAGAGATTATTGAGTTAGCCTTAGAGGCTTACGAAGATTTAGCTGAAGATTTATAAAAAGTCTATAATTTAACCAGTGTAAAACCTTTCGCGAAATCTCTATCTATTTTTTTTTATTTTTTTAATTCAAATTTTTTTCTTGATAGCTTCAACTTTAAAGACTTTATCATTTTTTTTTACTGGTTTATCCACTAGAATACCCACTGTTAATCGGTCGTTTTTAGTTTTAATCCGAGGTGTTTCAGTTAAGTGTTGTTTTTGTTTTATTTGTAATGAGGTAATTTTTTGTCTTAAATAAGTATCCGTATGTGTGCCAATTATAAATATTTCGTCATTGACTTTTAAGCTTCCTTTTGTTAACAAGATTTTAGCTGCTTTTTTATCCGGAAAGTAAGAGAGTACTTTTCCAACTTCTACTTTTTTAAAATCGGAAATGTTACCGTCATGTTCTCTTTGAATTTCGCTACCCTTAGGTTGCCCAAAGTAAAAACCCGTTGAGAATCCTCTGTTGTAAACTTTATTTAACCGTTTTAACCATTCATTGACTTTATCTTGTGTAAAGGATTTCTCATAGTAAGCAATAATCGCTTCTTTATAGCACGAAGTCGTTTCTTCTATATATATTGGATCCCGCATTCGCCCTTCGATTTTAAAAGCGTCTATACCGGCTTCTATTAAAAGGGGGATATATTCGATCATGCATAAGTCTTTAGAATTAATGAAAAAGACTCCATCGTAGAGGAATTCGTTTGACTGATCATCATATACTCGCCACATTCTCCTACATGGCTGAACGCATCTACCTCTATTAGCTGAATATTCCTGAGAGCCACAAATTTCCGCTGAAAAGTAACATCGTCCCGAAATAGAGGTACATTGGGCGCCATGAACAAATATTTCAATTTCAGCCTTGTGAATTTTACTTTTAATATCTTTAATCTGATCCAGAGATAATTCTCTAGCAAGAATTAACCGTTCTGCTCCTAATTTTTCGTAAAATCCGGCTGTTCGAGAGTTTGAAATATTTGCTTGAGTTGAAATGTGGAAAGATAAACCCTTTTCTTTAATCATTTCAATTACTCCAATGTCGTGAACGATAATTGCGTCTATGTTTGCTCTAACAGCAGTATCTAAAACCTCATTAAGGAGGGCAAATTCGTTTTCATACATTATTACATTCGTGGTCAGATAAGCTTTAATATTGTTCTGGTGACATTTTTTCACTATGTTTTCTAAATTTTCGAGTCTGAAATTATCACTAAACATTCTCATGTTAAAGGCTTCAACACCGAAATAAACCGCGTCAGCTTTACCTAAAACTGCGTTTAAAGATTTGGCATTTTTTAGTGGTGCCATTAGTTCTACTTTCTTTTGCTTGATTTCTGGCATTTTATTGTTATTAATGGTTAAAATTTAATTATTATAATTTGAATTAAATTAATTTATACTCGATAGAAATTAATGACAAAAAGAATAAAAAAAATTGCTTGTATTTATTAAAGAACTGCAAACCACAAATAGAAGAGGAAAGCGCCTATTATAAAGAATAATACTGCTGAGATGTAAGTCATGTGTTTAGAATAATTGCGAAATCTTTTACCGGATTCAGTCCAAATTGTGTCTACTTGAAAGTATGGGCTTGGACCTCTTCTGTACCACCCTTGAATTCTTACTTTTTGTCCTACTAATCGATCAGCTCTCGCAAGCGCCCACCAGAAATCCATAAGTCTAAACCCAAATCGGTAATCGATGTACATCAAACCTGTATTATCCTGGAAATATAAATCCTCAGATAACCAATATCCTGCTATTCCTTTGCCTACGATTACGCCGTCAATAATGGAGGGTTTAGGACGCACAGGAGACACATTTATGGTAGTAACTAATTCTACAACATTGTTAGGCTCAAATCCGCTCCGATACATAAAAGATGTTCTACCAATAACACTAAATCCCATAACAAAAAATCCGATAGCCCATAAAAGAACTATGGTGTTAAATGTAATGAAGGTTCCAAGGGACAATAAACCGATAAAATCTAAAACCCATACCGCTGAAAGCGCGATTAATATTATAAATATTATGGTAGGTAATTTTTTTACGAAAAGATCAGTTATAAATTCACCAGCCATAGATTTACCTACTTGATATTCTTTGATTTTTCTTGCTTCGGAAAAATCGTATTCAATAGGAACTCCATATGTTGCACATTGTTCATTTAATCGTTGAATTCTTTTTGCAGGTAATGGATGAGTGCTGAAGATCTGAAAATATTTTGCCCAAGGATTAAAGAGATCCCACCCTGCAGCAGCTTCAACCGCGTACTTTGAAATTTGACCATTTCTATCCATAGTTTGAACAGCTACATCTTTAGCTTTCTTTGGATCAAAAATTCCTAAACCTCGTAGTGCTCTCACACTAGATTTTTGTTTCTCCTTAATCTCTGTTTCAGTTCCACTTGCTAGTAGGCCGTAAGCGATTTTGACGAGCGCTGTTGATAAATAATTTGGATTTTCAGTTAATTCAGCAGCATGTTGATCGGCGAAATATTCACGAATTCGACTTACAACCAGTGATATTAAGTAGCCGATGTAATAAGATATGTAAGAAACTACAGCTACAACAATTAGAGCTAAACCAATATAACTTCCTGCGTTGTCATCTTTAGAGCTTCTAAAACTTGAAAACCGTGCTGTATAGTAAGACCATCTGGCTATCGTTAACAATATTAAAGGAATTGCAAATACTACCGTCATTAAAATGAAATCGTTATGCACGATGTGACCTAGCTCGTGAGCAACCACGGCCCTTTGCTCGTTATCGTCTAAGTAATGTAAGATACCGTCCGTAATTACTAGTCTTGCGCTATTCTTAGACCATCCATATGTAAAAGCTTGAGGGTTCAAGTCGTGAATTATTCCCATTCGTGGGGGTTTAATTTCCCTGATTGCTACGACTTTGTCTACTGCATCAGCCAAATGAGGGTATTGGTAGGCAAACTTTTCGTATTCGATCCATTCGATTCTGTAAATCCACCCTACTATTAATGGTGAAATACCATATTGGATTAATACGATCCCAACGGTAAGTGCTATCATTAATAGAAGTCCCAAAAGATTACTAGGTAAAAACCAGATGCCTATAATAAAAACTACGGCATACACGAGTGCAAATAGAAACATTACTGCTAACGTAGATGCTAATTTTAATCCCATTACGATTCACTAAATATTTATATTATGTTATTATATTTTTGGAAAATTTTCTAATTGTTTTATTATAACAATTATGATATTCATGCAGTTATTAATAAATAATTTTATCTATTAGAATTTGTAGGTGCAGCAATTTTAGACTGATTTCGAAAAGAATAAAATGAATTATTTTATTGTTACTTTAACTAAATTTTCAATTATCGTTTAGGTGGTTCTATTATCGATGCTAAACTGAAGCGTTTATACGAAGCAACAGACAATCTTATAAAGCAACAGTTTTATCAGAGTGGTAGCGACATTATCATAGGTAGAACACCAGAAATTTCAATCAAAATAAAAAACGCGGGTCAAATTATCAAGAAATTTGCGAATTTATTCAATGAAAACCTTCATCATTTCTTAGAAGGTCAATACATGAATTTTTTTAAGCCTTTTATGAAAATAAAAAGAATGGATGAGAACCACATAAGTGAAATATATCAAGACATTCAAATTAAACTGGCAGCAATGCATGGTACCGAATTCGATGAAGTACTTATGTATACAATCGTCGTTAGTTCATTAACAACAAGTATACGAGAGATTCAGTTTAACGATACATTACAGGAAGTCATTGTGAGAGCGAAGAAACATTCTGCTAACTTGAGTAAAAAACAAATCCAGGATGAATTAGAAAAACTCTTCATGCGTAATAATAAAAATATATCGATTTTGTACAACTTATCTTATATTGATGCTTTAGCAGAGTCGTTTAACTATTTGAAAACTGCTCGTATCTGCAAAATTCAAAAGAGTAAATACATTAACCGTATTGTAGATCTAGTTATAAATGCAAACGATCAAATCTCTAAATAGAATGGGTGCCAACATATTCTAATTACGGAATTTCATCAATTTTATAAGAAGAAAGGATTAAACCAAGAAGTTATAAAAACTTTTCAAACATTTATTTTTTCACATTTCAAACAATATGGACGAGACTTTCCTTTTAGAAAAGAGATTACACCTTATAATGTGCTAGTTTCAGAATTGATGCTGCAACAAACCCAAACTAATAGGGTTAGCGAAAAATTCCAAAAATTCATCAAGAAATTTCCTGATTTTAGGGCTCTAGATAATGCACCTCTAAACGAAATTCTCAAACTATGGCAAGGTTTAGGTTATAATCGAAGAGCAGTTGCACTTAAAAACATAGCACAAAGGGTAAATAATGAATTTGATGGGATTTTGCCAGCTGATGTTGAAATATTGAAATCTTTTCCCCAAATTGGCCATAACACTGCCTCTTCAATAGTTGCTTTTGCGTTTAATTTACCTACATTTTTTATTGAAGTTAATATTAGGCGTGTTTTTATTTATTTCTTTTTTCCAGGTAAAACTTTAGTTGATGATAAAGATATAATGCCACTTGTAAGAAAAACATTAGAAACTGCCAATGTCCGCAATTGGTATTATGCTCTTATGGATTATGGAGTTATGTTAAAAAAAACACATCCCGAATTGACTAAAAGAAGCACCCATTATCGGAAGCAATCAAAATTTAGAGGATCGAACAGAGAATTTAGGGGTAAGATTTTAAAGCTCTTAATCGAAAGAAAATTTTTAACTGAAGCTGAAATTCTCAAGGATTTAAATATTGAACCTAAAAAAGTAGGATCCTTACTAAATCAATTGGCACAAGAAGGTTTCATTAATCGTAATAAGGATGGATATTTTATAGCTTAATTAATTTTCTTTAAGTAATTTGAGATATTTTTTGCGATTTTTTCTTGTTTTTTCCACTCACCAAAAACTAGGCCTCGTGAACTTAATTTTGAAATTGCATTTAGTACTTTCTCATCGACTTCTTTCACATCTTCGTAGGCAAACATAGTAAGTGGTAAAGGCATGAATGTGTGGGAATGAATCTTTGCTCCCATGTCAGATATTTTATAAATAAAATCTATCGTAATGTCAATATCCTCTTCTGTTTCATGTGGTAAGTTGAAAATAAAATCTACAATTGGGATAAGTCCTGCTTCTAATGTTAATTTAACTGCATTGTAAACATCACTAGTGGAATGACCTCTATGACACGAATTCAAAACCCTTTGACTTCCGGATTGGGCACCTATTACAATATTGTTGTTAGCAGCATATTTTAGTATTAAACCTAGTGTTTCTTTCGTTACATGCTCGGGTCGAACTTCTGACGGAAAGGATCCAAGGTATATCTTACCTTTCGGTTTTATTATTTTAGTTATTTCGATCAGTAATTTTTCTAAAAGAGGTATATTAAGTGTTTTGCCATCAAGTGAACCGTAAGAAAAAGCATTTGGAGTTATAAATCTAATATCTGTTTTATCGTACATTTTCATAATACTAACAGCATTACATATTGATTTGATACTTCTATGCCGGGGAAGTGTCCCTGAAAGATAAGGGGTCTGACAAAAATAGCAAGCATAAGGACAACCTCTCGTTATTTCAAGAGATCCAAATTTTATATTTTTGACTGGAAGCGGAGGATACTTATCCAGATCGATCCATCTTCTCTTTTTTGTTGTAATTAAAATTTTATCTTTGTTAAAATAAGCAATACCTTTAATTGCGTCAAAATTTCTATTATTTTTAGCATTAAGAAGAATTTCAATTAATGTTTCTTCTCCTTCCCCCACCACAACTATATCGAATCCCATTTTAAGAGTTCCTTCTGGATCACCTGTTGGATGTGGACCTCCTGCAATAAATAAAACTTTCTCTTTATATTTAGCTCGTAACACTTTAAGTAAATCATTAATTTTCCATAATTGTGTTGTAAAAAAAGAGATACCTACCACAACCATTTGATGATTTTCACAAATTCTGTTCAATTTATTATTCAGATTCTCAAAACCCCTAATAAAGTAAAGCTTGATGTCTTCCAATTCTTCTACCGTTTCTAATGCTCCTATTAACGCATTGAAACTAAAGAAATTTTTTTTTTGATAGAAGACAACAAATGCAATTTTTTCATACATATTTAGCTAACACATAATAATATTATACTTGATTTCATATTTAGAATATAGAATTTATCATAAATTAAAATTATATTACAAAACCAAAGTAATAAAAATAAAATGTGAGAACAGTATGCTTTTTGTAGATTTATTTGCAACAGATCCCTCTATGGTAGGTATTGCGTGGTTCGATTTTTACTCAATCGGTCACTTCTGTTTTGGAATAGCCGTTTTTCTTATTTTTAGCTTATTTTATACTGTCCCTAAACATAAAGGACATACTCCCATTTTTTCGTTATTATTTGTTTTCATCGTAACAGTGATTATTTTGATTCTGTGGGAAGTTCTTGAGTTTTTCGTGTTCCTCGATCTTGGATGGAAATTTGAAGGACGGCCCGATAGCTGGCAAAATATTACGACAGATCTTTTAATAGGTGCTTTTGGTGGAATAGTATCATGGATTTTTTGCCACGAAGTCTTTGTAAAGGATAAAAACATATGGGCATATTACATTTTCGGCATTATAGGATTAACATTATGGCTTGTTGTGTTTATGATACTACGCGCTCTTACAATACCATAGAAGACCTAAACCTATTTTATTATATCTTATTTCTTTTTTTACTAAAGATGTTATAAATTGAACTAGAGGTGAATTTTGTTAATATTAAAGATTTTATTGAATATAGAAGGGGAACAATTCCTTTAATTTTCTCAGTTCCTCACGGTGGCACTTTTAAATTTGAAAACATTCCTGATAGAACAAATGGTATTCATGGAGTAGACAAGGAAACAGTGAGGTTAGCATTTGATTTAATAGAAAAAATTAGCAACCTATTCCAGTTAAACTCCAAAGATATTGGGACTCCTTCTTATGTAATATCTAAAGTTAAAAGGGTGAAAATAGATTTTAATAGAAAAGAATCAGAAGCATTTCATGTAAAATCTAGTTTGGCCAGAGAAATATACCAATCTTATCATAATAAGATTCATGAGTTAATTTCTTACAATTTAAATAGATTTAAACGATCGTTATTAATTGATATTCATGGTTTTGAAAAAACTAAGAGACCTAACGGATTTCGTGACGTAGAATTAGTTTTAGGCACCAATAATTTGGGATCTATGTTTCAAGATAAAATACCAAAGAAAGATTGGGGTAAAAATTTCCGTGGAAAGATTGTAAAGAAATTCAATGATTTAAACATCCCAATCGCTCCAGGTCTTCACAATAGGAAAGAATATGTTTTAACAGGAGGATATATAATACAAAAATATGGAGCAAGTCGAATAAAAGAGAGCCAAGCTATACAAATAGAATTTTCAGATACAATCCGTCTTTATGACGAAGAATTAAGAGAAAAAACATTAAATTTCTTGGCGCAACTATTTTTTGAAGAATTTAATATAGAGAGATGAAAGGATTTCTCCTTAGAATCGTTTTTAAATAACAATTATATGATGAATTATAAATAATAGAACTCTTTCTAGGTTATATAAAAATAAACCATATCACTTTGACTTTATTTTTATGAGCGATGATAAAATTGACATTAGCGATTTAGAATCGTTTATTAGTGGTTTAAAAACTGCTCTAGATATGCTTGATGGAGCTGATCCATCTCAATCAAAAGGTTTTCAGTCTCAGTTAGCAAAAACTATCTCTGCTTTAAGGATAAAAAGAACTGAAAAATTTGAACCATTACCTAAAATTTTGGGTAATGTAACTAAAGATACTATAAAGAATTACTTATTAAAGGAATTAGAGCAATTAATGGATTATTTAGATAATCAAAATTATCCTAAGGGTAAATTTGATTTAGTGAAAAAAATCGTTCATTTAAGAGCTGAAATTAATAGAATTTAATATCTTTTAATTTCTTATCCTCATTTAAGTATTTTAAAGGTGGTTCAAATGTTAATTGATGTCCATTGTCATATTAATCTATACTTAACAATTGATAAAGTTATTAAGAATGCACGCGATGTTGGTGTTGAGAAAATAGTTGCTGTAGCAATGAGTTCCCTAAGCCAAGAGAGAGTTTTAGAGATAGCCAGTCAATATAATGAGGTTTTTGCCTCATTAGGAATCCATCCTGAAGAAGTAAAAATGAACGAGAAAATAGAACAACAACTAGATTCAATAATTAACTTAATTAGAAAAAATAAAGAAAATATATGTGCTATTGGAGAAATTGGTCTAGATCACTACTTCGTTAAAGATAAAGATCTATATCCTCTTCAAAAGACAATTTTTGAAAAAATGTTATTGCTCGCTCAAGGTTTGGAACTCCCAGTTAATCTTCACACAAAAGGAGCTGAAAATATAGTTTTTGATACCTTGCCCTCTTATAAAATCCCCAATATCAACATTCATTGGTATTCAGGACCAGAGAAATTTATAAAACTTGGCATGGATAGAGGATATTATTTCTCAATTACACCAGCAATTAGCTATTCACCAGTTGTAAAGAAAGTCGTTTTAACCGTTGATAAAGAACACCTTCTTTTGGAAAGCGATGGACCAGTGAAATACTCAGGAGAAATAGGTGTTCCGGCAATGATTAAGAATGTTTTAAAATCAATTTCAACTTTAAAAGAAATTAATTCAGATGAATTAGAAAAACAAATTGAAGTAAATACACGAAAGATCTTCCCTAAAATTTTTTAAATTTTACCTTTTTAAAAGCGTTCTAATTGAAATTAATAAGGATTAATTTTTTATAACAAAGAATCATTATTCTGATCTATATAAATAAATTAAAGAAGTGAAATGGATGAGTAAAAAAGGTGCTAGAATAAAAATTGACGAATATAAAGGACCTTTAGGTTCAATTAAAGGCTTTGAATTAACTACTGGAAAGATAAGCTGGGGGGACGAAACAGAATGGGAACCAATGGGACCAACCCCAGAACCTCATATTCCCACATTACGAGACTGGTTCTTTAAACTCATGGAGAGATATCCTCCATACTACATGCCTATTTGCGACATGTGTTGTCTTTGTACGTACGGTAAGTGTAATCTTTCGAAGGGCAGAACGGGTGCTTGCGGAATTAACATGGAAACACAACAAGCAAGGATAGTAGAAATTGCTTGTGCTATCGGGGCTTCTTGTCATTCGGCTCACGGAGATCATTTACTTCACTGGCTTAAAGAGAAATATGGTAATGTTCCAATAAATTTTGGCAATAATATTGCTGTAGAAATGCCACATACTAGACTTGTTGTAGGAATGAAGCCTGAAACCCTTGAAGATTTAGAGACGGCAATGGAATGGGTTCATTTTACAATCACTCATTTATTAGCCTCAGGACACACAGGACAAGAGTCATCTTATCTAGATTTCGAGGCCAAAAGTTTCCTTGCAGGATTAGCAGATTCAGTAGGAATGGAGATATCAGACGCCGTTCAAATTGCTGCATATGGATTCCCGGCGGGAGAAGCAGATGTACCTATAGTAGAACTAGGTATGGGAACTATGGATGTAGAAAATAAAGCAGCGATATTAATGATAGGGCACAATGTTGCGCCGGGAGTAGAACTTGTTGATTATATGCGGGAACATAACTTAGAAGAAAAAGTAGATGTAGGGGCAATTTGTTGTACTGCTTTAGATTTAACCAGGTATTATAGTGGAGCCAAAGTCGTTGGATCATTGTCTAGACAAATGCACTTTATCCGCTCTGGTTTGGCAGATGTAGTCATGGTCGATGAACAGTGTGTCAATCTTCGAAGTTTTGAGCAAGCCCAACTAGTAGGAGCACCATTTATTGCTACTAACGAAAAAAATATGGGGGGCTTACCAAATAGAACAAACGATCCTGCAGAAGAAATAATAGACGATTTAGTTAGTGGTAAATATCCTGGAGTCCTTATCTTAGATCCAATAAAGGCAGGAAAGGTGGCTGTTGAAACGGCAGTTAAAGTCCGCCCAATTAGAAAATCTCGAAGCGCTGTTCCCGACGAGGAAGGTTGTATCGAAATGGCCTACAATTGTAATGGCTGCGGTAATTGTCAACGCAATTGCCCTAACGATTTACCCCTTGTTGAAGGAGTACGATTAGCGAAAGATGGTGATTTTTCAGTATTAGAGAAGGTTTATGACGATTGTTTAGATTGTGGGCGCTGTGAAGCCGATTGTATGAAAAATGTATCTCCATTAACGCTTATAATGCATGCGGGAAGAGACAAAATTAGAAATGAGAAGTTTAACGTTCGAGTAGGACGAGGACCTATACAAGATACAGAGATTCGAAATGTTGGAGCCCCAATCGTACTAGGAGAAATACCTGGGATAGTTGCAATTATAGGATGTGCGAATTATGGAAAGGATATCCGAGAACTATATAAGCTCGCAGAAGAATTCTGCGTAAGAAATTACATTGTAGTAGTTTCCGGTTGTGGAGCTATGGATATCGGTTTAGTAAAAGATGAAGAAGGTAAAACGCTCTATGATAGATTTCCTGGGGACTTTGATAGAGGAGGTTTAGTAAATGTTGGTTCTTGCGTTTCAAATCCACACATTACTGGTGCTGCGATAAAAGTAGCAAATATTTTTGCAAGACGTCCGTTACGAGGTAACTTCGAAGAAATTGCCGATTATATCTTACATAGAGTTGGAGCTGTCGGCGTTGCGTGGGGAGCTATGTCTCAAAAGGCTGCCAGTATAGCCAGTATGGCAAATAGCGTAGGCGTTCCAGCCGTAGTGGGTCCACATGCTGCAGAATATCGGCGTATGTATGTCGGTCGATCTGATAACGAAGATTCGTGGAAAGTATATAACGCGAGAGACGGAACCGCTGACCATATAGTTGGACCAGGACCAGAACATTTATTAGTGCCTGCTGAATCTATAGAACAAGCAATTTGTTTAGTAGCTAAAATGTGTTTAAGACCTGCAGATAATTCAAAAGGTAGAATGATTAAATTATCTCATTGGATAGATTTAGAGCGGAAATATAAGGGAGTAGACTTTCCAAACGATTTAGAAAAGTTCATTCGAGTAGAAGCGGATATTCCTATTAACATGAAAGACGGAATTGTACAATTTTTAGAAGAAAAAGGTTGGAAACCAAAAGAAATAATTGATCCAACTTTACTCAAAAGACTTTGTCATGCATAAAGAATTTTTTTTATTTTTTTATTTTTATTTAAATCTCTTACAATTTTAATTTTGTTCTATTAACTTAATTACATCCTCAGGAAATTCTTCTTAGTTACTGAACTTTTTTTTGCAACTATACAAATCAAATCATAGAAATGATATATATGGACAAATCAACGCTTTTGAGAACGGTAAAGGCGAATATATTTTTCTTGGTGCTGATGAAAAAAAAAGGGAATAAGTAAGATAGTTGGATTAAATAGCTATCTTTCTAAAAAATCCATAACATTAGATAAGCTTAAACGAGATATTTAGATTAAATGTTGGAATTACTTAGAGAAAGATCCTCGCATTGAAGCAAATGAATATCAAGGAAAAATTTTGCTAAGAATAAAAATTCTTTCAAAAACATTCTTGACTTCTTTAGAGGAGTAGAATCTACATCTTCTTTATATGATTCTGGAAGTGAAGTTAAATTATTATAGCTTAAATCTAGTATGCTTAGTTTTAATAATTCAGACAATATCTCTGGAAATGATGATATCAAATTTTTTTTAGATTTAATGAGTTAAGTTCATTTAAAGCTCGTATTGAATCAGGATGTAATTAATTACTTTGATGATGACTTGGATCAAAGAATATTAAGAAAAGTATGATAATTATTTCTCTTATTATTCAATTAAATACTTCCAGATTTAAAATTCAATAATTTAAAAGAGAGAAGATAGTTTTATGGATGATCTTTACTGCATAAATTAGTTATTTAGATAAGATTTTTTCATATACATTGATATAATCGTCAACCATCCTATCGACAGAAAATTTTTCTTCAACCCATTTACGGCAATGTAACCTATTAATGTCTTTAATGTAGTCCAAAACATTGACAGCTTCTTCAATTGACTTTACTAAAAATCCTGTTTTTGTATTATGTATGACTTCGGCCATACTTCCCCTTTTAAATGCTATTACTGGAGTACCACAAGCCATTGCTTCTACAACAGACAATCCAAACGGTTCGTTAAAATTAATCGGATGAAGTAATGCATAAGCTTCCCCTAATAATTTATTCCTTTGTTCAGGACTAACACTTCCTATATAATCGATTTTATTACTATTTAAATGGGGTTTAATTTCTTGTTCATAATATTTTTCATCTTGTATAATTCCTGCCATTATTAATCTCATTCCGGATTTGAGTGATATTTCAATTGCCTCTCTAGCTCCTTTATCGTTATGAATCCTTCCAAAAAATAATAGATATTTACCGATTTTTTCCCTAAATGTGAACTGATTAAGATCGATTCCATGATGAACGGTAGCAATATATTCAAGTTCATGACTACGATCTGCCTCACTAATAGATGCATAATAACAATTTTTATTATACTTTTTATATACAGGTAAGATTTTTGGGGAAGAAAATCCATGAATTGTTGTTAATACCGGAGTTTTTGTCATCTTCGAGTAAGTTAAGGGAAGATAATCAAAGTTATTGTGAATAATATCAAACTCATCACCTCTTTCAAATACTTCTGAGATATGTAAACATTCCCATACTTTTGGTATCAATTCTTTATCTTCTTCATACCCTTGAGGGCACACTCCAACTAGACGAGCTTTAGTTTCCGAGTCTTTAGTCGCAAAAAGTGTTACTTCAATCCCTCTTTCAACAAGCCCTTCAGTCAATAATGAGACAACAGATTCCCAAGGACCATAATGATGTGGAGGTGTACGCCACGCAATGGGGGAAAGCATTGCTATGTGCATTTTTTACCCCCTCCCAGAGAATTATGATCCTTAATCGAATTTTCAATTATAAATCTCTCATTTTTAAAATTGATATATCATTCATCCTCCTTTGTTATTATATTAATTTCAAGTAGTGTGTCTAGGTGATACATATTTAACAGCGAGAGTAACCAAGCTAAGGTGGATTCTGCTCCTTGATTTCTACCTTTTCCTGTGGCTGATAACCCATCACTGCATCCTCCAGTTTTATAATCATAAATAGCAAGGTTCAAATCATTACGTCCTAAGAACCATTCTAAACAGCGACGTGCTTCATTAATCCATTTATTATCTTGAGTGACTTTAAAAGCTTCAATACATGCTTCAAGGATGCTCTGGGCTTCAAGGGGTTGTTGATCAAATCGTGCAATCTCACCACCTTTAGGATACCATCCATTATTGCCAATAGGAGTGAGGTGTCCTTTTTCATTTGTTTGAATTTTTAATAACCATTCTAATGACTGCAATCCAGCTTCAATCATATCTCTTCGCTGTAACCATTGTCCAGACATTAATAAAGCTTGTGGAATTTTCCCATTATCATAAGCAACAATATTTTCAATCCAAGGCCAATCATCTTGAGCGTTTTGACAATACATCTCAAATAATTTATTTGCTATCTCCTTTCTATGTCGTTTCATTTTGCGATCACCACTAAATCTTGATAAATAGGCATGAATTCCTATTAAACCAAAAGCTAAGGCACGAGGAGAATTAAACTTGGATAAAGTTTCTACCGCCTTTTCAAATATTATCAATGGTACATTTTCATATTCTTTAATATTTGATATCCCAATAGTGAAACCTAAACTCCAGATTGCACGCCCATTACTATCTTCAGATCCCCTCTCTTCCATCCATTTCCGATCATAACTCATAAAATTTCGAAATCTGTTATTGGTTTCATTGAAAGCGTGTAAAATAAAACTCAAATATCGATATCCATAATTATTTATAAATTTGTCCTCGGATGATAGATTTTGTGCAAGTATAACAGTAATTATTGCCCTCGCGTTATCATCAGTGCAATATCCATGATTTCGATTTGGTATTATATAGTTAGCATGTTGCAGAATACCTACATCATCGGTCAGACGATATAAGTGATCAAATTTTGGAACAGGCATCTCAAATGGAGTAGATCTCAGAGATTTTCTCTGTGATGAAGATTTTGGATGGTATGATCTCTTTTGTACGAGATCATCAAATATTTCTAAGTAATTTCTAGCAACTTCCTTCCAAATCATTTGTCTGGAGAATACATATGCTTGTTTACGCATGTTATGTCCTTCTACTTCATTATCTAATAAGTAAATAATTTTTTTTGCTATAGAATTGGAATCATTGAATGGAACGATAAATCCCCTTCCATCAGCTAAAATCTCTTCAGCATACCAATAAGGCGTCGATATTATGGCTTTACCAGCGCCAAGAGCATAAGCTAAAGTTCCAGAGGTAATTTGTTCCTTATTTAAATAGGGTGTAATATATATATCGGCAACTCCTAAAAATTCACACAATTCATCTATATCAACAAACCTATTATGAAATATGAGATGGTCTTCGATATCAAGCTCTCTAGCTCTTCTTTGAAGAGAATGACGATAAGCTTCACCATATTCTTTTTTTATATTTGGATGAGTCTCACCTAATATAATATAAACAACATTAGGATGTTCTCGAATGATAGTAGGTAAAGCTTCGATCATTACTTCTATTCCTTTGCCGGGATTAATAAGACCAAATGATAAAATCACTTTTTTTCCTTCTACTCCAAACTGATCCTTGAAAAAATTAGGATCTATGAATGGTAAATCAGGAATCCCGTGATGGATTAAGGAGATTTTTTCTTGGGGAATTTTATAAATATCTTTTAGAAATAATACTGCTTTTTGGCTCATGACAACTATTTTATCAGATATTTCGGAAATGGAATTTATTATTTTTTTTTGTGTTGCGTTCGGATTTGGTAAAATACTATGTAAAGTAGTAATAACAGGCATTCTTAGATTTCGAATTAAACTTAAAATAAGATTGCCATGATCTCCTCCATATATCCCATATTCGTGCTGAAGTGAAACAACATCAACCTTATTTACATTAAGAAATTCTGCAGCTAATTTATAATCTGCTATAGAATTTACATTCAATTCAAAACGAACTTGTTTTGGATAAGGATAACCTTGAGGTATATCATTCATTGCGATTGCCCAACAATCGATTTGATCTCCTTCTTTAGAAACTGCTTGTAATAAATCATTTGTAAATGTGGCAATACCACATTTCCTTGGCAGATAATTGCCGATGAACGCAATAGTCTTCAGATTTGGATATCTTCTCATATTTTTAAAGAAACTCTCAATATTTTTTTTATTTCGACAAGATAGAAATTTAAGATTACAATCAAAAATAAATTCTTGGGTTATTATTATTATTATTATTATTATAAGGATGATTTTATGACTTAGGAGGTCCTTCTCGAAGTCTAAGTAAGAAACTAAATACTAATTACTTAATATCTCCGGTCCATATTTTTAATTTACCATTTTCCCGTCTAAAAATAACCTTTTCTTCCCTCGCTAACCAGCCTATTGCCATTAGCAATAAATCTAGTCTATCTGCATACTTTTTCTTTAGCTGCTCTAAATTAATTTCTTTCCTAGAAGCTTTTTTAAAGATTTCTCCAGCAAGGAATCCTATATCCACATCGAAATTGGATTGGGATTTTATTAATTCTTTTAATAACGCAGTAAGATTAAGTGATACTACAGCTATCCGCTTATCGGCTGCTCCATAATAGATATACAATCTATTCTTGAAAATAGCAGTGCCTGTAGGAAAAACAACATTCCAAACATCGCCCATTTTCTCGTAATCCTCCTTTGGAGAAAAAAGTGGTTTCTTCAACCGACCAATAACTCTAAAGGGAGGTTCTTTTTCAAGTAAGGCCGCAGAGGCGTGATAGATTTGGCCTGCATTAGTATCCTCAACTGCGTGATAGATTAAGAGCCAACCTAATGGTGTATTGATTAGAGGTGCTCCACCACCTATATGGTGAGACTCGTAACTAAACTCTGGCTCCATCAAGACATGTTGGTCTAATGTTTTTAAATATTCTTCCCAATACTTTAGATTCTTTAATTGATTAAAGTCCTTGAAATCAATTAATTGAATATCTGGTAAGATCCTATGCATAAAAACAAAGTTGTTGTTATATTTTTCAGGGAATAAATAACAATCTTTTTCCCATAAAAGAACGTCTGGAGCGGTAATATCTTTAATATATGATACGAAGTGAAAATATTTATGTTTCAAATGTGATTGCTTGAATAAATTTTTTGCATCTTCATAACTTATTGAAGGAGTAATTAACCCATGTTTCTCCCAATTAATCAAATCTTTACTTGTTGCGAATGCAACTCTTGCATTTTTTCCATCATATGCTGTATAAAAAAGATAAAAAATCCCATCTAGTGAAACAATCCGAGGATCTTCTACACCGTGGATTTCATAATCATATTCGGGAAAAATAATAGGTTCTTCTTTTTTTTCAATAATATTTAAAGGACCCTCTAATTTAATATGTCCAATACTTGAATAATTCCCTTTTCTTACTGCACGGTAGAACATATGAAGGGTATTATCTTCTTGGTATATCGTAGGATTTAAAACTGCTTGATTTTCAAATTCTAAATCAGTCGCTTCAAGTAAAACCCCCTCTCTTTTAATCACTACCATAAGTTATTGATATATTTAAAGTTATTAAGTTTTATTAGTTTTTGTATGCCAGCTATATTTTCGACTAAAAAAATATAGACGGAAAAGACATATAAACCAGCGGATCTCACCTCTTAGGTAAAGAATACAATAGCAAAAAAAGGTTTATTTCGAGCCAAAAAAAAGTTTTCCCACCACAATTTTTTTATTTAATTCTCTTACAATTTTAATTTTGTTCAATTAACTTAATTACATCCTCAGGAAATTCTTCTCCTCTATTTTTCATCCTGTTAAACATGTCTTTAACTTCAGATATCGTGTTACCGTAAATATGCAAAGAATTACTAAAATCTAAGTAATGTCCCATCTCTAATCCAAGTTGATCGGCGACATACTTCTGGATTCGAATCATTCCATTTACATTTGCTTCCCACGCTCTAAACAAATCTCTACTCCTCCAGGTTGTTTGCATGATTAATTTATCATCTTTTACTCGCATATAAATCCTCTGAAGACAAGGAGGATCAATGTGAAATGGATCGACAAGCGGTCGCCAAGTTATTGCTTGAGCTCTACGTGAATATGGTTTTTCTTTTAACTTTCTAATTATATATTCAATTTGATCTATTTTTGGGAAATCTATTACTTCGATGGGTATTTTTTGGATTCCTACCTGGTCTTTTATCTTTTTATTTAGATTGAAATCAACTAAATGCTTTAATTTCCAGATTTTAGAATCATCAGAAATTTGAACTTTGCCTGCTTTCAATAGTTTTTTATGCTTACTTACGAAATTATTATCAACAAATTCTAAATCGTAATTTACATGGATAGAATCCTCCAGAGAATAAGGTGTATAATTAAATATTCTATCGTGGTATGAATATGGAAAGCTCGTATCCGAATCCCATAAATAATGATCGTTTACGCCCTCCATGATTTCTTCAATGTAGCCGCTTTGAATAGATCCTATCAAGTAAGTGTCTGCCATACAACCGTAAACTTCGAATGAATTTCCATATTTTGAGTTGATTTTCATTACTTTATCTTTCCGAGAAATAGGATTGCTCATAGGGTTTTCTATTTCGATTAGTACCGTCGCGTCTTTGGAGGGAAGGTCTTCTTTTTTATCGTATTCAGTTCTAATGTCATCTCCATTGTATAAAACTTGAGCGACGGCTGAAAGCCATGCGTCCCGAACTGTTTTCTTAGAAATAAAAATTACTTGAGCCATTTTCTTAAACCTTAAAAGATTCACTAAAAATCTTATTTTTATTCTATTAGAATCTAATTGTTAAAACCTTAACAAAATTGATTTTATTCCATCATATAAATCCATTATACACTCCCCGATTAAGTTGAAGGGTGTTAATTGAGTGCATCCAATTACATGTTCCATTTTTTATATATAATTACCAACAATATTTAATAATCGTAATTATTTAATCTTCTTAGTAGTTCTTATAACTAAGGAAGTGGTTTAAAAGTTGATATCCTTAAAGTTTAGATTTGAACCGCCATTTAACGAAATTACGAACAATACAAATCAAATCATTAAATTCGACCAAGAACTAACAGTTAAGGAATTGTTAGAATTTTTTAAAGCGCATTTTGGCGAAAAATTCTATGAATTACTCTGGGATAAAAAGAAAAAGAAAGAGTTTAGTTCTTTCCTTTCAATTATTATAAACGGTATAAGTTTTAGGGACGAGCATTTTCTAGATAAGACTTTAAAAGATGGCGACGATCTCGCGTTTTTATACCTCTATTTTGGCGGTTAATCTAAAAGAATCTTCAATTACTACGGATTATTTACAGCAAAAGAATCAGCCACATTCCAAAACCAGTTAAAATCGGATTTAAAATGTTATCCGAAATATGGTTTGCAAAAAAATCGACTATTAAGAATAAGACTGTTGATACTATTGCCATAAGTAAGATTTTTACAATACTCACAGGCATCCAAACATGATATATATTCATTACTATCAAAACAATTAAAAATGTAGTCACGCCACCAGTTATAAATCCCTCTATCGTTTTATTAGAATCTTTTTTTAGACTATAAGATCCGTACTTTTTACCTATCAGGCAGGCGGCAGCATCAGCCCCGGTAGTTATTAATGCAACTGAAGCCAAGATAGGAAATGGAGCAAAAATAAAAGGGATCAATGACAAAACCAGAGGTGTAGACGCTAAAAAAGTATTGAGCTCCTCAGGCCTCATCGATAAAAGCCAGCGTTTAGCCCAATTAGGAAGCATATAGAATTTATTTAGGCGGGCAAGATCAGCAACCTGGAACATTATAACAAACCCAAATCCTATCGTAATTATTAACCAATGAGAAAAGCTATAATTATCTAAATTAAATTGGCTTAAAATGCCAAAATTTTCAAGAATGGTTCCTAACGACCAAAAAAAAAGAATGATAAATGTAGTAAATAAATGTAGAAACTTCCTCCCGAATTCGCTCTTAAAATCGTCAATCCATCTATTAGTCACTTCCACACAATAATTATTATAATCCCTTTCTGCCATTATTTCAGGGTTTTTTTTAGAGATAATTGTATTATAAAGTAAAGTGGCAATCCATACGCTGATCTCTATTAAAAAAAATAAAGAGGTTAAGAACCATAAGAAACTCAATGACTCTAATGGCAAATATGGTGAGTGATACTGAATCATAAAAGGAAATAAAATTCCTGCTGTTAAAAATAAGATTGCTATCAATATCTCGTTTAATAATAAGTGGTTTTTGATCTTCTCGATTCTATTTTTTATAACATAAATGAATGTTAAAACGGAATAACCAATGAAAATCAAAGAAGTCGGTAAATAATTCATTTTTAATCGTAAAAGGTGAGTGCTTTTAAAAATTCTACTTTATTTAATCAAATCAATGTTAAAATTATTGTGTAATAATCTAAATTAAAAATAAACCGTACAAACAAAAAGATAAGGCTACTACCAAACGGGATTAATAGATTATCTGATACATTGAAAGGTTTATTTGTAAAAACATCAAAAATAAAGAAAGCAATAGTAAAAATAAAAGCCCAGTAAATGCCAATAAACAACATACATATAATAAAAGACGCAACTATTCCAGCAAATGCTCCTTGCCAGGATTTGTCATTATTCCACTTGATTTTATTTTTCCCGTATCTTATCCCCACTTGACTTGTTGCTAAATCTGCGAGAGAACTCATCCCTAAAATCGTTAAAAACACCATAGGTGGCGTAATTAAGGCAGCAACCATTTGACCGATGGCAAAAAAGAGATACGTTCCATAACTTCTTTTTTCTTCTTCACATAGTAGAACATGACAGAGAAAATTAAAGGGGAATCCAAGCTTCTTAGTTTTTCTTGTAAACTCATTTGCTAATGTAATAAGGCAAAACCCATAGAAAAAGAAAAATAGGAGATAATAAAACCAACCAAATGAAAATAAAACCGCACCAATACTATTAGGTTCTGTCATTATTGTTAAAAACACCAGAAACATGTTATTCTCATCTGGAATCATCCCACTAATTGAACCTGATACCTCTTTCACAAAAATTACTCCTAAATACCAAATGAAAAGTAAACCAATAAAAATAAGAACGTGAGGGATTTTCCGATAAATATCTCCTCTTAATTTACTTCTCTTATTTGTTTTTTCCTCTAACGAGCTCCAAAACTTCGATAAATCCTTATATTTAAAGATTTTTTTATACGAAAATAACAAAATCGATGAGATCAAGATTATCGCTCCAATTATAAGTAAAGGAAGTCCAAAAGTACGATAAAAAATTGGAACCGTTTCGAAATATAGTGTTCCATCTAGAAACATTAACAAGGCGACAATTAAAATAATTATAAAAGTTAAAAATAAAGCGCTAAATCCTAAAACATTGTTAAGCACTTCATTTTTATATGAAAAATATACATAACTAAATAATACAATGAAATAAGAAAATTCCATTAATAGTATCCAAAATAAAAACTCTGTCATGTGTATTTCAAATTTAACAAAATAATTCCTTATATTAATGATAGTGGGATCATTTTATAAATAAACTATTTTACTAATTTGATCATGAAAAAAATAATATTAGCATCAAAATCAAGGGATCGATCAGAACTAATTAATAGGCTAAATATTTCTTTCGAAATTCTCAATACAAACATTAACGAGAGCGATTACAAAGATCAATATTCTGACCCAATCGAATTGGTCAAAGAATTAGCTAAAGCTAAAGCATTGAGAGCAAAAGAACTAATAAAAAACGAAAAGATAGGAACAATTATCGTTGCTGCTGATACTATCGTGGAATTTAATGGTAAAATCATTGAAAAGGCCCAAAATGAAAAAGAGGCATTTCAAATTCTAAAATCTCTAGCCAATCGCTCTCATAACCTCATAACTGGTATAGCTTTAACAGGCGTAGGCGATCCTAAAATTATAGTTGATCACGATATTACCATTGTTACTTTTTTGGATTTATCTGATGATGACATTCGGAACTATATTAAAATTGAAGAATGGAAAGGTAGAGCTGGTGCTTACTCTATTAGGGATAGAGCGTGTTTATTTATTAAAGAAATTCGAGGGTCTCCTTCAAATGTAATAGGTTTACCTATGCAAAAGATATTTAATATTCTAAAAACGGAATTTAATTTGAATTTATTTGAGAATTAAATTTGAATATAGTAGTAAAGAAGCTAAAATTTCTATGTTTCTAACTCTTCTTTCCAAACTTTTAAATTTTGATAGAAATTTAACATTTTTTCGAGCTTGCTAACCATTTTTTCATAATAATCGTGATCAGCATATTGTTTTTTCGCCAGATTTCGAGCTAAAGTTAAATTTTCTTTATATCTTAGTATTTTTTCTTCAATCACATAGTTTTTTGAAATCCTTTGTAATTAAAAATAAAGAAATATCTGGATAACACCTCTGAAATTCTGAATTTAATAAGATATAGAATGAATATCAAATCGATTTATAAAAAAAAATTAAATATTGCATAACTGATATTTCTAAAATGAAAATTTTAAATGCTTTTATAGGTTAGTTTCTTAATACAATTAACACAACTAAATTACTTTATAAAATGATTAAATATGGGTAGACACTACAAAAACGAACAAATAATGAAATTCTTGACGATAGTTGGGGCTCTAGTAGGATTGGCAACGTTGATCCTTGGATTACTTGGACTCCCGAATTATGGAATTGTTAATCCTGTATTAGGATTAAATATAGTCCTTAATTTTATTGTCGGGTTAGTTATCGTTATTTTAACATTTTTAGTTGCATTAAAACCTAATGCACCACTTCCCTTTCACTGGTTAGTTTTATTTATCTTAGCTATCTTACTCGTTATTTTTGGAGCGGGAATTTGGGCTTGCGTGTTAGTAATCATCGCAGCGTTAATAGGTTTGATCGAAGATTTATAAAAATGTTTATTGTCAAACATCTATTTTTTTCTTTTTATTATTTTCAAATTATAACTTTACATTATTAAGGAAATATGAAACGATTTCTTCCGCCAAATTAGTATCACATACTTTTTGAATCGCTGTAAATCCGGGAATCGAGTTAACTTCTAAAACTAGTAGACCTTTTTCACTTTCTACAATATCTACTCCCGCAATTTCTGTTTTTGTTATTTTAGCAGCCTTAATTGCTAAATTTTTTACCTCTTTTGTGAGCTCTATTGGCTCCATTATTGCTCCGGAATATATATTTGTTTTCCAATTATTACTTACTCGGTACATACCTGCTATCGCTTTGTTGCCTAAAACTAAAACTCTAATATCTCGATTATTATGCTTGATAAACTCCTGTATATAAAAGATATGATTTAATTGTCCTAGAGAGTAAATTACATTTTCTGCAAAACCCATATCTGATATCCTCGTGATGCCAATGCCTTTTGATCCATAAAGGGGCTTGAGTACTATATCATTTCCTAATTCCTTAAAGGATTCTAATGCATCGTTAATATTTTCACATATTACAGTTTTTGGAGTAGGGATATTATGTCGATCTAAATAAATTGATGTTAAAAACTTATCACTTGCTATTTCTAGTGATTCTCGAGAGTTTATCAACTTGAGACCATATTCCTCCATCGCGTTCAGTAGATCAAGCCTAAAAAAGATCTTTTGAGTAGCGGCAGCTCCAAAACCTCTTACAAGAGCGCCATATGGATCGAGCTTTTCAAACTGTTCTTGAAATTGCTTATTATCTATTTTAACTTTTACATTTGATGGAATAAAATATTTTACTTCATATCCTCGGTTTTTAAACGCCTTAGATAACACCTGAACTTCGGGATCCTTAGGATTAGGCGTTATTATCATAGTATGCATATTATTCACTCATAAGAAAATTACATAATTCAACTGACACATAATAAATAAATTTAAGTTCTTAAAAATATATATGTAGAATTAAATGGATTCTAATAATAAGGAAAACGAAACGGAGAAATTAACACACATCCTTTCAGTAGTTCAGAATCTTTACTACAAAAAAAAAGAGCAACTGGAAGATTTAGAGCTAGAGATTACTGATTTGCAATCAGTCTTAAACCAAATAACCTCTTTAATATCAAATCAATCGTTTTCCAGCGCAGATGAATTATATTCAGAGTTGCAATCTTTAGAGAAAAAAACGGTAGACGACTATTTCAAAGAGGAAATTTCAGAAGAAACATTTAAAGGAACTAATATTAAAAGAAAAATCTTTTCAAATCAAAACCAGAAAGAAGAAAATTTATTATGTGTACTTAATCTCTACGATTTTAAAAGGGTAGAAATTAAATTCATTGAACCTGAAAAAAGAGCTATTCAGGAAACTTCAGAAAGTTTTATTAATGTTTTTCTTAAAGGAGCTCTGATCAAAATAAAAGAAAATAATCCTAATTTAAGTATCAGTTATCGCTTTAAGAATACTGATAAAATCGAATATATTACTATTTCTAATTTAAGCTCTATCGAAGATTACGATCTAATAACTGCAAAAATTCGAGAATTATTAGCTCGTGAAAAGTAATCCACCTATAAACTACGGATCAGATAAAGTTTGAATAGTATGTGTTATATAAAGATATTATATTGATTAATTAAAATACAAAGAATTAATTATACAAATTTCCATATTATTTTTAATTACTAATTTGGACCGTAAAAACAATGGCTAAGAAAAAGAAAATTTTAATGATGCCTATAATTCATTCGAAATTTAACGACAAAGACTTGGAAGATTCGCTCGTCAATAAATCGAGAAATCTTTTAACAGAAAAAAAAGGAGGCGTCGCATCCTTCATCTTTCTCTCTGGAAGTTTTTTCGATGTAAAAGGATTTGTTTACACAGGACTTCGAGCGTGGAAAGGGACTGTAAAACCATCAGATAGAGACGAGGGTAGAAGACCTTTACTGGAAGCTACATTTGCATCGTTATCCGTCTATCTCAGCTCTTTACTGGCTCTTCAATCAGATTTTTACTTCGCCTACGATGAAATAAAAGATATCTTATTAGAGAAAAAAAGAGAAGATCTATGGGCAATCGTTTCAGAAAAACTTCCTTTTATTTCATTACCACCAAAAGAAATGTATGGAAATCAAGTTTCTCCAATTTCTCCCTATTTTGTGATCGAGCAAGACGACGAGCTTACGCTCGGGGAAATTTATCCTTCAGCCTACCTAACAAAAGTCATCTCTTCTATTAAAACGAGATTTTTTGTGTACTTTCAATATTTAGGCTATTCCGCTTTTGGATTTTTCGATTCTTTACCTGAACGTACAAAGTTTGGATTTGAAGAAAAAGCGAGAGAATTTGAAGGAGAACCAACCTCAGAAAATATTCAAAAATACGCTAATAATGCTAAAAACTTAAAGGAAGTACTGATTGCACTCATTGAAGCTCATAACAACGCTTATCTCGGACAATACTTAATTGAAGATTATGAACTATTATTAAATAAATTATTAGAATCGGAGGAGCTCTAAAATGGTGAACATTGGATTACTTGGTGATATAAGCGCGGGTAAAACAAGTATTCTTCGCTTATTTGTAAGATACTTAAAAGTTGGAGACATAGAACATGTAAAAGGGGGACTGAAATGCACCGTTGTTAAAACAGACTTCTCAGGTGAAGCAACTGTTCCCGGAGGAGATAAAGAAGATAGACTCAACCAAAAAGAAACTAAAACAATTCATCCGAATCGTGTGGTATTTAGAGAAGACGCATCTGGAAAAGCACATACCATCTTCGCACCTGGTGGAGATAGGCAGAGAGCGGTGGTAAAAATGGGCATAATTACTATTAGTCGAATAGCTACGCAAATTGTAGCCGTATTTTCTTTAGATCGCGAATTAGAACGGCAATTCGAATTCTTCAACGATGTTCGCTTTTTCCCCGATAAAATTTATGTATGTATAAATAAAATTGATTTAGTAAAAGGAAATAGAGATAAAAAGATAGAAGAAGTTAAAAAGAAAATAGACTCCTTTTTTAATCAGAGGAAAATCTCTGTTATCGATCACTTTATAACCTGCGGAGAAACTATTAAAGACTTTGCTGAAGTTGAGGAATACAATAATCGTGTTGCCGAAATGATATTAGGAATAACCATACCTCGTTAAATAATCTAAAAAAACTCATATTTCTTATTCTTTTAATTTTAAAGCCAATCTTACAAAAAGTTTCTGCAAATCAAGTTTGTAGCCAATAAGAGGAGTTAATCGGATATTAGTTGTTTTTTTATCTATCTCTAAAAAACCTTCTTTTTCCAATATTTTTATATCATCTTTGACATCCTTTTTATTTCTTAATATCCTAATTTCCTGAATTGAGGTATATCCTGAATTTTTAAGGCAAGAAGTTAAAACACATAGTAAGGTCGCTGATAAACTCGGTCTGCCCTCAAAAGGATTAGCTGAAATTAATTCTGTTAGCTCAATATCATAATTTATAAACCAATGTGAATTTAACGAGTTGAAGTTTATTTGAAGTCCCAATGGCTCGAGATATTTGGATAAACCCATTATTAGGTCTTGGAAGTAAACTGATTTATTCTTATTCTTAACATTTAATGACTTCAAAATCTCTTTTTTAGTAGCTCCTATTTGATGGATGCTTTTCTTTCTACTTAACAGATACATTAAAATTGAAATTTCGTTCATTTATTAGATAACCTCATATGTATAATGTATTGGTATTTTTTTCATATTTTATTTTGCCTAGCTGAAGCAAATGTAGCAAGTATACAAATTGTTCATAAATCTCTATTTGATCCAGTTCATTATCGAACACATCTTCAAAAAAACAAGGGAGTTTTTTGTTTATTTTTTCATAAAATGCACTAATTTTTTCAGTAAATTTATACTTTGGAACCTCTAATAAAAATTGATCATTAGTTTTCTCTCTAATCAAGTGTTCAATGTTAAAATTTGTTATCCTTTCTTTAACATAACGATTAGAAGCGTAATCTAAAAATTTCATAGAAATTGGTTCGAAATGAAATATTTTTCTCCAACAACCGCGAAAAAGGTCAGATATTTGGTCCTCGCCAGGGTTAGTTTTCAAAAAATCTTCGAACTTTTTTTCTATATCTAATGAAGTTAGCAAATTCTTTAATTCTTCAAATTTTTGGTTGAGTAATTTGACTGCATTTTTATAGCTTTGCGAATAATTTTCGATGTTGGATATACTAATTGAGTCATTAATTTCGCTAAAAATAGGATTGAGTTGTAGATCTAGTAACTTAATCTTACCTGAGAGGACTTCTTCTTTTATAAGTGCGATCCTTTTATTAATTTTTTCTGATAAATCTAATTCCTCCACTTTCACCCTTCCCTAACGATTTTAGGATTAAAAATAGTCGACACTTCCTTTTTTCCTACTCTAGCAACTCCGATTAACTTGTCTGCAAGTAAATAAAGTGTGTTTGATGATTTTGGTAAGAATAATAGCATTTGAATAGAATTATTCTCAAGAGTTGATTTTATCATCTTATATGAAGCTTCTGAATTCCTATCATCTAAAAACATCCCAGCTTCGTCAAGCATTACAATAGGAGAACTTCTAATCTCTAAAAGTGATAAAATTAAACCAATAGATATCATGGATATCTGACCACCGCTTAAAGCTTTGCATGATTTTAACTGATCCTTAGAAATCGCAGCTTTAATATCTATTCCTAAATCTTCGAATTTCCCTATTAACTCAAGCGTACAATAGGCCTTAATATCTGTAGACTTAAATTTATCATTAATTCTCGTATTCAGTTTCTTTAATACTAAATGAAATTTGTTGAAATAAGTGTCCTCCATTTTATTTTCAGTCTTTAATGCTGCTTCTATATCTATTTCTATTTCTCTCTGATTTTTTGTAATTTCTTTTAAACCCTTTAGAATTTGCTCTTTTTCAACCAAGATACTATCATCAATATCTAAGTATTTCAAGAGATCTTTGTCTATGTTCAATATATCTCGATTTATGTCTTGAATAGGTCGAAGCGTTAGTACCTCTTCTTCAATTAATGGACCAATTTCAGATATAACACGCTTTAAGTCATCTTCTTTGATGCCTAATTCGCTTGAAATTGAAGTCTGCTTAAAAATCTCTTGTTCTAATCTTAAATTTAGTTGAATGTAAGATTTATCAAGTTCCTTTTTTTCAATTAGGGTTATATTTTTTTTTTCTTTAAACTCTGAGATGACATTGTTAACATTTAATAATTCTTCTTCAATGTTCTCTAATTCTCTATAAATTCCAAATGCTTTTTTATCTGACTTTTGGAACGCATCTTTTTTGAAATTATAGTTATCTTCGGATGACTTTAAATCGCTGGTATAATAATTTAATTTCTCACTGATCTCTTTTAGAGATTCTAGATTTTCACTAAGTTTTTCTTCCCATTTTTTTAATTCGTCGTTGTAATTATTTAGTTCGCTGGGAATTTCCTTGATTCTTTTGTTCCAATCGAAGAACTCTGGGTCTTTCTGAGATTCTAAATCGTTGAGTTTTCTGGACACTTCGCTTAGGTTGTCATTAAATTCTTTATTACGCTGCTCTAAGGAGTAAATCAGCTTATATTGATGATTCTTCTTGGTAGTTAACCTTTCTTTCTGTTTAAAATTGAATAGAAGATCGGTAAATGATTCTTTTTTTCTGAGAATATCATTTTGGTGTTTATCAAGTTTAGTTAGTTCCACTTTTAATTCTAAAACTTTGTTGTTTAACGATTTGATTTCTTTCTCCAAGAAATTTGATTGTTCTTTTTGTGTTCCTGTACTCAACAGTCCTTTTAACCTTTTTACGTGAGGACTTTCATAGGCATATCTATAAGATATAATTTGTTTTCCCTGTAATGTCACACATTTTCCCTTAAAACCACTAGTTCTGTAAATTTCTTTAGCAGACTGGTAGTCATCAACAACAATACAGTTTTTGATTATTGAATAAATAACCTTTTGAATATCAGAGTCTCCGTTTATAATTTCAATCAATTCGACTAAATATCCAATTACTCCATTCGCAGCAATTTTTGGATATTTAGTAATGTTGCCTTTTTTTGGAATGTAAACGTTACAATAAGCGTTATATTTTTTTTTTAACCTCTCCATTAAGTTTAGTGTATCCCAATCACTCGCAATAAAGCTATTTAGTAATCTTTCTCCAAAAACAGATTCAATTGCGTAGCTTAATTTATCATCATATTTTAAGTATTCAATTATAGGTCCCTTAACCCGATCGAATAAATCTCTTTTTTTAATTTCTTCTTTCAGAATATTTATATTAGGTGAGAGTACAATTTTTCGTTCTCTTAACGCAGTTTGTATTTGTTTAAATTCTCTTATTTTTTTTGACTTATCATATTCTATTTTTTCAATTTCAGCTCCAAAATTTAATGTTTCCACTGTTACTCTTTTAAGATTTATATCTAACTGTTTTAATAGATCTTCCGTAGGATTTTCTAAAAACCATTTGTTATTAGATAATTTGTGGTCAATATCCTTCAAACTCTGAAATATATCGTTTATATCTTTTTTAATGTCTTCAATGTTATTTTCGTTTTCTTGGATGGATCTTAGAATAGTCTCCCTCCGTTGCGATAATTTATTGTACTTTTCTAAAAAAAGATCATTCTCTTTAATTTTCCTTGTTAAATCACTTTGCTCCTTGATAATACTATCAATTTTGGTTTTTATAAAATCTGTCTTTGTTTTTATTGCATCGGCTTTCTCATCAACATTCTTTTTCTGATTTCCAATATTTTTTAAGATTTTTTTCTTTTCTGCAAGTTTTTCTGCTAATTTATCCAACTCACTTTTAGCAGTAATTTTCTCTTTTTGCCATTTACTAATCTCGTTTATAAATTCCTGTTTCTTATACCCTAATACACCTAAATTTTCCGAAAAATTGCTAATTTTAGTATCAACATCAAGAATAATCTTTTCTTTTTCATTGATTAAATTTTGACACTTGTCAACTTCTTTTCTTATAATATCAATTTGGATTTCGGTGTCACTGAGATTGGCCTTTAATTCTTCAATTTCTTTTTGTAATTCGCCTTTATTTGCCCAAAGTAACTCGTCGGTGTATTTCTTTTTAATATCTAATAATTTATTTTTCTCCCTCAATCGTTTTAATTTTGGCGTCAACAGATCCAGGTTAATATTTAGAGCATTTTTTCTTGAAACTAAAGATTGAAATTCCGTGTTTAATGCCAATACACCTTTTTTTTGTTGGAGGATTTCATCTCTAAGGCCTTTTAATCCAATACCCTCTTCTAGAAATGAACAAAGCTCTATTGGTTTTAAATTCTTTATAGCATCAATTTTTCCTTGGCTTACGAACGCAAACTGGTTATCAGGATTAATATCTAGCTTAGAGACTAATTTTTGAACTTCAGTTACATGAGCTTTCTTGAATTCTTTGTCCTTGTCAAATTGTATTTCAAAAAAAGGAGATTTCCCTTTTACTACAGTTCTTCGAATTTTAATAATCTCGGTATGATGTTGAATATGAAGCTCTACCATAGCGTGTGCTTGGCTGTTTCTTATAAAATCAGACCATTTCTTATATCTCTCATCTCTTTCGTTACTTCCTAATGCAAATTTAATAGCTTGAAAAATTGAAGTCTTACCGCTCCAATTCGGGCCAATTATCAAAACAAAACGAGGAATTTCCTTAATTTTTTTGGTTGAAAAATCAACTTCATCCCGTTGGAAAGATAAAAAATTCTCTAAAATAACCTTCCGTATATAGGTACCACTCTTGTTTAATGATTTATTTGTGGTGTCAATCGTTTTTTTTTTACTAGAAATAGCCGTCTTTTCTCTCACCTACTTACTTAATACTCTCCAAACGCTCTCTTTAAATTATCGATACGTTTCTTCGCTTTTTCTAAATTAATTTGAGCCATATTAGGACTATCGTTAAAAATAAACGCATATTTAGCTAACAATTTTCTCTCAATTTCTTCTAAATGCTCGTTCTTGTTTAATTTGTCAATTATCAGCACAAGCTCGGTATAATTTTTAGATGCCGCGTTTTCGTACAATTGATTGAGCATAAAATCTGTAAACCTTTCCTCTTTAATTTCACTGCTTAAGTTTTGAGTGTAAATGTTTTTACTTTCTATATTTCTCCCGTTCATGGAATTTTTTTTAGAAAATTCATTATTTTTGTGAAAATTTGAATCTAAGTTTTCGATATTTCGTTCTGTCTCTGAGGTAGTAGGAATATACTCTCCTGATTCTATCAAATTAATTAAACCGTCTGTAATTTCATTACTCGACTCGTTTAGTTCAGAATTGAGAAAATGTTTAAATATCCCAATTTTTAGTAACTGAATTAGGTCTTTTGTCTCCCAATTTGCTGTATAATCAACTAACGTCTTAATATCGAACACTATTTTCGGATTTTTCTCAGAAAAAGCTCTAAATATCGTCTCCCTTTCTATCTTATCCAAAATTGGCACTTTGATAAAGAGATCAAATACTTCAAAAATCAGTTGCGAACTTTTTTTGATTTCTTTCATAGTATTATTAATCCAGATTAAAACTAATCCATCTTTTATAAAACTTGTTCTATTCTTATAAGATACCATAAAAAGTTCTAAAATATTCTTCCCATTTAAGTTAATACTGGAAAATTTCTGTTGGTCTATTATCAATAATCCTTTAATTTTAGATTGTCCAGGATCGTGTTCATTTGATCGAGATGCTTCGTTGTTTTTTGTTTCATTTTCTCTATTTTTCAGCGTCCGTTCTATTATACTCTCTAAAATGTCAATAAAATTAGATATAAACTCGTCAGGAGCCTTTACAATTTCTTCATGATTCAGTTCGAAAAAATTTAAATAATAATTTTTAGATATTAATTTTAAATAATCTACGATATCAGTTCCAGGATTTACCTTTATTAATATTGCACCTTTAAGGCGAATGAATTTAATGTAACTCTGAATAACTGATTCCTCATCATTAGTTAAGATTATTTTCAAATAATTTATTATATCGTTATATTTTTGACGATAAAAAATCTCCTCCCTATCAATATCCATTTCATTTGGCGTGATTAACCGATAAAATTTAGAAAATTTCAAATCGTCTGTTTTACCTTCCATTCAGAATGCCATCAATTTTTTATTTATAATTTTTAAACATTATTTTCAAGATAATTATCACATATATATTTAGCTATAGGTTATCCCCCGACAATATTATATACATTTAAATGTCATATATCAATTGTTTTAATTCATAATTAAAAAATTATGTGAAGATGTTTAATATAAATAAAGAGAGTCGATAATTTAATAATACTATAAATGGATAAAAAAAAAAGAAGGTTTTTTATATCTAAATTGCTTTACATCAAATTTTAATGATAGTACAAAAAGGAATGATCCTTTAAGTGAATTACCATAAACTTTATAAGTAATTTGCTTAATGTATAGAAGATTTTCGTTTTAACCTATTTTTTCAGGCATGCAGAAATATCCTTTCTCTAATTCGTACTTTGAAAATAACCCACATCCAAAACAACTACAACCTTTGTTTTGAATTTATGAAACTGGTTTTTTAGATTTTCCTCGTGAACAAAATAACGCATGTGGCTCAAACTTGTTGAGTTTATTTGGTTTGAAAGAAGGGCAAGGATCACAGAATTTTATATACTCTGCCATTGACTCTTCAGTATCTAAGACTAGTAGTGGCATTTTATTTTTCCTCTTAAGTTTTTTGATGTATTTTGAATATTTAAAAAAATTCAAATAAATCTTGAAATGTCCTTTTAAGCTATTAAATTTAATATTTATAGATTATTAGTTTTTGAGGATATTGATACCTCCTTGAGCAATTCAGAACAAAAAAAAGTTAACAATATATTCATTATAAATTTAAATTCTGGTTAAAAGTTATTAAGTTATGCTTCAATTCTTCTTTAAATAGATGATAGTAGGTGAATTTCTGCTTTTTATATCCTTGAATTAACCCCGCAGCAACTAATTTTCTTAAATGGTGAGATATTGTTGATTGTGATTTATTTAATATAGTTTCTAACTCACAAACGCACCTATCTTGCTCTTTTAAAGCATTAATAATGATTAATCGCTCTTTTGATGCAATCGCGGATGTGAATCTTTCAATGACATCTAAATTCTCATTCTCTTCTAATTTCTTACCCAATATTAGTAACTTATCGAAATCAGAGTTTGAATTTGAGCAATTTTTACAGGCACACAACATCTTCTTAATTTCTTGACTTCTTTTTTGCTTCATATAGTGCCAATTTTTATATATATCTCTTGTATATGTATATAAAATAAATCGATAAATATAAATTTATAGGATTTAAAGCTCCATATCTTCTCAAATCGATAACCTTAAATTTGAAGTATTATATTTTATCTTAAGCTTCCACCATAAATAATATGAATCTATGAGAAATTATGGATAAATCCTATAATCTAAGGGTTGGGGTAATTTTAGATGGAAAGTATGGTGAAAGAGCTTATGAGAATATTAAGAAAAGATTAAATGCATTTTGGATAACTCTCAAACAATTTATAACGAAAATAAAAAATGAACAAAAAGTTAGAAAAGAAAATTCAAAACTTAATTGATCATTATGGTTGAAGAAGATATTGAAAGTAAAGCAATAGATAAATTAAATAAATCAGAAGAAGCAAAACAAGAATC
>Ga0315553_10000395_pt1 | contig 39340 bp, 31 predicted proteins | sample SalMarSW160140MG_FD_203099 | JGI IMG/M metagenome (GOLD analysis project Ga0315553, IMG submission 203099) | Salt marsh sediment microbial communities from the Plum Island Ecosystem LTER, Massachusetts, United States - Salt Marsh Sediment SW1601-40 ... | reverse complement strand
GCGTGTTCAGTTGAGGTATTATCGGGTAATGATTTATTAGGGGATAATATCGGTTTGAGCATTGCCTATCCGCTCGACATGGTCAGTGCGGACATGTATTTGGATTATTCGGATGTGCTTTACGATTCGGTGACTAATGGTGGTTGGTATTCGGTTTATTTGCGGGATACGGATGGTTCTGCGATCGACAGTTTATTTGCTTTGGTTGGCAATATGCCCTTGACGATCACGCATGCTTTTTCAGTGGTTAACGGTATTTCGGTTGAGGCGAATTTAGTTTTTGATTCGTTGCCTGTGGATCAGTCGATATTCAAGGCGGTGACCAAGGAGTCGGGTACGTATCCGGACAGTTTGATCGTGACGTCATTGCCAGGTGCCTGGGCGAGTTATTTTGCTTTTTGGGCGTATCGTGGTAATAATTATCGTATCGAGTGGTATTCGACTGTGGGCAATCCGACGCATGCGAACAGTGTGCGGGTTACCGATTTAATGACTGGTGAGGCGATACCGTACCGTCCGTATGATCCGGATTTGAATCATCTCTATGACCAGTATGCTAATGGTTGGTGTTTCCAGTCTCATTTAGAGGTATCAGACACCCTGGTGTTGAATGGTACGCCGCCGGCGACGCGTAATACGAAGTATTTGTATATTAACGGTGGTTTAGTTGGTTTAAAGGCGGGTGGTCCGTTAATGCCGACTGATCCGGTGCCTTCGACGAGTGATGTTTGGTTAGCCGAGGCGGATGAGGATTTTGTGCCGGCGCCGGTGAGTGCTTCGTTTGCGATTCACAGTGTGCCTGCGTATTTTGATACGTTAACGCAGCTTACGGCGTTCAATGTGAAGGTGGTGCCGAATCCGTATATTATTCACAATGAGTGGCAGAAGTCATTTCGTCAGCGTCGTTTAAAGTTCATCAATTTGCCGGCGGATTGTACGATTCGGGTATTCAATCTAAATGGTGAGTTGGTGCGTACCTTGCTTCATCATCATACCTTAGCGGTTGGTGAAGGTGAGCAAGAGGTTGCCAATAGTGCGGGCGGTGACGAATGGTGGGATCTTTTGAGTGACACCAAGCATCTTGTAAAAAGCGGTATCTATATTTTCCATATCCAATCTGCAGTTGGTGAGCAGATCGGCAAATTCGCGATCATCAGATAACAGATTCAGTAACTTAGTAACTAAGTAATTGAGTCATTAGTTCATTAAGGACTTTTAGATCATTTATTTAGTCTATTTAGTCTTTTTGTTGTTCAATGACTCAGTTACTTAATGACCAATGACTAATCTCTTTGTCATTATCCAACTTGATTGGATAATCCAGGGGGGCTGCGCGATGTCTATGGATTCCCTGGTCAAGCCAGGGAATGACAGTGTGGGAAGCGGGCATGGTCTGATAAATCAGACAGCTACATTTTCTCCTGTTCTATCTTTTATTTCTCCCTACGCTCTACGCCTTACGCTCTACTCTCTACGCCTTACGCTCTACTCTCTACTCATTACACTCTACTTTCTTTCTTCCTAGTTCTTAGTTCCTAGTGCCTAGTATAGGTATCTCCTGTTCATGTCATACTGGTTACTTCTTAGTTTCTGCTGTCTACTCTGTCTTCAGCCGAAGGCGTATCTTCAGTGAAACGTGTCTTCAATCCGCTTTATGCGGATATGTCTTCAGCCGAAGGCGTGTTATTGTATTACTATTTCTATTTTTGAATATTTTGGCTCAAGACCCGGGATAAACCTTGGTGCTGTCTTGATCGCTTCTTCAGGCAAGACGACCCGTTCGGTCATCGCATTCATGACCGCATTACCGCGGGACTTTGCAAGGGCTTCAGATTCAGAATATGAATACACCACGACTTCTCTTTTAAAATTTTCCTTCACGATATTCGCGGCCTCATCAAGATACGGTGTCGCATCTTCAGAAAAAGCTGATGTTTTTTCATGGAAGAGCTCAATAGCAGCGACTGCTACTATCTTTGTTTCCTTCTCGTCATAGACAATACCATTGAACTTATAAGAACGACCAGCGATCCTGGTAGGATTTCCCACCGCATCAAATGCGGTAAAGACATAATTATAAGTTTCTCCCATATTGCTCATTTCATTATTATCTGTTCTTCCATTCCAGGATATCGACGAGGGCGGTAGACCCCGCTCCGCAAATTTCCGTACAATTTTACCTTTTGTGTCGGTAATGAGTAGTTCCCAAGAGGAAACTGTTTTTTCGAATCTTGGAATGAATAAAGCGATACTTCCATACATAAACCTGCTTATTAAAGGAACGCGTAAATACTCGCTATGCAAATAGAGAATTGGGGTGTTTAATTCATCGATCGTCGCATAAAGTTTCTCGTCAAAAAGATATTTCTCTTGAGAGATAATAGAATCTAATGGCGCAAAGGGATTTATTTCTGGCCACAGACCTATCTTTCTATCCTCTATTTTGAGTTCTACCTCTCCTTTGATTACTTCTTCACCGATATCATGCTCACTCGTTTTTGTCTCTTGCATAAAAAGAAAAATTATCAATATAAGATCCATCACACGCTCCTATGTATTATAAAATTAACCACACACGAATCTGAAAGTAATTATCCCCCACTGATTTTCCTGAACAACACCCGAAGGTAAGGGTGCGAATTTCCATACTTTAAGGGCGTTAATAACGGCCTGGTCAAGATCAGGGTAACCTGATGAAACTTCTATCAATGTCCCTTCTCGAACTGATCCTGCTGGTTCGACCCAAATCCTTATTTTGACGACCCCTGATATACCTTGACGTAAACACCAACTGGGATACTTGGGCAGTATTTTGCTGAGAATGGTCCGGTTCGCAATGGGACCAGCAAGAGAAATCTGTGTTTGTCCACCTTCCACCTTAAGTTTTTGTTCAACTGAATATTCGACTTTTTTCGCAACCGCTGTAGTTTTAGGCGGCGGCGGCTTTTTGTCTATTTTTATCGCCGGAATTTGCTTTTTAACGCCGATGGCACCTGAACTGCCGATACCAACTTCACCTTCACCACCAGATCCTCGCTTGAGATTTTTGGCAAGAGATATAGGTTTTTCAGCAAGAATTTCATCGGTGCTTTTCATCGTTCCGTTATTCCTATTCCCGATCTTGATCACATCATTGACTCCGCCGTCATCAACCATATAACGATCGAGCTCGATCTTTGCCTGACTTCGGTCGAGTTTTGCATCCAGATCTATCGCCGGCGTAACAATATCACTCCCGTAACCGCTTTGTTCAGCTTCTGAATAGGTTTCCTGGACCTCATTCCAAACAGAACCTTTAGAGATCACTTTAGCAACTTCTGGACGATACGACTGGTCGATAAGAGTTACTTCCTTAATATCCTCATAACTGATATCCGAAGTTCTGCTCGACCCCGATAATAATATGAACAGCGCGATATGGATAATAATTGAAATTATAATTCCAGCATCTAATCTTTTATCTTTAAACATTAATCACCTTTTGGTTTCTTGGTAGCACAAGCGATTCGCTTGGCTCCAACTTGTTTCACGCTGGCGAGAATTTCAAGCACATCATTGTGCAATACATCCTTATCGGCTCGGACGATCACAAGTTGGAAAGGATCTTTTTCCAACTCGGCAGCTATGACTTGCCCTAGTTCCGAAGGCAATATCTCCATATCATTGACCAATAAACGGCCCTCGTTTGTATAGGTTATCGTGAGGTTTTCCTCAGTCTTGGTTTCAGCAGTATGCGCCATAGGTACATCAACATGGGTCTGAGTATGGGTCATAACCATTGGTGCAATGACCATCATAACCAGAACTAGGATCAGGCCCACGCAGGCCATTGGCAAAATATCAATATTTGCCATTCTCTTCATCTTTTACTCCTTAATAAAGCAAGCTGCCCAGCACCTTTTTGCTTTGCCAGATCAAGGACTGTAACAACTTGTTCATATCTCACATTTGCATCGGTTGATACGATTACTTTGCGAGCGACACTACGCGCCAGGAGCTCAGGCAAAAGCTCGGCAAGCCGTTCATAGGACACGATCTCTTCGTTCAGTAATATTGAACCATCATCAAGCAAGTGAATATTAACCTTTATATCGCTAACATCACTGGCTCCGGCTTTGGCAACACCCGGTGTATTCACAAAAATGCCGGATTCAAAGAAAAGTGGAATAGTCACGATAAAGCCGATGACTAATGATAGGGCGATATCCACAAGCGAATTTAATATCAATCCTTGTGGCTCATGCTCAAACTTCAGTCGTCTATGCCTTCGCATTTTCAGAAATTCCAGTCAGAACTGGTGTCGGGTGGACTGGTTTGCTGAGGCTGGGGATTAGTAACAGGTTTAGATGCAGGCGCGCCCCTACCATCGGATGATTTACTCTTCAGTTTATCGAACATCACCACAATTCGATCGCTTATGCCATCAAGGGCCATAGCTAATTCACTGCTTTTCTTCGTAAAATAATTATAAAAGAATAGTGTCGGGATACCAATAAATAAACCAAATGCCGTGGTCATGAGGGCTTCTGCAATGCCCCCTGAAATAACGGCTGGACCGCCTGAACCAGTGATCGCGATATTGTGAAAAGATTTGATCAATCCCATGACCGTACCAAGCAAACCGAGCAGTGTCGCGGCATTTGCCAGTGTTCCCATACCGCCAAGATACCGGTCGAATTTCACCTTTTCTTCACCTATGAAGCTCGACAGGATCTCAAACAAATTATCTGATCCCAGCTGTCGATTGTTGAGCGCAACGGTAAAAAGAGCATTCAGGGTGTTTTTCTTTTGCGAGGCATAGTTCAATGCGGCATTTACACCCTGGTTTCTCAAAATCTGCCCGAATTGGATAAATCCTTTGCGCGCGTCAAATCCATTCTTTCTGAAGAATATAAACCTTTCAATAATGAGTGCTAAAGCAATAATCGAACAAACAAGCAGTATACACATCACAAGACTTCCCTTAAATATTTCAATCAGTGGTTGGCCTAATATCATTCAACCTCCTTGTTTCGAAAAAAAACCAACACTTTCATTAACATCTTTATTCATTTGTCCCATTAAGGCTGTCAGCGACAACCTCTTCATTAACTGGCGCAGTGGGTGCAATACCCCCTTCACCCAATAGTTTCTGACAGATATCCACATTATGACGAGCATTTGTGATGTTCGTTGAATTAGGGAATGAATCAATAACCGCATTAAAACAAACCAATGCTTCGCCGTAATCCTTTAAATTATAATAAACTGTCCCGAGGTTAAAATAAACGCCGTCTTTTTGTTTTGCCTTGGGGAAGTATGTCAAATATCTCTCGTATAACTCTGCCGCCCTTTTCCAATCCTCGATATTCACGGCTGATTCAGCCGCATAAATTAGAGCATCTGGCGCATAGGATGATGACGGAAAATTAACGGTCACCTCTAAGAATTCATCGATAGCCCTAACGTAATTCTCCTCATCAAAATAACTGCGCGCAATCTGGTACTGACCATCTGCCGCGAGTTCATCCTGGGGAAATTTGGCGACAAACAATTTCATATCATCGATCGACTCAAGTCCCTTCCTGTAATAGCACATGGCCATGGATTTACGAGCACTCGCCGCTTCTTCTGATGTCGGAAATAGATCCAGAAATTTCTGGAACTCCCGGATGGCTTCATCAAAAGCCTGCTCATTGTAATAACTTTGGCCAATAGCTAACTGACTGGACCGGGCATATTCACTCAACGGATGGTTTTCGACTGTCCACCTGAACAGAGCACGAGCCTTCTCATATTCAACGGCTTTGAAATAAGTATCACCAGCCCGAAAACCTGCCTCTGCAGCTTTTATGCTCGATGGGAATGTCCCCAAAAGCCTTTCCCACGCCTCTATTGACTGTCCGTAATATTCAAGCTTGTAATAGCATAAACCTGCATAGAATAAGGCAGGAACGGCACTACGTTCATCTTTTGGATAGGTATTGTATACCGCCTCAAAATCATCTAACGCTGAACGATATTCACCCTGATTGTACCGAGTATAGCCAATACCCAGATAGGTTGCGATAACCAGAGAAGAATCATCAAAAGGTGTTTCACTCATACTGCTGAATATCGCAGAAGCTTCTTTTGCTCTGTCCTGATTATATATTGCATAACCAAGACCTAATTTGGCATAAGGAGTAACTTCGATCCCGAAGAACTCTTTTGTTACTTTTAAGTAATACTTTTCAGCATCGGCGAAATTATCTCTATAATAATAGGCATCACCTAAAAAATAAAGCGTTCTGCCGCGCCATGGATTCTTTTCATCGGGGAAATCTACAAGGTATCGACTACCAAAGGTTATTGTATAATCATATTGTTTCATTTTGTTCAGAGAAAACAACAACATCGCTGCAGCGGGTTCCCGTAAGCTGGAATTAGGGTAATACTGCAGCAGTAATTCAAAATTAGTGGCCGCGTGATGGTAATCCATTTTCTGAAAATATATCATCCCGGTTAAATACTCACCAACACTTGAGAGCTCCCCGGTTGCGAACATCGTAGCCAATTGAGAAGCAGAAACAAGTGCTTGAACAGTATCCCCTGAGGCTAACAATGCATTAGTCAACTGGAGATTAGCAAAGGAGGCTATCTGGGTATTTGGATAGTTCGCCCTCACCCTCTGGAACGCGCTAACCGAACCGAGACCATCGCCCAGATGCATACGACAGATACCAAGAAAATAACTACTGTGAGCCGCTAAGAGATTATCCTCGTGGCGCGTCAAAGGCAGTAAATGCTCGGACGCTGCCGCATAGTCTTCTGCATGAACTAAAGATGCGGCGAGGAAATAATGAGCATAATCATTCAACGGTGAAAGCGGATAATCAAGGATGAAATCGCGGAATTTTAAGCGTGCACCATCGAAATCACGATTAAAGAAAAGAGCTTCTGCCCTTGAAAATTCTGCCAGTACTGCGATCGGCGTATTTGAAGCTTGATCAATTATCTCCTTAAAAGATGCGATCGCCTGAAGCGTATGCCCCAACCGTGACAGTGATTTACCATAATAGAATTTCGCCTCCAGGAGATCTATCCCTTCCAACTTCTCTTTTGCTTCTTCATAACTGCCCCGGAAATAATGTAGTACTCCAAGGGCAAAGTTGGCGCGGGCCTCCTGCTGGTAAGAAGGATTTTTTAGCAGAGTCTGAAGAATTTCCTCTGCCTCAGTAAAATTGTTCTGGAGAATATCGATTAGACCGACCGCATAAAGACATTCCGGTTCAAGATAACTTATATTTCCGCTCTCTAAGACTTTTTTGAAAGTTTTTTTAGCATTGTAATAATCATTCAGGTTAAAATAACACTCAGCAAGTCGAAATCTTATCTCATCCACAAATGTGCTGCCTGAATATTTCCCAACCATTGATTTAAAGTAATCTTTTGCATCGACGTAATTTTCTTGAAGGAACAACTGATGACCGATCTCATAATCAGTTACCAGTTGATCATAGTCTAAAGTAAAGAGAAATGCAATCAATAGCACCATAAGTTATTCCTTTTCTATATTTATCTGTATCCGCTAATGGCGGTTTTTTTTATGTCCGGCATCCGCCGCAACCTATTCTTGCGGCAGGAACTCAATCTCGCCTTCAGGACCCAAGGTAGTAATCCTCGCCAGAAAATCACGGAAGTTTATTGTCTCTCCATGCTCATCGATCAGTAATATTTCGTAGTAGTATTTACCGTCAGCACACACTCTTCCAATATCATCGAGCCCATCCCATGAGAGTCTCAAAGGCGGCGCCTCCCAACCCGAATAAGTTCTCACAACCTCTCCATACTGATTTTTAATGATGAGCTGCCAGCGTTCAATCGCTCTTTTTGCATTATAATGGAGATCCATCCAGGCGACATTTTCTTTCCGTCCTGGTGTCGGCGAGAATTGTTTTGGTGAAGCGTCAACCCATGTTCTAAAACCCAAAAAATTCATAAAAAGTCCCAGTTTATGCCGGAGCGGAACTAAATAACTCGAGGCGTAGTGCAACTCGATGGCATAATCAAGACCGACTGAAAATTTGTTCCAATCCTTCCTCAGACCCAAGCCAGCGTTGACACTATTGCGATCGATACCGCCGCGCAGGGTCACGGTTGGATCTATCGGGATGAACTCCATACCGATGTGATAATCAACCGATGTGTAATCTACCAGGGTCTTAACAATATCAACCGCGATTATCACTCTGCTGTCATATAGTTTCAGGGCCGTTCCTCCGCGTACAGTCAAAGGTACATCATCGGTTTGTGAATCATGGGTTAGTTTTGGACCAAGTATATTTTGGCAAGTAAGTCCTACCGTAAATTTTCCGCGCGGGAATAAAAGGAGACCGACATCACCACCCATGCCCAGCGCACCGTATTGAGCGATCTTGCTCGACATGACCTTGATGTTCAAACCCACACCAATAGGCCGCCACGGTTGGTATGCATACGAGAACAAGAAGCAATTCTGATTGAATTTGAAACTGCCATATGGATTCCCCTGTGCATCCCACGAATCCACATCACCTGAGCCGTGATATATTAATCCAAATCCCAGTGAACCGTATTTTCTTGTTGGCAGAGCATAGCCAAGATAGCCAAGTTGCGTTCCCAGAAGCGAAAGATACGATGATTTAATATTGTGAGACATAAGCTGGACCAATCCGGCCGGATTGAAATATACCGCTTCTTGATCATCTGCAAGACCGGTGAATGTTTTCCCCATGGCGATCGTTCGTGGAGTCATACCATAGTCCAGAAGAGCACCGGGCACACCCCCGTCCTGGGCTTTGACAGCAGTAGGCAGTAAGCAGCAAACAGTAAGCAGCAATATTGTGAGCGTAAGAAATCGCTTCATATATTCTGCAATCTGCAATCTTGAATCTGAAATCGTTTTTACCATACGACACCTACCTTCATTCTCTCATTAAATATGGTTGCCGTATGAGTCCAGCCTTTTATGATCGCATAATACAATCCACTTGCTACCCGCTCATTTTCACCATTACGTCCATTCCAGGATATCCTGTTAAGACCACTTTGTGCTCCTGCATTGCCGGGCGAAATTTCCTGTTTATAAACCAGATTCCCAAAGGGATCATAAATCGCAAAAATAACATTGCATGAGCTGCTGAGGTAATAAGCGAAATACATTCTATTGCCTTCAATGCCCATGGGGTTTGGGTAAGCTATAAAGGAATCTGGCACGACTGTCGTATCGATCTGTGATACGATATTCAAGTAATTGTTGTTTGAACGGATAGTATATTCCTCTGCCCAGAGCAAAACGCGTCCGGTTTCATTGAATTGAATAGTGAATTGCACAGCACCATTATTAAAATTTACCGGCGCTGGATTTGAGAAAAGAAAATCAGAATTGAGTTGGACCGCCGGTCCGGTTGTGTCAAATACATTCCACATAGAATCAGTTGCGTAGACCGTAACTGAAAAATCCTCACCCTCATATTGATCATCTGGAATGCCCGTTTTGCCAGGTGTATCAGCTGTCGTCGTTGTCGTATCACCCGCCTCATGAGTCTCACCTGGTAGTATTATCAGAAGATCAGAATAGTCACCCGGATTATTCATAAATTGAGAGGATGTGTCGGTTTTTATCGAACCGTTTGTATTATCCCGCGTATATAAGTGATGACTTCCCGCTGTTCTTAATGCATACGAAAAAACTCCCGTACCATTCGTTAGAACAAAAGTCTGAGTTCCAGTATACTGATCTGTACTACTAACACCATATGAGTCATTACCCGATGTAATTAGATTGCTCCATCGGTCAGTGTAGTACACCGCACCTGAAAAGGAAACACCAGCCCGCTGTGCAATGGGACTACCCGCCTTGCCGTTTTCAATACCAGGATAGTAAACCTGACCGGGAAGGATGGTGAGCAGTTTATAGGCACTATTGGCCTGAAAGACCACACTATTACTCGACCCAGTATGGGGTGGTACATTATAGTCCTGACAGCTTACTGACAGAGTATCGGCAAGGGTCACAGTAAACTGCCCTTGCCAGACACCATCGGTAAAAGTAGCCGTCGTATCTCCATACTGTGGTCCAGGGGTAGCAAAAATAACCGCTACACCGTCGAAATCCACGATATTGTTCAGGGAATCATAAGCGTAAACAGTTATCGGGAAAGATATTCCGGCAGTCTGCGGTGAAGTAATTGTCGTAAATCCGAAATGGTGTAGTTGACTAAAAATAAGAATCGCAATTAGGCTAGTCAAGTTGCCTCCTTTCTATTCTATTACAAACAAAAATAGAGAGCACATCATCAATGATTTAGTCTCTCTTATTTTATAACATCTCTAATGTAAAAAGTATAGTCATTATTCAATCCATGTCAATAAGGAAAGTCCGTTTCATTGTGATATAGCCGTTAAATGCAAAACCCATGCCAGAAAAACTCAATTCAAGTTTTGAAATAACATGAGAATTTTTCTTTTTCATCTTGAACACTTATATAATAGTATAATACCTTGTCCAAAAAGATAATATAAATTGTTATTTCCGCAATCATACTATCAGAAGTTAAGTTGTGGTTAAACAACTTGTTTTTTTCTCATGAATTTCAAATGATTTTCTTACAGGATCGTTACACTTTATTCGGTCTTTTATGTCAAAAAAACATAACTTTTTTTCCTGTTAATGGTCTAAACTATATATATAAATCATTATAGTTGACATTGTTAGACGTATGAATATAATAAAGTTCAGGAGGTTTAATGGATAATAAAAAACTGGAAAAAATTCTCCTTTTTGTCTTAGTTGGGATCACAGCTGGGGTTTATCTGTATACAGTGGCTCCCACCTTATCTTTTTGGGACTGCGGCGAATTCATTGCCTCAGCATATACGCTTGCTGTACCCCATCCACCTGGAACACCTTTTTACTTGATGCTGGGCAGAGTCTGGTTAATGATCCTCGGTATTATTTCAGGGATCCTGCCGATCTCAAAAGAGGTCGCCTGGCATATGAACCTGCTCGGCCTTGGCTTTTCCGTTGTTACTTTGGTGTTTATCTACAAAATGATACTCAAGATCTTCCGTATGTTTCAAAAGGGTAATGATCAGCGCAGTCTGATAATCATAGCGTTTGCCACCTGTCTTGGTATCGCTTTTTACTATACTTATTGGCAGAACGCGATTGAAACCGAAGTCTATGCTGCAGCTACCTTTGTTTATATACTGATACATTATCTGGCAATTCTATGGTATGACAGTATCAAGCAAGGTGTACCCAAACACCGATATTTACTCCTCGCTTTTTATTTGATCTTCTTATCTACCGGTATCCACCTAACTCCTTTTCTAATATTCATACCGCTTTATATATTCATCATCGCGGTCGAAAGGCGCTATCTTAAAGATGTTTTATTCATGTTACTCGGGGTATTTCAGCTTGTCTTCTTCGCGCTGTCTTTTCTAATACCTGCGCAGTACCAGCAATATATCCTTTACTTCTTGGGTTTTATCCTCTTGGTGGCGATCATTTTGCCGATCAATAACCCGCGGAAATACCGCAATTGGCGGTTTTTCTGGGCTGCAATATTACTCGTTGTTCTGGGCATTTCTACTGAGCTATACCTTTATATCCGGGCTAAGAAATTGACTGAACTTTACAAGGATAAAAATGTCAATGCACGGTATCTCGAGGGTGAAAATATCGCTCCCCGGATCAATGAATGTAATCCTGGTGCTGGCTTTACTGCTTTCAATAATGTCCTTCACCGAGTCCAGTATGGACCACCTCGTTTAATCCCTCGCCAAACCCAGGATGTAACTGGTTTTGGCTTGATCCAGGGATATTTCTGGCAAATGCATTTATTTGTAAAATACTTATTCTGGCAACCTGCCCACGATGGAGTTAATCCATTCTTGCGAGCCATTATCCTTGCGTTTTTCTGTTTATTCAGTATCTGGGGATTCGTCGTCTTGTACCGCCGGGAAAAGAGATTGTTTCTTTTGATGATCATGATACTGATTATGCTTTCCTTTGCTATGGTCAGCTATTTGAATTTAAAATTCTCACCGAGTGATCTTAATCCTACGCATCAATCCCACGAGGTACGAGAACGGGATTATTTCTTCCATACCAGCCATGTATACTTTGGCATGCTGATCGGATTTGGTTTTCTGGGCTTTATGAATTTCCTCAACGAGGAAACTAAGAATAAAAAAGCCGTTAAAATTGCCGGTTTAATCGGTATCTTGATTTTTTCGATCACACCACTCTTTGCTAATATCCAGGTGTGCGATCGCTTTGGCAACTTTATCCCCAAGGATTATGGATATAATATGCTTATTTCCTGCGATGACAGTGCGGTAATCTTTACAAACGGCGATAATGATACATTCCCGCTCTGGTTTGCTCAAGAGGTTCTCAATACAGGACGCAGTATTATCATCGCTAATCTTTCCTTGATCAACACTGACTGGTATATCAAACAACTGAAATATTGGGGAGTTCCTATTAGTTTCAGTGATTATGTTATAGACCGTCTTGAGCCTTTCATAACACCCGATCGCAGGGTCATTTATGTCAAGGATATTATGGTCCGGAATATCATCGCGACAAATGCAGGAATCCAGTTGAAAAATGAGGACTATTTTATACCCCAGGAAGAATTTGCCAAGCGCTATCTAAAAGGTTATAAAGGAAAAAACCCTATCTATTTCGCCTCCACGGTTTCCTCGGAAAATTATGAGGGTTTTAAACCCTATTTACAACTCGAGGGTCTTGTCTACAGGGTCATCGGTGACAGCGGTGATTTTACATTTAATCTCGATATAGAAAAAACCAGGGATTTCTTTTATAGAAAGTACCGTTATACCGGTGTTTTTGAACCGAAAAAACAGAAAACTCTCGCCGGGATCCTTACAGATTTCGATAAACGCAAGAAGGATGGTGAATTCTATGATTTCGAGCTTCAGAAAGATGATAATACAAGAAGGTTATACAGCAATTACGCTGCGGGTCTTCATAATCTTGGTGTCGTCCTTCAGCAGCGTGGTGATATCAAGGGAACTATCGATGCCTGGCGCTTTGCGTTGTTATTCGAACCCGAACCAGCACATTTCTTTAATTTCAACCTCGGTTTGCTTTATGCCCAGATCGGATTTGTTGATAGTGCAGAACATTATTTTTCGATGATAGATTCAAAAGAACCCAGTCTCATGCTGCGCATCGGTTCCGTGTATCGCGCGACCGGAAACCTTAATCAGGCTATTGCATACTTTCGAAGAGCGATAAACTACAATCCTCAATTACCAGAAGCGTATTTTGGTCTTTATGCTTCTTATTTGGATCTCGGTGACAAAAATTCAGCGATGCAGATCCTTCAGGATTGGTTGGAGATAAACCCCCGGGACACGAGCGCTTTAAATATGTTAAGAGAACTTCAAAACGAATGAAAATAGTCATTTTACACTCTGGTGGTTTAGACTCCACGCTTGCTTTTCATATTGTAAAGGAATGGGGTGCAGAAACATTTCCTCTTTATATCCATAACAAATTTCTCTCGTTGAAACACTATCCTGAGGTTCCGGGATTAAAAGTAATTGATATCACCAAAGAATTCATCGAAATTGTTCGCAGTCCACAACATGGTTATGGGAAAAACCTCAATCCATGTATCGATTGCCGCATCCTTATGCTGCAAAAAGCAAAAAAGTATATGGAGAAGATCAAAGCAGACTTCATTGTTACTGGGGAGGTTCTGGACCAACGTCCAATGTCACAACGTCTTGAACAACTTGCGCTTATCGATAAAAAAGCTGGTCTTGAGGGACTGATCGTCCGGCCGCTGAGTGGCGGCCTGCTGCCGGAAACGATCCCGGAAAAAAAGGGGTTGATCAACCGGAATGATCTTTTAAGTATAAAAGGCAGATCGCGGAAAATCAGCCTCGACCTCGCCCAACAGATGAAAATCGAGGAATTTGCTTCACCATCTGGCGGTTGTTTGTTGACTGACCCAGGATTTTGTCGAAGACTGGCCGATCTCATGAGATATCAGGAAAAAGTAGAAATTCGCGATGTAGCACTATTAAAGATCGGACGGCACTTCAGATTATCACCAGATACCAAGCTTGTCGTTGGTCGCAATGAAGATGAAAATGAAACTATCGAAAAAATGATAAAAACTGGTGAGATCTTGGTTCATGTACCAGATACTGGAAGCCCGAATGCAATGTTGTTGGGTAATAACAAATCGCTTATTAAAATCGCTGCATCGATAACTGCGCGTTACAGTGATAAAAAAAATGATGATAGTATTGATGTGTTTTACAAAAAAGGTAAGATCAGCAAAAAAATCCCGGTCAAACCAGCCACGAACGAAGAATTAGCAAAATGGAGAATATGAAAATGGAACGGTTATGGGCACCGTGGCGGGTCACTTATATCCGCAACCCTGGAAAAGGATGTTTTTTCTGCAAGGGACTTCGGGCAAAGGATCCTCGTAAAGCACTTATTATCGAAAAGGGTAAAAAAGCATTTACAATAATGAATCGTTATCCCTATAATAATGGTCACCTTATGATCTCGCCGATAAGACATATCGGATCGATCGAGGAATTAGATGACGCCGAGGTCTTAAATCTTAATCAGCTCTTGAACCGAGCTATTAAAGCCCTTAAAATATCTATGGCTGCCCAGGGTTTCAACATCGGGATAAATCAGGGAAGCATTGCTGGTGCAGGTGTAATTGACCATATGCATATCCACCTTGTCCCACGCTGGCAAGGAGATACTAATTTCATGCCCGTATTAGCTGACACAAAGGTAGTATCAGAAGCCCTCCTGGATACTTATGAGAAGATAAAAGAAGGTCTTAAACATTTGGATAATCCATCAGCGGATTGTCGCTAATATGTGCGGTATCATAGGCACTGTTGGTAAAGAACCAGCTATTGATAAAATATACCCGGCTCTGATAGCACTGCAACATCGCGGTCAGGATGCAGCAGGAGTAGCGACCTTTGAACAGGGATTTCACATGAAAAAAGGTAACGGGTTGGTGTTGAATGTCTTCAATCCAAAAAACCTTCAACGCTTAAAAGGAACGATGGGCATCGGTCACGTTCGTTACCCGACGATCGGTTCAGGCACTGCCGAAGATGCTCAACCCTTTATTATAACCACTCCTTATGGTATTGCTCTTGCTCACAATGGTAATTTGGTAAATTATTTTAATCTTAAGAAAAATCTTATCGACAACGACCTCCGCTACTTGAATTCTAATTGTGACGCCGAGGTTATCCTTAATCTTTTATCGGTTGAATTAACAAAACTGAATCTCAGGAAGTTTGAACCCGAACATTTATTTAGTGCCCTGTCCGAAGTATACAAAAAATTAGTCGGCAGTTTTGCAGTTGTGTCGATGATTGCGGGAAAAGGACTTCTCGCTTTTCGGGATAGTAACGGGATTAAACCACTAGTACATGGCCGCAAAGACAATGAACACTCTTTCGCTTCAGAGAGTGTTGCTTTGGACCTTATGGGGCATACTGACATGGTCGACGTGAAACCAGGCGAGGCGATTTTCATCGATACCAAAGGTAATTTTTATAATAAACAAGTAGTGAGAGGATCAAAGAAGAAAAACGCAACATGTATATTTGAGTATGTTTATTTCGCGCGACCCGATTCTATTATTGACGGTCTTGGTGTTTATGAAGCACGTTTGAATCTCGGTAAAGAATGTTTGAAAAATCGCCTCAAGCCTGATGTCGTGATCCCGGTACCCGATACAGCGAGAGGTGCTGCAGAATTGGTCGCCGATGTTCTTTGCGTTAAACACCGTGAAGGTTTGATAAAAAACCGATATATATTCCGTACGTTTATAATGCCCACACAATCTGCGAGGATGGAGGCGGTTCGGTTGAAACTAAATCCGATAAAATCAGAGATCGTCGGTAAAAAAGTACTTCTCGTTGATGATTCAATTGTCAGAGGAAATACATCACGTGAAATAATAAGCCTATTGCGCAGTGTCGGTGCCAGAGAAATATATTACGCGGTATATTCACCACCCATTAGATTCCCCTGTGTTTATGGTATTGATATGCAAACCCGGGGCGAATTCATCGCCCGTGATAAATCGATTGAAGAGATCAAGACTTTGATCGGCGCCGATGCTCTTGTTTATCAAACAACCGAAGGTCTGATCAATGGAGTCGGTGCAGGTCCATCCGATTTCTGCACAGCATGTTTTACCGGTTCCTACCCTACAAAAATACCACCACTTCTGCTTGAACGTATTGAAGCAGATCGTATGATGGCAAAAGTATCGAAATTCGAAGAATAATATCTTTATCTTGACAAACCTCCTTGGGAAAATATAATATCGTAGAATCTATTTATAAGGAGGAACAATGAAGAAGATTCTCTTGCTTATCTTTGCTGGAATTCTTATTACGAGCCTTAACTGCGGGAGTGATACCGCAGATGTCAGAATAACCCTCACGAATCCGAATAACAAAGCGGTTCCTTTTAGCGGCTATTACATAATAACAACAACGAGCGATAGCGTTGCAATGGAGGGTTCAACACCAGGTGAATACAGCTTTATCTTGAGCAAGGGAGAAAGCGCAACTGGATCAATACACAAAGATACCCTTGATGTCGTAGATACGCTGCATTTTCAGGTTTTTCTGAATGATGAGGAAAAACTAAGTCAAAAAGTAACTACGATGATCGAAGTCATCCAATTTTCGATTCAGGCACAATAATAAATCACTAATTTCTAAAGGCGCCATATTTATGAGCCAAAGATGTGGCGCCTTCAGCTTTATGGAAATATACCGCGCTCTCTATATACTTTCTCTAATCTTCGCAAGGCAACAATGTATGCAGCAGTCCGCCAATCAACGTTGAATTCTTTTGCTGTATCACGTACATGTAAATAAGCTTTTACAATTTTCTTGTGCAGTTTACTATCGACTTCTTCAAGATCCCAGAATTCACTGCGCTTATTCTGAAGCCATTCAAAATAGCTGACAATGACACCGCCCGCATTACAGAGAATATCCGGTAATATATCTATACCCTTTTTATTGAGTATGTCATCACCATCCGGGTCAGTCGGTCCATTTGCACCTTCGGCGACAACTTTAACCTGTAAAAGAGGAGCCGTTTTGGCAGTTATCTGATTCTCCAGCGCAGCTGGAATAAAAATATCCGCCCTGGTACTGAGCAGGGTTTTGTGATCTATTCCTTTTGCAGCTGGGTAACCCTTCACACCCCCGGTCTTAGCGACATAATTTGTCAGCTCATCGGCATCTATTCCTTTTTCATTTGCGATCGCACCAGATGCATCTTCAACCGCGATAAGTTTTGAATTGTGCATTTTTAAAAGACGACTCGTCCAGGAACCGACATTTCCAAAACCCTGCACTGTATATATCGCACCATCAAGGTTAAAGCCTTTATCCCTTGCCCATTCCTCTATCGTGAAAACGACTCCCTGACCGGTCGCCTTATCCCGTCCCAGACTACCACCTGCTTCAACAGGTTTTCCAGTAACAACGTGGCTATTTGCCTGTCGTGAATGAGGCGGCTGGGTCGATAAATATGTATCGACCATCCAAGCCATGATCTGGGCATTTGTGTTGACATCCGGGGCTGGTATGTCGTATTCAGGTCCGATATTGCACCCCAGGGCAAAAGTAAAGCGCCTTGTAATACGTTCCAGTTCGCTCGCTGAATACTTGCCGGGATCGAATTGGATACCTCCTTTGGCGCCACCGAACGGTATATCCACAATCCCGGATTTCCATGTCATCCAAGTTGCCAAAGCACGAACTTCGTCGATATCAACCGCTGGATGGTATCTAAGCCCTCCTTTGAAGGGCCCTAATACGCTATTATGCTGTACCCGGTACCCGGTAAATATCTCGATCCTGCCATCATCCATTTTAACCGGGAAATTAACGATTATTTCATTCGTTGTTTTTGATAATATTTTGCGCACCTGGTGATCTAAATCCATTACATCGGCGGCTTTGTTGAATTGCCTGCATACGTTTTCGTAGACAGTGGCTTTCTTTTGAACATCCTGCATATATATACCTCCTCTTACTCAAAACTTGCTAATATTCTCTTCACCTTAGCAATCTTGCCTCTATCTTTTTAACCAGGGCATCGCTGTTAAGTGAGTATTTTTTATAAAGAGCATCAGAGCCGCCAGAATCTCCATACTGTTCTATCCCGATCTTAACGAAATCCGTAGACAAGCGATTTTCCGCAATGACCTGCCCGATACTGCTGCCCAAACCCGAATTTATAATATGATCCTCATAAGTAACGACAAATTGTGTTGCTGCTGCTTCAATGATAATATCTCGATCCAGACTCAGGGGTGATGAGATATTATAAATACGCATACTAATACCCTTTTCCTTGAGCTTCTCCCAGGCGATAATCGCGTTATTGAGCATCGGTCCATAGGTAAATAATGTACAATCGTTACCTTCACGTATTAAATCTATCTTTCCGTACATGTATTCATATTTTTCATCAAAGAGGATATGCCCGTCTTCATTCTTTATGATCGGTAATTTTGTTCGGGAAATACCGACAACATGATTTCCTGGATGACTGAGAATATACCTTATAACGTGATCGGTTTGGTTCGGATCGCCTGGTATTATTAGATTGAAACCGAATAAATTTCGCAACAAACCTATATAATCGATGCAGTGGTGAGTTTTCCCGTCTGGTCCAACATTATAGCCAAGATGGGTAGCTATTATTTTTATATTTGTATCATTAATGTCATTGAGCCTTAATTGATTATAGACTTCATCAATAGCAAAGACCCCGAAATCAGCCCAGATTGAAAGTATACCGTTTATCGAAGCTGCTCCTGCGATAGTGGCGGTCGTATGTTCGCTCACCCCAGCTTCAAAGAAGCTTTCTGGTCTTATTTTGGCAAAATCCTTGACCCGGACTGAATCAGCCAGGTCGCAGTCGAATACTGCGATCGAAGCATTAGGATTCAAACTTGCAATGTCGGTTAGCGCGCTGCCAAAAGCATTTCGAGGATGTGTTTTTTCTTCATATAGTCGTGATTTACCGATCTTTATTTCAGGTAATGGTATTTTTTTGCGGCTAAATTTCTCAAATACTGTATTTGATCTATGCTCGATGAGTTCATCAATATCATTGTCCACGCCCAGTTCCTTAAGAGCTGCTATGCTCTCATCTCGAGACGGCGCCGAGCCGTGATATTTTTCAGTATTCTCCATGAACGATACACCATTCCCCATCGTTGTATTGGCAATGATCACATACGGATTCAACTTGTCTTTTTTTGCCTGCCTCAGCGCCCGATTGAGCGCTGAAAAATTATGTCCATTAACTTTGATCACCTTCCATCCATCTGCCTGATAATTTTCTCTTATATTTACGGGCATTACTTTTTCTGTTCGTCCTGATATCTGAAAATGGTTATTGTCGATGATTACGGTTAAATTACTCAAATCGTACTTCCTGGCAAAACGCCGTGCTTCCCCGACCTGACCTTTTGCTTGCTCTGCATCACTCATCACCACATAGGTATTATAATTTCCCCGGGTTAACCGAGAAGCCAAAGCAAACCCACAACCTGCAGACAAACCTTGCCCTAAATTCCCAGTCGACCACTCAACACCAGGAACGCTACTTTCAATATGACCCTCAAAAGGACTGCCGAGTCTCCGGAAGCCTGTAAGTACGCCCCGTAAATCCACAAAACCATAGCGTGCAAGACACGCGTACAATGCAGGAGAAGTATGCCCGTGACTTATAATGATCCTATCTCTTTTTGGATCATCATACGTCATCGGTGATACTTTAGCATAATTGAAAAGTGCCAAATAAATATCTATTGAAGACATTGATCCAGCCGGGTGCCCTGAACCGGCGATTGTTGTCATCTTAATGATATCACCACGGCATAAACGGGCGAGTTCAACTAACTCTGCTGTGGTTTTTCTTTTCTTATGCTCTGAAGAGCTCTTTTTCATACCACCACCACCTTAAAATCACCATCGGTGACAGAATAATCTCCTTTGACACGCAGTATCAGATTATGTTCCTTGGACAACTTGGCAAGTGTATCAGCATGATTCAAACTCAGGAAATCAGCAAGCCTTGGCGAGGTTCGCAGTTCAACCATTTTGCCTTCGATCGTCCTTCCGTTGTTGAGAAACCATCGCTCTATATAACCCATGGTACTTTCGCGCGAGACGATTCTTCCTTTCCCCCGGCAGACCGGGCAAGATTCGCTTAAGGTATGGGTAACACTGGCTCGTGATCTTTCACGCGTGAATTCAAACAATCCAAATTCACTTATCCCGCCAACACGATAACGAGCCCGGTCATCACGAATTACCATTTTGAATTCACGCAGCATTCTGTTGGCATTCTCTTTCTTTTCCAGGTCGATCAAATCGACAACTACCAAACCGCCGATGTCTCTCAATCTCAACTGCCGAGCGATCTCATTTAGAGCCTCGAGGTTTGTAAAAAGAGCTAATCTTTCTGCCTGTTTCTCTTTGGATGACTTTCCAGTGTTTACGTCAATGGCGACAAGGGCTTCGGTTTGATCGATGACGATATAACCGCCGCTTTTCAGCCATATCTTGCGGTTCTGGAGTTCTTTTAATTGCTCTTCAATATTGAATTTCTGGAATATTGGCCTCGGGTCATTATAGAATTTTACGCGTGATCTCATCCTTGGTGAAACAATACCCAGATAGCTTTGAATCCTACGGTACTCGGTTTCATTATCTATATATAAATTTCGGATACCGCTATTAAATAAATCCCGCACCGTTTTTATTACTGTATTGGGCTCTTGATAGATCAGTACCGGCGCAGCACCTTTTGCCTGCGTCAGCTGTCTTTGCCAGTTTTTCTTCAAGACTTCGACTTCCTTCCTGATCTCATCGGCACGACCCCGAGCTGCCGCGGTTCTGATTATCAACCCCATACCGGGCGGCTTGATTTGTTTTCCGATTTTAAATAGATTTTCCCGTTCGCGACGGTTACGAATCTTGCGCGAAACTCCGATATTTTTAGCATTAACTAAAAGCACGACATATCTTCCGGGGATTGATATATAAGATGTTACCCGGGGTCCTTTCACACTATAGGAATCTTTTGTAACCTGAATTACGATCTCCTGGTTCTTCCTCAGTTTTATCTCCTCGGGGCGGTATTCATGTTCAAGTTCGACATCGCTTTCAAAGAGCTCTGAAAATTCCTCAAAAGGAATTTCATTCAAAGGAAGAAACCCATTCTTATCAATACCGATATCAACAAATGCTGCCTTTAATCCAGAAATTAAATTCAGGACCCTCGCCTTATATATATTGCCAACCAGACTGAAATTTTCCGGTCTTTGAAGATAGTATTCAAGGAGTAATCCATCACCCAGTAGAGCAATTCTTGTTTCGATATTCGAAACGTTAATGACTATATCTTTCTTTTTCACTTTACCTCCATTGGAGAGTACAGTATCCCTTCCTTCTTTATAAACATTGTGGTCCTTGTTGTCTTAAAAATCTTGCTTTCCTCAGCAGAAAGATCGGTTAAATAACTGACTAGATCGTAGATATTTATCTTCCCGCCTCCAAATCTTATGCCGCAGGATAGAATGTCACCATCATAACTTATTGATTCTAGACCATCCTGTACTTTTTTCATCCCCGATTTTGCCTGAACATATATTGGATTATCCAGTGGAAAATCCAAGGGCTTTTTTAACAGATCCTTGGGCACCATGACTTCGTAGTAGATCAAGTTTATCGAACTGGAAAGTGATGGTGTATTAGCAGACATAGGCCGAACTTCAAGTACCCGGATCCCGGAGGGAAATCGGGAGTTAAGCTCCATCGATATGTTACCGTAATACTCAGCGGCGAGCGAAAAATCAAAAAAATCACCTTTTGTCGTCTGACCAACGCTCTTGGGCGGGCAAAAAGACACCTTAGGTATCGGCGCAAATCCCTGGGTAAACTGTATAGGCAGATCCGACCTGCGCAGTGCGCGATATATTGTTCTTGTAATATCCAGGTGCGAAGCGTAGCGGAATATTTCACCGATTGAATACTTCACTCGATAAGACTTGGCTTGGATCTTTCTCTTGGGGAATCGCCCATAGTGAACGAATTTCTCAGAGCTTGTTGAATGCTTCACCATATCCCCATCACAGGCTCCACAGTTCGAGCAATTATTATAGAAACAGTTTTCAGTTGTCACTGATTTTTCTGCACGCGAAAATTCTGCCTTAAGAAAATCCTTGCTGACACCAACATCAAGAAAATCCCATGGATGTTTGTCTTTTGGTCTCAAATAATCCATCGGGTCAATGCCATTTTCATCAAAAGCATGCTGCCACCGCTCAAAATTAAATCCTTCACGCCATTCTTCGAATTTTCCGCCCTGTCGGTACACAGTTTCTATGACTGGAAATACCTTCGCATCTGCTTTCGACATAACCGCTTCAACAAAAGACACTTCTGGATCCTGATATTTTACCTCGACGCGGCGGCGCCTCATTTCTTTTATGATATCTATTTTTTCTCTTAATTCGCTTAAGGGAGCCATGGCAACGTTCTCGAATGGCGTGTGAGGTTTAGGCACGAAGGGGTTAATCGAAAGTTTTATACCACCTTTCGGGTATGCCTTTAGTATCTGTCCGACAAGTTTCTCCATTTCCATAATATCGGAATTACTTTCAAAGGGTAATCCCACCATAAAATAAAGTTTTACTTGTTTCCAGCCAAGTTTATGAGCCGACTGAATTGAATTAATAAGTCTGTCATTTGAAAACGACTTGTTCAATTTACGTCTTAAGTCTTCACTTGCTGTTTCCGGGGCGAATGTTAAACCTGTTTTCTTAATTTCTTTAAGGAGTAACCCCAGATCTTCACTGAACAATTCACCACGCATAGCAGGAAGAGAGATATTTATCATTTTCTTCCGCAAGATCGCATTCAGTCGTCTTATCATATTTAGCAGGTCTGGATAATCAAGAATCGAGAACGAAAGCAATGATATTTCTTCCCAGCCAGTATCTCTTATGCCTTTTTCGACCGCTTTTAGAATTTCCTGTTCTGATCGAATCCTTTGTGGCCGATTAACATACCCGGCCTGGCAAAAACGACAGCCCCAGGTGCATCCTCTCATTACTTCGATAGCTAAACGGTCGTGGGTTATTTCACAAATGGGCAGGATCGGCGGTAAGGGCAATGCCTGCTCGGTGAGTTCTCGTACCGCTAATTTCTTAATTGTTTTTTCACTGCCGTGTATTTGAGGAACCCAAATGCCCTCGAGTTTCGACATTTCGGTAAGGCGATCATTTTTTTTATTTCTAGGAATATCTTTCAGTATTTGTCCAATCGTTCGGATGACTTCTTCGCCGTCACCTATGACAAATGCATCAAAAACCGGGGAAAGTGGTGATGGATTCAAGACCGCAGGACCACCAGCGATAAGAATCGGATGGCTGTGATCCCGGTCAGAACTGCGAAATGGTATCTGGGCAAGTTCTAACATATAGAGTACAGTAGTATAACATAATTCACTCTGCAAGGAAAAACCCAGCATATCGAAATCATGTACCGGTTTTTTCGTCTCTAAACCGTAAAGCGGAAGTTCGTTTGTACTTAGTTTCTCGCCAAAATCCGGCCACGGCGCAAATATTCGCTCACACTGTATACCAGCTTCACTATTCAGGATATGGTAAAGTATCCTTATCCCAAGATTAGACATACCAATTTCATATACTTCGGGAAAAACAATACCAGTGCGGATGACTGGCTGTTTCTTTATTGTTATGTTATACTCGCCACCAGTATAACGTATTGGCTTTTTTACAAGCGGAAGTATCTTATCAAACATCTTTTATCAAATACTAAATGCTAATCTCTAAATTCTAAACAATATCAAAACTCGAATGTTCAAACCATTTTTCTTTAAAGATCGTGTTCCGAATATTACCTTTCGCCAACTAAAATTTGTTTAGTATTTAGGATTTCGGATTTAGAAATTCCCCTATAAAAGTCCATATCCTTTTTCCAAAGCCTTATCATTTAAGGTTAATTGCTCATCACTTGCTTTTGTATATCGCTTACGCTGTGCTTTTTGTAGTGTTTTCAGACTAAGCATGCCAGTCTTCTTTGCCATGGCCCCAAGCATGATCATATTGGCAACGCGTCCCTGTCCCAGCTCTTCGGCCAGAGCATTTGCCTCGACTGGAATAACTGTAATGTCTGTACGCTTCGGTTTTGATTTGATCAAAGTTTTGTTGAAAAAAAGCATACCCCCGGTTTTCACGGTAGGTTCAAAACGTGTCAAAGAAGGTTCATTCATAATAATAACCACATCAGGGGATGCGACAATTGGTGATGCAACCGGTTCAGCAGATATGACTACTGAGCAATTTGCTGTTCCCCCACGCATTTCAGCACCATAAGAAGGGAAAAAGGTTACGTGTTTGTTTTCTATTAAACCACCATGGGCAAGAATGATCCCTGAACTAACGATCCCCTGTCCGCCAAAACCTGAAATGATTATTTCTTTAGTCATTCTGCCTCCTTAGACTGATCGCGATATGTTCCCAGGGGGTAATACTTTGACATCGTTTCTTGAATCCATCTTTTCGACTGTACCGGGGTTTGTCCCCATCCTGTAGGGCACATTGAGAGGATCTCAACGAGTGAAAAACCATTGCCATTAATCTGGTTATTAAATGCTTTTTTCAGGGCTTTTTTCGTTTTGACGACATTTTTCGGGATATCAACCGCACACCGTTCCAGGTAATAAGGACCATCGAGGCTTGCAAGCATTTCGCAAATTTTCATGGGGTAACCCTGTTTCTTTATATCACGCCCTTTTACTGATGTTGTTGACCTCATCCCGGGCAGTGTTGTCGGTGCCATTTGACCACCGGTCATGCCAAAAATCGCATTGTTTATAAAAACAACGGTTATATTCTCATTACGTGCTGCTGCATGGATGATCTCGGCAGTACCTATCGAGGCAAGGTCACCATCGCCCTGATAGCTGAACACTATGCAGTCGGGTCGGGCTCTTTTTATCCCGGTTGATACAGCCGGTCCCCGACCATGGGGTGGTTGAATCATGTCACAATTGAAATATTCATCTGCAAAAACTGAACATCCAACTGGTGCAATACCGACAGCTTTTTCTCGGATGTTCAATTCGACGAGTAGTTCACCGATTATACGGTGTACGATTCCATGCCCACATCCTGGACAGTATCTCATTAAGGTATCGGTCAATCCCCCTGGTCTTGAAAAAACCTTTTTCATTTGGCACCCCCTAATATCTTCTCGATCTTCTCATAGATTTCAGGTGGTGTCGGTACGCCGCCGCCTGGACGCCCGTGAAAGTGAATCTTTGAACGACATTCAGTAGCAAGCTTCACATCATCAATCATCTGACCACAGCTCATTTCCACAACGAGGAAGTTCTCAGTACTCTTTGACAGATCAGCAAACACATCGGTTGGAAAAGGCCATAGCGTAACCGGTCTTAGCAGACCAACTTTCAACCCTTTGTCCCGGGCCATTCTCATTGCTGCACCTGAGACGCGCGAACAGGTGCCGTAAGCAACAATGATTAAATCGGCATCATTACAATACTCGGCTTTGAAGCGTTGTTCTTTTTTCCTAATAATGTCGTATTTCTCAAATCTGCGGACATTCATTTCCTCGAGCTTACCCGGTTTCAGGTCATATGAACGGACCACCCTTCTTTCCCTACCACTACACCCGCTCAAAGCCCACTCTTTTTCCGGCAGACTCTCTGGATCGATCGGTTTAAAAGAAAATTCCACCGGTTCCATCATCTGACCCAATAGACCGTCGGCTAAAAGCAGAGCCGGAGTTCGGTACTGCTCGGCTAAATCAAAGGCAAGTTTAGGAAATTCGTATAGATCCTGAGCCGAATTTGGCGCTAGGGTAATAGTGAAGTAATCACCATGTCCGCCACCCCTGGTTGCCTGGTAATAATCAGACTGCGCTGGTGCTATATTACCGAGTCCAGGACCGCCTCTAACGACGTTGACAACGAGAACTGGTATATCAGCGCCCGCCAAATATGAAATCCCTTCCTGCATAAGACTGATACCTGGGGAGGATGATGACGTCATCGCTCTCTTACCTGCCGCCGCGGCGCCAAAAAGCATATTAATAGCCGCGATTTCACTTTCAGTCTGAATAAAAACGCCGCCTTCTTCATTCATTCTTATTGACATTAATTCTGGGATCTCATTTTGTGGTGTGATCGGGTAACCAGCAAAAAAACGGCAACCTGCTGCAAGCACACCCTCGACTATTGCGTGATTACCATACATTAATCTCTTATCAGCCATGTCACTCCCCTTATTTGTAGACTTCAATCGCTGGTTCTGGACACACCATATAACAGAATCCGCAACCTTTACATTTTTCCATATCCGTAACCATCGCTGGGTGGTAACCACTTGAGTTGATCCGGTCAGGTGCAAGGATAAGGATGCCCTCAGGACATACATCATCACAGCATAGGCCGCATCCTTTGCAAACTTCTTCCAAAATCTTGACTTCAGGCATTGAAGCCTCCTTTCCAATGCTATGAACTAACTTACTATTTTAAACACAGTTTTAAAAAATGATTCTTCGCTGATTCACATAAATATATTATATCCGAAAACATTTCGAAGTCAAGCTTCCCCATGAAATATAGAGGTTTACAACTCCAGGATGAACTCAGGCTTAGATCAATTATGGTATTGACAGAACAAAAATATACCCTATAATATAACCGATTATGTCGATTTTTCTACTGCTTTTTGTCGCTCAATTCAGTAAAAATTATCAGCATTTTGTCAATTCACCGGCAAGCGATTCGGTATTTATCAATCTTACGCGTGGCTATCAGAGCATATCCGAGTTTGCTGATGATCCGGTTGTACTCTGGTTCTGGCGCAGCACTTCAGGTAACTCCGAGGCTGACTCCCTGCTCAAGAAACTCCATATGAGGAGAAATTTTAACTTGTCAGCAGTTCTTCGTTGGGAAGCCAAAGAAGCAACTGATTATGACACAAAAGTCAGTAAATTACAGCTTGCCACTCACTTCGATTCGGCGGCGGTTGAGAATTTCTTATCGTTCATATCCTTAGCTGTCATGCATCGTGACTTAAGCAACGTTCGAACGGCATTATTTCTTCCGGTATTATCTGATTTTAGAAATCAGCTTTTTACTATGACTAATCTGATAATATTGCTCTTTGCCACAGCATTCCTTTGGGGAGTGATCTATGTTATCGTGAAAATTGTTTACTATTTACCGGCTTTGAGCCACCAGATCTGGCCGCGATTTCACTTTCGCTTCGCGGATATTCTGAAAATTCTGGTGCTTCTAATACCGATCATAGTATTGCGCAATCCATACCTTATTTTTGTATGCTATGCTTTTCTCCTCATGCTGGTGATGACAAAACGGGAAAAAAACTGGTTAAGATTAGATCTCCTTATATTGTTGCTAATTTTCGTACTTTCTCTGCCTATCAATAATTTCATAGTTTTCCTCAAAGAAAATAATCAAAGCTATCAAATATATGAACTCGTAACATACGACACGGCGATCAATGCACAGGAAATGCATGATATTGACCGGGAATTCTTAGCCTATGGCTTAAAACAGGAAGGCAACACAGAAGAAGCAATGGAGCTTTATGAAGACCTTTTCTATGACGGCAACCGGAATATCGCCATCGTCAATAATCTGGCTAACATCTATGCAGCATATGATGAAACGGCACTCGCCGAATCGTTATATAACATGGCGATATTAATACAAGACCGGGGGGAAGCATATTTTAATATGGGTCTGTTGAAGCTGAGAAATATCGAATATTCAGAATCCTCCAGGTATATGGAGGAAGCCCGCCGTCGAGGATTTATTAGCCCCTATGAAGATTTTGTTGATATAACACCGGATAATAATGATCTTTACAAATATGTTATGGCCGAGAATTTGGAAAGCAATGGCATCGTCAAAACTGCTTATATTATACCCTTGGTTCTTATTCTGATCATGAGTTTTATCCCTTTCAAATTATCCCCGCCCTTCTTTTGCAGCAGCTGTGGGCGTCCGATATGCAAAGACTGTTCGCAAGAAATCGATCAAGAGGTAATCTGCAAGGACTGTTTTACAAGATTTAAGTCGACAAAAAAGGATGAAATCGAACAAGCCTTACGAAGAACTGTTGGCAGACGAAGAAGAGTGATTAAAAAGATCATACTTTACGCACTCAATATCATCATCCCCGGTGCAGGTTTGATATATATTAAAAAACATCTGGTCGGTTCGATCCTCGTATGCCTGGTGCTGATCGGTTATATCCCTCTTTTCTCCCCGTATATCTTCGTAAAACCAACCGGTTGGATAACTCTGCCCCTTGGTCCAGTTGTTTTCCTCTTCGCCGCGATTATCGCAATTATTTCTTATATAATATCTTTTTCTATGATAAGGGAGCACCATGCCGATTGAGGGTGATCTAAAAAGTCTTAATCTGTCGAGTGTTATGCAACTAATATCGCAGGAGAATCTCACCGGCGTATTAAAGATCAAACGCCGTAATGAGGTAGTTGATATCGGTTTTTCTACTGGACAGGTTACCGGAGCTTTCTACGAAAAGGGTGAGAAAGCAGAAAGGATGGAGAAGTATCTGGTAAGATCTGGGATTATCGGTAAGAATGTCTACGAACTCGTCGAAGAAATCCACCAGGAAACAAAAAGACCTATTATGAATATTATCCTGGAAGACAAGTACGTTACCAGGGATCAAGTGGAAAGCCTTATAAAATTTAAAATACAGGAAGTCATTGACGAGATCTTTACATGGAACGACGGCGCTTTTAAATTCGAACAGAACTCGATTATCTATCCAAAAAGTGTGATAAGAATACGCATGAATACCGAAGGTCTGATCCTTGAAGCTGCACGTCGTTTTGATGAATGGTCCAAGATCAGTAAATCTATTACCTCTGGTGATATCGTTTTTAAAAAGGTCGAACGTCCGGAACTTAAATTGAAACCATCAGCCGAGGAAGAACGTGTTTTATCATTGCTCAATGGTCATCGCAGCGTCGATGATATGATCGAGATTTCAGGATTGGGCAAGTTCCGTACTTACTCATACTTGTATCGTCTTCTGTCCACAGGTCAAATTACCATGGCCTATGCAAAACCAACGCCAAAGAAGATACGGCAGAAAAAGGATTTCTCTATTAAGGCTCTGCGAATGCCGATCACCCTGGCAATTGCGGTTGTTGTTCTCATCTTGGAATTTATTATCGGCAACTATTTTGCGAGTAACAAAACAGTTGCTATTGATTTAATCAACGATGATTTTTACGTGACCGACCACGCGCATTATCAGAGGATTTTCTTTTATAAACATAACCGCATGCCGGCGGTCAATGAAGTAGTAGAAATTTTTGAAAAGTAAACTGCAATCTGGACCTTCTATTATATAGTTGGATTGAATTTGCTGTCCTTCAATTCAAAAGTAAATTGAGTGAAGCTGTATAGCTGCATAAGCTCTTCATAAGAAAAAGTTGCATTGCAGCTTGGACATATATAAAAACCTTCATCAGTTATCGTTAGATCTATATATTTTGAGGTAAACATACAAAAGGGACACAGTACCTTATCGATCTTAGCCATGGGTTATTATAGCAAACACACCAGACTTGTCAATGCTATGCATAAACCGTACAATCCGTCGGGGTCATTCTAAAAAGCTCTTTTTCAGAATCTGATTATCTCAATTGTGAATTGCAAAGATTTGAGCCCATTGACTTCCAGAAATATGGATTATCCAGTTGAACTGGATAATGACAAAAAAATATACGGCTGCTAGTATTTGAACATGTGCATGCGTCCATGCTTGATATAGCACCAGGACATCGCCTTGGTATTATTCACGCACATGATCCGGCCTTTTTTATCGATACCGATGAGACCGCAGCGGCATTTATGTGTTGAAGCATATTCGATCATCTTTTTACCGGCTGTTGGTGCTGGGTAACGCGCCATGAGCTGCACGGCGCGGAATGATAAGAGGTGGCGTAATATCTCCTCACCGTGTCCGGTCGCACCCACGCCCCCGTTTTTATCGGCAAAAGTACCGGCGCCAGGCGAGGGTGTATCGCCGATACGTCCGGGTAAACGCATGGTAATACCACCGCTCGATGTCCCGGCAGTGATCGATCCATTCTTATCGATCGCCACGACCCCGACCGTACCATAGTATTCAGCAAGGTCGGCGAGTTTCTGAAAATATGCACTGCGCAGCTTTTTGTGCATTCTCTGCCAAATGCGCTTTTTTTCTTTTGTCCGACAATCAAACTTAGGCATACCCATGATGCGTGCGAACCGTACCGCATGCTTACCGCCGAGCACAAGGTGGTCGGTTTTTTCCATAACCATACGCGCTACCTTTATCGGGTATTGTACATCGGTAATCGCTGCGACCGCGCCGAATCTCATTTCACTCGTCATTATCGATGCATCCATTTCAGGGATGCCTTCAAGATTGAACGAAGAACCCCTGCCCGCATTGAAGATCGAAATATCTTCAAGTATCATGATTGCGCGCTCGACCGCATCAAGGCTTGAGCTACCTTGCATCAACATACCATACCCGATACTGCATGCTTTGATCAACCCTTGCAAGCGCCGATTCGGGTGGTTAATACCACCGGCGCCGCCATGAGCGATAATAACTGGTTTGTACTTTTTCATCTTTGCCTCGCTATTTTACCAAGTTTTTTAAAACCATCTCCTTGAACCAAGACAAAATAAAGCCCAGACCCGACATCCTTACCACTTTTGTCTTTGCCGTCCCAAAATATGCGTTTATTATCGATCAGCTCTGGGTCAAAACTCTTTACCAATCTTCCAGATATTGAGAAGATCTTAATGACTGGCGCAAGAGAATCCGGAAAATCCAGGACAATCTGGCAATTTGTTTGAAACGGTCCTGGGACTGAATACGGCGTGGCATAGCGTTCGATCGATACGTTAAGAAAATCACTTAAATTGTTGGTATTGCCATAACTATCTTTTGCAATAACCGCATATCCATAATCCCCTCTTGTTTTCCCAAAAATATACAAGGTTGTGTCTAATAGAAATTCCCGGATCAACTTACTATTTTTCATCTCGTTGACCTCGATCTCATCAAGATAGCATCCTCCTCGATTGATCGAGCCATTTGTCCGGTAAGAAATAGTCAATCGGTCGCTGCCCGAAGGCAGTATGACCCGACGTCTTTGCCAGCCATTTGACCAGCCATAATGGATATCCTGAAACCCGGCAAATTCGATGATCAAAGAATCAGTCATATCTTCAGTATTATAATAAAGATAAAGATCGAGGATCGACATATTCTGTAATGAAATTACTTGCTTGGTCTCGATGGAATTTTGCAGATTACTGGCATTGCCCGAGAAAAAACATCCGGTACCTGAATATGTATTGCTCGAATCGATAACAAACCCCTGGAAATTCCACTGGTTTGAATCCTCGCACGGGTCAAGTAAAATGTCTATCGTGCTATCAGAGAATATTTCAAATATACTATATGTGACTGGAGCAAGATCATGTGATGTACCCCAGGATAACTCAAAATCATTATTATTGCCGACATTACTCGTGTTCAGCCAGCTCACTGATGTCGGTCTGATATCATCGGCATTGTAATACCAATTGAGAAATTGACGCCACCTTGAATATGCCCAATCGAGTCCGCTGTATTCATCGACGAGCTGTTTGAATAGTCGGTATTCGCGTGGAAACCAGATCGTTAGACCAGTGACACCGGAAAAATCATCACCCCAAAAACCAGATTCTAATATCACCTGATCATAAGCTTGAGTGAGCGACTGTGTTTCACTAATGCCATAAAGCGCATCTAATCCTTGTGTCAAATCTCCCAGATCAATGAATTCATCATCTGGTGATGGTGCTTGATCTCGTATCGGTATCGTCTGGACATTATCACGGATATTGATCAATAACGGATTTGGTGTTCCGTTTATCATCGCATCTGCGAATTTATCAAGAGCAGCCTTGAAACCATCGAGTTTTGTCAGTTCAAGCGCGGAAAAGGCGACCGGCTGCACATTGCTGTAGGTTTCCATTAATAAAGGGATTGATGCTTGAGCGATATCCTTTGCATCTTTTTTTGGATCAGCATCAAGATAGGCAAATATCTTATCATAACAAAAACCCTGTGTCGGACATAATGATTGGGGAGCAAGGAAAATATCTGCATAATCTATTAATTCAAAGGCGACTTCGATCTGCTGCATCAAACACGCATCGAATGCGAAAAGGTCGATTCTTTTTTCGGTATAAGTATAAAGCGATCTCAATGCGTTGCGCAGATCACCATTGTAAATCCCAAGTTCATTGCCGCTCGACCAATCGCTTCCAAAAGAGTACTTGGGCATGAATGTCCACCCTGAACCGTGGTCCCACAGGATCACAAAGTATTTTTCTGCTGGATAGTTACGCATCCCCCATTCGAGAAAATCGACGAGGGTCTCCTGATCACACATATCGACAATGCCCAGATTCTGCAGTTCATAAGAGGTTCCATTACTGACAAGAAGCCGTTTTGCACCGATATATGGTTTATCGACCTGGACGATAATGGAAAAATCATCGCTTGAACCGACTGTTTCCATTTCTACAAGGTCTGAATCAGCCCACTGGGCAAGATCATTATCTGCTGCCATATAAACGAGCGCAGTCCATTCTCGTGCCAATAGCATTAAAGGAAAAATAAGGAAAAAAAGTGACCTCGACATCAATCCATTTTATCGGGTTTCACATGCAAGTCAATATTTGCTCTTGACTTCTGTAGCGATAGAATAATTTCGCTTTTTCATATCGCCCCGGCGATATGAATAAAAATACTCAGGATGGCATTTTGTACAAAGGTCAAGGTTACCGATGAGTCTGTCTTTGCCAAGATCTTCTATAACTGCGGTTTTAAGATCGATAAAAGATTTCTTATCGCTGTTGATCACTGCATTCTTATACTGCGCTTTAAAAAGGTGTGCAATTTCATCACCAACTTCATAGCAGCATGGTCCTATACATGCGCCGAGTACATATTTGTAGTCACCCATGAGTATTTTTGCTCTTTGTGTTATCTTTTTGATGATCCCGCGCCAGCCACAGTGGATCATACACATTTTTTGTTCATTAAATAAGAAAACCGGCAAGCAATCTGCGATCTTGATCCCTAAAAATTGATTTTTCTTGTGCGTAATCAACCCGTCTCCGATCCTGTTTTCTGTATTGTCTATATTAATAATTGTATCTGAATGGATCTGTTTGAGAAGGAACGGTTTAAAATGCTCAAGGAATCTATCATCTGTCCCTATCGTTGAATAATTCATGATCCAATTACCTGATTTGAATTGGAAGAATTTCATATTATCTTCTTCAATAAGCTTCCATTCTATAAAAGGCGCTCCTTTATTCCCCTGCAATTTCATTGGATCAAATACTTACCTTTATTTCTTTAATCTTGAGGGTCGTTTTTTTCTTGCCGGTAAATGAATCCTCGGATATTGAAAAAAGACAATCGAGTCGGGTTTTCCCGACCTCGATATCGAGGATCTTACCAGCCTGGCAAAAAGCGATGGCATCGAGCACTCTGTTATTATCCCTTAGCGCGAATTTCAAATGGTCGCTGCCAACTACTCTCGGTACACCGACGACTTCAAGGTTTTTGCCTAAAAAAACCGGTTGAGGATTTGCCAAACCGGTCGGTTCAAAATACTTCAAGAAATATACGACATCTTCAGTCAATTGATCGAGCGATACCTGCGCATCATAAGAACGTTTTTTTGTAAAGATCGTATCGTCAAATTTCTGCGCATATTCATTAATACAAACACGCAATTGCGTGATTTTACTGATTTCCAATTCCAAACCAGCAGCCTGGCTGTGACCGCCGTATCTACTAAGATATTCCTGACAAACACTGAGTCCTTCGGTGATATCGATACCCGGGATGGACCGGGCCGAGCCCTTTAAAACATTCTCTTTAGCAGATAACAGGATCGAAGGCCGGTAAAAATCCTCGCTTATTGTCGAGGCAACGATCCCGACGACACCCTCATGCCAACCTTGTTTTTGCGCGATAATTATGCGGTCTTTAGCATAGCCAAGTTCTTCGATCATCGACCTGGCTTCCCGATAAATTTTCCCCTCGATCGATCGTCTCTCTTGATTGTCAGCTGAAAGATTCCCCACAAGCTCAGTCGCCTTTTTCATATCATTGGTCAGAAAGAGTTCCAGGGCTTCTTCTGCATGACGCAGCCGGCCGCATGCATTGATCCTTGGCCCTATTATAAATCCGAGATGGTATGCGGTTATATCACCCCTTAGACCGACTTGTTTTAGCATCGCTTGTAAACCGACTTTCTTGCTTTTACCGATCTTTTTCATACCGTACTTGACGAGCACGCGGTTTTCGTCGATCAGGGGTACGACATCGACAACACTGCCAAGAGCGACAAGGTCCAGGTCATCGTATGATCGTTCAATCGGTTGTTCCAGATCCATTAATAGACCCTGTATCATTTTAAAGGCGACGCCGATCCCGGCTAATTCTTTGAAAGGATATTTATCACTGGGTAATTTTGGATTGAGAATGGCATATGCATCAGGGATTTCTAAATGGGGTTTATGGTGATCACAGATTATTACATCGATATTTTTGTCTTTTGCCTCCTGGATCTCCTGGATCGCGGTAATACCACAATCAACCGTAATTACCAAGGTACATTTCTTTTCTATCGCATACTTTACCCCATCGGATGAAAGTCCATAACCTTCAATGAGCCGGTTCGGGATATAATATTCAACCTCGAGCCCGAATCTTCTCAGGTTCTCGATTATGAGTGCCGAACCGGTAATACCATCAGTGTCATAATCGCCGTGGACTAATATTTTCTCTTTATGGTCAATTGCTTTTTTTATCCTTTCCACTGCTTTTTTCATACCGCTCAATAAAAACGGATCGTGTAATTCAGACAAAGACGGCGCAAAATATTTCTCTATTTTCTCGGGTGTATCATAACCCCGCGTTTTTAAAATTTGAACAATGAGTTTGGGGATCTTTTTATGGCGAATTTCTATATCACTCGCCTCGATAGCTTCATTCTTAGGCACCCACTCAGTCAACATACCTCCGTATTTCTTCGGGAATTACCGAATAAACCAACAAGCGGGGTGACCTATAAGCCGGGTTCTGTCAAGGATAGCCATTTGTCTTGGCATAGTATCACTACTATGCTCTGTGCAACCTACCCACCCCGTCACTGCAAAGCAGTAGAAACGGGCCATTTCATACGGGGCTTATTTGGTTTTGCTTCAGATGGGGTTTACCGTGCCTTTAGTGTCGCCACTAAAGCGGTGAGCTCTTACCTCGCCATTTCACCCTTACCAACCACTAATGTAGCTGGAGGTATATTTTCTGTGGCACTTTCCCCCCGCACCTTCTTTGTCATACAAGGCTATTCTTAATGCGCCTCTTAAGTTGACCAAGCGCCTGACCATAATACTTGAGCCTTTCTTCCCGTAAGTAAGCATCTTTTCGCGCCTTGTATGCTTGATAATAAATCAAATCCCACTTCATACCGTGGACATTATGTTCTCGAGATCTTCTCTTGAGATTGTTCGTACAACCGATATAGATCTCTTCATTATTCCGTTTCTTAAAAATGTAAACATAATGCATAGCGATAATCCATCCCTAATCTCATATGACAAAGAAGGTGCGGGGCTTCCTGTTAGGAAGCATCTTGCCCTTTGAAGCCCGGACTTTCCTCTCCCACACTATTAGGGAATATCCAGACTATATTGGAGACGTCTTTTTAATTGACCGAGAGCTTTTGCTCTAAGCTTTAACATTTTCTCCCGATGTACTGCATCTTGTTTGGCTTCATATGCTTCATAACACATCAGCTCAAACGGTCCACGTCCCTTGGTGCATTTGTTGAAACCTGAATTATGTTCATTGAATCTTCGTTTAAGGTCATTAGCATAACCAGTGTATAATCTCTTGTCCTTTTTGCTTCTTATTAAATAGACATAGAACATAATTCATTATTCCCTAAAAGTGTGGGAGCGGCTATCCAGTCACCCCACATATCAGTATAATCAAAATGATTTATGGTGTCAATAATCCATGGAGATCCGGGCAAAGAACAGGCGTCCAGGCATCGGATAATCCAAGTCGGTCATACTATTACCGAATTGTTTCGCATGGTCTTTGTCTAGTAGATTTTTCGCACCGACTGATAGTTTCAGGTAATTCAAGACCTTTTTACTAAAACCTATATTGAGCATTATATAGGAATCGAGTGTTTTAGTATCCATCGTTATATCAGGGTATTCATCATAACTAACATAATAGTTGACCTGCGTAGCGACGTACAAACCTTCGATATTAAAATCATATCCATAAGGTAAACTGAAATGGAGTCTTGCTGAAGCCGTATATTTTGGGGTAAAAGCAGCATCTCTTTTTACTTCTTCAATAATTGTAAGGCTTGTATCAGCTACCCAATCATAAAAATCATAGGTAATCTCATTGTTTCTCTGTTTTGCTTGTAAATAAGACCCTTCAAGATAAATGTTTGTGAAATCATTGATCTGTTTGTTCATTTCGAAATCCACACCACGAACTGAAATATGGTTAACATTCTGCGGCTGCCACATATTATTATCGCCCGGAAGCCAGGCTATCCGGTCATTTACAGAACGTGCAAACAAAGATAATGCTGCGAAGAGCGTCGGTGAAGGAGAACTTTCAAAGCGTAATTCATATGCCCAGCCATGTTCTGGTTTAAGATCTGGATTGCCAGCATTAGGCCAGAACAAGTCATTGAATGTCGGTGCACGAAAGGCCTTGCCCGCAGATAATTTAATCCAGAGATTATCAATAAGCGGGCTGATAAGACCTACCCCAGGTGAAAGGAAATTCCCAAACCTTGAATTCCGGTCATATCTCAGGCTCGGCGCAAGAATAATATGTTTTATTCGGTATTTGAATTCAAGCCAGGCGCCGATATTATGTGAAGAAGCATTCCAAATTGTATCGCGCGACAGCTCATGGGTCTCAGTCGTTTCCAGGGTGTCAAAGTGGGTATCAATACCGATCGTCAAATCAGTCCTACCGCTTTTAAAATGAGCGATCGAATTGACGCCAACAACATAGGTCAGGTAATCATAATCACTCTCCAGCGTATCCTGACTTAGATCCGTATACGCGGTATGATACTTGATAAAACGACGATCCGCAAATAAAGTATTATCCCATGCAAAATTCTCTAAAAAGTTCCATGAAATGTTTATATCTCCTAAAAGGTATTCATCTTTCTCATGGTCGAGTAAAGAAGAGGAAGTAGAATCGGCAAGCATTGGTCCGGGCAATCCGTATTCTCTATTACTATAAACCAGCGATGATATGAACTTTGTATTATCGAGTTCATAGCCGAGTGAACCTGTTAGATAATAGCCGGTATATTCACTGTTTTCTCTGAAACCATCAGAAGCACCGTATGTTGCGGCAATGTCAAAGATCATTCTACCTGCTGGTAAACCCAGTTTGGCAAAGAATTCTCTTGATTGTAAGGGAACATCTATATCGGTCGTTGATGGACAAAAGGACATTTTGAATTCAGGCTTTTTATAACCTTTTGTTGTTATGATATTTACTGCACCACCAAGACCATTCGCGCCGTACAAGCTTGAAACCGGTCCTTTAACGATTTCAATACGCTCGATTGTACTGAGATTTATCGCACTCAGATCGGCCATCCCCACGGTTATCGAGTTCAATGGATGACCATTAATGAGCACAAGTGTGCCATTCGATGGAATGCCGCGGATAGATATGCTCGACACTGTCCCTGGAACACCATAATCTTTGGTATCAGTACCAGCGTATGTTTGTAAAACATCCGTGAGACTCGATGGATTGAACTCGTCGAGTTCTTCCCGATCAATGACTATCGTTGCTAATGCGACATCCTGTAAAGCTGCAGGATAACGCGTAGCAGTAACGACGATCTCATCCAGTTCATAGATCGGTTGAGCAATGAGTATGACAAGAAAAGCCAAAGGTATCATTATTACCCCCTTTCGTCCGAAGGATTTTCTCGCGATGTTGATGGATAGGTCTCCTGACTTATCTTGCTCTAATCAGTCTTCCCAACCCCGACACTAATAAGATCAGTGTGTGGACGTCAGTGACTTTAAGTGATCAGAGTCTTACAAAGAATCACAGTGGCGGCGACCGCGACCGATTCTCACGGTGCTTCCCTTGGATCCACCAACCTGGAGTATTATAAATGGAAAATCTATTTAGTCAAGATAATTAAATGATGCTCATCAAAAAAGTAATCAAAATAACTAAGACCAGAGCTGGCAAAAAATTTCCGCTTTTTATCGGCTTGAGCCCTAATAATTTGATACCTATACTGAAGATTATTATCCCGCCGACACTCGTAAAATCATTTAAGTATTTAGGTATCGTTAAGAAACCCATCTGACCGGCAAGCAAGACCAATCCCCCCTGATAAAAAAGAACCGTAAGTGCTGAAAAAAGCACGCCTATGCCAAAAGAGGATGCTAAGATGATCGCCGACACGCCGTCCATTAATGATTTAATAAAGAGAAGTTCCGGGTTATTTCCCAGACCAGCCTGGACACAACCGAGCACGGTCATAGGTCCGATACAAAAGAGCAGACTGGCGAATACAAAACCTTGAGCAAAAAGACCCTTATCTTGTGTATTTATTAGTTTCTTTAGTTTTAGACCGAGTCTTTCAATACCTTCTTCAATGCCGATCAATTGACCGAGTGCACCGCCGGTAATAATACTCAATACAACGACCAGACCGTTATTCAGCTCGAGCCCGAATTTCATGCCGAGGACACATGTAAAAAGACCTAGGCCTGTCATAATGGATTTCTTTATATTTTCAGGGATACCTTTTTTTAGAATAAGTCCTATCACGCTACCGACAAGAACAAGCATGGTATTTGCGATTACCCCGATCATTCGTCATTATATCTGTCCTGTATTGGATTTCAACTCATTCGTTAATCTCAGCTTGGTCTTGACTTCACGATTTACTGATATATACTTGACCGAATGGAGGTTTGATGGCGCAGTGCATGCTCATTCTTTGTTTTTTTAATCTAAATAATGACAGCTTG
>Ga0315553_10000394_pt1 | contig 39352 bp, 41 predicted proteins | sample SalMarSW160140MG_FD_203099 | JGI IMG/M metagenome (GOLD analysis project Ga0315553, IMG submission 203099) | Salt marsh sediment microbial communities from the Plum Island Ecosystem LTER, Massachusetts, United States - Salt Marsh Sediment SW1601-40 ... | reverse complement strand
CGATCTGGACGGGACCCTCTTCCAGAAACACCGCCGCATTAGCGCCCGCAACTACCGGACGCTGTTGAATTTGGGAGAGCGGGGGGTCGTCCGGGTGATCGCAACGGGGCGTCATCTATTCTCCGCTCACAAGGTGCTGTCCGGTGGTTTTCCGATCGATTTTCTTATTTTTTCCTCCGGAGCGGGGATCCTGGACTGGCCGCGGCAGGAACTGTTGTTCAGCGCTTCGATGAACCGGGAGGAGGTATCCCTGGCCTTCGATTCCCTGCGGCGCCGCTCTTTGGACTTCATGGTGCATCGGCCCATACCGGAAAACCACCACTTCCTGTTCTTCGCATCGGGGAGCTCGAATCCGGACTTCGAAGCACGCTGCAGGCTGTACAGGGATTTTGCCACCCCCGGAGGACCTCAACAGGCACTCCCCGGGGAAGCCTGCCAGTTGGTGGCGATCGAACCGCATTTTCGCATAGCTTCCCATTTTTCGGAGATCCGCGAGGAATTGGATCGTCTGACGGTGGTGCGCACCACCTCACCCCTGGATGGTCGATCCCGTTGGATCGAGATCTTCTCCCAAGAGGTTTCGAAAGCCCGGGCTTCGATCCGGATCGCCCATGATTTGGGAATAAGGGAAGAGGCGGTGATGGCCATCGGAAACGACTACAACGATTTAGATCTGCTGCGGTGGGCGGCGCGGAGCTTCGTGGTGAACGATGCGCCCAAGGAGCTTCTGGCGCTCTTTCCGAGGGTGAACTCCGGAGATGAGTCCGATTTCAGCGAAGCCGTTTCTCTCTGGCAGGGGGAGAGGCTTTTGTAAGGACGTGGGGCGCGAAACGCCCGCATCAGTCGAGGCTTCGAGCTTCAGCTTTGTAAAGCTGTCGGATATCCCCCAGAATCGCCAGGTATTCATCACTCCGGTAATCCGGATAGGTCCACTCCAATGGCCGGTAGCCGCCCCTTTCGTACACCAGTGTAACCTCGGCGAACACACCGTCGGCGAGGGGAATCCGATGGGAGCCGTCTTTGCTCGAAGCCAGGACGAAACGGCTGAGGTTGAGCAGCCCCGGGTCGATATTCACCTTGCGCTTCCCCGATTCCTTGAACCGGCTTTCCAGTGTGTTGGTCTCGCTCTTTACTCGAGCCAGGGTGCCGGGATCGATGAGTCGGAGGAAGGAGAGGAAGAAGCGGGTGATGGGTGTGCCCATTTCTTCGTCGTAGTAGCGGGTGTAGGAGAAGGGCAGATCGACGCTCGTGTAGTCGACCGGACCGTAGCGGGCTTGAAGCTCCTCGATTAGGGACAACCGCATCTGCATACGGGAAATGAGGATCGGCAGCACCAGTTTTTCCGGTCTGAACGGATGAATTTGCCCCATACCGATATCCACACCTCTCCGGCAGCGCTTGTCCACGGACAGATCTATACTCTATACTCCTGTATATGTCAGAATCCGATGGCTTTCAAGCACGGCTGGAGGCGGCTGTTGAAGCCAAGCGTCGGTTCCTCGATGAAGAAACTCTTCCCCGGTTGAAAGAGAGCTTGCGAGCGTTTCAGAGTCTCTTCGAAAATCTGTACAACATTCTGCTGCGCAAAGCCCTGATTCAGGAAGATCCATACAAATACGAGCAAAAGATATCGGAGATCGAAATTCCCCCCAGGGGAAATATCCCGGACCTGGAGAAAGGGGAAAAACTAGGTCAGCGGCTGGGTGCCTTCCACGCCCAACTCGAGTTTTTGAACACCTACTATCAATTCAGCACGGATTTCCTGGATCTGCAGCGTATCCGGCGGATCACCGGGTTGGTGCAGTACATAAACTGGGCGAACCTCAGCCAGACCTCTCCGGAAGCCACTACCGCGGTTTTTGCCGAGACTCTGGGCAGGATCCGCCCGGGCAGTGACAACGTATCCACCGGCATTATCTCCAACTCCCTGTCTCAAATGCATTCCCTGTCTCGAAAAATCCTGGCTCAAATCAAGGAAGTGCTGGTATTTCAGAGACAGAGCTACAAGTTGATGCTTAGGCGACGGCTTTTTCCCCCCGTCCAGGGTACCCTGGGTAAGCTCTACGTCGCCGGTACGGACAAAGCCTACGAGAAACTCAGGGCTGTTTTTGCTTCGACCATGAAGGGGCAACCCTTTTATCGGGATCTGGTGAACGAGCTGCTGGAAGAGGAGTTTTCCAAAGAGGCCTCCAAGCTCCAGCAGCAGTCCCTGGCCAGCTTGAAAATCACCAAAGAAAAACCTGCGGAAGTCCGCAAGAAACCGGATTACAGGGTCATTCTTATGGAGGCGATTCGCCTGATACTGCCTGCGGGAAACCATCTCCAGGATGCCTTGAGAAAGGTCGTGACCAATCAGGAGATGCTGGAGAGGGGCAGGCGGGGTCTGAGGGGAAAGCTTCGCTCCTGGCTGCGGAAGACGTTTCAGAACCGTGAGCAGAGCCGGATGGTGGAGATACGCTATTTTGATGCCCGAACGTCCACAACTCAAAGCGAGTCGATCGACTTCTATAAGTTTGTCGAGAGTGTGCGCAGAAAAAGCTCCCTCTTCGGAGCGTTGAATCAGCCGGACAGCACCTCCTTCGCCCGTTTGAGCGAAGCCTCGCAACAGCAGATCGATACCTTCCTCAAGAAAAACATCGGAGAGCTTCAGTTGCTGTACAGGCGACTGCAGGGGCTGAATGAGTACCTCCGGCAGGAGGCTCCTGCAGAGCAGAAAGAGCGGTTCAAGGGGATAAAAATCGAACTGAGCGGGTTGAAGAACTGCGTCGTCCGGGCAAACCGCAGACGCTACGAGTACGTAGCCCTGAAGGAAGAAGAGCTTCGGCTACAGCAGCTGGGAGTCCCCAAACAGACTGAAATATCACTTTCCTAGACGGTATACAATCCCAGGGTACGCAACGTCTCCGTCACCTCCGACAGTTCCTCCAGGGCGTCTTGAAAGGCGTTCTCTTCCGGGGGGATATCCACATCCACGTAGAACATCTCCTCCCAGGGTTTGCCGGCAATGGGCCTGGATTCAAGCTTGACCATGTTGATCTTGCGCTCCGCCAGCACCTGGAGCGCCCTGAATAATGATCCCGGCGTATTGGCTGTGGAAAACACCAGGGAGGCTCGGTTGGCCTTTGCGCTCCGGCTTTCCGTCAGGGCCAGCTCTTCCCGGGCGATGACTACGAAGCGGGTGTAGTTCCGGCTGTCGGTCTCGATTCCCTCCTTCAGGACCTTCATCTTGTGAACCCTAGCCGCCTCCGAGCTGGCGATACCCGCGTTTTCCTTGTTTCCCTCCCTGGCGATAAAAGCGATCGATCCGGCCGTGTCGTAGAAGGGGATTTTCTCCCACTGAGGATAACCGTCCAGGAAACGAGCGCACTGGGACAGACCTTGAGGGTGGGAGTAGACCCGCCTGATGTCTTTCAACTGCGCCCCGGGGATGCCGATGAGATTGTGAATGATCCGGATGGCTTTTTCGCCCACGATGCGGATATCCGGGTACTGGAGCAGGAGATCGTAGTTCTGGTGTATGGAGCCGGTCAGGGTGTTCTCGATCGGGATGATCCCGTAGGCACTCTTGCCCGTCAGCACCGATTCGAAGACATCCCGGAACTCCTGGAGTGGCAGGGACTGAGCGGAATCGGGGAAATAGCGTAGAAGGGCATTTTCGCTGAAGGCGCCGGGTTCACCCTGAAAAGCAACCCTGATAAGACCTTCTTCGGTAATAACGGCGGGAGCAGAGGCGGGCACCCGGGGAAGTTTCTCCGGTAGCCGGGCAAGCTCCTTGCTCAGTACCGGGGTTAGGGCCTGGATGTCCCGCATCAGCTTTTCAAACTGCTCGGGGTACAGGGACTGAGGTCCGTCGGAGAGGGCTGCCTCAGGATCGGCGTGCACCTCCACGATCAGCCCGTCGGCGCCGGCGGCCACCGCGGCCAGGGCCATGGGAAGAACCTTTGCCCGTATGCCTGTGCCGTGGCTGGGATCCACCAGGATCGGCAGGTGGCTGAGCTTCTTCACAACCGGGATGGCCGAAATGTCCAAGGTGTTGCGGGTGTAGGTTTCAAAGGTCCGAATGCCCCGCTCGCAGAGCATCACGTAGTCGGTGCCGTGGGCCAGAAGGTATTCGGCGGACATCAGGAGATCCTGGATCGTGGCGGCCGGCCCTCTCTTCAGCAGTACCGGTTTGTGCAGGGCTCCGACTTTTTTCAACAGCTCGAAGTTCTGCATGTTCCGGGCCCCTATTTGCAGGATGTTCGTGTATTCGGCGAACATCTGCGCATGCTCCGGCGTAACGATCTCCGAGATCACCGGCATTCCGTTCGCCTCTCCCGCTTCCTTCAGATACTTGAGGCCCTCCTCCCCCAGTCCCTGAAAGGCGTAGGGGGAGGTTCTGGGTTTGTACGCTCCGCCCCGAAGGATCACCGCGCCGGATTCCCGCACCAGGGCGGCGATTTCCAGAATCTGCTGGCGCGATTCCACCGAGCAGGGGCCGGCGATAACGACGATCCGCGAACCCCCTATCTTCACCGGTCCAACGGGTATCGAGGTATCCTCTTTCCTGAACTCCCGGGAAGCCAGCTTGTACGGTTTGGTGATAGGGATGACCCGAGCAACACCCGGGAGAATTTCCACCTGCCTCAGATCGATGGGAACGATTCCAACCGCTCCCAGGATCGTTTCTTCCTCTCCCCGGATCTCCCGGATTTGGAAACCCTTGTTCTCGAGAAATGAAACGATATGCTTCTTGTCCGCGGGGTTGATGTTGTGTTCGAGGACGACGATCATGAGGGCAGATTGACCAGGACCTTGGCGATCTCTCCGTTGTCCGAGAGCATCTGTTCGAAGGATTCGAGGAGCTCCCTCTCATTATCCAGGATCCTGGCAATGTAGTGCAACGTGCTGTACGGGGTACCCCGGCGTACCTTGTTGACACCGGCATTGTACATCGCCAGAGCCACCAGTTCGTCCTTGCCGACATCGATGCAGTAGCGAAAGTGGGCCAGCCCGTAATCGGCGTTGGTTCGAGGATCGTAGAACTGCTCCTCCTTCAGATTGGGGAAGGTCCGGGAGTTCAACTGAAACAGACCCCGATCCACCGAATTGGAGTTGTAGTTCAACGCCCGTTCCCGAAAAGAGCTCTCGGCCCAGGCCAGTGAGAATGCCAGAGGCAGAGAGATATCGTAGCTGTCCGCCGCTGCCAGGATTGCATCGGTTATTTCCACGTCGGCGGTTACACTGGTGTAGAAGCTCTCCACCAGAGGTCGGGTCAGCTTGATCCTGTACAGATACAGTCCCGGATCCACCTTCTCGGGTTTTTCGGAAAGTAGAAAGGAGATCGTCTCCGGGGTGAGTATATCCGGGTAGGCCGCTTCTCCGTTGTGCACGCTCCCCGAGCAGGATAGAAAAATGACGGCAATGAACGAATACACTACATTTTTCATAGTTTTTCTCTTAAACGGGCTTTAGTTACTGATTTTTTCGGCAAAAGTCAAGTGTGCCATGCGCCCGTCCGCCGCCTGGAGGAGTTCTATCTCTGTATCGTAATCCGATTTCGGCCCGTCTCTTTGGACTGATACAGTGCCTTGTCCGCCTCTGCGATCAGCTGAGAAGCGGAGCGGATGCGGTCCGGTTTGAACTCCGCCACTCCCAGAGACGCCGTCACGAACAGAGATCCCTCTTCGCCTTGAAAGGAGTGTTGTTCGATGGTATTGCGGATGCGCTCGGCCACCACCGCCGCGCCCTTGGAGTTGACTTCCGGGAGAATAACGGCAAACTCCTCCCCTCCATAGCGGGCAGTAAAATCGATAGTACGGACCGAGCTTCGCAGGATGTTGGCGATCTCCTTGATAATCATATCTCCCTGCAGATGCCCGTAAGTGTCGTTGAATTTTTTGAAATTGTCGATATCGAACATGATCAGGGACAGAATTGTTCCATAACGATGAGCCCTGGCGATCTCCTCTTCCAGGTTTTGCTGAAACGAGTGGTGAGAGAACAGTTTCGTCATCCTGTCGGTAGTCGCCTGCCAGTACAGATTGGCGTTTTCGATGGCGATCGAGGCAAAACGGATGATCTGGGTGACGTACTGAATGTCCAGAAGAGAATAGGATCCACCCTCCTGCTTCGGGGGCAGAAGAATGAGCCCGCCGACACCTTTGTCGGTTCTCAGGGGAACGATGATATCCGGTTGAAGGATCTCAAACCGTCGGACGATCTCTTCGTCGTTGAAGTTCTCTTTGAAGTAGGCGAAAGAGATCTGATTGTACTCATGTTCTCCCAGAAAGGAAAGGACCTTTTCCAGCGAGGGGATTTTCAGGTCGAGTTTTGCCTGCTTCAAGCCCTTGAAATGGTAGAGGTTGGGCAGGGTTTCATCCAGTTCGTTGGGCAGGATGCAGGTAACCGAAGCAGCCTGGAATTTTGCCACGAAGCTCAGTACGACGTTTTTAATGATATTTTCCACATCCAGCTGAGCCGTGATCTGCGAGGCAATCTCAATGATCTCCTTCAGATCCTGGTTCCCCAATTCCAGATGCATCTGGTGGAGTTCTTCTGGTTCGCTGCTCATCGCTGATGTATTATATTCGTAAAGCTACGCCGTGCCAAGTTGACGGATGATCCGTACTCGGTGTATGAGTGATAAACTGGAAGGAGGGAGCCGATGCGGGCTCCGAAATATTCAATCATTCTGGCTGCGGGCAAGGGGACCCGCATGCAGTCGGCCAACCATCACAAAGTATGTTTTCCTATTGACGGCGAGGCCGCCATCAACAGAAGCCTGGAGACCTACAATGCCTGCGGTGTTGCCCACCACATTATCGTCGTCGGTGCCATGGCTGCACAGGTCATGGACACCGTGGCCGCAGTAAATGTCATCTATGCCTACCAGGCCGAACAACTGGGAACGGCCCACGCCGCACGCCAGGGGGCGAAGGTTCTAAGCGCGCTGAGCGAACGGGCCGAGGTTCTGATCGTGGCCGGAGACCGGTTGATCGAGCCCCAGGTTCTCGAGCAGCTGTTCGATCTGTTCTACAGCCAGGAGTGCGATCTGGCCTTCCTGGCACTGCCGCGGCGGCATAACACAAACCTGGGCAGGATTCTTCTTGACCCCGACGGATCCGTGCTGGCCGACGTGGAGGCCGCGGATATCCGGCAGCGGCGGATCTACGGGGAGCTGCGCAGGGAAGCGGAGAAGGGCGACACCCCTTCCCGGGCACGAATGCTCGAGCGGATCCGGAGGCAGTTCAGCGACGAGAAGGCCGCCAAGGCCTTTGGCGAGCTGTGGCGGCAGCTGATCGAAAGAAAGAGGGAGCCAGCAGCCGCAGGGCTGCTGAAGCTGATCCCCGAAGAATCGACCCGTTTCGATTTCCTCGACAGGGAGGGTCGGCCGGTGAGTTTGAGCCCGGAGGAGATCGAAAACGTTCGCCTGTACAACAGCTCCGTCTATGTGGTGAAGACGCAGGCCCTGGAGTTCGTTCTGGAGCGTCTCGACAACCACAACGCCCAGCGGGAGGAGTATCTGCCGGACATGATCACCATTCTCAGCCAGTCACGAAACTCAGACGGCGGTAGTTTCGTGGTCAGAGCGCTCACGGTGGAGGATGAGCACGCGGTGATGGCCTTCAACAACCCGGCCGAGCTTCTCGAGATCGAAGCCTTCCTCCAGGACAGGAAGAAGCAGCAGCTGACTCCTACGCTTCCTGAAGGGACCCACCTCCGCCGGATCGGTGAATGGCTCACCACCTTCGGGGATGCAGCGGCGGGAGGCGCCGGTGAGCTGGTGCAGGAGCTGGAGCACCTGTACGGTCAGGATGAGAGCCTTTTGGGCGAACGAATTCGAGCCTACATCCACTTGCTCGAGCACGCCGCTGCCGTTATCGACCGGGATGAACGGGTGTTGATTGTCCGTTCCCCCGGGCGGGTCAACCTCATGGGCCGTCACGTGGATCACCAGGGGGGGCACTGCAACCTGATGACCATCGGTTATGAGACCATCGTGGTGGTTCGGCCCCGCCGGGATGACATGGTCTGTCTGTACAACCTGGAAGGGGATCGTTTCCCGGATCGACAGTTCTCCATCGGCGAGCTGATTTCCGAGCTGCCCTGGGATGACTGGATCTCCCTGATCAACAGTGAGAAGGTGTCTCACCTGGTTCTGGATGCCGGGGGAGACTGGTCCCAGTACGTCAAGGCGGCAGCCCTGCGTCTGCAGAAGAAATTTGCCGACCGCCGGCTCTGCGGATTGGACCTGGTGGTCGGCGGCAACATCCCGATCGCCGCGGGCCTAAGCTCCTCCTCGGCTCTGGTCGTGGCTGCCGCCGAAGCCCTTGTGGCGGTCAACCAGCTGAACATCTTCCCCTCCCAGTTCGTGGATCTCTGCGGCCAGGGAGAGTGGTTCGTGGGAACCCGCGGGGGCAGCGCCGATCACGCGGCCATCAAGTACGGTCAGCGGGGTAAGGTGGTGAAGGTCACCTTTTTCGAGTTCGCCGTGGAAGACATCGTTCCCTTTCTGCTGGAGTACGCCCTTCTGGTGTGTGATTCCGGTGTAAAGGCACAGAAAACCACGAACGCCAGGGACCAGTTCAACCATCGGGTCGCCTGCTACCGCATCGGCACCCTGCTGATCAGGAGGTACTTCCCGCAGTACGCGCCGTTGATCCGGCACCTCCGTGATGTCAACACGCGGACTCTCAACATACCCCTCAGCTGGATCTACAAGATCCTTCTCCACCTTCCCGAGAGAGTCACCCGGGAGGAGTTGCGGGAGCTCATTCCCAACGACAGACTACAGCCCCTGTTCGACAGTCACGAGGAACCGGCGGACGGGATTTATCCGATCCGGGGGGTGGTGCTCTATGGATTGGCCGAGTGTGAGCGCAGCCGTCGCTTCGCCGATGCCCTGAAAGACGCCGATCTGGGGGAAATCGGTCGGTTGATGAACGTCTCCCATGACGGAGACCGGGTCCTCTGCCTGTCTGCGCAGGGTGAGGCGGCCCCCCACGCATCACCCACCGGCAACAGCTACCTGCTCGGCCTGATCGACGATCTGGAAAGCGGGGATCCGGATAGGGTGATAAGCGCCCAGCTGCAGTGGCAGCCCGGAGCCTACCATTGCAGCATTCCGGAGATCGACAGGATGGTGGATATTTCTCTCGGCGTGGAGGGCGTCCTGGGTGCCCAATTGGCCGGAGCGGGTCTGGGGGGGTGTATGATGCTGCTGGTTCACGAAGAGGCGGTGGCGGTTGTCTCCTCAGCGCTGGAAAAACGCTACTACCGTCCGGAGGGAAAACCCGTGTCGATACTACGCTGCAGGCCGATCAGCGGGAGCAGCGTACTATTTCAATGACAGAATAGCTTCCTTGCCAGGTGATTCCTCGATCTCTTACAATATTAGAGGGCGAAGAGATCCAAAGACAATCGAGAGGTTAGATCTATGCGAAAGTTGATCCAGCAGTATGCGAAAGACCTGACCGCCGGACGCCTGGCTTCCGGATACGAGCATTCTTATCGTATCTACCAGCTGGCCAGGAAGATCGGCGAAGGGATGGAGTACGACGACGAAGTGCTCCACGCCGCCTGTTTTCTCCACGATATCGAGATGAGCTCCGGGCATCCGGCAAGCTCGGCGGAGAAGGCCAGGGCGATTCTCGGGGAAACCGGTTTTGCCCCGGGCAAGATCGAGGTCGTGTACTACGCCATTCTGCATCACATGCCGGGTGAGGAGGGTGAGGTACCGGGTGGAGAACCGTCGGTTGAAGGCAAGCTCCTCCACGATGCCAATCTCCTGGAATCCGTGGGCGCGATCGGTCTGATCAGGTTGTCCATCGGTTCGTTTTTCTGGCACCATCTTAAAACCATGGGCGAGGTGATCGAGCTGCTCAAACGCTGGCGGGGATACGCCGAAACGTTTTTCTTTACCAGGGCTCGAAGGCTGGCCAAGAGGCGGATCGATTTCCTGGACCAGGCGATTTCCAGGTTCGAAGAGGAGCTGGAACTGTAGGTCTTGACAAGGGTCCCGCCAATCATTAGTTCTATTGTCAACTCGCACCCGCAAGCTGCACCGGGGAAACTGATGGGAGAACAGAGAGTGGAACGTCAACAGCAGATCAAAGAACTCCATCCTCTCGAAATCCGGGTCTTGCTGCATTTCAAACGGGGGGATCCTATCAGCCCCGAACGTCTGCAGCAGGAGCTGGGCTATAAAGCGGGTCAGAGCAACCAGGCCTTCTCCTGGCTGCAAGCCAAGCAGCTGATCGAGGAAACCGAGCGGCGGACCACCCCCGAATACACAATCACCGATCTGGGAACGGAGTACAGGGAAAAGGGCACACCGGAGGAGCGCCTGTTGGCTCTGGTTCGGGACGAGAATGAAGGGCCCCAGACCCTGCCGGAGATCGTTCAAAAACTCGGTCTAGAGAACAGGGACGTGGGCTCGGCCTTCGGGGCCCTTTCAAAGCGCGGTCTGCTGGCAATGAACGGGGAAAAGCGGGTTATACCCGGCAAGGAGTCGGCGGCAGCCGGCACGACGGATGTCCGGGAGTTGCTCCGGCGATTCGAGGACCGGACGAAAATAACGGAGCAGGATCTGTCGGAGGAGCAGAAGACCTTGATCCAGTCCCTGAGCCGGAAACGCGGGGCGGATAAGGGGATGTTTCGAGTGGTGGAGCGGGAGCGGGTCACCTACCGGTTGACGCCGGCCGGCCTGCAGGCAGCCGAGGAGCTTCGCCGGGCGGGCATGAGCGGGGAAGAGATCGGACAGATCACGCCGGAGATCCTGCGCGGTGGCGAGTGGAAGAGCGCGGCGTTCCGCAGCTACAACATCAACACGCCTCCCCAGCGGGTGCTCTTGGGACGCAAGAACCCTTACATGGAGTTTTTGGAAGGCCTGAAGGACAAGCTCAATTCCCTGGGTTTCGAAGAGTTCGACGGGCCCCTGCTGGAGACGGAGTTCTGGAACTGTGACGCCCTGTTCATGCCTCAGTTCCACGCCGCTCGAGACATCCACGATGTCTACTACATCAAGAATCCGACCCACGCCAAGGCCATTGAGCAGCCCTACCTGGATCAGGTGGCCTCCTGCCATGAGGACGGCTGGAGCACGGGCAGCCTGGGATGGCGCTATCCCTTCGACAGGAACTTCACCCGGCGCCTTATCCTGCGCAGCCAGGGAACGGTTCTGTCCGCCAAGACCCTGCCCCGGGCCAAGGTCCCGGGACGTTACTTCGGGGTGGTGCGCTGCTTCCGCTATGACAGGGTCGACGCCACCCACCTGGCCGACTTCTACCAGACCGAGGGCATCGCCCTGGGGGAGCGGGTCAATCTGAAGACCCTCCTGGGTCTGCTCAAGATGTTCGCCGTGGAGGTGGCCGGGGCCGAAGAGTACATGTTCGTTCCCGGATACTTCCCCTTCACCGAACCCTCCGTGGAGATCCACATCCGCCATCCCAAACTGGGCTGGTTCGAGCTGGGAGGATCAGGGATATTCCGGCCGGAAGTGACCAGGCCGCTGGGGATCGAGGTGCCGGTGGCGGCCTGGGGGCTTGGGATCGACCGCATGGCCCTGGTTGCCCTGGGTCTGAACGACCTCCGAGACCTGTTTACCCCGGATATCGAGCAGGTGCGCCTGAGGAGACGGAAATAAGCCATGCCGAAGATCGAACTGCAAGAGGCGAGCTTCTTCGAAATGCTCGGGGTCCGACCTACTCGCAGGGAGTTTGCCGAACTGCTCTCGGTTGCCAAGGCGGAGATCGATGACTGGCAACCGGAGGAGAACAGCCTCAAAGTGGAGCTCAACGATACCAACCGTCCGGATCTATGGTCCGGTCCCGGGCTGGTACGCCAGCTGCGGGCCTTCCGGGATGGACGTATACAGCAGTATACCTTCCTGTCCGAAGAGCACAGCCTCCGCGAGACAGGGGAACGGGTCATTCAGGTGGACAAGGCGTTGCAGGATATCCGTCCCTACATCGCCGCCTTTATTGCCCGGGGGGTGCCGGTAACCGGGTCGATGCTGGTGGACATGATCAACGCCCAGGAGAAGCTCTGCTGGAACTACGGACGCAAGCGCAGCACCATCGCCATGGGGGTTTACCGGGGCGACCTGATGAAGTTCCCCGTGCACTACCGGGCCGCCGATCCCGATAAAACTCGCTTCATCCCCCTGGATTACAGCTGGGAGATGTCCCTGCGGGAGATCCTCAATACCCATCCCAAGGGATTGGAGTTCGGCTGGATCGTGGAACACTTCAAGAGTTTCCCCTACCTGGAGGATGATCGGGCTCAGACCTTGAGCTTCCCCCCGATCATCAACAGTGCCCACCTGGGGGCGGTGGAGGTCGGGGACTCCCACCACTTCATCGAGCTGACCGGTCCGGACCTGGACAGTCTGCTGGTGGCATGCTCGATCGTAGCCTGTGATTTCGCCGATCTGGGCTATGAGATCCTGCCGGTTCGCGTGGTCTATCCCTTCGACACCGCCTACGGCCGCGAGCTGGTCACCCCCTACTATTTCCAGAAACCCGTGTCCCTCGAGGTCGGCGAGGCATCCCGGCTGCTGGGAGAGGAGATCTCCGCGGATGAGGCTGAGGCCTGCGTCCGCCGCATGGGGATTCCGGTCAGCCGATCGGGGAACACGCTGACGGTGAGCCCACCGCCGTATCGAAACGACTTTCTCCATCCCGTCGACGTGATCGAGGAGGTCATGATCGGCCGGGGCATGAGCAGTTTCGAGCCGGAGTGGCCGGAGGAGTTTACGGTGGGACGGCTGTCGGAAATGGAGCACTTCAGCCGCGAGGTGAGGGAGATCCTGGTCGGACAGGGCTACCAGGAGATGATCTACAGCTATCTCGGCTCCCGCCGGGATTTCGTGGATCGCATGAACACCGGCGGAGAGGATATCATCGAAGTGGCCAATCCCATGAGTGAAAGCATGGAAATACTGCGAAACTCCCAGCTGCCGAGCCTCCTGTACTCGGAGTCGGTCTCCTCCAACGCAGTCTACCCCCACCGCATCTTCGAGGTCGGCAAGGTGGCCTATCTGGATGAAGAGGAGAACTACGGCTCCCGGACCGTGACCAGCTTGAGTTTTCTGTTCTGCGACCGGGAGGCCAGTTTCAACGACGTGAACTCTCACCTGGCGGCGGTGTTCTTCTACCTGTCCCGGGAATACACCCTGGAGCCGTTGGAAGATCCCCGCTTTGTGCCCGGGCGGGCCGGGGCGGTGCTGTGCGAAGGCAGAACGATCGGGGTTATCGGAGAGTTTCATCCGGCGGTGCTGGAGAATTGGGGCATCCAGCAGCCCGTGGCTGCGGCGGAAATCGAGCTGGATGCCATTCTGCAAACTGACAGCGAGGGGAGGTAGCCATGGCTTTAGAGGTTGAACCGGTAGCCCTGGAGTGGGAGGAGGGTTGCAACATCATCGTCGGTCAATCCCACTTCATTAAAACGGTGGAGGATGTGGCGGAGATCCTGAACTCTTCGGTCCCCGGGGTCGAATACGGGCTGGCCTTCTGCGAAGCCTCCGGTCCCTGTCTGATCCGCACAGAGGGAAACGACGAGAAACTTGTCGGACAGGCGGCAGAATGCGCCCGTCGGGTCGCCTCGGGGCACAGCTTCTACCTGATCCTGCGCAAGGCCTTCCCCATCAACGTGCTCAACCAGATCAAGGCCTGTCAGGAGGTAGCTCGCATCTTCTGCGCCACGGCCAACCCCCTGCAGGTCCTGATCGTTCAGACCGACCAGGGACGGGGTATCGTCGGGGTCGTGGACGGCTTCGTTCCCAAAGGCGTGGAAGGCCCGAAGGACAGGGAAGAGCGCAAGCAGATGCTGCGCACCTTCGGCTATAAGTTTTAACTCCTCAACTATCTCTTGTTCGCACCCTCCGCATCTCTGACCGGCCGGACCATCATGCTCACATGATCCTTGATATCTGGCGGCCATGGACTGATGAGCTCATCGAACACCGACCAGTTGCCGGCATAGAGTGCCCGGCTGACTTCTTCAGCGCCTTCCAGGTTTCCGGCAATCGACCACAGGAACCTGTCGGCCGCTTCGATCTTTTCTCTCGACCTGGTTACTCCGCTGTCATTTTTACGGGCGGCCTCGACCAGCCGTCTCAGGGTGCCTGATGCCTTCTGCGGTTGTCGTTCCAGCCATTCCCAGTGTCTGGGCAGCAGAGAGACCTCACGGCTGACCACCCCGAGGCGGGGCCGACCCGGTCCCTTGGTCCGTGGCAGGGGCTGGTATCTTGCCAGTACCTCTGCCAGCGATCCCCGGAGATCGAAATCCACCGGCCTGCCCGTGTCGTCTTCAACGATGAGCAGCTGGACATCTTCCCCGGCGATATCCCAAATTGCTCTCAACACAGTCTCGAGGTTGCCGCCAGCAACGCGGGTGAATTCCTGGAAAGCTGTATAACGCTTGTCTGCATTCATATCCTAATTTTACCCGGGTAAAATTATCTTGTCAAGGACGTTTTTGGATTCTGCGGGCCGACGTGATCGCGAAGTCGGATTCCTTCTAACCGCTGGTGTTGCTGAGAGCGTTGCCTTTTTTCGTTCTGCGAGTTGGTCCAGAAAATCGTACCACTTGGCAGCGCTTTCCCGGTTGATGGCCGTCAGCTTGAAGACGCGCCGGACCACCGCCTCCAAGCAGAGTCTGGTGAAAACATTGAACCAGCGATTGATTGGCTTGGCTCCGCGTCAGGTCAAGTTCGGTCCTACCGAACGATCATCTCCGGCATTATTAGATCGGGAATAAAGGTCGAGAAGAAGGGAACGAAGGTGATCAGCAGCAGCACGCAGATCATCATGATGTAAAACGGAATCAGGGCCCTTGACGCCTTTTCGATAGGAATCCTGCCCACCGCGGCGCCGACGAACAATGCCGATCCGACCGGCGGGGTGCACAGCCCGATTCCCAGGTTCAGCAGCAACATGATGCCGAACTGGATCGGACTCATGCCCAGGGTCGTCACTACTACCGGGTAGAGGATGGGCGCGCAGATCAGGATGAGGGGCGCCATATCCATGATGCAGCCCAGCACGATTAAAAGCAGATTGATGAGCAGCAGGAGCACGATGCGGTTTCCCGACAGGGTCAACAGCGCTCTGGTGGCCAGGGCGGGCACATGCAGAAAGGCCAGAAAGTAGCCGAAGGCGCTGGCCGCGGCGATCAGGCTCATCACGATGGCCAGGGTTTTCAATCCCTCGTACAGAATCTTGATAAACTTCCTGACCGTCATTGTGCGGTAAACGAAGATCGTCACCAGCAGCGCGTAAATAACGGCGATGGCCGCGGATTCCGTAGCCGTGAACACACCGAAGATGACTCCGCCGATGATGATCACGAAAGTGAAAAGCCCGATGATTGCATCCTTGGTGATGTGCACCGCCTCCTTGAAGGTGTACCGTTTCTCTTTGGGGTACTTCCTCCTGACCGCAATGATGTAGCTTATGATCATCAGGGCGATACCGAGCATGATCCCCGGGATGAATCCGCCCAGGAACAGCCGCCCCACCGAGACGGCTCCACCCAATGCAAAGGAGTAGATGATCATGTTATGGCTGGGGGGAATGATTATTCCCTGGCAGGCCGAAGATACGGTCACGGCCACCGAGTAGTCGGTGTCGTATCCCTTTTTGTCCATCATGGGAATGAGCATCACCCCGATAGAGGACACGTCCGCCACGGCCGAGCCGGAAATGCCCCCGAAGAACATGCTGGCCAGCACGTTCACCTGAGCCAGCCCGCCGCGCACGCGGCCGATGATGGTATTGCTGAATTCGATGATGCGGTTGGTGATGCCTCCGTAGGCCATGATGCCCCCGGCCAGGATAAAGAAGGGAATGGCCAGGAGGGAGAAATTCTGTATGCCCCCGGACATCCGTTGTACGATAACCATGAGGGGGACTTTCAGATACCAGCCCGTGAGGATCGAAGAGACGATCAGGGAGAAGGTGATGGGAACTTTCAGAATGAGCAGAAGGGCGAAGCTTCCCAACAGGATGGTGATGGCGGTCATATCCGTTTGCATCGCTTCTAACCCTCGTCTTCAGTACCAATAATCCGCTCTATGTACTTCTCGTCTCTCGGCATCTTCAGGATGTTCAGGATCGAGATGAAAATGATGAGAGCCCCGGCTGCGGGGAGAATGACGTACTGCAGGCTGGAGGGCCACTGGGTGGCGGGGAGGACGACGTCGAACTGGTTCTGAAAGTTGACCAGATAAATGCCATAGTAGACCAGCACCACGCCGATGAAGATCATGCAGAGGTACTTGAGGATGGCGAGCGATTTGTCCACTAGCGCCGGCATCTTACGGGGCAGGACGTTGATGTTGATGTGCAGATCCTCCTCCACACCCATGGCCATGCCCAGGAATACGAAAGCGGGTATCAGAATCTTGGAGGCGACCTCCTCCGACCAGCTGATACCGGAGTTGAATACGTAGCGCAGCGTCACGTGAACGGTGATAATGACGACCAGAGTGACCAGGAAGGCCATGGCCGCGACCACTGAAACCAGATGGACGATATTGATGATTTTCCTAATGATTTTCATCTGTCCCTCCCCTTGCAGTCAAGAAACGGAGGAGGACCTTCTGGGTCCTCCTCCTAAAGTAAGCACCGGTTTACTGTTATTTGACGGCACGGATCTCCTTGACCACGGTCCGCAGGTCGGTGGACAGGGCATCGTACATGGGCTGTACCGTAGCCTGCCAGGCCGAGTTATCCGGCACTTCCGTAATCGTGCAGCCGGCGGCTATGACTTTCTTGCGGGACACTTCGACTTTCTCCGCCCAGAGCTTCTTCTGGTATTCGACGGAGTCCTTGGCCGCCTGCTTGATGATGGCCTGGTCCTCCGCGGAGAGCTTGTCGAAGACGATCTTGCTGGCCACCAGGATCTCAGGCACTCGAGTGTGGGAATCCAGGATATAGAACTTGGCGACCTCGTAGTGTCCGGTTGTATCGTAGCTGGGGAAGTTGTTTTCCGCCCCGTCGATCACCCCGGTCTGCAGAGCCGAGTAGACCTCTCCGAAGGGCATGGGCTGAGCCACCGCACCAAAGGATTCTACCAGCCCCACCATAAGGGGGCTCTCCTGCACTCTGATTTTCATGCCCCTGAGATCTTCGGGTTTGGTCACCAGGGTTTTGGTGTAGAAGCTTCGTTGCCCTCCGTCGTAGTAGCACAAGCCCACGAAGTTGGCTGCCTCCACAGATTTCAGGAATCTCTCCCCGATGGGGCTGTTGAGCACCTTCCACATGTGATCGGCGTCTCTGTACAGATAGGGCATCTGCAGGGCGTCGAAGGGCTTGTAGAAAGCGGCCATGGGTGAAAGACTCACCCGCGTGAACTCGATCGCCCCCAGCTGCACCTGCTCGATCACAGCCGTTTCCTCGCCCAGCTGTTTGGCTGGATACACCTCGATGATGATCCTGCCGTTGGTGCGTTCTTTCACCAGATCGGCGAACCTCTGGTCTCCCATTGTGGTCGGGTAATCCGCCGCATGGGTTTCTCCAAGCTTCATGACCATCGGCTTCCCCGTAGCTTCTCCGCCACCGCCGCCAGCCACTAAGGCCGTTGAGGCCAGCAAGCCCAATGCCAGCACTAGTAACAAGATCCTTTTCATAAGATCCCTCCTTGTGATTTTAACAATAGTCTACCACGGCTTGATTCTCAGAACAAGCGCTTGTAGGAACCGCTGGGCTCGAAAGAGGTACGCGCTTCCCCCTGTGGGGCGACTCAGCGGGAGCGCTCCACCCCCACCCGGGGACAGTGGGCACGGACGGGACAGCGGGAGCAGAATGGGCTCACCGGTGTACAGACGGTCTGGCCGAATCGGACCAACAGCTCGTTGATCGGGATCCAGTACTTGCGGTGAAGAACCTTCTCTAAAGCGCTCTCGGTCTGCTCCGGGGTTTTGGTCTTAACCCAGCCCAGGCGGTTGGAGATGCGGTGCACGTGGGTGTCCACGCAGATCCCGTCCAAACCGTAGCCCAGGTTGCGCACCAGATTGGCGGTCTTGCGTCCCACTCCGGGCAGCTCGAGCAGCTGCTCCATGCTCTCCGGCACCCGGCCGCCGTGCCGCGACAGAAGTCGTTCCGCCATGCTTTTCAGATTCTGCGCCTTGGTGTTGTAGAAACCCGCCGGGTAGATCAGGTCGGCGATCTGCTTCTGCCCGAGCCGGGCGAGCTTGTGCGCCGTAGGCGCCCGGGACAGCAACCGCTCGGAGGCGGCGGAAGTCACCTCGTCCTTGGTGCGCAGAGAAATCATGGTGGAGACCAGAATGTGGAAGGGATCCGGCTTTCGCTCCGCCACGGCGGAGACCGAGGGAAGGGGGGAACCCTGCACATGGTCCCGGAGGGTGGGGATGATTGCCTCCGGGGAGCTCCAGGTCGGGGAGCTCACGGCTCCTCCACCAGAGCCACGGCGTAGGCCTCCACGGCCCGGCCCTGGCCGGTCAGGCCCATTCCTTCCTTGGTCTTTGCTTTCACCGAGATCGCGGCAGCGGGAATCCCCAGATCCGTGCTAAGGGTGCTGCGCATCCGTTCGATGTAGGGTCCGAGACGGGGCGATTCCAGGATGATCGTGGCGTCCACGTTTCTGGGTCGAAATCCCGCTTCCCCCAGAACCTCGAGGGTTCGCTCCAGAAGGATCCGGCTGGAGATGTTCCGATACTGCTCATCGGAGGGCGGAAATAACTGCCCGATATCGCCGAGGGCGCAGGCACCGAGCAGGGCGTCGATCAGGGCATGGATCAGGGCGTCCCCGTCCGAATGCGCCTCCGGCCCCAGGGTGCTCGGAATGTGTACGCCCCCGAGGACAAGGGCGCGTCCCGGTACCAGGTGGTGGCTGTCGTAGCCGAAACCGATCCTCATGGCAGGTCCTCTTTGAAGGTGATTTTCCTGTTTCTCCTGTCTCCGGGGACCGTGAACACCCCGGACCAGCAGGCTGCATAGACTTCGGCGTCGTCGAGAAACAGGTGAGGAGTGTCCTTGGCCCGCCGGTGCGCTTCCAGGATCCGGTCGTAAAGAAATCCCTGGGGGGTTTGGGCCAGTTTGTACTGTTCTCTGGGCAGGTCCTTGAGGATCAACCCCGAAGGCCCAATCCTCTTTAGCGCCTCGTTAACATCCACCACCGGAATGCAGGCGCCCCACTTGCGGGTACCCTCCAGGACTCGCCCGATCAGAGCCCTGTCGATCCAGGGACGGGCGCCGTCATGGATCAATACGATGTGCGGCGGCTGTTCCTGCAGGGATTCCAAGCCCAGGCGAACCGATTCCTGGCGGGACTTTCCTCCGGCAACGAAGCTGATCCGCTTGGTGCCGATCTGGACTTGGAGGAGGCGCTGCACCATGGGGATATCTGCTGGAGGTAGGGTGATGACGATTTGCAGGGTTGGGGTAAACCCCAGAAACGGTTCGACTGCCCGGCTCAGAACCGGCCGACCGTCCAGAGAAGCGTACTCTTTTTTTTGCTGATCCGCCCAGCGCTTGCTGGACCCGGCGGCGGTAATGACAACCGCGTCGGAGCTCAATTCACCTCCATCTTGCTCAGAACCAGCTCCTCTACCTCGTCCTTCTCCTTCTGCAGGGAGAAGGAGATCTCATCCACGAGAAGCTTCAAGGCGCTGTCGTAGAGTTTACGCTCCAGGATGGGGAGCTCTTTGATCCTGCTGCGGTGATAGAGGGCGCGAACAACCGTTGCGATATCAAGTACGCTGCCCTTCTTCAGCAGGTCCAAATTGTTTTGATAGCGAGCCTTCCAATCCGTGGGCACCGGCTCGTACTCCTCTGAGATCAGCTTGAGGGCCTTATTTGCCTGACGTTTGTCCACTATCGGCCGGATCCCCAGCTCGTCCGCCTTGTCCACGGGGACCATGATGGTCATGTCCGACACTTCCAGGTAGATTATGTAGTACAGAAGCTTGGTGCTGCGAAAGACCCGTTCTTCGATCGTTTTGATCTGACCGACGCCCTGGAGAGGATAGACGATCTCCTGTCCTTTCTTGTACCTCAGTTTACGTGTGCGGGACCTGCCGGTTTTTGCTTTGGTAGCGGTCTTGGTGATTCCCGACATTGCGCTGCCGGAGCCCTTGCTGCGAGCCGGAGATGTCTTCGAGCTTGACTTGGCTGCAGCAGGTTTCTTGGCGGGCACCGCTTTTTGGGTCGTTTTTGTAGCCGAAACGCCCTTCTTCGCGGTGGTGCCGCTCCCGGCAGCGGGTTTCTTCTTGGGTTTCGTACCGCTCTTTGTCGCCTTTTTTGTCTGAGAGGATTTCTTGGAGGTTGTCGCCATTATAGGGAGAATAATACAAAAAAAGGGAAACGTAGTCAAAGGAGTAGCATTCGGTTCATAATGGTGCAATCTCGAGTACATCATGACGACCAGAAAAGCTCTGTCTTTGCTCGCTTTTCCCCTCCTGTTTCTCCTGCTCCTCCTGTTGACGGTCTTGTTTTGGAGCGAGTTGTGGACCTTGTTCAGCTCGCCCCAGACGCTGCGGGAGTGGATCCGCGGCACCGGGGTCATCGCTCCCCTGGTCTTCGTGGCCGTGCAGGCCTTTCAGGTTGTGTTTTTTTTCATTCCGGGGGAAATACCCCAGGTAGCCGGCGGTTACATGTTCGGTTTGTGGATGGGTACGGTTCTCTCTCTAGTCGGTATCACCCTGGGAGCGACCTTCAACTTTGTGATAGCCCGCTTCCTGGGTGTACCCTTCGTCAACGTTCTGTTCTCATCGGAGAAGGTCGAACAGGCGCGCAGGATTGCCGGTTCCCCGACAGCCAGGCTGTCTTTCTTTCTTTTTTTTCTGATCCCCGGGATTCCAAAGGATATCCTCTGCTACGTGGCGGGACTGTCGGTGATGCGGCTGTACATCTTCCTGCTCTTTTCGACATTGGGGAGGATTCCCGGAATCATAGGCAGCGCCCTGATTGGCGACGCAGCCGCAGACAGGCGCTGGATACTGGCCGGGACGATCTTCTTCGTCGCGGCGCTGTTGTTCGTCTTCGGCTTTCTCTTTCGGGATAGGATTCAACGCCTGCTGGAGGGACTCGGTCGCAGAGGTAAGGGCACAAGGAAAGACCTAGAGTCCGGCCACTCCGGGGGGCAGCCGAAGAGCCCGGAAACGTAGGTACTTGAGGGGATGTATGTTGAGGACATTCGGAAACCACCCCTCCACTTTGTCCAGATCGATCAGGTTGAACGCCGGGGTATGACTTATCGGCAGGACCACCGCCTCTTGAAGGAGTACGCTCTCACTCTCCCTGAGAGTTTCATACCGTTCCTGCCCCTCCTGAGCGAAAGACCGCTGGATAAGAGAGTCGAACTGTTCATCGGCGAAGCGGGCGTCGTTGAGATTGCTGTCGGTTGTCCACATCTGCAGGAAAGTCAGAGGGTCGGCATAATCGCCGATCCAGGTGGCCGAACCGATCGTAAAATCCCCCTTCTTCACCTCCTCCAGATAAACCTCGAAGGGGAAAGATCGAAAGATCACCTCCAGTCCGAGATCCTCTTTCCAGGCTGCGGCCATGAGCTCGGCGATGCGACGGCTCTCCGAATCTCCCGGGAGCTTGAAGACTACCGCCGGCAGACCCTTTCCACCGGGATAGCCCGCTTTCTCCAGCAGCTGAAACGCCTCTTCGCGATTTGAAGCTTCGATGCCTTCGACCTCCGGATATCCAGGGATTCCGGGAATGAGGGTGCTCGCCGGCAGAAGCACTTCATCCTCGTTGCGGATCTGCTCCCACGGTGTCAGAAGGGCCAGGGCTCGACGCACCCGTTCGTCCATCCAGGGTGCCTCACTGCAGACGAAGAAGAAGTAGCTGGTTGCGAAGAGTGGATTGAACACGATCTTGGTAGGGTCCAGCAGCAGTTCGGTATCCCAGTTGTTCGACCAGTGGATCTCTCCACTGTTGAATCCCCGGCTGATGGCTGCCGGATCATCCATGAAACGAACCCTCAGGCTGTCCAGCTCGACCCTGGATGCATCCCAGTAAAGCTGGTTCTTTTTCAGCACCAGCTCGTCGGCAGTTCGTTCGTAGATGTAGTAGGGTCCGTTTCCGATAAGGGTTTCCTCCCGATCCCATCCCTCCCGGTCCCTGTAGGAGGAGTGGACCGGCGCGAAGGTCATATGGCAGAGAATTTTGAGAAAATGACTGGCCGGCCGCTCCAGCTCGACTTCTAGCTTTGTCGGAGAGATCACCCGGATACCCAGATCTTCCACCTCCCGACCCAGGCGGTAGTCCCTGGCTCCCTTGATTATGTCGAACAGGAACGAGTACTCCGCATCAGCGCCTGGCTCCAGCACCCGTAGCCAGGAATCCCGGAAGTCCTGGGCCTGCACCGGATCTCCGTTGCTGAAGCGGGCGTTTTCCCTCAAGGTGAAGGTGTACACTTTCCGGTCGGGGCTTATCTTCCACTGCGAAGCAACCGCCGGAACCGGTTCCAGGGAAAAGGGGTGATAGCTCAAGAGACCCTCGTAAATGCCTGTGGACAGCTCCGATTCCATCGTCGTGTAGATATGCCGCGGATCCAGCACGAGGTTTTTGGGAGAGTAGACCAGAACGAACTCCCTCGGCTCTGCCGGCCTCTCCTCCTGGGCGCTGAGGGCCGTCACAACCGTGAGAAGAGCAAGCGCCGCGAGGAGCAGTCGTTTCAGTCTCATAAGGCAACAATACTGATTTTTGTCAGAAGAGGCTATACGAGCGGATCTCTTTTACCCGCAGCTTCACATCAGCCCGAGTGGTGTAGGTGCCGGACTGGATAACGGTATAAGGGTCGTTCCATATGAGGATCTCCCCGCTCACCTCCCTGGGTTTGTTGAAATGCACAGGTCGCAGAGCTTCCCGCACGGCGTTTTTTAGTGCGTCCTGCAGAGCCTGTCGCTTTGCCTCAGGACTGGGTGCGGTGAAAACACTGTAACTCCCGATCCCTGTGCTGGCCTCCACGGAGTTGCTGGACCAGGCTCGCCTGCGGGCAACCTGAAAGTCCTCCAGCTGGTAGGTTACCTTGACGAACAGCAGACTGCCTTCGACATAGGCGTCGGCAATTCGCATGTTCGGATCAGCCCAGAGAATCTCTGCAACCGGGATCATAGAGAACTCTTCGTCGATCTTTCGAACCGCATCACCGGGAGTGTAGCGGAAGCGGTAGCCGTAGATCATGCCGGACAGGATCCCCCGGGCTTCTTCCAGGGCGCGGCGTTGGGCCTCTTCGGTGGAGAGTGGATAGTCCTCGTTTTCCTGCACCATCGGTTCCAGCTCGCACCAAATGCGCAGGTTGATCGGGTTGCCCTGGGCATGGCAGAACAAGGGGAGGAGGATCAGAAACGCGATCGAGAGGCTGTGTCGAAGCATTCACCCCTAATATCGGCAGAATGCTATCGGCGTCTGAAAAACACCCTGATAGGGTTGATCCCCATCCGTATGAGGAAGTACAGATAGCCGAAGACGAATCCGGCCAGATGGGTCAGGTGGGCGACACCGCTGCGGGTCGCAAAGAACATCAAGATCAGCTCCAAACCGGCGAACAACAGCACGGCGATCCGGGCCGGCAGTGGTATGAAAAAGTTGACGAATATGGTGGTGTCCGGAAAAAAGGTGGCGAAGGCGAGCATCACGCCGAAAATCGCTCCGGAGGCGCCAACCACCGGAACCATGGCCATGCCGATGTACCAGTTCACCGCCACCGTGGCTATTCCGGCACCGACTCCGGTGATAAAGTAGTAGAGGAGAAACTCAGAGCTTCCCACCCGGTGTTCCAGACGCGTACCGAATATGAACAGCACCAGCATGTTGATCAGGATGTGCCAGACCCCTCCATGAAGAAACATGTAGGTCGCAACCTGCCAGATCTCCCGTTCCCGTACCACCAGATAGGGAGTCAGGGCTAGATACCTGAACAGTTGAGGGAACAGCATCGTGAGCAGGTACATGCCCACGTTGATGATGATCAGGGTTAGGGTGGCATTGTAGTAGCGGTACGAGAGAGGTCTCCTGTAAAAGGGAAGCTCGTTCATATCTTGAAAGTACGTATCCGCAAGCCGGTTCGTCAACCCGTGATGAGCAGGTCGACCAGCTCGATGAGCTGATCACTCGCTGCGGACGGGGGGGCCAGAGCTTCCAGATCGCCCTTGGTTTCCGCCAGAAGATCCCGCGCCTGCTGCCTCGCCTCTTCCAGACACCCGGAGGGAGCAATCAGGTCTATGAGTTCCTCGACGGCGTCCCAGGCCGCCTCCTGGTCCGCTCCGCCGGCGACCTCGAAGAAGCCGCGGATCCTGGATTTTTTCTCCGGATGCCGGTTTAGATAGAGGATTATGGGCAGGCTCTTCTTGCCCTCGATGATGTCGTCTCCCCGCTGCTTTCCCGGTACTCCCGGTCCCAGGTTCTTCACGTCATCGATTATCTGGAAGCAGGCTCCGAACTCCTCGGCAACCCGGCCCAGCTGTTCAGCCGTGTGTTCATCTCCACCAACGGCGATTACCCCGGCCCGGGCGGCAAGGCGGGAGAGACCTCCGGTCTTGAGCCGGCACATCTCCCTATACTGTTCTTGGCTGGGGATGTTTTCGTGGTCTCCGTGCCACAGGATATCGAGGCCTTGCCCGAAATGCAGCCTGACCATGTCTTCCACGTAGAAACGATGCAGCAGCAGTCTCTGAGCATCCGTGAAGGGGGCGGTGTCGATAACCCGTGCGGCAAGGAAGTACATCAGGTTGCCGGCATTCAGAGCCGGATCCAGGCCGAACCTGATATGTTCCGCCTCCCCACCCCTGCGCCGCAGGGCCCCGTCTTCGATGTCGTCGACGATCAGGCTGCCGTTGTGAGCGATCTCCACCATCGCGGTCAGAGGAAGCGCCAGGTGCCAATCGCCGTGCATCTGTGCGCAGAGAAGCATAAACAGGGGACGCCATCTTTTACCGCCGCGACCCAGCAGATCGCGGGCCGGATCGCTGATGAGCTGCCACCAGCCGGTTGGGATCGAGTTCAATCGGTGACCGGATTGTCGGTGCGCCCAACCAGCGGCGATTCTGTCGGGAATGACCCGCTGAAGCTCGATTTCGATTGCCTCGAACTTGTCTTTCAATCGTTCGAGCAAAGGGATAGAATCCATTCGGTAAGTGTATCCGATTCTGAAGCTTAGACAAGCGGTGCGATGAAAAGAAGCGCGGACTACTACAGCAGACTGGCCAGGCAGAAGAACTTCCCGGCGCGCTCGGTGTTCAAGCTCGAGGAGATGCAGGAGCGTTTCTCCCTGCTCAAAGCAGGTCAGAAGGTCCTGGACCTTGGATCCGCCCCGGGAAGCTGGAGCAAGTACTGTCTGCAGCGACTCGGCCCGAGGGGCCGATTGGTCGGGGTGGATCTCGAGCCGGTCAGTATTGCCCGGCCCTCCGGTGGGCGCTACCGCTTTCTTCAGGGCGATATCTTTTCGGCACAGATACCCACCACCCTGGGGGAGCTGGGTCCATTTGACGTGATTCTGAGTGATGCGGCACCTCGGACAAGCGGCAGCAGCCTGGTGGATGCTCAAGGGTCCCTGGAGATCGCCGAAAGGGTTCTGGAGATCGCCGTCAGCATCCTCAAACCGGGGGGACATCTGGTAATAAAGGTGTTTCAGGGAGGCGAGGAGGGGCAGCTGCTGCAAAGGATGAAATCTCTGTTTCGCCGGGCCCGGGCGTTCAAACCCAAGGCGTCCCGAGGGGAGTCCAGGGAGATCTATTTTCTTGGACTGTTCTTCGCTGCAAAAGTTGAAAAAAAAGCTTGATATACGATTTGATAGCCTTTATCATAAGGATCGTATCCTTATTTTATGAATCGCTGTCTTCCTATCCAGTTGCGATCGGAGACTGCGATATCAAGGAGAACAAAATTTATAGTCTAAGGGGGAATTGTGGGATGAAACGTTTAGTCGTTTTACTCTGCCTTCTGTTTTTAATCGTCCCGGCCTTCCTCTTTTCCCAGAATCTGGATGGCTGGACAGCCGCCTATGGGGATTGGAAGATGGTTGGAGATCGTCTTGTACAGAGCAGTACCAAGGCGGGGATGGCTCAAGCCTATATGAGGCTTCCCCAGAGCGGTATCATGGAGTACGGGTTTGATGTGAAGTACGTGGACGGCGGTGCTGATATGTTTGGCGCCTTCGGCTTTCACATCGGTATCGACAGGGCCGCCAGAGGTAAAAGCTGGGGCAACGGCAAATCCTTCCTGCTCTGGCTGACACTGGATCCGAAGTTCTACGGCGGTTCCGGCGTGTACGGTCAGGCCTATTACAGCGAGACCAATTCGATCATGTATATGATACACGCACCTAAGGCCTATGAGCTGCCCATGGACAGGCTGGCGGACATCAATCTCGATCGGATGGAAATGTACGCCCTGCCGATCAGGGTTCGGGTCAACTACGATACCGGAGACGTGAAAATCTGGGATCCGACGATTGACAACTACTACTACCGCTTTAACCTGGGCGGACCGATCCGAGGCGGGAACTACATCTCCATACGGACCAACAGCCTTGCCGCCAGCTTCGGAAATTTCAAGGTCAGCAGGCCAAGCAGCTTCTAAGCTCGAACTGCAGCAATACTGCAGTTAATTGGAAATTCTCGAGTCCAGATCTCCTGTAGGGGGTCTGGACTTTTTTCTATATGCGGGTCTTCGCACTCGCGTAGCGTGGCGTCTTCGCACTCGCGTAGCGTGGCGTCTTCGCCACTGAAGAGGCCCACGTCATCGACAACGCTTTATTTTTTCTTGCGCCGAAAGGATAAATCCCTATACTTAACAGTAGAACCGCAGAAGCTGCTTCCGGTTGCGCAGCAGTCGGTAACTTCGAGGGGGATCCATGAAACGCGCTGTAGCCGGTCTGTTGTCCGTCCTTCTCCTTGGTATTGCACTCAGCGGCTGTTCCACGGTCGCCGATTCGGTAGCCTTGGCCATGCTGGAATCCACCGAAAGGGTGGATGCGCTGGAGTTCTCCGAGCTGATAATGACGGATCTCACCGGCTCCGAACGAGAAATCAAGATCTTGAGTGTCCGGGGGCGCATGGTGACCGTATCACCCTTTCCCTATTGGCTGCTGGAACCGATCGAGATTCCCCTCGACCAGATTCGATCACTGAGAGTCAAACGACAATCCTACCCAGGATTTAATCTGACCTTAATCTGTATGGAAGCCGGGTTTATTACAGCAGGAGGATCGGTCGGATTAATCGCGGATAGCAGCAGGGAGTACGGACTAGCGATGGTCGCGGGGTTGGGCGGCGCTGTTTTGGGGCTCGGATACGCCTTCTTATCGGATATATGGGAGACGGGGGAGGAGATGTACCCTGAGTACTATCTGGCGGGGATGCAGGAATCGGAAAAGTTGCTAACGATATTGGAGCTCATGGGGGTTCTCTGACCGGAGGCTGTGGAATCGAGTTGGGAGAAATAGGATGGGAGTGATCAAACCGATTATAGGAGTGCTGCTGGTATTGGTGCTCTTTCTATCGGGCTGCATGAGCACCCACTACCTGGCACCCCCGGAGAAGGGCGAGTTCCTCACCCTGCGATGGATCAACATCGTGCTGGATGACGGGTCAGAGGTGAGACTGAAAAGTTGCGCCCTGGAGGGAGATCTGCTGGTAGGCTTTACCAGGGATGATCAGCACGTAGAGGTCGAACTGTCCCGCATCAGGGTGGCCTACTTCCAGAAGATAAAGCCCACAATGCCCTATCTGGCCGCCTTCTCCGCCGGGACCGTCGGTATCTCGATCTGGCTCATTGTGGCCGCGTTCACCGCTCCCGCCGAAACCCCGTGATCTGTCTGCCTGGGCCTACCTTTTTCGCACTTGGGATAGATTTTTCCAAGCTTAGACTGTAGTATTGCTGCCAAATGAGGATCCTCAGCTTCGGGGAACAAGCTCTGGGCAGTGTACTATCCATCAAGACTCTGTGCCGGGTGGTGAGCCAGGCGGTGGAAAAATCCGCCCGACTGGTACTGGTGGTGCCTTCCCTGCGAGGTGTTGGGGATGCCTTGACCGAGGCGGCGGGACAGGCCGTAGAGGGTTCCGGAGGCTATCTGGAGCGTATAGAGGCGATCCGTGAACCGATCTTGGAGATCATTCGCGGTCTGTTTAGTCCCCGGGAGCAATCCGGTGTGATTACGGCGGTGCAGATTCTGCTTAACGACCTGGAGGATATCCTTCATGGGGTCCAGTTGATACGGGAATGTTCGCCCCGGACACATGATCTGGTATACAGCTTCGCGGCGCAGATCAGCTGCATCTTGATCAGCCGCTACCTGGAGGCGGAGGGTTTTACCGTTCGTGCTGTGGACAACCCCGGCATCCTGCTGCGGGGGACCGCCCACGGTATGCTTCAGGTGGACTATCAGGCCAGCTACGATTCGATCGTCGGTAATCTGGACATGGGAGAGGGAATCCAGATCGTCCCGGGCGGAATCGCCCATAACGAGCAGGGGGCGCTCACCGCTGTGCAGCCGGACGGGGGCGATCTGAGCGCCACCCTGATTGCGGCTGCCCTGAAAGCCGAGCTCATCGAGATGTGGACCGGGATGGATGGGGTGATGAGCGCCGATCCGAGCTACGTGACAGAAGCCTTCGTGATCCCGGAAATGAGCTATCAGGAAGCGATGGAGCTGTCCTATTTTGGAGCCCGCATGATCCATTCCCAGTCCCTGGTTCCGGCCCTGGAGGCGGGAGTCCCGATTCAAATCCGTAACCTGGACCAGGCAGAGAACCCCGGTACACGCATCTGCGCCGATCCCCAGGGTAAGCAGACGGCCATTGCGGGAATCGCCTCTATAGAACCGGTGGCGCTGGTCAATATCGAAGGCGGCGGCATGGTCGGCGTTCCCGGGATCGCCGCGCGCATCTTCGCTACCCTGGCGACGGCCGCCGTGAACATTATCATGATCTCCCAGGCCTCCTCGGAGCACAGTATATGCGTCGTGTTTCGCCAGCAGGAGGCGGAGAGGGCGCTGGAGGCTCTGCGGGAGGAGCTGGCGCCGGAGATTCGGGCCAAGCAGATACAGAACTTCGACCTGCGAAAGGACCTGGCTATCCTGGCGGCGATCGGCGAGAATATGAGAGGGACTCCCGGTATTTCGGGAAAGCTGTTCAGCGCCCTCGGAACCGCCAAAATCAATATCCTGGCGATCGCTCAGGGCTCCTCGGAGACGAACATCTCCTTCGTTATAGAGAAGGCGGCGGAGCCGGAAGCCCTCAGAACCATCCATCGGGCTTTTTTGGGTTGAATCATGAGCTTCGTTTGTGATCGTCGATGGGTAATCCCGCTATGAATCGAAGAGAAACAGAGGCAGACAAACAGACGGTCGCCGTGTTTGCGCCGGCCACCGTGGCGAACGTGGCCTCGGGTTTCGACGTACTCGGTTTTGCCCTGGAGCGGCCCGGAGACACAGTGGTCTTGAGAAGAATCCCGGAAAAACGCATCGACATTCTCGCCGTGGAGGGGGATGACGGTCAACTTCCCAGGGACCCGGACAGGAACACGGCCTCGGTAGCGGCCAGGTGTTTTCTCCAGGCAATCGGTTTTCCCTTCGGCCTGGAGATAACCGTACGCAAACAAATGCCCATGAGCTCGGGACTGGGCAGCTCCGCGGCCAGCTCGGTCGCCGCGGTCTATGCCGCCAATGTGCTGGCCGGCAGCCCCTTTACCTCCGGACAGTTGCTTCCCTTTACCATGGAGGCCGAGGAGGTGGCCTGCGGATCGGCCCATGCCGACAACGTCGCCCCGGCGCTCCTGGGCGGATTCGTGCTGATCCGCAGCTACGATCCTCTGGATGTCGTGCAGCTTCCCGTACCTGCCGGACTGGCGGTTGCCACGGTGCACCCCCATACGGAGATCAAGACCGAGGATGCCCGCCGTATCCTCAAAAAAGAACTGCGCTTGAGTGATGCGGTGAGGCAGTGGGGTAACCTGGCCGCGTTGGTGGCGGCGCTGTATCAGGGAGATCTGGATCTGTTGGGCCGTTCTCTGCAGGACGTCGTGGCCGAGCCCCGCAGGGGGCTGCTGATCCCGGGTTTCGCTAAGGTCAAGCAGGCGGCCTTGGAGGCCGGAGCTCTGGGCTGCTCGATCTCAGGATCCGGTCCCTCGGTTTTTTCTCTCTGCCGATCTATGGAGGCAGCCCGAGCCGTGGGCGCAGCCATGCAGGGTGCCTTTACCCAGGCAGGTCTGGAAAGCGATGTCTACCTGTCCGGGATCAACGAATCCGGACCCGTGGTTGTGGATTCGGAGAAAGGCGGAGAACGATGAAGTTCATCAGCACGCGGGTCGGTTCGGCGACCGGAAAAAAACCCGTCACCTTCCGGCAGGCCGTGTTCACCGGGCTGCCGGCGGACGGCGGCCTCTACGTTCCCGCTGAACAGCCGGACCTGAGCGCCCGGATTGCAGGATTCTCGGAACAAACGAGTTTTCAGGAGCTGGCGGCGGATGTCGTCGAGGAGCTGATCGGTGATGAGCTGAGCCCGGAGGAGGTACAGCGCGTGTGCCGGCGGGCATTCACCTTCGAACCGGCTTTGCGGCCTTTGGAAGAGAAGTTAACCCTGCTCGAGCTGTTTCACGGTCCGACCTGCGCGTTCAAGGATTTCGGAGCCGCTTTTCTGGCCTCGGTCATGGAGGAGTTTCTTCGACAGGAGAGTCGCCGGGCCGTGATTCTGGTTGCCACCTCCGGAGATACCGGCAGCGCCGTGGCGCGAGCATTCCATGGAAAGGCGAACATCGAAGTGGTGATCCTCTACCCGTCAGGCCGGGTCAGCGCGCTGCAGGAGCAGCAGCTGACCACGGTGGGCGGCAATGTCACCGTCCTGGAGATCCAGGGTAGCTTTGACGACTGCCAACGGCTGGTCAAACAGGCATTTGTGGATTCCGGGCTGCGCAGGAGTCTGTCCCTGAGCTCGGCCAACTCGATCAACTTCGGGCGGTTGCTGCCACAGGCACTGTACTACATCTACAGCAGCCTCCGGTTGGCGCCGGGAACCGGCAACGGGAGGATGATCTGCGTTCCCAGCGGCAATTTCGGCAATCTCACCGCGGGTGTGTATGCCTGGCTGTGGGGGATGCGGGTTGACGGATTCATCGCCGCCACCAACATCAATGACGTGGTTCCCGAATACCTGATCACCGGGGAGTTCCGGCCTCGGCGTTCGCTGAAAACCATCTCCAACGCCATGGATGTGGGTTATCCCAGCAACTTCGAACGTCTGGTGGTCGTGTTCCAGGGCAGCGCGAAGAAGATGCGAAAATGGATAAAGGGTGTGGTGATCACCGATCAGGAGACCCGCGATACCATGCGCCGGGTGTACCGGGATAGCGGGATACTGATCGATCCCCACACCGCCGTGGGTGTGCTTGCCTCCCGCAGGCACCTGGAGGATTCCCGATACTCCGGACACATCCTCTGCCTGGCTACGGCCCATCCTGGGAAGTTCGTCGATATCGTCGAGCAGGCCACCGGAGCGGCCCCGGAGTTGCCCCCTGCCTTGACCGAAGCCCTGTCAAAGAAGAAAATAACGATCCCCCTGAACCCAACCCTCGACCTTTTGCGGAAGTTTTTGCTGGACCGTTATGCCTGAGTCAGTTCAGCATCGGCCGGGAGTGCTTCCTGCCGTCTTTGTACCGGTAGGGGTTGGCCTTGTGTTTGCGGTAGTTGCGGTATACCTGGCAGGCCTGGTAGTAGCCCTCCGGACTCCAGTAGGAGGCGGATAGATCCGCCCGGTACAGCTCGAGCAATTGCGGGAACAGGGGAGAGTCCATGATCCGCTCGGAGCGGTAGATGGGAAGCTGCCTCAGCGCCGCTGGCATCATGTGGTAGCGTATCAGGAAGGTCACGTTCCGGACCCAGGAGGGGTCGAATCCGAGTCGACGCAGGAACCGTGCGGCTATCTCTGCCCCCAACTCGGCGTGCCCGTCGAAGGCTCGTTCCGGAGTACTTTCCGCCTCGGGTTTGCCGATATCGTGGAGCAGCAGGGCCAGGGAGAGAACCGGATCATGCCCCTTTCGATATTTGAAGGTTTCCAGGATATGTTCCCAGCCGTTTCCCTCCGGATGGTAGTCCTTGTGATGAGGCACTCCGGACATCTTCTGCAGCTCCGGCCAGTAGGTTTCGATGAAACCGCTGGAGTACAGGAGAGACAGACCCTTGTAGGGATTGGCTCCGGTAAGCACGGCCAGTAGCAGCTCTCGTTGAAAGGCGGTATCCGGTTCGGCGAAGGGAGGTTCAAGGACGAAAAACTCAGGATCAACCTGATAGTGATACCGGGAGATCAGCACGGCCGCCTCTGTCAGGTACAGCAGGGAGGAACCTCCTTTCTGCCGATACAGCTGCGGTTTGCGCAGGTCCTCGTATATGTCCAAAGCATCGAGAAAGATGCCCCGATCCGGGTCGTGGAGAAGCTCCTGGACGGTGAAAGGTCTGGGGGGAGGAAGCCCATCTTCGTCATAGCAGCGAAACAGGTAGCGTTTCTTCTCCCGTCGAACCAGCGCTTCCTCATATACCAGACCGGGATACTCCAAATCCTCGAAGATGCCTGCCAGATTGATCAGGGAACAATCCGTCAACAGGTAGGAGGAAGGTCCGGAAGGAATGCGAAAGTAGTGATCCAGAGCCGAGGTATTGCTGTGGTACACCTTGTAGCCGCAGTCCTGCAGGACCTCGATCGGAGTTTTCATTTTGCCGATATCCTGTCGAATCCGGTATAGGGTATCAATTTTTCGGGGATGCGTACCGAGCCGTCGGACTGCTGATGGTTCTCCAGGATCGAGATCAGGGCCCGGGAAATCGCGACTGCCGTTCCGTTTAGCATGTGCACAAACTGATTTCGCCCCTCCTCTTTGAAACGGATGGCCAGGCGCCGTGCCTGATAGTCGGTGCAGTTGGAAGCGCTGGTGACCTCCCCCCAGTCCCCCTTCTCTCCTCTGCCGGGCATCCAGGCCTCTACGTCGAATTTGCGGTAAGCCGGACCGCCCAGCTCCCCCGTGCAGGTGTCCACCACGCGGTAGGGAATTTCCAGTCCCTGGAAGATCCGCTCTTCGATGTCCAGAAGGTACCGATGAATGGAATCCGACTGATCGGGCTTGCAGAAGATAAACATCTCAACCTTGCTGAACTGATGTACCCTGTACAACCCTTTGGAATACTGTCCCGCCGCCCCTGCCTCCCGGCGAAAGCAGTGAGAGATGCCGGCCATCTTGACGGGCAGATCCTCTGCGTCGAGTATCTGGCCGGCGTAGTAGCCACCCAGGGTGATTTCCGCGGTGCCGACCAGGCAGGTGCCGGTTCCCTCCACCGAGTAGATATTGGACTCCTCTCCCCGCGGGTTGAAACCGATCCCCTCCACCACCTCTTCCTTGGCGATATCCGGGGTGATGATCGGCACGAAACCCTCGCTTTCCAGGGTGTCCAGGGCATAGCGGGTCAGAGCCAGGTCCAGGTGTACGGCTTCGTTTTTCAGATAGTAGAACTTCGGGCCGCTTACCCGGGCGGCGCTCTCGAAGTCTACAAGGTCGAGCTCCTGGGCCAGTTGGAGGTGATCCTTGGCCGGGAAGGAGAAGCTGGGCGGTTTTCCCCAGCGCTTGAGCTCCCGATTGTCCTCATCCCCCTTGCCCAGAGGGGCGTCCGGGTGGGAGAGGTTGGGTATTTTGACCAGCTCGGCGTTCAGTTCCGCGGCCAGTTGTTCCAGGGTTTGTTCCTGTTCGGATATCCGTCCTTTCAGGCTTTTTCCCTCTTCGATCAGCCGTTGCCGTTGGTCTGGATCCACCTTCTGCTTCATGGCCTGGGCGTTCAGGTTTCGCCGGTGCCTGAGGGCTTCGCTTTCCTGAAGCAGCTGATTGCGCCGGTCGTAAAGCTCCACAACCCGCTCCGGATTCGCATCTACCTGGCGGTTTTTCGTGTTCTCGATGATCTGTTCCAGGTTATCCCGGATAAACTTGAGGTCCAACATGGTGGTGATAATAGAGCGTAGGCGGGAAGTTGACAAGGCAGGGGGGGCGGGAACCATGGGTTCGAAGCCCCCCGATCAACACCCTAGCGCTTGTTTCCCCTGGGTCCCCGGGTCGGTTTGCCCCGCGTGCCGTGGACCATCTTGCCCTCCTGCTTAAGAAGGGTGCGGATCGGCTCCTTGGGTTTGATCTCCTTTTGCCTGGATGATACCTTGCGTTTGTTCTTCATATTTTTGCTCCCAGTTCAATGGTAATGCCGGATATCGGGCAATGGCAAATTTACATTTCTTCCTGTACATTGAATCTGATGCTGTACATCGTGGCCACGCCGATCGGAAACCTGGAGGATATCTCCGGCCGGGCTCTTAGGGTGCTGGGAGAGGTAGATCTGATCGCCTGCGAAGACACCCGGCAGAGCCTGAAGCTGCTGAATCACTACGGTCTCAAAGCCTCTCTGACCCCTTTTCACAGCCATAACATGAAGAAAGCCGCTCCCCGACTGCTGGAGCTGCTCCGGCAGGGCAAGCGGATCGCCCTGGTCACGGATGGGGGAACACCAGGTATTTCCGATCCCGGATCCTACCTGGTCGCTCTGGCACGGGAGCGGGATGTGAAGGTCGTACCCATTCCCGGTCCCTCGGCCCTGTCGGCGATCCTGGGCGTCAGCGGAGCTGCCACCGCTCAGATCACCTTTGCCGGGTTTCTCTCCCCCAAAGGAGGGCGCAGGCGCAATCAGCTGAAGGTGCTGCTGGACCGTGGGGAGGGGATCGTATTGTTCGAATCCCCCCACCGCATTCTCAAGCTGCTCGCGGATCTGCACTCCCTGGCCCCCGACAGGATGTGTTTGATCGGTCGGGAAATGACGAAAGTCCATGAGGAATTCTTGCAAGGAAATCCTAAAAAGCTCTTGACGGAACTGGAGGGAAGGACGAAAATCAAGGGTGAGTTTAGCCTGTTTGTCACGGGCGATAAAAAACATCAAGTTGAATGTCAAGCGTGACGATACTGGTAAGTGAAAGGAATACGGCTGGCGATGACGATTGAACGAATCGGACCTACGGATCCGGTACAGAGTTTCAAAAAGACAAAGCCCGCGGACAAACCCAAGAAGAGCCAAGGGGCGGACTCTATCAATCTCAGCGAAGAGGCGAAAAGCAAGGCCGAAGTCTATCAGGCCACCAGCATGGCCAAGCAGGCGCCTGAGATCCGCTGGGAGCTCGTTGAGGCCGCGAAAAAGAAACTGCAGGATCCCTCCTACATCTCAGACAAAGTGCTCAGTTCGGTGGCCGATCGCCTGATGGAATATTTCGAGATTACCTGACCTGTCGCGAAGGTGGGCTGCAAGCAAGACAAATTGTGGGCGGAGGGTCCAAACATGGGCCTTCCGCCTTTTTGATAGTTCAAGGAGAAAACCGCCAAGATGCCTGACCTGTCCTTTTCCATTCCCACCGACGTGCGTTTCGGATTGGATGTCGTAAACAGGATTGCCGCGGTTGTCAGTCAGTACGGAGAGCGGGTACTGCTGGTTACCGAGGCGATACTGTACGAAGGCAAGGTGATCGACAGAATCCAGGGGCTGTTCGAGAAAAAGGGGATCCAGTACATCGTGTTCGACGAGGTTGTCCCCCATGCCACCAGCAAGGTCGTGGATGAGGGGGTGAATCTGGCTCGAAGCGCCCGGGCGGAGATTATCGTCGGTTTGGGCGGGGTGCGTACCCTGTCGGTGGCCAAGTGCGTTGCCATGGTGAGTCCGGGAGAGGTGGATATGGATGAGTATCTGTCCGGGGTTCAACCCTCCGGCCAGCCGCTGGCGTACATCAGTATTCCCACCACCTGCCGGGATCCATTCCTCCTGGTGGATGAATATCTGCTCACAGACGGACGGGATCGCAGTGCCAAGATCGGCCGCACCCAGAGGCGCATCAACGCAGCGGTGATGGTAGATCCGAAGCTCACCATTACGCTGCCGCCGAAATACACGGCCACTACGCTTATGGATACCCTGCTCGTCGCCGTGGAGGGATATCTGTCCTCCAGAAGCAGCTTTCTCTCCGACACGTTTTTCCTGCGCGCCTGTGAGCTGATCGGGAAGATCATAGATCCCCTGGTCAATCAACCGGATGATTTGAGGGTACGGATGAACGCCTCCATGGCTGGATTGCTGGCAAGTCTGGGTTTGACGATCAGCAAGCCCGGTGTGGGCACCGCCCTGGCCTATGCCATCAATGGAAATTTTATGGTGCCCAAATCCTGGGTGTCTTCGATTATGCTTCCTCACGTAATGGAGTTCTACTCCGGAATCGCCTCGGAAAAGCTCACCGCGGTTGCCCGCTATTTGGGTGAGGAGGTGGACGATGAGGCTTCGGTGGAGGGAGCCGGCCGCGCCGTGGAGGCGGTCCGACGCATCATCGGCTCAATGGGGCTGCCGACCAGGTTGCGGGACTTCGATCTGAATCTGGACGATATGGTGGATATCGCGGGGATCGCCCGCAATTTCGACATGATGAACTACCTGCCGCGAAGCATATCGGCGGAAGATCTGTACGAGCTCATCAAATCCGCCTATTAGACAAAATCCTCTTCGTGATCTCGATCAAGAAGCTGAGAACCCTGCCCCGAAAGACGCGGCTGCGAAAGATCGTTCTGCTGCTGCAGGCGGAGGAACGCGATCTTGAGCTGTGTCGAGAACCGCACGGGGACTACTTGGATTCCCTGTGCATGGTGCTCAGCCAGGATGCGGGTTGCGGCCGGGAGATCCATGAGGCCGCCGAGGCCTGCCGGAAGCTGTGTACCTCTGCCGCATCTCAAAGTTCCGCGATCCGTCGCCAGGTCAACCGTATCCGTCACGCCCTCTTGCGTTATCTGGGAGCCGAACCGGCGGAGTGGGACCTGTTGGTCCCCAATTCCGAACGGCTCGATGCGGCGGCGCGAAGCGTGCTGCCGATCCAAGTGTACCTGGAGGAGATCCGTTCTCCCTTCAACGTAGGAGCGATCTTCCGCTCCTCCGAGGCCTTCGGGGTGGACAGTCTGCTACTTTCTCCGAACACCGCCTCTGCCCTGCACCCACGGGCTGTGAAATCGGCCCGCGGCGCAATCAGGATCATGCCCTGGCGCTTTGCCCGGCTAGATGAGATCCGGACGGAGGCGGGCGTATTCGCTCTGGAGTTGGGAGGGACACCTCTGTGGGAGTTCCGCTTTCCCGAACGGGGAATCATGCTGGTCGGATCCGAAGAACTGGGCCTGAGCCCGCAGGCCCTGGCCCTGGCCGCTTCCAAGGCAGGAAGGGTTTCTATCCACATGGCCGGTGCCAAACGCTCTCTGAACGTGGCTGTGGCCGTGGGGATCGTGCTGCAGGCCTGGCATGCCTCCCTTACGGGTCGGCGAAGTGCACCGAACGCCACGGCAGAAACGAGGCGTACCGGCGCTCCTCATACTGCCAGAGACGAACCACCCTCCCCCTGACCAAATGCCGGAGCATGGGATCGATGGTGTCCAGCAGTTCCCGTGGAACCTCTCTCAGCGAGGCGAGCAGGATCGACCTGGGCAGCAGGGTTGAGAGCTCCCGATCGGGCAGAAAGGCCAGGTGCTCCTGACCGTCGGCCTCACACACCCTCAGCTGAACCTTCAGCCGGCTGCCCTGGATCAGCGGCTTTACAACCTCGATACGACCTCTGTGTCTTTTCATGGAAAACTCCCTGTTTGCTGCGCCATTTTCGCCAGCCACCCTGGCTTCGCTAGCTGCGCTAGCTACGTTAGAAACAACGGGGATTTTCTCCACAGCGCTTCGATTTACCGCTTGAATTAATTGATAGGGATTTGCCGATCAGGAGCGAGTTCTGCAGGTCGGCTTGCTTTTTTACCGGGATGCTTAACCGGGATTCAGTACGATCTCGTGCCGCAGCTTCGCCGCCTTGCTGAGCATGTAATACACGGCGCAGTACTTGTCCACCGACAGTTTTACGGATTTCTCGATCTTGTCCCGGTCCAGCTCTTTTCCGTGAAAGATGTAGCGGATGACGATGTCCGTATAACACTTGGGGTGCTCCTCGGCCAACTCCCCCTGCACCTCCAGGGAGAAGCTGTCGAAGGGCATCTTCATCTTGGTGAGCACCGAGGCTACATCCATACCGGTGCAGCCTGCCAGAGCGGAGAGGAGCAGTCCCTTGGGCCTGGGGCCGCGGTTTTTGCCACCAAACTGCGCATCCGCATCTACCATGAAACTATGGCCGTCCAACTCGACATTGAAGGCGAGATCTTCGGTCCAGGTGACAGTTGTCTTGTGAGCCACGACTTCCTCCTCTCTCTGTCCGGTCCGGTGCAGCCTATCGCTTCAGGGCGCGCTCGATTTCCGGCTGGTTGAATCCTACGATAATCTTCCCGTGAACATCAATGACCGGGACTCCCATTTGACCGGACTTGCGTACCATCTCTTCCGCTTTTCTCTGATCCGCCGCTACGTTGTACTCGGTAAAGGGAATATGCTGTTCCCGGAAGTACTGCTTTGCCTTCACACAGAATCCGCAGCTCGGGGTGGAATACAGAGTAACTGCCATCGTTTTCCTCCTGGGTTAAATATATCGCTTCGCGATGTCCTGCGTAATATCGCAATCCCGGATCGCAACCGATTGAGGAAGATTGCGATGTCTTCTTCCGCAGCGAAAATCTTGTCACAATGCTGGAAGCTTCGCTGCAATTAGGCTGGAAGCAACGCTTTCGATTGACCAAAATTTTCTCGTTGTCATTATAATAACACAGTTTAATAACATATGGAAATTACTATATAGAGAAATAATAGTCAAGATTGGGTCTCTGCCGTATTTACCGCCGAAGACGCATCCTTGCCCGCCCGGCTCTACTTTCCAACAGATGCATCCCGAAGAGCAACCCCGCCGCCAACAGGGACAGGAGGAAGCACAGAGGCCAAATACGGACCAGGGAAAAGCGCTCGATGAACTGGGCGGACAGGGGCGGACCCAGGCCGAAGCCGCTCCACATTATAATCGGGGCTATGGCGTTGATCCGGCCTCGATGGGTGATGGGGGCATGGTTGGCCACGTACACGCTGGTAACAGCCAGGGGATGACCCGGGACACCCCGAGAAAGGCGCAAGGCACCAGCACGGCGGCGGCCAGGGACTGGAAGAACACCAGGATCCCCTTGCGTCCGATCTGGTCGGCGATCTTCCCCCCCAGCAGGGAGCCCGGCACCCAGGCCGCCGCGGAGAGCATCACGTAGGTACCCGCTTCCACCGGATCCATACCGATCTTCCGGGTGAGGAACATCGTAAGGAAAGGGTGTACGAAGTGGCCGATGCTGTTGACCACCTGGGCCAGACAGAGGAAGTAGATACTGCGGTCCAGACCCGAGTAGCTCTTGAGGAACTTCCGTATAGTCATGAGATTCGCCCTCTGTGCCGGGAT
>Ga0315553_10000391_pt1 | contig 39521 bp, 37 predicted proteins | sample SalMarSW160140MG_FD_203099 | JGI IMG/M metagenome (GOLD analysis project Ga0315553, IMG submission 203099) | Salt marsh sediment microbial communities from the Plum Island Ecosystem LTER, Massachusetts, United States - Salt Marsh Sediment SW1601-40 ... | reverse complement strand
TATCAACTGTCAATGCTCTACCCTGAGCCCGGCGGGGAGTATGAGAAGCTGGCACTGGTGGAGGGGGACACGAATATCCAGGGTTTCACCGCGCTGGCGGATGCAGACACACTGTACGTGCTTTACCTGAGAGCTGAAAAACTCTCCCTGCTGTCGGTTTCTCTGCGGAAGCTCGTGCGCTGAGTTCAGTTCAGGATAAGGATCTGGCCGCCGAGATACTCGTTCAGAAAAGACAGTATCCACTCGGTAGCGGCCGTTAATGCTTCCGCTTTGGCGTTCGCCCCCTGGAACTGCCGCTGCAGGGCTGTCAGCTCGTCTCGTACAGATTCGGGGATCGTTTCCGCCTTGAGCAAAACCTCGGCAAGGTTCTCGACCGTGTCATCCTGCTCGAAGGGGATCTTTTTATTGTAGCATATTTTGCCGAGCACCTCTTGGAGAACAGCCTCCAGAATCCCTTCCGCCTTGCGAAGGTGGCCGCTTTCGATCTGCTGCCGAGCGCGTACCATCAGGGAAACGTAGATGTTGACGCTCAACATGAGGTCCTTGTGGAAGAAGTATCCCTTCCGGATGTCCAGGCTGGCCGCCTTGAGGATGCCCAGAAATACCTGGGTCGCGTTGTAGTAGTCGAAGAACTTGGCGTTGGAAAAGCTGTCGAACTGCGGGCTGGATGATCCGAAGGTGGATTTCAAAAGGCTGAGACACTTGGTCTTCCACTCGGCAAACGCTTCGGGAGAAATCTGTTTTTTCTGTCCGTAGAAGTACAGTTTCTTGCAGTCCTGCTTGATCGCCTCGCCTTCGGCGACCAGCTCATCGAAGAGACATAAAACCCTGCCTGTAGCATCCACATTGAAAACCTAATACACCGGAAACCGAAATACAAGATTTTCGGTGATATAGATTAGTATATCAACATTCGTTCTTTAAAACATTAATATTTTAATGATATTATCAAAGGAATGTGAAATTATGTGGATAATCCGCCTGGATTCTTCCGAAGCAGTTGATGCTGTGGTACCGCGATTTATCGCGATCTACCCTCAGCGGTTCATGCCCTGGGGCAGTTCCGCTTCTTCCTCGGACTCCGCGGGGGTCTCCAGCTGCTGCAACTGGGGCTGCGGCTCTTCGATCCGCTCGACCCACCAGTCCGAGTTTTCTGTTTCCTGCATCTGCTCCAGCCGTGCTTTTTCCACGATATCCGTGGATTCGGGGGTTCTGTTCAGCCAGGCCAGAGCGAAAGCCCCGACGATGAAGATGGCCCCCAGAATCGAGGTGAACCTCGTGAGGATATTCCCGGATCTGGATCCGAAGGCCGAAGAACTGCCCCCGCCGAACAAACCGCCAATGCCCTCTCCCTGATCATCCTGAAGCATTATCACCAGGATCATAAGTAAAGCGGCTATGGCAAAAATCACCAGTAGAACGATGCTCAACAATCCCATTCCCATTACTTAACTCCCCGCATCGTAGCGCACGATCGGCACAAAAGAATCGGCGGCCAGAGAAGCTCCTCCGACCAGTAACCCGTCGATATTTTCCATGGACATCAGCTCCGCGGCGTTGTTCGGCTTCACCGATCCGCCGTATTGAATGATCATCTGTTCAGATGCCTCCGGGCTGTACATCCGCCCAAGCAGATCCCGGATAAACAGGTGGGTATCATTGGCATCTTTGGCAGTGGCTGTCTTTCCGGTGCCGATAGCCCACACCGGTTCGTAGGCGATGGTGACATGCCCCAGATCCCCTACCCCCTCCAGACCGCCCCGCAGCTGCGCTTCCACGATCTTGTTGGTGACCCCGCCTTCCCGCTGCTCCAGGATCTCTCCCACGCAGAGGACGACCTCCAGTTCGTGGGCAAGAGCAAGCTTGACCTTGCGGTTTATCAGCTCATCTTTCTCCCCGTACTTGTGGCGCCGTTCCGAGTGACCCAGAATGACCACCTCTACGCCCAGGTCTTTGAGCATCAGCACCGAGATCTCCCCGGTATGGGCGCCCTGTTCCTCGGGACCCATATTCTGGGCACCCAGGAGGATATGGCTGCCCTCCAGGCAGCGCTTCACCGCACCCAGAGCCGTGAAAGCGGGGGCGATCATGACCTTTTTAGCCTCCCGATCCAGGGCGCGCACCAGATTCCGGGTGAGTTCTTCAGCCTCCACCGTGGTTTTGTGCATCTTCCAGTTTCCGGCTATATAAGGTGTACGCATGTTTACCTCGTTCTATTTATTCTGCAGGGCCAGGATTCCGGGAAGGGATTTTCCCTCCAGATACTCGAGAGACGCCCCGCCTCCGGTGGACACGTGGCTGATCTGATCATCCAGGCCGAACTGTTTGACCGCGGCCACGCTGTCTCCGCCCCCGACAACCGTGATTCCGGCGCACCTGGAAACCGCCTTGGCCGTCTCCAGGGTTCCCCTGGCGAACTCGGGAAACTCGAAAACCCCCAGCGGCCCGTTCCAGACGAGGGTCTTGGCCGCTGTGATGACCTCGGCGAACCTTGCCAGCGTCAGTTTGCCCACATCCATGCCGATCTTGCCGTCGGGAATATCGACCTCCCCGATGTACTCGGCTTTGGCCGTATCTGAGAACTCGGCGGCTACCATGTGATCGACGGGCAGCAGCACCTCTACCCCCTGTTTTTCCGCCTCTGCCAGGAGATCTCCGGCCGTGTCCAGCAGATCCTCTTCAACCATGGAGGCTCCGACCCGATGCCCCTGGACCTTCAGAAAGGTATAGGCCATGGCCCCGCCAATGATGAAGCTCGACACCTTCGTGAGCAGAGATTCCAACACCGCGATCTTTGAGGAAACCTTGGCTCCGCCGATAATGGCTACGAAGGGCTTCTGCGGATTCTCCAGAACATCGCCGAGGAAGCGGATCTCCTTCTCCATCAGAAAACCGGCCACCCCCGCAAGGTGATGAGCCACCCCCTCGGTGGAAGCATGGGCCCGGTGGGCGCTCCCGAAGGCGTCGTTCACGTAGATCTGGCCCAAACCGGCCAACTGAGCGGCAAAATCCGAATCGTTGGCCGTCTCCTCCCCATGGAAACGCACGTTCTCCAGCAGAAGCACCTGTCCGGCTTTCAACTCCGCCGCCTGCTTTTCCACTTCCGGTCCGACACAATCGGAGGCCATGATCACCTCCCGACCGAGAAGCTCGCTAAGATGGGTGGCCACCGGCTCGAGGCTGTATTCCGGAACCACCTTGCCTTTGGGGCGACCCAGATGGCTCATCAGGATGAGGGAGGTGCCCTCCTGGCCCAGGATGTAGTTGATCGTATCCAGGGCTGCCCGGATGCGGGTGTCATCCCCGATGCGCCCATCCTTGATCGGCACGTTGAAGTCCACCCTGCACAGGACGCGTTTGCCCCGCAGATCGACGTCTTTTACTGACTTTTTTGCCATAGCGTTCGCAGCCCGCTACATCCTCTCGGCAAGATCAACCACGCGGGTGGAGTAACCCCACTCGTTGTCATACCAGGAGAACACCTTAACGAATCCTTCTCCCAGCTTCATCGTGGCCAGGGAGTCGAAGATAGAAGAGTGGGTATTGCCTATGACGTCCACCGAGACGATCGGATCTTCCGTGTATTCGAGGATGCCCTTCATCGGGCCCTGTGCGGCCTTTTTCATCGCCCCGTTGATCTCCTCCACACTCGGATCTTTTACCAGTTTTACCGTCAGATCGACGATCGATCCGGTGGTGACCGGAACCCGGAGAGCCACACCGTTCAGCTTGCCGTTCAAGTCGGGGATGACCTTGCCCACGGCTTTGGCGGCTCCGGTTGTGGTAAGAATAATGGAGACGGCTGCGGCCCGGGAGCGCCTCAGGTCCGAGTGGGGAGCGTCCTGCAGCCGCTGATCGCTGGTGTAGGCATGCACCGTGGTCATGAGACCTTCCACGATCCCGAACTCGTCGTGCAGAACCTTCGCCACCGGGGCCAGACAGTTGGTGGTGCAGGAGGCGTTGGATACGATCAGGTCCTCATCCTTGAGATCCTCGTCGTTCACCCCCAGTACGACCATCTTGTCGACCTTGTCCTTGGCCGGTACGGTCAAAATAACACGCCTGGCTCCGGCTTCCAGGTGCCAGGCAACCTGTTCCCTCAGGCGGAAAACTCCGGTAGATTCGATAACCAGTTCCACACCCATTTCTTTCCAGGGAAGATTCTTGGGATCCCGCTCGGCCAGAACGGCGACCTTTTTGCCGTCCACCACCAGCGAATCTTCCTTGGCCTCCACGCTCCTGGAGTACCTGCCGTAGTTCGAGTCGTACTTGAGCAGGTGGGCTAGGGTCTTGGCATCGGTGATGTCGTTGATGGCCACCACTTCGATATTTTTTCGTTCCATCGCCACCTTGAACACGCTTCGCCCAATCCTGCCGAATCCATTGATCGCAATTTTCATAAATCCCTCATATCAGTTTGTAATGATTAAATGTTCAGGCCTGAATATACGTAGAAAACGCGTGCCGTGTCAATGGCGAGACTTCAGCCCCCGCTGCCTACAGGCCAATGAAACCCAGCAGGCGCCTCAGCAATCCCGGCTCACCGGAGTCTTCGGATTTCGGGGGCTGTGAAGGCGGCAGCAGAGGAATGATTTCATCCCCGGCATTGATCAGGTCGAAAAAGCTGTGTTTGTTGACGGTCCCTTCGCTGACAACCTCGTCCAAAGTCTCTACCATGAAGGTTCCCAGAATGTCCCCCTCATCCGCGGTCACGCCGATCCGGTCGTTTCTCAGGCTTACCTTCCCCTTGCGCACGATGGCCAGCTCCTGCCCAACCTCCACCTGGTCGTACATACCCAGATCGATGACCCCCTGATCGAACTGTCGAGCCAGCAGGTTGCCCTGCAGGGGCAAAGCCTCGAAAACCCGCCTCGCCAGAATGTTGAAGTTATCCTGGACCCGATCATTCCCCGTTCGAAAAACCCTGTAGGTACGCAGTAGTTTTCCGGTGCTCGTGAGATACTGCTCCAATACCGTGGTAAAACTGCGCTCCGACTCTTCGATGTGCATCAGCAAGAAGTAGTCGGAATCCAGGTCGCGGGCTTCCCGAAAGGCGGATTCGAAGCTGTCCACATTGAGGGTGGTCTCCGGCATCTCTAGTGTCGGGTACCGTTGGAACAGGTCGTAGAGGTACGCTGCCGCGGCCTCACCGGCAAACGGGTGGAGCTCCCGGCCCCGGCTGGCCGGTTTCAGGTGATAGAGGGCCAGAGAAAAGCGTCTACGGTCCAGACCATACTGCTCGAACCCCCACCTGGCGGAAACGCTGTCGTAGAGGGTCGCAGCGATGATCTCGATATCGTCGAGGATCCGTGGATCCGTATAACCCAGAACCCGGAGCAGCTCGAGCTCCCTCATGTACTTTTCCGGAAATCCCATCAGCCTGTGCAGCTCCGCGTAGTGCAGCCGCGGTTCTTTGGCCTCCGGCTGCAGCCTCAGGGCTCTGCGATACTCCATGAGGGCTTTGTCCAGATAGTTCCGCTCCCGGAACAGGACACCCCGTTCCAGATGGTAGGCGGCGTAGCGCTCGCGGATCGGATGACCGATGGGCAGTTTGTTCAAGGCGATGTTTTCCAGCACGATCCGGACGATTTCGTCGTCCGGCTGCAGCCGAAGTGCCCGGGCAAGGCTGCTTATGCCCTGTTCGGGTTTCCCGCTGCGGTCGTAGGCAAGCCCCAGGGAGTACCAGACCAGTGGGATGTCCCTGTCGTTTGTCCGCATCGGCTCCAGGAGTTCGATGGCCTTCTCCGCATGTCCCTGCAGCAGATATACATGGGCGAGCAGGCATTTTGCCTCCGTATATTCGGCGTCCAGGGCGATCGCCGTACTCAGATAGCTTTCGGCCCGCTCGAGGTTTCCCTCATCCATGGAAAAACGCCCGGCGGCGTATTGAACCCGCGGTTCGTAGCTGTGGCTCTTCAAGGCGAGTTCCAGATAGGTTTCAGCCGCAGCCCGATCCCCCTGCTCTTCGCTGAGCAGGACCAGGGACAGCAGGGCCTTCTGGCTGTCCGGACTGACCTTCAGTGTTTCGATGTACCGCCGGGTGGCATTGCCTGTCCGTCCCTGTGCGATGTCCAGCTCCGCCAGGCCGAAGCGCGCCTCCAGGTTGTTGGGTTCCTTTTTCAGGACGGATTCGAACAGGCTTCTCGCTCTTGCCGGTTGATTCAGGGCAATGGCGATTCTCCCCTCCAGCACGATCAGATCCAGATTGCCCCGGTCGTATTTTTGGGCTTCCGCGAGATACTGGAGGGCTTCTTCGTATTCCTCCAGGGCGAAGAAGCTCTCGGCCAGACCGATGAGGGGTTTGACATAGGCCGGGTTTTCGATCAGAGCCGCACGGTACAGCTCCACCGCCGCCAGATGGTTCGAACGAGCCTGTTGCTCGCGGCCGCTCTGATACAGGTCTCTGGGGCCGGTTTGCCCGTCGGCTCCCGACTGAGCCGTGGCAGTGGTGGTGAAACTGAAGAGCAGAAGGGCGGTCAGGGCAAAGGCTGCAACGGTTTTCATCAGCGTTGTCTTCAAGCTCCTTCCCGCCGAAGTACGATCTTGATCGTATCGATCTTGTGCCCCTCCATGTTCTGGACGATGAAATCGATGTTCTGATAGCTCATCTTTTCGTAACGCACCGGGATCTTTCCGAAAAGGTGAAACACGAAGCCCCCCAGGGTATCGAAATCATCGTCGGGAAGCTCGATACCAAGCTGCTCGTTCAGCCATTCCAGGTTCACCCGGGTATCGCACAGATACACGTCATCGCTGATCTTGAGAAGTTCCTCGGTTTCGTTGTCGAACTCGTCCTGAATCTCCCCGACGATCTCCTCGATGATGTCCTCCAGGCAGACTATGCCCGAGGTCCCGCCGTACTCGTCCACGACCACGGCTATGTGGACCCTGCGGCGTTGGAACTCCCGCAGCAGAGAATCGAGTTTTTTACTCTCCGGCACGAAGTAGGCCGGGCGGATCAGCTTCTCCAGGTCGATTTCCGACTCCTCCTTGACCATGTAGTGCAGAAGATCCTTGGCGTACAGCATACCCACGATGTTGTCCACGGTTTCGTGGTACACGGGAAAACGGGAGTGGCCGCAGTCGGAAATGACCGTGACGATCTCCGCTATCGGAGTACCCAGGGAAATCGAAACCACGTCGATGCGGGGTACCATGATCTCTTTGATGTTTGACTCAGAGAGGGAGATGATGCCTTTCACCATTTCCAGGGCGTTCGCATCCAGGGTGTCCAAATTTTCCTCGACGGAGACCTTCCGCAGAAGCCTGTCAATGAAGCTTCTTTTTTTCAAAATATCCTCTCCTTTTTCAGGCCCGCCAATATATCCTCCTGCACCCGAATCATCTCGGACTCTTCGTCCTCATGGTCCATACCCTCTAAATGCAGAATGCCATGAATCAGCAGACGCTTCAATTCCTCCTCTTCGGGAATCTGACGGGCTTGGGCATTGCGGCTCAGGGTTTCCATTGAAATCACCACGTCTCCCACCGGGACCTTTCCTTCCCCCGCGGATGTGGCGTAGTCAGGGTCCTGGGAAAACGACAGAACATCGGTTGGTCTGTCCATCTCCCGATAATGCCGATTCAACTGACGAATCGTGCCGTCATCGGTCAGCAGTATGGAGAGTTCCCAGTTGTCGATTCCCCGGGTCTCCAACACCTTTGCTGCGAAGCGCTCACAGCCTCGCAGCCACCCTGGGTCGTCGATCCCCGCCGAGGCGACCTCCACGTCGTTCACCGGGCAGCCTCTTTTATTTTCGGATACTCGATGCGGGAATGATAGTAGCCGGCCAGAACCTGTACGAAGCTCTTCTTGATGGTTTCCAGGTCGCGGAAGGTGAGTTGGCTGTCTCCCAGCTCCTGGGAGGTGAACTTCTCCATGATGATGTCCCAGACGAATTTTTCCAGCTTGGAGATCGTGGGCTTCTTCAGGGTGCGGGTGGCCGCCTCCACCGTGTCGGCCAGCATCACTACGGCGGCTTCCCTGCTGCTGGGTCGATAGCCCTGATATGAATAGTCGTCGCTGCTCACGTTCGTTTTTTCACCGTTCTCCACCGCTCTCTGGTAGAAATATTTGATGACCCCCCGGCCGTGATGCTGGGAGATGATGTCCTGAACCTCCTTGGGCAGGGCCAATTCCCTGGCTTTCTCTATTCCCATCTTCAGGTGGGATTTGATCACCGCCGCGGAGAGGCTGGGTTTCAGATCGTCATGCTTGTTGTAGGAGGTCTGATTCTCGATGAAGTATTCGGCCTGTTCGATCTTGCCGATGTCGTGGTAGTACGCACCGACACGGGCCAGCAGCGCGTTGGCTCCGATGGCACTGGCCGCCGATTCCGCCAGATTGGCGACGCTGATGGAGTGATTGTAGGTCCCGGGAGCCAGGGAAAGCATCCGCTTGAGAGTGGGAGCATTCAGATCCGAAAGTTCGATGAGCCGGAAGCGGCTGGCCGTGTTCAGAGCATGCTCCAGAATCGGGAGAAAGCCCAGACTGATCATGCTCGAAGCAAATCCGTTGAGAAAACCCCAACCCAGGACCGGCAGAAGCCAACCCCGCCCCGCGCTCTGCAGAAATACCGAAAGGATCAGCAGCGCGACATTTAGGGCAGACAGGTACAGGCCGGCTTTTATCAGGTCGATCCTACGGTCCGCCTGCTGCACTACGGCAGTGCCGGCCACGCCGGTGAGCAGCACAAAGAGAAAAGCGTAGGGATCCAACTTGGCCAGGGGCAGGACCAGAAGAGCCAGGATCAGCGAGAAGCCGATACCTACCCGGGTAGAAACGATCAAGGTAACAAGCACGGAGATTGCCGCTGTGGGCAGGATCACCGAGACGGGGATACCCTCATGGGGGGTGAAGAAGCGCGACAGCAGGCCCGCGGCCAGCATAAAGATCAGTGCCGCGGCGGCCAGAAAGATGATCTGGTTTTGCTCCAAGGCTGTGCCGATGATCCGCTCCCGGAACAGAAACAGGGAGAAGAGAAAAACGATCAGGAGGAACAGCACGTTTCCCACTATGCCGTTCAGATTCACGGTAACCGAATACTCCCCCAGGGCTTTGATTTGGGCTGCGGTTTCGGCATCTATGATGTCCCCGCGCCTGACGATTACCTGATCCTTGACCAGTTTCGCCTGGACCGGCTCTACCTCTTCCATGGCCTTCTGCCTGCTCTTCTGAGTCTCTTCGGCATCGAAAAAACCGTTCTCGATGGCAAAGGCCCGTACCAGATTGATTGCGGACGGCAGCAGTCGGGCCGGGATCTCCGGGAAGTGATCTTCTATCCAACCCTCCAGGTTGCCCAGGGTCAGAACCTCCTCCACGTACGTTTCCTCTTTGACCAGCTTACCTCCCCGCCAACGCCACACCGCGACCGCACCGGAGGCGAGCAGCCCGCTGTCCTGCTCGGGCAGCTTGATCAGCCCCGTTTCGAAGATCTGTTTCAGGATGTTCTCCGTCTCGGTGAAAACGGTGCTCAGCTGGCCGGTATCGAGGAGGCCTGCCAGCTGCTCCTCGGAAAGGATGCCCGGAAAATCCACCTGCAGCCTCAGGAAGGCCGTATCCAGGGTAGCCTCTTGCCGGCTGAGAGCGAGCAGGCGCTCCCGGAACTCGGAGAAGCGCTGGAGACGCTCCTCTCCGATCCGTTCATTGACTCGAAAGATCGGCAGGACCAGCTTTCCCGCCGCTTCCCTTTTCAGGCGGGTCGCCTCTTCGTCCAGGTAGAGAATGTCCCGCTCCACCACGTAATCCCGCTCCGCCACACTGCCGACCTGGTAGTTCGCTACCCGCAGCAGAGGCAACACACTGCCGAACTGGGTCGTCAGCAGCACGATCGCCACGGCCGCCACGAAGGTGATACTCAGGATGACCACGGTGAACCGATCGGCTGCCAGGAGCCTGTGCAGATTCGAGAAAGGTTTGGCTGGTTTTCCGTTATCGGGGTTATTCTTCTTGTTTTGCTTCATAGGCGCGCACGATCTTGCGAACCAGGGGATTTCGAACCACGTCTTCCTCCCCGAGGAATGTAAAATCGATCTCCCGAATAGATTTTAGCACGGAAATCACATCGAGCAGTCCGGAGCTGTTCCGCCTGGTCAAATCGATCTGAGTGATATCTCCGGTGACCACGGCCTGGGTTCCTTCTCCTAAACGGGTCAGGAACATCTTCATCTGCTCCTTCGTGGTATTCTGAGCCTCGTCCAGGATAACGAAGCACTCCGAAAGTGTACGTCCCCTCATATAGGCCAGAGGAGCGATCTCGATGACGCGGTTCTCCTCCAGGCGGCGCAGCGCCTCCGGGGGGATGAAGGCCTCCATGGCGTCGTACAGAGGCCGCAGATAGGGACTGATCTTCTGCTCCAGATCGCCCGGCAGGAACCCCAGATTCTCCCCGGCCTCCACCACGGGCCGAGTGAGGATGAGTTTCCTCCGGTTGCGGGAGAGCACGCTTTTCAGCGCCTGCGCCACCGCCAGATAGGTTTTTCCGGTTCCCGCCGGTCCTATCGAGAAAACCAGATCCTTGGTTTCGATCGCTTTCAGATAGAGCGCCTGTTTGTAGCTGCGGGGAAAAACCTTCTTCAATCCTCCGGGGATAACCACGCAGGTTTCTTTCAACAGCTGAGAGTTTTGATCCTTTTTCGCGTTCAATGTTCGGTACACCGCCCGTATCAGATCCGGCCCGGGCAGCTGACCCAGGGCTACGTGATCCTCCAGCTCATTGAGAACTCGCTCGAACAGCGTCCTTTTTGCCTCTTCACAGGATTCGAGGTAGATCTGATTTCCTTGGAAGTATACACGGACACCCAGGAGTTCTTCGAAAACGGACAAGTTACCGTCGTTGGCCCCGAACAGTTCCTGGATCCTCTCCGGGTTCCTAAGGACCACCGCCAGGTGTTTACCCATAGTATTCCTATCGGTTGAATGTACCTCCCCCATACGGCGGCCGTCAACCCCGCAGGGAGGACTCGTACTCATCCTCATCGTCATCCCACTGCCTCCTGATATTGGAACGCAGCTCCGGGATGGGCTGCCACTGGAGGATCACTGAGAAGTTGCTTTTCCACTGGTATTCGTATTTCGGTGGAATTGGCGGAGGTCCGGGATCGCCTGGATAGATCTCCACCAGGTAGGGTTTTCCCTCGTAGCTGAGGCTCAGATTCCAGTCGTGGAGGTAGTGAACCGCCGACACCCTGATGCTGCGCAGCTTGAAGGCGGATTGCTCCCGGGCTGAGCGGTCGAAGAAGTTGAAGGAGCCGATTAGATCCGGTAAGAAATCCACAGGGGCCTGCCCCAGTTTGTCGGCGAGTTTCGAGAAGTACAGAAAGGTCCGATTGTTGTACGACGAGGTTGTCAGGGACAGCTTGAGAAACTTGTACAGCCAGAAATCGAAGGTCAGAGAAAGATCCAGGCTGTTGTCGGTAACCTGCAGGATATTCATCGACCAGCTGGCATCGATGGATGTGCTGACGCGGATTCTGTTTTTCCAGTACAGATGCTCCTCACTGACCGGATTGTAGCTGAGGGTGATGAAAGAGGGCCGGAGCCGAGCGGACCCGGGAGCATCCTTCCAGCTGTTTGACCCGAAGTCGAACTCCTGCGGTTTCGAATAATCCATGTTGAAGCTGCCTGAAAGGTCCCACAGATTCACCGAGGTCACGCTCTTGGTCCACAAACCACCATCCACAGGTTTGTTTACGTCTAGGCGCAGTTCTTCACTGAAGTATACATTGTCGCCCAGCTGCAGGGTTTCCCGCAGCACTACGGGTTGGAAGCTCCAGTCGCTGAACTCACCCCACTTTCCCACCCCGCCGTCGCTGTCCTTGAACACCGAGTTCACCGTCGTGGTAAGCAGCCAGATCTTGAACTCCAGGCTCCCGGTAAAGCTCCCCGGACGCGGAGGCAGCTGCGCTGAGAGGGAGAGGGTGTTCTGCTTGTCGAACATCCTCCACCGCAGGGCGGACTGGGCGCTGTGTGTAGAAAACCAGTCGTCGCTCCATTGGATGAACTCTCCCGAATAATCTCCGCCGGCAGAAAGTGCATCGTAGCGAATGTACCTGTAAAAAGCGGAGCCGACATCGTAGCTGAGGCTGGTATTGCCGAAGATCGGATCGTCGGAGAAGGGATAATAATCCAAAGCATGGACGAATTTCAGATTGACCCGGGTGTTCTGTTGTTCAGCCAGTACGAGTTTGTCCCACTCAGCCCCAAGGGGGAGGCTTTGGCGGTTGTAGTGGCGATAATCCCCCTCGATCGAGAGATTCCCATTCCAGAGAAAAACATTCTCCAGGATCCGCAGCTTGTGGTCCAGGCTGAGATTACCCCGAGAGCCGAGTTCCGAGTAGTACGGGGCGGAGGTGTCCTTGTCGAAGTTCTGCTCCATGGAGGCCCGGGGACGGAACTGATAGGACAGATCAAACTGCAGGGGAGTTTTCCGCAGGGAGACGGGCACGCTGCTCTTCGGCTCCGGTAAACGGAGAGACGGCAGAGGTTGCTGTTCCGGCGCATCGGGCCGATCCCGTACAACCTGCTTTCCCGGGGGGCGCAGATCGGTCGGTACAGGGGTTGTTTTCTCAGGAGCTTCTGCGCTTCCTTTTATCGAGGGCACAGAAACACTCAGCAGAGTGCCGAGCATCTGAAAGGAGGCCCCAGGCAGTTTCAAAGTCGTCGGGATGTAATCCTGCCCCACATTCTCCCAGAGGAGATTGGCCGTGACGTAGGGAAAGGACAGGGTCTTAACCAGGGGCGTATCGAATTTGTCGGAAAAGTCCATCTTCCCCGTCAATTCCCACGTCAGAGTCTGCTTCTCCGATTCGGTGCCCGTGTCCTCGAGAGGTCCGATCCCCAACAGACGGGTCAAGCCCGTGTCTTCCGCTCGATTGTAGAAATCTGCGGGGAAGGAGGGATCGGAGAAGTATTCGAATTTCCCGGAAAAGCTGTTCAGGCCGCTGTCGATATTCCAGTTGCTCTCGATGCCGTACCGGTTGAGCTCGGGCGCCAGTCCGTACCCCATGATGCTGCGGGCAACCCCCCCCTTGAACTCCACCTTGGGAAAACTCCCGTCTATGCCGGCAAATACCCCCAAGCGGGAGTACAGGTCGAGCATCACTTTCAGGAAACGGTCCTCGTCGACCGCTGTGGGTTTGTCCGGGATGGGACGGAGGAACAGACCTTTTCGCTCCAGCTCGTATTGGGTCGTGCTCTCCTCCGTGGCTGCCAGGAAGGACAGAGCGCTGGAGCTGCGCTTTTTCTGTCCGATCAGGTAGGTGGTGGTCTGGATGAATTGTCCGTCCGGGTCGCGGTAGCCGACGGCCGGATGAAAGAAAAACTCATCCCCGGGACGAAAGAAGAAGGGCAGGTACATAACGGGAACACGGCCGATGAACAGTACAGCGTTCAGGATCGCCCATTCGTTCGGAGCGAGAACCCAAATCTTGCGGGCCCGGATATGGTAGTGGGGATCTCCCTCGATGTCGCAGGAGCTGATCTTCCCCCGGTCTATAACCACGGTGTTGTCCTCCAGGCGGGAGATCGACTCGCCGACAAAGCGAAACCGGATGGTTTCACCCCCGACATTGCGGTCCGCTTCCATCGCTCCTCCAAAGAAGACTCCCTCCCAGTTGTCTACGTTGAAGGTGAGCCGTTCGCCCCGAAAGACCTCCTCCTCCGTGCCCTTGACAAGGGTATACTCGATTCCCCCTTCCGCGCTGAGGATATTCTCCGTTTCATTGAGAAGGATCCGATGTGCCCGGATGCGGTGGGTCGCCTCCTGCTCTTTGATTTCCACCAGGACATCACCCAGCAGCAGCACGTAATCCTCGTCAACCTGCTCGATCGTGAAGTATTGGGTCTCTTTCGCCGACTTGATCTCCAGCAGCCGGCTCTTGCCCTCCGCAACCGCTTCAACAGGCGGGGGGGATACCTGATAATATCCGTACAACCGCTGCTGCAGAGCCTGGCGCGTGCCGGAATCGGCCAACCCCAGCTCGCGGCACCAGGGTACCAGCTCGTAGTAGCTGGCCGTCTCAATATCCTTCGCCAGGGTCTTTTCGATCAGATTTTCAGCTGCTTCGGGTGCTTCGGATGTCTCCCCTGCGGAGTCAACCTGCTCAGAGGCCTCCTGGGCATAGAGTCCGGCAGGTGTTCCGGAACCAAACGGGATCAGCATGAAAAAGCATGTGCAAATAAGTAGACATTTTAAAGTCATATCTGCTACTGTTTTGCGTCCTCACGCTGCGCTCCGCTCCCGGCCAGGACCGGCTTGAGGTACCGTCCTGTATAGGAGGCGCGGCAGGCTGCAACTTCTTCGGGAGTGCCGGTCACTACGACCTCTCCTCCCCGGTCGCCCCCTTCCGGTCCCAGGTCGATCAGGTAGTCCGCCTGCTTGATCACATCGAGATTATGCTCGATCAGCGCCACGGTATTTCCATTGTCAACCAGGCGATTAAGAACTTCTAACAGCTGTTTAACATCGGCAAAATGAAGGCCCGTGGTGGGTTCGTCCAGGATATAGAAGGTGCGTCCCGTCGAGCGCCGGGACAGTTCCAGAGACAGCTTCACGCGCTGGGCTTCACCCCCCGACAGGGTAATGGCCGACTGTCCCAGGTGGATGTAGCCGAGCCCGACTTCGATCAGCATCTTGAGTTTGCGTTCGATCATGGGGATTTTCCTGAAAAAGGCGCAGGCCTCATCCACAGTCATGTTCAACACATCGTCGATATTCTTCCCCTTGTACATGATTTCCAGGGTCTCCCTGTTGAAGCGCCTGCCTTTGCACACGTCGCAGGTGATGTACACATCCGGCAGGAAGTGCATCTCGATCTTGATGGTTCCCGCTCCGTGGCAGTTCTCGCAGCGGCCGCTCCTGACATTGAAGGAAAAACGCCCCGGTTTGTAGCCCATCGCCTTGGACTCGGGCAGGGAGGCGAACAACTCACGGATCTGGGTAAAAACCCCGACATAGGTGGCGGGATTGGACCTGGGGGTTCTGCCTATGGGACTCTGGTCGATGTTGATGACCTTGTCGATCGCTTCGATCCCCTCGATCCCCCGGTAGCTGCCCGTGTGCAGGTTGGCTCGGTTGACCCGGTTGGCCAGAACCGGATACAGCAGGTCGGTGAGCAGACTCGACTTGCCCGAGCCGGAAACCCCGGTGATGACTGTCAGTTTTCCGAGAGGGAAGGATACTGTGATCTCCTTAAGGTTGTGCTCCGCTGCACCGATCAGGGTGATGACCTTGCCACTGCCGGCTCGGCGGGAACTGGGTTTTTCGATCGTCAGATCTCCGGATAAAAACCTTCCGGTGAGGGACTTCTCATGCTTCAGGATATCGGCAAACGGCCCTGCAAACACGACCCGTCCCCCGTGCACCCCGGCTCCCGGCCCCAGATCCACGATATAATCCGCCGATCTCAGGGTCTGTTCGTCATGCTCCACCACAATCAGAGTGTTGCCCAGATCCCTAAGGTGTAGCAAGGTATCCAGCAGACGGCTGTTGTCGCGCTGGTGAAGCCCGATCGTCGGCTCATCCAGGATGTACAGCACGCCCACCAACGAGGATCCGATCTGGGTGGCCAGCCGTATCCGCTGTGCTTCTCCGCCGGAGAGCGTGGAAGCCCGCCGTTCCAGGGTCAGGTATTCCAGACCAACATCGGCCATGAACTTCAGACGTGCGGAAATTTCTTTGAGTATCTGGTGGGCGATTGTCTGTTGATTCCCCGGAAGTTTCAGCTCTTTGAAGAAACGCCGGCCTGCACTCACACTCAAACAGGTGAGATCATGGATATCTTTGTCCCCCACGGTCACGGCAAGGCTCTCCGGGCGGAGGCGTTTTCCCCCGCACTTCGGACACTCCCGCTGGCTCATGAAGCGCTCCAGCCACTCCTTGATCCCTTCGGAAGAGGTTTCCAGGTAGCGCCTCTTGAGTTCGTTCAACACGCCGGGGAAGCTCGATGTGTACTCCCATAGACCCTCCCTGCGCGGGTTTTCGTACTTGAAGCGGATCTGTTCCTTGCTGCCGTACAGCAGGATATCCATCGTCTCGGCCGGCAGCTCGCCCAGGGGGGTGTCCAGCTGGAAACCGTAGTGCCGGGCCACGGATTCGAAGATGCTTCGATGCCAGTTGGCCTTGGGATTGTGCGTGGCTATCCCCCCCTCCTGGATCGAAAGGGTGGAATCGGGGATCACCAGCTCGGGATCGAACTCCAGGGTGACCCCCAGGCCCGAGCATTCAGGGCAGGCGCCGAAGGGGCTGTTGAAGGAAAAAAGGCGGGGTTGGAGCTCGGGCAGGCTGATCCCGCATACAGGACAGGCCAGGGCCTGGGAGTACAGCTCCTCGGTCTGACCCTCTTGTCGCTTGATAGAGACCACAAGCAAGCCGGCAGCTACCTCCAGGGCGGTCTCCACTGAATCGGCCAGGCGCTTGCGCACCCCCTCCTTGATAACCAGCCGATCGACCACGATCTCGAGATCGTGTTTGCGCTTCTTGTCCAGGGTGATGGTCTCATCCAGAGAGCGGATCCGGCCGTCGACCCGGATGCGTACAAAACCCGCCCGGCGGGCATCTTCGATGATCTTCAGGTGCTCTCCCTTGCGGCCCCGAATGACAGGCGCCATGAGCACGATCCGGGTCTGGTCGGGCAGCGCGAGGATCGTATCGACGATCTGGTCCACCGACTGTTCTTTGATCACCCGGCCGCATTGCGGGCAGTGTGGGATTCCCACACGGGCATAGAGCAGCCGCAGGTAGTCGTAGATCTCCGTTACCGTACCGACGGTGGAGCGGGGATTACGGGCCGTGCTCTTCTGTTCGATCGAGATCGCCGGAGACAGCCCTTCTATGTAGTCCAGATCGGGCTTGTCCAGGCGGCCGAGGAACTGCCTCGCATAGGCTGACAGGGATTCGACGTAGCGGCGCTGTCCCTCGGCAAAGATCGTGTCGAACGCCAGGGAGGATTTACCCGACCCGCTGATGCCGGAAACCACGACGAGGGCATCCCGGGGCAGCTCCAAATCGATATTTTTCAGATTGTGCTCTCGGGCTCCCCTGATAATGATGCTCTTCACGCTGCGTGCTGCCAGACCCTTGGTTTCAGCCCGCTCGCTGTTCCGGAGCTTCCATGAGCGCTTGTTCCGCCGGCGCCGTGAATCGCGGCCTCCGTTGCCGCGGACGCAGAGAGGCCAGGTAGGAAACCAGCGGGATCAGAACCATACACATACCTGCGACAGAGAGGATTTCCCAACTGGTAAGAATTCTCAACACTACTAGGAGGTTCATAGACCTGGATCAACTAAAGAATTATAATACTGGCTCACAAGGCATTATGACAAGGGTAATTGTGGATCGAAACGCCGGTTTCTGTGCAGGCGTGCGCAGGGCGATTCGGGGTACTAAACAGATATTGTCGCCGGATTCCCACGTCCGAGGGCGGGTCACCGCCTACGGCCAGCTGGTGCACAACAAGGAAGTAACAGACGATCTGAGCGCACGGGGCCTGGAAAATCTGGAATGCCCGGAGGATGCTCGCCCCGGGGACGAAGTGGTCCTGCGTACTCACGGAATCCCGCCGCAGGAGGAACAGCTGCTCCGCTGCCGAGGGGCGGAGATCAGAGACTTCACCTGCCCCAGGGTGAAACGGATACACCGGCAGATCCGGGAAATGCGGGAAGAGGGGTACAAAATCATCATCGTGGGAGACCCGGACCATCCGGAGGTAAAGGGCCACCTTGGCCACGCCGGCGAGAGGGCAATGGTCCTGCCTGCACCCCGGGATGCCCGCTGCGCTCCCGTGGAGCGGAAGATCGCCGTATTCGCCCAGACTACGATCACCCCTGAATTTTTCTACGAGGTGGTCGCCACCCTGGAGCACAGAGGTCTGGAGCCGACCGTAGTGGACAGTCTCTGCCCCTTCGTCGGGAAAAGACAGCGCTGGATCGACAGGCATTCGAAAGCGGCCGACGCTTCCCTGATCCTGGGCGGCAAAAATTCGAGCAACACCCGCAAGCTCCACACCGTGGCCGCCGAAAACGGCCCCGCCTACCACTTGAGCCGGGCGGATGAGCTGGATGTGGAGAAGATTTTGCAGTATCCCGTTGTCGCCCTGACCGCCGGGGCCTCTACATCAGAGCAAACCATCCGGGAGGTGCTGTCCCGCCTGCAGGCTGCCGGCGCTCTGATCGAATACGCTTAGCCCGGCTGTGTCCGCCGGCACGCTGGCCACAGGCGCACCGGCGGCTGCAAGGACGCCGGTTATAGGCGCACCACGGTCCGCCCGAAGCCGCCCTGCTCCGGAGTGGAGAAGAAGTAATCCTTCACGTGGGGATTGCGCTTCAGGTATTCGTGGATGCCCCGCTGGAGGATCCCCTCCCCCATTCCGTGCACTATGGAAAATTCCCCCATCCCGCTGACCAGGGCGCGGTCTATCTGCTGCTCCACCTGGCTGAGGGCCTCTTCCAAACGCATCCCCCTGAGGTCGAGCTGAAACACGGGGGGAGGACTCTGCAGCTCCTCGCTTACCGACAACATCGGTTCTTCCGCCTCGGCTCTCCGGTTCGCCTCCAGGGGCTGCAGATCTCCTGCGGGAAAGGTCCCCCGCAGGGTGTCGGTGGCCACGACCCAGCCGTCCCCCTTTGCCCGTCTGACCAGGACCCCCCGTTTGCCGGTGCCCTTGATCAGCACCTCCGCCCCCTGTTTCAGAGCCAGCTCGGGATTCTCGTACAGCTGAGCCCGTTCAGCCTCCAGGTCCTGCTCCTGTTTGTCGACGTGCTCGGCCAGCTCATTTAGATAGGCTACGGCCTGTTTCCGTTCCTCCCGACTCCCTTCGCTTCTCAAATCCGCCACGATGTTCTCGAAGCGGCTGCGGCTGTCCTTCACGAAGCGTTTGAGCTCAGCAATGCCCTGTTCCCGCAGCTCGAGCTCCCTCTGACGGAGGCGCAGTTCCTTCAGATCCGTTTCTCGGGTTTTCTCCCGCAGCTCCACTTCCCGGCTCTGCTGCTGCTCTTCGGTCACCAGCAGTTTTCTCTGTTTCTCCGACAAACTGTTGATCAACTCCGCCACGTCCCCCCGTTCCTCCTTGAGGTACTGCTCGGCGGATTCGAGTATCTCTGCGGGTATACCGGTTCTGCGGGCGATCTCCAAAGCATGACTCTGCCCGGGCACGCCCAGGATGATACGAAAGGTGGGCTTGAGATTCTGAACGTCGAACTCCATAGCGGCATTTTCCACTCCCGGGCGGGAATAACCGTAATTCTTCAGGATACCATGGTGGGTGGTGGCCATGCAGAGACAACCGATCCGGATGAAATGATCCAGGAGTCCCATGGCTATGGCCACACCCTCTTCTGGATCCGTGCCCGCCCCCAGCTCATCGAACAGCACCAGGGAAGCGGCGGTGGAACCGTCAATGATCCGGGAGATGTTCACTATGTGGGCGGAGAAGGTGGACAGGGACTGTTCGATGGACTGCTCATCCCCGATGTCGGCAAGGATGTTGTCGAAAACCGGCAGAGTGGAATCCTCCCTGGCCGGGATCTCCATCCCGAACTGATTCATCGCCGCCAGCAATCCTACGGTTTTCAAGGTCACGGTCTTGCCCCCCGTATTGGGTCCTGTGACGATCAGCACGCGGTACTCACCCCCCAGAACCACGGAGATCGGCACGCAGTCGCGTCCCAGAATCGGATGCTGCGCTTCGTAGAGCTGCACAACGTCTTCCGAGAGGACGGCCGGGGCCGAGCCCAGGTGGATCCCGTAGCGGGCCCTGGCCTGCAGGGTATCCAGGTGAGCCACGCTTTCGATAAGAATTTGGATCTTTGCGGAACGAGCCACCACCCTGGCGCTCAGCTCTCGGAGAATGCGATGTACCTCTCTTCGATAGCGGTTCTGCTCCTCCACGATCGCGTTGTTCTTCTCCACGATCTCCGCCGGTTCCAGAAACACGGTGGATCCGCTGGCCGACACGTCGTGGACGATCCCGGGAATACGGCCCTTGAAATTGCTCTTGATCGGGAGCACCATCCGGCCGTTTTTTTCCGCCGGCTGTTTGGCCTGCCAGAGGGCCTGATAGGTCGGGTCGTTCAGATAGGTTTTTGCCGTTTTGCTGATATCCCGCTCCAGCGAGCGGATCCTGTCCCGGATTTCTTTCAACACGGGAATCTGGTTTTCCCTTAAAAGGCCCTCCCTGTCGATGATCGTGAATATGTCCTTGGACAGCTCCTTCATATCCGGAATGGCCCGGCCGAGGGGAAGCAGAAGCTCCTCCTCCGAAGCCGCCACGGCCCTGGCCAGACGCCTGGCCGAAACGATGAACCGGCCCAGGGCGAAAAGCTCAGCCAGCTCGAAGAGGGTGCCCTTTTTGAAAAGTTTCGGTTCCAGGGTGCCGACTTCCGGAAAATCCAGATCAGGAAAGGCCTTCCCGGATTCCAGGAGCCGACGGAAAGCCACCGCCAGTGCCTTGCCCTCCTCCACCTCCCCGGCATCCGTGGAAATCCGTTGATTTTCCAGGGCAACCCGGCCGGCCTGGCTGAAACAGCGCTCCTGCAGGGCCAGCCGAATTCGTCGGAAATCCAGGAGATCAAGTGTATGGGGATCCAGGGAAGGCTTTGGCGAATGCTTCGACATCCTCGTAAATCCTCAAATAACTCTCATAACGGTCCGGATGGATCAATCCCCTGTCAACGGCGCGCCGCACGGCGCAATCCGGTTCGTCCACGTGTCGGCAGCCGGAAAGGGGGCATTGTTCGGCAATCGGCACGAACTCCGGAAAGTAGAACGCCAGGTCCCGGGCTTCGACCCCGGCGATCTCCAACTCCCGGATTCCAGGGGTGTCGATGATCGAAAAATCCTCTGCGGCCCGGATCAGGCTGGCGAAGCTGGTCGTATGGCTGCCCCTGTCGTACTTGCTGGAGATCTCTCCGACGGCCAGATCCAAACCGGGAAACATCCTGTTGAGAAGGGTGGATTTCCCGACCCCGGACTGACCGCAGAACACAGTCAGCTTTTTCTTGATTTTCCGACTCAGCCTCGACAGTCCCTTTCCGGTGAGAGCGGAGGTCAGAACGACGGTATAACCGATTCGCTTGTAGCTGCGGATCCGATCCTTCGCCTCCGGGCTCAGCGACAGATCGGATTTGTTGATTACAATCAGTGGCTCGAGACGGTCTGCGCTTACCAGGAGTCTGTCGATGAAACGCGGCCGAAACGGAGGAGATTGGGTCGAGCTGACGCAGACCAGAACCTCCGCGTTGGCGGCCAGTACCTGGACAGCGTTGCGTTTCTTGTTCCAGCGAATAAGGGAGCTGGTGCGGGGGCGGCGTTCCACAATCCAGCCGACCTGCTGTGAATGCGGGTCCGGCTGCAGACAGACGAAATCCCCCACAGCGATCGGATTGTAGACCGTTGTCTCGGTCTTTAATATCTTTCCTTTGATACGGCACTGCAGTTGTCGGCCCTCCGCCTCCACCGTGTAGATGTTGTTTATCCCGTAGAGCACCTGTCCCGTCTGAAGCTCGGATTTCACCGGTTCGATTCCTCCAGAAGACCGCGGTAACGCAGGCCGAAATGCCGCGCAAAGACCCGGTAGCGCTCCTGCTCCTGTGCACCACCGTGCAGGAAAAGCTCTGCCAGGTCCTCCGGCTCCGCGGACTGCACCGGCGGCGCGTCAGCGGATTCGACACCCCCGCCGGCCAGCAGGGAAACGATGCGTCTGGTCACCCCTTCACGGGAATCTATCAGCGCGACCCGGTCGGGCAGGACCGTGCGGAACTCCTGCTCCAGAAGAACGAAGTGCGTGCATCCCAGGACAACCGCCTGCAGCTCCTGCTGCAACAGGGGGGCCAGGGCTTCACGCACGGAGGCCAGACGTTCCTCCGGACCCGCCGACAGATAACGATACTCAACGAAGTCCACCAGATTAGCCACGGGGACTTTGATAACATCCCTGCCGTCTGCAAACTCCTCGATCAGTCTGTCCAGATAGGGACCTGAGGTCGTCCTGCGGGTGGACACGACCGCCAGCTTTCCTCCGGTCAAGGTCAGAGCGGCGGGCTTCACCGCCGGAACCACGCCTACGAAGGGGATGGAGAAATGCTCCCTCAGCAGCTGGAGAGCGGTGACGGAGGCGGTGTTGCAGGCAATCACCGCCAGGCGGGGATCAAAGCGCTCGATCGCCAGGGAAATACTCTCCAGAACCATCCGACGAACAAGCCCCGCCGGTTTTTCCCCCAGCGGAAAGTGCTCTCGATCCGCCAGATAGATGTAACGTTCTGCAGGCAGACGAGCCCGAGCGGCAGTCAAGTAGGGCAGCCCCCCTGCCCCGGAATCGTAGAACAGCAGCGGTTTACTCACCATTCCCGAACAGCTTCAGAAAGTCCTCTCTGACGTGAGCCTCTCGGCCGGCGGATGGGTTGTCCTTCGACGCGGAATCCGCGGAATCTTTAAACTTGAAATAGTCGCAGAAATTGCTCCTATCCTTGTCACGCACCGGTTCGGCTGAGGTTTCCAGGCAGTCGTTGTGGACCCCTTTGCTGTAGAACCGGCAGTTGTAGCATATCTTCAGATCCTTGCCGCAGGAGACACAGGTGGAGGACCGATGCACCTCCATCTTTTCATCCAACCTCGTTCCACAGAAATGACAAATCCTCATGATTTGAAAATAGTACACGTAAAAGCGCCCGCCGCGCAACGGCATACTCGGCAGCGGCCGGCCGGACCGGGGTGCGCTTGTGCTGCGATGGGATTATAAGCTAAGCTGTTTCCATGTTCCCCCCGCCAATCTGCAGTGCCGGGAAGTGCGACAACTGGGCGCTTCACCTGCGGGATGTCTGCCGCGAGCATCTGGACGACCCGCAGAGCTACGACCGGGAGATCGTCAAGCTGCTGTCCGGATCCGCCGCCATCGCGGATCTCAATCTATCCTCTCTGGTGCTGAAGGATCTCGATTTGAGCGGCAGAAGTATCGAACGCTGCATTCTCTCCCGAGCGGATCTGCGAGGTGTCAACTTAGACAACTGCCGGATACGTCTGGTCTATCTGGATTTTTCCGTATTGGAGAACTGTTCATTTCGAAACGCCAAGCTTTACAACACCGTGTTCGCCGGTGCGAGCGTGGAAAATTGCGATTTCTCCGGATCCGACATCGTTCGCTGCAACTTCTGCGGTATCCGATGCCGGGACACTCTTTTCAACGAGTCCGATCTGTACGCCAGCCGTTTTATAACTTCCAATTTGGACCGGGTCGGCTTTAAAGACTGCAATCTCAAACAGGTCAGATTCGAGCATGCCGAGATAGCCAAGGCGGATTTTCTCTATTCCAACACGGAAGACGCTTTTTTCGAGACAAGGACACAAGAACCGTGAGGTTTTTCAGCTATTTTTCGGTTCTCCACTTCTCTAATTGCTATCTGATCGGACCTGATGGCCCCGGTGAGGCGGTACTGATCGATGCCGGGGTATTCGACGAGGGGCTGCTCAAGCTCATCGAGGACAACGGCCTGTACGTTCGCTGGGTCCTGATCACCCACGTGCATCATGGACACATCCACGGTCTGCAGACCCTGCAGAAGATATATGAGGCCAGCATCTATGCCTTTGACTCTGAGAGTATAGAAACGCCAGCCCAGCCGATATCCGAAGGCAAGCCTCCGGACTGCGGGCCCTTCTCCTTTCAGGTACTGGAAACTCCGGGACACTCCAACGATTCGGTGTGCTTCCTCAGCGAAGGCATGCTTTTCACAGGAGATACCCTTTCGGCGGGTTCCGTGGGACAGACCCCGACCGGATACGGCCGAGCCCTCCTTCTCTCATCGATCCGCAAGAAAATCCTGAGCCTCGAGGAGGATGTGCTCATCTTCCCCGGGCACGGCCCGCCTACGCGTCTGGAGATCGAGCGCCGTTTCAACCCTTATCTCAAAGAAGAACTGTAGAACTCGTCGAAGCGATCCGGAACGGGCGCCTCGAAGGTGCGGGGCTGCTGTTCTCCGGGAAGTCGGATCTGTAGTCGATGGGCGTGGAGCATCAACGGCCAGCTGCCGCGGCCCCTGGCTTTCCAGCCGTACAGCCGATCCCCCACGATCGGGCAGCCCAGGTGGGACATATGGACGCGCAGCTGATGGGTTCTCCCGGTACGGGGACGCAGGGAAACCAGAGTGAAGCCATCCAGACGCTTCAGCTCACGGTAAAAGGTCAGGGCTCGCCTGCCCCGGGAGGCTGTTGAACCCGGCAGCAGGCAGGTAAAGCGCTTGCGATTGTGGGGATCCCTGGCGATCCAGGTATCGATGCGTCCCCGACCGGCCGGGAGGCTTCCCTCCACGATTGCCAGATAACGCTTCATTACTCTTCGCCGACGGAACTGTTCGGACAAAAAATCCCTGGCTTCCGCGTCCTTGGCCGTGATGATCACCCCGGAGGTGTCCTTGTCCAGCCGATGGACGATGCCCGGCCGGCCCTCGTCGCCCGCAAAACCGTTTTTCATCCCCGCCGAGTGCCAGAGCAGGGCGTTGACCAGGGTTCCGCTCCGGTTGCCTCCTGCCGGGTGCACCACCATGCCCTGCTGCTTATCGACCACCAGAACGTTGCGGTCTTCGTAGAGGATTCGAAGCTCGATCGCTTCCGGCTCCGGGTGCGGCCCCGGCTCAGTGCTGTAGGTGATCTCCAGCCGGTCTCCGGGAAGCAGGTGTTTGCTCACCTTGGCATCGCTGCCGTTGACCCGCAGGCGCGTGATCCGCCGCTTCACCTGGCTCCGGGAGAATAATTTCAGATCGTCCGCGATATAGGCGTCTATCCGAGTATTTTTGGGGATAGTCGGAGGAATCTCTACCTCGATGTGCTTATTTATGGAGCTGCTCAACGCTCGGGCCGCTTCTGCTTTGCCCTTCCAATTATGTAATCCGCTACCGCAATCAGCAGGGAGGTGGATAGGGCCGTTGCTACGATTGCGCCAATCTCACCGGAACTGTACGGCGCCGGGTCGGCTGATCTATAAGGCCAGAATCCGTACCTATAGGAATCGTCATCTCCATAATGATCTATGAAGCGGTAGACGTCGAAAGTCTCCAGGGTCAAGAAGAAGGTGATCGGAAAGCTGCCGAGCATGACGATCTCCGCGCGCCGGAGGTCCCGCAGCACGGGAGAAAACTCCTCCTCTCCGTATTCCTCAGGTTCGGTGTCTACCTGCCCCGCCTGCTGGGCATACACCGGCAGTGGTGGAGCAAAAACGAGTACGAGCAAGGCAAGAAATATCAAGCCCGGAATCTTAGACACCACCGCCTCCGCGAGTTCCGAACAGGGCGGTCCCCAGCCGCACCATCGTGGATCCTTCCTCGATGGCGACCTCGAAATCCCCGGACATCCCCATCGAAAGAACGTCCAGGGAAAGCTCCGGATAGCGGCTGCGCAGGCCGTCGCGGCACTCCCTCAGGAAGGCGAAGGATCTGCGCATGCGATCCTTGTCGGTCGTGAAAGGCCCCACAGTCATCACACCGCGAATCTGCAGACAGTCCAGGCGGGCGATATCCCCACAGGCCGCCCAGAGCTGCTCAGCGTCGTCGAAGCCGAATTTCGTCTCTTCCCCGGAGGTATTGAGTTCCAGCAGGATATCCATCTTCCTGGCCAGATCGCTACAGTGGCGGTTCAGAGCTTCGGCTGTGGCCAGCTTGTCGATCGACTGCACACAGCGGAACAGGGGTGCGGCTGTCTTGGCCTTGTTGCGCTGCAGATGTCCGATCAGATGAAGCTCCAGCTCGGGATCATCGGCCAGGGGTTGATACTTGCCCTGAGCCTCCTGAATGCGGTTTTCTCCAAACAGGGTTAAACCAGCCTGACGAGCCACCTCGATATACGGGAGGGGGAAGGTTTTGGTGACCGCCATCAGGCGAATATCCTCGGGCCTGCGTCCAGCGCGGTTCGCAGCCGCGTCGATCCGCTCCCGGACGGAGCGGAGATTGTCGGTAAATGTCTGAAGGTCGATGCTCACCTGCACTGGCTCCCGTTACATAATACCTACCAGCGCAATTGGGAAACCGGCGGATAGGCCTTCCGCACCGCTATCGTCAGGGGGATCGCCCCGGCCAAACCGATCAAGTTCTGCAGCAGGTTCCAGGGAAGCTCGAACAACGCCGCTCCTGCGCCGAGCATCAGTATCTGGGCGATAAGATAGCCTCCGGCCATGACGATGGTTCCCGCAATAGCGGCAATCACCCAAAATGGATTGAAGGTCAAGGACTTTCCGCGCCAGGCGATCGAGGCGATCAGACCGGCCACCAGTCCCTGCAGTCCGTGGGCCAGCAGGGAGATCGGGGCCCACTGGGAATAGCCGGAGATCAGATCCGTAATGGCGGTGCCCAACCCGCCGGCGACCAGGGCGCTGACCGGACCGAAGGTGAAAGCCGTGAAGTAGATGATAACATCCCCCAGGTTCAGGTACCCACCGGTGCGGGCGATCGGTATGCGAACCATGAACGTAAACACGGCAGTAAGAGCTGTCAGGATCGCCAAGGAGGCAATCCGGAAAGCCGGACTTCCCAGGATTCTTTTTTTTCTGTTTTGTTCATCCATATGTTGAAATTATAGTGCAAACTTGCACTTAGGGGAACAGCAGAACCGAAACAACCAATACGGCAATCCCCGCGGCGGCGATCGCCCCGTCGCGAAGAAAAGCCCCGCCGCTTTTGAGGGTGTGGTAGGAAGTGCGGGCATTCTTCCGGCCGATGCCGCGGCATTCCAGGGCCATGGCCAGAGTGGGAATCCGCCGCACCGAGACGATCAGCACCGAGGTGAGGATCGGAACGGCCTCCCTCAGCCGTTTGAACAATCCCCTCTTCTGCGCATGCCCCTCCGCCGCGTCGATCCCTTCCACTCCGGCCGCCAGCCGCAGTTGGTGGGCGTCCCGCACCTGGTCGTAGAGATTTCGAATCGTTGGAATGTAGCCCAGAGCCAGGCTCAGAACCAGAGACACGGAATAGGGAAGGCGGAACCAGCGAAAGGCCAGAATCAGGTCATCCGGGTCCGTTGTACCGATGAACATATAGAAGGCCAGGGTGATGCCGCTGAAACGGACAATCAGGCGCAGGGCCAGCAGCAGACCGGATACACTCAGGACGGTGAAGCCCCGTATCGCAAGCAGCGCAGCTCCCTGCCTGTGGAAGGGCGGGGTCAGCAGGAGGACCAGGATCAGGATCGGCAGGATCAGGCGAATCGGACGCAGGGTGTTGATGAGGCCGAGGAATATCCAGCTCAGCACCACTACCACCGCCAGGTAGGCCCCCAGGTGCCAGACGGGAATCGGCAGGAAGAACAGCACGAGGAAGGCGAGGAGCAGCAGTGCCTTGGCTCGGGGATCGTAGCGGTGCAGCGCCGAGGCTCCCCTCTTTCCATAGACCTGTGCGATCACGTAAAACTCCCGGATTTGAGCTCCACCACCTCATCGGCCAGGGCACCTGCAAGGCGGTGGTCGTGGGTGATAAAGATCAGGGCACCCTCGTTGTTCCGGAAGATTCGAACCATCTCGGCAAAATCGTTGACGCTCAGACCCGAATCCCCCTCGTCTATGATCATCAGAGGACGCTCCAGCAGGTGGTAGACGCCGGCCTGCAGCTTCTTCCTGATCCCGTAGCTCATCAGGGAGGGCGGAGCCTGGCCGGCAGGCAGACCGAAGAGGGAAACGGTTTCCTGAACCCGCCTGCTGATCTCCTCCTCCGGGAGGTTCAGCTGCTTCAATCCAAAGGACAGCTCATCGAATACCGTTGGCAGAAAGATCTGCAGATCCGGATCCTGAAACAGATATCCGGTGAAACGGTTCAGGTCCTCCGGGGCCGCTGGCCGGAGGACTCCCCCCCTGCGGATGCGGATCTGTCCCTCCTCCGGTCTAAGCAGGCCGCAGAGCAGTCGCCCCAGGGTCGATTTTCCAGACCCATTGTCCCCCACCACGGCCAGGACCCTTCCGGAATCCAGGTGGAAGTGATCGATCTTCAGGGTGAAGGGCGCCCCCCCCGCTTGACTGTCCTCTGCGTAGCGGAAACGCAGATCCTCGGCCACCAGCAGAGTGTTCCGATCAATAGCTGTAGATCTTTCCAATGAGCCGGATACCCTCGGGAGAGGCGCCGCGCCGCCGCCCTGCAGATCCTCCCCGGGCAGAACGAAACCCCGCTTCAGAAGCAGTCCCTGGAATTCGGGGCTTCCCGGCCGCTCCCTCACCCGCCGGATCAGCCCTTCATCCATCAGGAAGACCCGGTCCGCATACTCTCGAAACAGGTCGTGCCACTTCGCCGACAGGATCAGGGTGCTGCGATCCCCGTCCTTGAGCAGCTCGAGGAGCTGCCTCTTGGATCCACTGTCCAGCTCCTCCAAAGTTTCATCAAGCAGCCAGAGACGGGGATCCACAGCCAGAAGGCAGGCGATCAACAATTTTTTCTTTTCACCGCCGGATAGGACCTTGGGGGATCGGCAGCGGTAGCGTTCCAGGTCCATAGCACTCAGGACGGCGGCCAACTTCGTTTCCATCTGGGATCGGGGGATTCCCAAAGATTCAAGGGGGAAGGTGACCTCCGAATCGCAGCGGGAGGTCAGCAGCTGTTCCCCCGGGTGCTGGAATACCAATCCCACCTGTTCGATAAGTTCATGAGGATCCTGCTCCAGCAGCTGGAGGTCGCCCAATCGGACCTGCCCCTGAAGCTCCCCCCCGGAGAAACGGGGAATCAGACCGGAGAGCAGCCGGCAGAGCGTAGTTTTACCCTGATCAGGACGGGCCAGCAGTACGGCAATGCCTGCGCAGGGAAGCTCGAGATTCAGATTGCTGAACAGATGTCTGGCAGCAACCCCCGGGTATTCGGGGTAGGAGAAAGAAAGGTTTTCAATAACCAGCTGCGGATCGTTCGGAGTCACAAATCAGAAAGGCCAGAAACTGCTCTCGTACCAGACCTCCTCGAGCAGCTCGTCGTTGATCTGCGCCAGGAACTTCAGGTGCTCGGTCTCCCATTGGGCCAGCCAGTTGTATAGTTTCTGTTCCCGGGGATCATCGCTTGCCTCGGCCCTGCCGCGGTACACCGATATGGCCCGGTTTTCCATCTCGATCGCCGCAGAAATGGCTGCCGCTTCGTAGCTGGCCGCGGAGATCTGCCCACGGATCTCTGAGCTCAGGATCTCCTGAACCGCGGTCTGATCACCGCCCTCTTGTCCCTGTTGGAGAAACTCTCCCTCGGCCGAGAAATTCGCAAATTGTTTCGACAGGAAGTCGATATGCTTGCCCTCCTCCTCCGCCATGATCGAGAACAGTCTGCTCACAGCCTCACTCTCGCTGTCCTCGGAAACTCGCTTGTAAAACGCCCTTCCCTGCTTCTCCAAAACAAGGGCTTTCTTTAATACTTCTATCTCTTTTGTTTCTGCCATGGGTACATCCTCCCCCATCTATCTGTACTGAAAGCGGTCCGAAATTCAAGAAACATCCGCCCCGGAACGGGGGGCTGTGCGCGCGGCGCCGCTGTAGCAAGAAAGTTCTTGACTATTTTCGTAACCAATTGTTATATTTGGAGAGACAATTTCCTCCTTAGTTTTTGAGCCCGCGGTGAAAGGACCCCCCTCCTGAAGCCGCGGGCCTTTCTTTAGCCCTTCTTGTCCAGGCTGCCTATCGACCCAACCGATATCGCTCTAAGCAAGCTCGATCATTTGGTCACCCGGTACTTGACTTTCTGGGGTCCCGCCTTGATTTCGTAGGAAAAAGTCAGAAGCACTATGATATTGTGCTCCAGCGAACACATCGACTGCTTGAAATCGAGGATCTCGGGACTGTATACCTCGATCCAGTTGTTCACATCCCTCTGGACGCTCTGAAAATCCCCTTGAAAAATCTTGATCATCCCATGCCTCCTTTTCAAGACATGATCCACGCACTACCATAGCAAGCTCCCCAGCTCCGCGTCAATCGATCCGGGTCATATCGCAGCGCGGACCGCGAAGTGTTGGCCTTGATCAAGTAAATAAAAAGCTGAACAATGATTTGTATGAAACAGACCGCCTTGACGCTCAACGACAACGATCTGCTGTTCCTGATCAGGGTGCTCATGCCAGGATACACGCAGCGGCAGCGCATGCTGCGGATTCTCAGAGAGGACGAGGATATTCTGGAGGCGATGCTGGCGGATGAAAAACTGTTCCATATCCTCAAGAATGACCCCCAATTCCTGCTTCAGGTGTCCCCCCACCTGTTCTTCACAGTGCTGCTCAACCGGGTTAGGGAGGAGTTGAAAACCCGATCCTACACAGTCGAGAATGACTTCGGCAGCCACGCCCTGGTTTTCGACAGCGCCGCTGTCGTCGGTTTTCTCGAAGATCGGGGCATTCGCAATTATTTGGCGGATATGCTGGTATCCTTCGTACGGATCAACAGTTATACGATCCCGATCCGGATACGCAAGGGGATCTGGAGGAAGTACCGATTCAGCGATTACGACATCGAAAGCCTGATGCGTTACAGCGAGGTGCTTTCCAAGGAGCATCGTTTCCCGTCGTACAAGCGCATAGCGGATATCTGTCTGTTCACCCGCAGCATATTCCACGACCACTCCCGGCTGAAGCGGGTTTGCGGCTCTGTGGCGGGAAAGGGAAAAGAGGAGCTGGAGAACTACGGGCGCTACTTCTACCGGGCAGCCGCTGAATATGCAGAGCTGATGGAGCACCAATACCTGGAGCCGTTCAAGGATGAGCTATTTTTGAAATCATGACACGGAGGACCAACCGAGATGAAAGCTGAGGATCGCTCCAAGCTTTCTGCGATTTCCCTCAGGGATAGGAAGGGCCCCCGGATAAAGGAGGTGGAAACCCCGGGGGCCCCGATCTCTTACTTACTAATCAATCTGCAGCGCGAAAAGTTACACATTTGGCGTAAATTTATGTACCAAATGGAATAAATTCCCATATTTGTCAAGCAGTGCGGCAGAATTTTGACCAAGCACTTGAAATTGGGGTATTTTCCAATAAGGCTATCGTGGAACCTTTGCCGGAACGACAACAGGGACGTGCTCTCCAGGAACTGCTGAAACGGGAATCGGTACTGGAGAATCAGATCTCCGAAGAAGACCTTCTCTTTTCGGGCTTGAAAGATCTTGACCGGGTCCTGGCCCTGATCGCAGTCAAGTTTGAAATCGCCAATCATCTGCTGTCCCGCTTCGATCCCACCAAGAGTAACTCCTTCGACCGGTCCACAACCGTCGATCTGGTCCGAGAGAAATCCGCGGATGCGGTGGCCATGCTGGAGGAACTCCGGAATCTGAACATATCCGAGGATCAGAAAAACCTCATCGCCGAAGCCAAGGGCTACGCCCGGGCGCAGGACCAGTTCCAGGCTTTCATCCTCAGGGGCGGCGGAATATTCCTGCAGCCGAAGGTTGAGGAGGCAAACAAGCTGAAGACGGTTTCCCGGGCTCTGAACGAATCCCTGCGCAAGTTCACCGCTGCGGATGACCGTTACACTCCCATGTTCAAAACCGAAACCCTGCCCGGATTCCCGCGCCGGCTGGTCAACTTCTTTCTCCCTATTCTGGCTCCAGAGGGGCAGGCGGACCCACCGTACGGCATAGAAGATGGAGAGCAGGTGCTGCTCTCCTCCGAGCGTATGAAGATGCCCCTCTCCCAGGGGATTTACTATCTGGAAACGGAGCTTCTCCCCCGCCTTCAGAATGCCCTTGAACGAAACCCCGGCAGCCGAAGCATTCAGACGCAAATCTCCGTCGTGTTGGAGCGTCTAAGGGAGTACAGGAACATCACCTTCCGCAGCCGAGCGACTCCGATCAATCTGGAAAAGGGGTTCTACACCGACTGGCTCAGCCAGTACACGGCCGACGGGGAGTTGCTGGTAACCGTTCCCGTTGGGGTGCAGTACAAATCCGGCACCAACCTAGATCGGCTGCGGGAGATGGTGCAGACCGAGTTCGTCCGCAGGCTGGCCGGAAAAGGTATCTGCCCCGCCCTGGATGGGGATTATCGCTTCCGTAAAAGCCTGGGCAGCGGCCGCAGGGGCAGCTCGCGCCTGCCGTCCTTCAAGATCGACATCAGCCGGGGATATCAGGAGATCAAACAGCTGTATCCCGCTCTGAGCGCCTTGGAGAACAGCCAGGAGTTCCAGAAACTCGTCGATGCGGTGCGCAGTGGAGGAAGAAAACGGTCTCAAAAACTCATCGAAAACTTGATCCGCCAGGAATCGAAAATCTTCCCGCAGCTCCCCTGATCCGGCTTCAGCGGCCTGGAGAACTCACGCGGAGCAATTCGGGGATCAGCACCTGAGCTACATGGATCTGCCGGGAATCCTGGAATCCCGCATTCAGTCCCCAGCCCAAACGAAATTTGAAACCCGCCAAGTTGCAAAACCCATCAATATGTAGTATTAAAAGGGTAGTGAGCCTCAAGAGGAGTCTATGGGCATAACTATACGGGAAGTACAGACCCGAAAGGACCTCAGGCGGTTTATCAATTTTCCCTTCACTCTATACAAGAAAAACAAATATTGGATCCCGCCTCTGCTGATGGATGAGTGGAATACTCTCGACCCAAAGAAGAACCCCGCCTTCGAGCATTGCCGGGCGAAATACCTGATGGCGGAGAAGGATGGACGGCCGGCCGGCCGTATTGCAGGTATCATCAACGAAAAGTACATCGAAAAATGGGGTCAAAAACATTGCCGATTCGGCTGGTTCGACTTTATCGACGATATCGATGTTTCCGGTGCCCTGTTGGGGGCTATCGAATCTTGGGCTCGGGAAAATGGATTGAGCTCGGTTCATGGTCCGCTGGGATTCACCGACATGGATCCCGAGGGAATGCTGATCGACGGATACGAAGAACTCGGAACCATGGCAACGATGTACAACCATCCCTACTACCCGCAGCACATGGAGAAGCTGGGGTACAGCAAGGACGTCGACTGGGTCGAATTCGAAGTGAAAACTCCCGATGAAATCCCCGAGAAGGTCCAGCGCCTGCATGCGCTGGTCCTGAAGCGCAGTAAACTCCGGATAGTCGAGAGAGGAAAAAAGAATCTGCGCCCATACGCCAGGAAGATGTTCGACCTGATTAACGAGGCTTATAACGATCTGTACGGATTCGTCACACTGACCGACAAGCAGATCGAAACCTATATCGATCAGTACTTCGGATTCATCCACCCGGACTACGTGCACTTCATCGTCGACGGGGAGGACAACCTGATCGCCTTCGGCATCGCCATGCCCTCCCTATCCAGGGCCCTGCAGCGCTCCAAGGGCCGGCTCTTGCCCTTCGGTTTCGTCCACCTGCTTTGGGCTCTGAAATTTCCCAAGTATATCGATATGCTCCTGGTGGCGGTTCGGCCCGACTACCAGGCCCGGGGAATTACGGCGCTCCTCATGACCGAGATGACCAGGAATGCTCTGAAAAACGGGATTATCAGCGCCGAGACAAATGTGGAGCTGGAGACAAACACCCAGGTCCAGGCGATCTGGAAGCACTACAACGCCCGGCAGCACAAGCGCCGGCGCTGCTACATTAAAGCAATAACCTGAACTCCCCCCTGTTCAACGCCGTTCCCAGGAGAACCGCCATAGGCTCTCAGCCTCAGAAGCGCAGCTAACTAGTGCTTTACTCCGAGAGGGCTTTGCGCTGCTTTTCGTATACCCGCTGGAATTGTTCGTGGATTCTGGTGAAATGCGCCTCATTCTCTATGCCGAAATCCTTGAGTATCGGTTTTTCAATCTGCTCGAAACTGACCATTCCCTTCTCCATGTTGCTCATCATGTTCGCCAGGTAGACGCAGAATACGACGTCTTTGTGACGCAGCGGAGCATTCAGGGGCTCGTGGTGATACTTGATCCCCTCGACCAGCTCATCGGGAAAATTCCACTTGGCGGCGATCAGCCCTCCCGTATCGGCATGATTCAGTCCGTAGGAAAAATCCTCCAGCACCTTGAGGGGAATGTTTTTCTCATTGCAGAAATCCCGGATCTTTTTCTGTAGGGAGGGGTGAAGATAGGTTACTACAATCAGCCCCAGGTCATGAAGGATCCCCGTTACGTATACATCGTCGAGCAGACTGTGGGACCGTTTGAGGCTGCGAGCCAGCAGGTATGCATATAGGGCCGTCTGATACGAGTGATCCCAAAGTGAGCGCATGTGTCTATAGGTTTGCCCCAGGACTTTCTGAGTACCGTAGGAGAGCAGAAGGTTCTGCAGACCCTTCAATCCGATCAGTTTCACAGCTTCCACGATGTCGATGACCCGACGAGGCAGCATGAAGTACGCTGAGTTGACCAGACGAAGAAGATCGGCGGTGAGCGTTGGATCGGCACTTATCTTCTTGGCCAGTGTGTTGACCTCGCTCTTCGGATCTTTGGTCATCGATAAAAGGATCATGACGTTTTCGGGAAAATGCGGCAGAGAATCTATGTCCCGGGCAACTACCTCCGCTAGGGCACGGACCTTGTCAAGCTGAATCTGGGAGACGGGGATCTGAAGGGACGCCGTTGTCGATTCCTCATCAGATTCGATGGAGAAAGCCTCTTCGTCTAAACCTATCCGCTTGAGAAATTGTACCAGGATGACAATTCCCAATCCTGCACCTTCTGTAATATCTCGGACCGAGTTCAGCGCTTCGTAGAAGGAACTGAATCCCCGGGCTTTCATAATGCGCTCACCGATCCGGGAGTACTCCTCATTGGTCAACTCCCCCTTATTGCGGACGCGGATTGTGAGGACGTTGCCGGTTGAATGAATTGTTAACACGATATCCGATTCACCGACGGTGAGCTTTTTGCCCCCTTCAGGGCCGCCCTTGGTGAGGTAGTGGTGGAACTGTCTCATGCCTTTCTTGTAGTCATCAGGATCGGTGATCGACAGACCCTTGCGCTGGAAGTAAATTCGTTTGGCTGCGGCCTTATATGCGTTCACCAGGAGTTCTTTGGTGCAGTAGGACAATGTTTCATGAATCCCTTCCAAACCAAGTTCGGAAAGGAAAACCTCGAGAATGCGATCCAGCACTCCGTGCTGTTCTCGGGTGAAGGATCTCAGCTTGAAGGTGACAGGTATCGATTTGCTGACGGACTGCTGGATCGTTCCCAGATCTATCTTGCCGAAAATCGACTGGGTCTCCTCACTGATGTGGCCGGGAGGAACGATTGTTGACTGAGCTGGTTCAGCGGTTGGCATAGACACGGCGTAGCTATTTTGTCTGGTAGAGCATCTCCAGGCTCTTGCGCTCCCCCTCGAGTCTGGAAATCGCCCGATGCGCCTCCTCCAGCCGCTTGGCCATAGTGGTTGCCATCTTCAAAGCAAAACGAGGGTCCGAAACAATCTTATCGATTAAGCTGGTCTTGCTCAGCACCATTACCTCTGTGTCCTCCACCGCTTCCACCGATGCCGTTCGCAGGCAGTTGATCAACAGGGAGATCTCACCGAAAAAATCTCCGTCTTCCTCGGTAGCCAGGTTTATCTTGTTGCCTTCGATCATCCTGTATACCAGGGCTTTGCCCGAGATGATCACATACATCTCACCACCGGGGGCGTCCTCCTTGCAGATCAACTCCCCTTTCTTGAAGTGTTTGACCTTCACTGCATTCCTCCAGCTGTCTCGGTATAGAGCTCATTAAGAAGTATAGCACAATATTGGTCGTAGTATCAGGTGTTTTTACTCGTGGTTGATCGTCGAAGCACTGGTCTTCATTCTGTATCCAGCAAAACAATCAGTCCGTTGAATCCGGAAAATGTATCTGTTAGGATTCAGAGAAACCCAGATCTGGGGGATCGCTATGAAAACAACAGCTACCTACTACCTTTCGGGCGTGTTGTCGTTGTGGCTCGTTGCCTTTGGAGCCGTCGCGATATCCAGGGGGCTTGGGGGTGAGAATATTGGTCTTGGATATATAATTAGAGGTTCTATTTTTATCCTACTGGGATTGTTGTTGGTAACAGCGAGTGTCGTTTCTGTAATACGCCTACAGAGAGCAGCGGGCGAGAAGCCTGGATTTCACTACCTCACCATCTTCGCACCTATTGCTGTAGTGGTTCAAGCTGCCAATTCGATAGCGGATATCATTACCAGGCCTGAGCTCTGTACGGTCTGTTTAGTAATCCAGGGGGTTAATATCACGGTAGCCGTTCTTATAGGATCTTTATCTACAGTTTCTCTGAAAAATTATAAGAAACTCGGCTCGTCGTAGTGATTTGACCTTGCGTTTCTCATTTTTTGACAGAGCAGCTTTTACCTGCATTTATGCGAATTTTCGGGATTGATGTGGGTCTTAGCCGTTCTCGGATCTCGCGAAGAGTTGGAAAGACTAATTGAACTGGGTGTCGACGGGATCAGCTTGGATCTGCCGGAAATTATAGACTAGGTACTCACCGATAGTAAACTGCTTTAGCAAATCCTCAAGGTAGTGTCAGGGATTTAGAACGGTAAATTAGAACGGCCATTATTTCAGAGATTCCTTCTTATCCCAGCCCAAACGGGTTTTTTTGGCTGCTTCTACCACCACTTTTATCTTCATAGTGTGCCCTAATAAATCCACTCGAAAAGGGTTCTCAAGACATTAGGGATGAAGAAAAAATCATTCTTGACGATGATCACCAACCTTTCTATACTTCGACCTTTATGAATCGACAAAGAGTACTATGACAAGGAGAAAAAGCAATATTATGAAATACTTCATGATATATATATGGATTGGTTACATATTGGCATTTATTGGTGCAATCATGGCTGTGATTACCAAACTCACTGGAACTCGCATTTTGGGGGCTAGTTGGTATAGTTACCTTTTCGTTTGTGTCATATGCCTGCTTTTTGTCATTTCTATTGCACTGGTACAGATAGCGCTTGTTCAAGGCGCTCCCTACTTCATGACGTTTGTCAGGATCGGTTATATATTGGCAATCACAAGTGCAGTTATGGCTATAATTACCAAGCTCAGTGGAAAGCGCATTTTTCGAGCTAGCTCAGATATTTTTCTTATAAGTTCTGTAATATGCCTGATTTTCACTATTTCTTTAAGTTTGGTACAGATAGCACTCGCCAAATAAAGCGTGCAAAAAATCTCACCTCATTGATACAAAAGATAGGGCTTTCTCACGACGTTCTCCCTGCCAAACATTATCATTTAAAAATCATTCCCAGGCAGGATTAAATCGAACAAAAATGGCGCCTTTTACCAGGCGCCATTTATTCAATGATTCTTCAGTATACAGCTCTTTGGGCGGTAGCGGGCTCGAACCACTGACCTTCTGGGTGTAAACCAGACGCTCTCCCAGCTGAGCTAACCGCCCGAAATCAGGACATTGGTACCACAAGGCTTCGAGGATTGTCAATATGAGCAGCACACTGCCGGAGGACATGCCGAATGTTGCCTGCGTACAGCCCGCACGCCGCGGGCTGCCGGCCCGTTACGTCCTTCCCAGCGCCTGCTCGATATCGGCAATGATGTCATCAGCGTGCTCCAACCCGATGGACAGTCGCACCAGATCCGGTGTGAGGCCCGACGCCCGCTGATCCGTTTCAGACATCTGAGAGTGGGTGGTGCTTGCCGGGTGAAGGGCCAGACTCTTGGCATCCCCGACATTGGCGAGGTGTGAAAAAAGCCGCAGGCTGTTGATGAACGCCTCGCCGGCTTTTCGTCCCCCCTTGATCCCGAACACGACCATGCCGCCGAAACCTCGCTTGAGATACCGCTTGGCTGTCGGGTAGGTTGGATCATCTTCCAGCCCGGGGTAGCGCACCCAACTCACCTTGCCGTGCTCCTTCAAATACACGGCCACCTTGGCTGCGTTTTCACTGTGCCGTTCCATGCGAAGCGGCAGGGTCTCGATTCCCTGCAGAAACATCCAGGCATTGTCCGGGGCGATGCAGGCACCGAGGTTTCGCAGCTGCACCAGACGCATGCGCATGATGAAGGCCAGCGGATTGAGATCCCCTAGATCATGGGCGAAGCGGACCCCGTGATATCCGTTGTCCGGTTCGTTGAAAAGCTTGAATTTGGCATCCCTCCAGTCGAAGCGTCCGCAATCTACGACGATCCCCCCGATCCCCGCTCCGTGACCGCCCAGCCATTTTGTCAGAGAGTGACAGACTATGGTTGCCCCGTAATCGAAGGGACGTAAAAGATACGGCGTGGTGAAGGTGGAATCCACAATCAACGGCAGGTGGTGCTTCTCCGCAATCCGGGCCACCGCTTCCAGATCAACCACATCCAATACGGGATTGCCGATCGTTTCCAGGTAGATCGCCCGGGTTTTGTCATTCACAGCCTTCGAAAAATTTTCAGGATCCTTGGGGTCGACCAATCTAGCCTTGATTCCGAACTGCGGCAGGATGGCGTCGAACATCGTATAAGTCCCGCCGTACAAATTGTTCGCCGAAACGATCTCCTCCCCGGCGCAACAGAGATTGATGATCGAGTAGTAGATGGCGGCGGTGCCTGAGGAAAGAGCCAGCGCGGCCGCACCACCTTCCAGGGCGGCTAGGCGTTTCTCCAGGATGTCCTGAGTGGGGTTCATGATCCTGGTGTAGATGTTGCCCGGTTCTTTGAGGGCGAACAGGTCCGCCGCATGGGTTGTGTCCCTGAACAGATAAGAGCTGGTCCGGTACACGGGGACGCCCCTCGCAAAGGTGGCGGGGTCCGGCTCCTGACCTGCGTGCAGCGCTAAAGTCTCGAAGGCGTAGTTCTGATTTGTCATAGGGTTCTCCTGTTTGACAGTCCGGGTGTTAAACATATGTAAATTACTCATATTTGAGTTGTTGTCAAGGAGTCACGGGGTTTATAGGCGTTTTTTGGAGGAAAGATCAGGAGAAAAAAATAGCGAAAACTACGAGGCGTGAGCCCGCTTGTTGTACCAGTTCTTGGCTTTTCTGCGCTTCAGCTCCTGCTCCCTGTTCTCCCAGTAGTGGCGCAGGGTTTTCTTGTTCTCGCAGCCGCGGCAGATGGCTTTCCCGTCGCGGTACTGGTCCACGGGCTGCCACTTCTGACAATCTTCGCACTTCCTCTGCCCAGCGTGGGGATCGGTGGTATTGTGCAGGTAGTAGTAGCTGGCTCGCACTTTTTTCAAATTTTTATAGGAGATGCGGTCCGCCTTGAGCCAGTAGTGGATCGTAGACTGGGTGGTCTGAAACATACGGGAAAGATCCGCCTTGCTCATATTGTACTTTTCCGCGATCCAGCGGATCATCATGGACACGGGTAGGTCGTCGGACAATTCTTCTTGAGGACTCATCAACAAGATTATCGGCTACGTAGCGCTTTCTATAAAAATGTTTTTATTCCCACTCGATGGTTGCAGGAGGTTTGCTGGACACGTCGTACACGACCCGGCCGATTTCCGATACCTCGTTGGTTATTCGGGAGGAGATCTCCAGCAGGTCGAGGGTCGGAAAGGGGAATACATCCGCGGTCATGCCGTCCCGGGACACCACGGCACGCAGGGCCAGGACATAGCCGTAGCGGCGGATATCTCCGGCAACACCAACCGAGCGCAGGGGCAGCATCACTGAGAAGGCCTGCCAGATCTGATCGTACAGCCCCCTCTTCC
>Ga0315553_10000390_pt1 | contig 39549 bp, 24 predicted proteins | sample SalMarSW160140MG_FD_203099 | JGI IMG/M metagenome (GOLD analysis project Ga0315553, IMG submission 203099) | Salt marsh sediment microbial communities from the Plum Island Ecosystem LTER, Massachusetts, United States - Salt Marsh Sediment SW1601-40 ... | reverse complement strand
GTTTCGTCCGCTGAGTCCAGTGACGGCCTCGCTGGTCAGCCCCTCCCAGTCGCCGCCGGACGTCGGGTGGAAGCCGCTCTCGCGGTCGGCACAGATCAACCGCGTCAGCGGCTCGCGTAGCGTGAGCGATACCAGTCGATGAATCCCCGTACGCCCTCGGCGAGCGGTGTCGGTGGCCCCCAGGCTACGAGCTTCCGTAGTTCGGCGTTGTCCGCGTACGTGCGGCGCGCCTCGCCGGCTTGCATCGGCAGGTATTTGCGCCGCGCTTTGCGCCCGAGGGCGTCTTCGATCGCGTCGATGAAGCGCTCGAGCTCCACCGGCTGCCCGGCGCCGATATTGACGACGCGGAACGGCGCCACCGGACTTGCCCCACCCCCGCCGTCGGCGGGCAAGGATGGCGGCACGCTGATGAGTCGCACGACGGCGCTGACGAGGTCGTCGATATAGGTGAAATCACGCGACATTTGGCCGTCTCCGAACACCTCGATCTCGCGGTCTTCGAGGAGAGCGGCGGTGAATTTGAACAACGCCATATCCGGTCGGCCCCATGGTCCGTATACGGTGAAGAAACGGAAAGCGGTGATCGGCAGGCCGTACACGTGCGCATAGGAGTGAGCGATCACTTCGGTCGCTTTCTTGGTCGCTGCATAGGGTGAAAGCGGCAGCGAACTTTCCGAAGTTTCAATGAATGGGATATGTCCGTCTCCGTAAACCGAGCTGGTTGAAGCGATCAGCAGATGCTGCGGCGGCGCCACACGGCACGCCTCCAACAGATTGAAGGTGCCGAGGACGTTTGAACCAATGAACGCACGTGGCTCCTCCAGGCTGTGGCGGACCCCGGCTTGCGCGGCGAGATGGATGATGATGTCTGGCCTTGCATCGGCCACTAGGTCGGTTAGCCGCCGCTCATCCTCCAGTATGAATTCGTGGGGTACGAACCCGCTCATCCCTTCCAGAATAACGCTGCGGGCACGTTTCAGTTCGACGTCGTAGCAGGGCGTGAACGCATCGAGGCCGATGACGCCGTGACCGGTTTCGAGGAGCCGGCGCGCCACGTGGAAGCCGACGAAACCGGCGCTCCCCGTCACCAGGACGCGCCAGCGAAGAGGGTTCTCGGAGGACAAGGGAGGATCTCCGCGCGGGGCTCGGCCGGGATCGGGAATTTGGACTCGGCAGGTTCACGTGGCAACGGAAATGAACCCGCAATCGGCGGAGGAACCAGTGCTACGTAAGATTGTAGTAATCGACAGATACATGTATAGGTTCATCAACCGTGCAACGCATGTCGATGCCGCGAGTCGTGACCGCCACCGCCGCCAGAAGTCTCGCCGATCCTGTGCTGGAGCGCCTCTCGGCCCGTCTCGCCACGGTGGGCGTGATCGGGCTCGGGTACGTCGGCCTGCCGCTGGCCGCGGCGACGGCCCGCGCCGGATTCAGCACCGTCGGCTTCGATAGTGACCCGGACAAGCCCCGGATACTCAGCAGCGGACGGTCGTACATCGAAGCCGTGAGCAGCGAATCGCTCGCCTGCCTCGTCGCCTCGCGGCAGTTCAGGGCCACCGACGATTTCGCAGAGCTCGCCGACTGCGATCTCGTGGTCATCTGTGTGCCGACGCCGCTCACGCCCCAGCGCGCGCCCGATCTGTCTTATGTTCGCGCGACCGCGCGGACCGTTGCCCGCCATTTGCAGCGAGGACAGATCGTTGTCCTGGAGTCGACCTCCTATCCGGGAACCACGCGCGAAGTGGTCAAGCCGATCCTTGAGGCGACGGGACTGCGATCCGGCACCGATTTCTTCCTCGGCTATTCGCCGGAACGGGAGGATCCCGGCAATGCCGATTTCTCGAGCACCGCAATCCCGCGTGTGGTCGCCGGCGACGGGCCCGAGGCGACCCGGATGGTGGAGGCCTTTTACGGCGCCGTTGTTGACAGGCTTGTCGTGGTCTCCTCCCTGGACACCGCTGAGGCGGTCAAGATCACTGAGAACGTGTTTCGCGCCGTCAACATTGCGCTCGTCAACGAGCTGAAGGTCGTGTTCGATCGCATGGGGCTCGACGTGTGGGAGGTGATTGAAGCCGCCAAGACCAAGCCGTTCGGCTACATGCCCTTCTACCCGGGGCCGGGTCTCGGCGGCCATTGCATTCCCATTGACCCCTTCTACCTGACTTGGCGATCGCGAGAGTTCGACATTCCGACCCGATTCATTGAATTGGCCGGCGAGATCAACACCGCGATGCCCCGCTACGTCGTCGACAAGCTCGAGGAGGCCCTCGACCGGCGTTTGTCCAAGTCGCTAGGCAGAGCGAGAATCCTCGTCATCGGCCTGGCGTACAAGAAGAACATCTCCGACGTCCGCGAGAGCCCCTCGCTCGAGCTCATCGCGTTGCTGGCTGACAGGGGCGCGCACGTCGACTTTCACGACCCGCATGTCCCGCGAATTCCGCACACCCGTCGGCACGCCGACCTGCATGGCCGCCAATCGGTTGCGTTCGACGCTTCGACGGTGGCCGCATACCACGCGGTTTTGATCGCGACTGATCACGATTGCATTGACTATGGCCTCTTGCTCACACACGCGAAACTTGTCATCGACACGCGGAACGCTTGCGCCAGGGCGGGGTTCCAATCCGACAGGATCGTTAAGGCTTGACCGACACCGCTTGGTTCGCCCAGGTGTGCCGGCTCTTCTGGCCGGCCGGTTTCGACAGACGCCTCCGAGATGCGCTATTCAGGGCCGGTTTCCGCTGGTCCGCGGTCGGGCGCAATGCGCGGGTGGGCGGCCCTCCGGCGCTTGTTTCTCCCTGTTTTTCGTGCCGTCAGTTCGCTACAGTTCAACTTGGCGTGCCCTCGGCGTGGGTTATCGCGAACATCGCCACTGGACTTTGACCATGAGCCCGGCGCGGCCAGCAGGACGGCCGCCACAATATTCGGACGGGTACCCGTGTCCCTGAACGTCGCCATCATTGGAACCGGTTATGTCGGACTGACCACCGGTGCCTGCTTCGCCGAACTCGGTCACAGCGTTGTCGGCGTCGACATCGATCCAGACAGGGTCGCGCGGCTGTCGCGCGGCGATCCAGTCATTCATGAGGACGGGCTGAAGAGGCTTCTTGGCGACAACTTGGCGGTCGGTCGGTTGCGGTTCACAACCTCCGTGGTCGAGGCAGTCACCGGCGCCGACATCGTGATGATTGCCGTCGGCACGCCTCGGCACCGTGACGGGCACGTCGACCTTAACTTTGTCGAGCAGGCGGCCGATGACATCGCCCCGCACCTGACCGGATTCACCGCAATCTGTGTCAAGTCCACCGTTCCCGCCGGCACCAATCGGCGTGTCGGCAAGCTCGTTTCGCGTCGCAACCCCGGCGCCGACTTTGCCCTGCTGTCGAATCCGGAATTCCTGCGCGAGGGCCGTGCGGTCGAGGAGTTCATGAACCCGGAGCGGATCGTGCTCGGAGTCGAAGATCCCCGCGCCCTTGAGATTGGCCGGGCGCTGTATCGCCCGTTGACCGAGCGCGGTCGTCCGTTGGTGACCACCTCGATCGAATCGGCAGAAGTCGCCAAGTACGCCGCGAATACGTTCCTTGCTGCCCGCCTGGCGCTGATCAACGAATTCGCCGACGTCTGCGAGCAGGTCGGCGGCGACATCGAGGACGTGATCCGCGTCCTCGGCGTCGACAGTCGCATCGGCCCGCATTTTCTGAGGCCGGGGCCGGGGTTCGGCGGCTCGTGCTTTCCCAAGGACGTCGGTGCCGTGTCGTTCCTTTGTGAGGGCCTTGGTGACGCTGGCGGTCTCATCCGCACCATCCTTCCTTCCAACCAGCGACGCCAGCAGCGGCTTGCCCGCCGCGTTCTGGAAACCTGCGGCATCGAGCCCGCGCGTCTGAAGATTGCGGCCCTTGGCCTCACCTTCAAGGCCGACACCGACGACGTGCGCGATTCCCCGGCGCTGGCAGTCATCGGCCACCTCAAACAGGCCGGCGCCCGGATTTCCGCATACGACCCCGCGGGCATGGCCAACGCGCGCTCGATCGTTCGCGGCGTCGATCTGGCCGAGGATGCCTACGTCGCCGCGAAAGACACCGACGCCGTCGTTGTCCTCACCGAGTGGGAGGCGTTCCGCGCCCTCGACTTTGAGCGCCTGCGCGAGGCAATGCGCGGATCAGATGTATTCGATTTCCGTAATGTACTCGACCGTCAAGCCGTCGAGAATGCCGGCTTTCGTCTCCACCGCGTCGGCGCGATTCGCGCGGCTGCCGGCGACGATGATGCGGCCGAAGTCCAGGCGCCGCGGTCTGAGGTCGGCCGTGCGCCCGTCACCGGGTCATAGGCCGGCGCTTTCAGGCCTGGCCCGGCGCTGGCAGTCTCCTGCGAGCGCATCGAGGATGTGCGATGCCGGTCCTCTATGAAAGCCGCAAGCGAATCCTGGTCACCGGGGGCGCCGGGTTTCTCGGGTCGCACCTGGTCGACCGGCTGCTTGATCAGGGTCACGAGATTCTGTGCGTCGACAATCTGTTCACCGGCACCAAGCGCAACATCGACCACCTGCACCACCACCCGCATTTCGAGTTCATGCGGCACGACGTGTGCTTCCCGCTCTATGTCGAGGTCGACGAGATCTACAATCTCGCGTGTCCGGCTTCGCCCGTGCACTACCAGCGCGACCCGGTCCAGACGACCAAGACGTCCGTGCACGGTGCCATCAACATGCTGGGGCTCGCCAAACGGCTGAAGTGCCGCATCCTCCAAGCGTCCACGAGCGAGGTCTACGGCGATCCCGAGGTTCACCCGCAGCCCGAGGACTACTGGGGTCGGGTTAACCCGACGGGACTGCGATCTTGCTATGATGAAGGCAAGCGGTGCGCCGAGACCCTGTTCTTCGACTATCGCCGCCAGCATGGTCTGACGGTCAAGGTCGCCCGCATCTTTAACACCTACGGGCCGCGCATGCTGCCCGCGGACGGAAGGGTTGTGTCGAATTTCATCGTCGCCGCTCTGCGGGGAGAGCCAATCACGATCTACGGGGATGGCGGCCAGACACGCTCGTTCTGCTATGTTGACGATCTCGTCGACGGGCTGATGCAGCTGATGGCGAGCCCGGCGGATTTCACCGGCCCGGTCAATCTCGGCAACCCGGATGAGTTCACCATCTGGGAGCTCGCCGACATGGTCAACCGACTAACGAATAACCAGGGTAGCGCACGTCTCGCGCCGCTACCGCCGGACGATCCGCGCCAGCGTTGTCCCGATATTGCTCTGGCGCGCGACAAGCTCGGCTGGCAGCCTAGGACAAGCCTTAAGGATGGCCTGAATCCGACGATTGCATATTTTCGCGAGCTCGCCACCTCGCCGACGCCGGCCTAGCTCAGCGCCCCACCATATCCCGTCAGGATTTGGATGTACTGGGCCCGCACGTAGGCTTCCGGGTGGGCGAGCCGCGAAGCGGCGAGCCGGCCGCGCACATCGTCGATCGCATCAAAGCCGCGACCGGCCATCCACGCCTCGAGCCCCTGCCTCAGCGCTCCGACGTGCTTGGGCCCGCGACGCAGGAGCGACGAGGTGGTCATCACCACGTCGGCGCCACCGAGCAAGTACTTGACCACTTCCTCATGGCTATCGACGCCGCTGGTTGCGGCAAGCGAGGCCGTCGTCCGCCGCGCGAGCAGGGCAATCCACAGGAGCGCCTGGCGGATCTCGTACGGGTGGCTGAGCTCCAGGTCGGGCTTCGGCATCAGCGTTTCCAGATCGATGTCGGGCTCATAGAAACGGTTGAACAGCACCAACCCGTCGGCGCCGGCCTCGACCAGCTTCGCGGCGAAATGCGCCGGCGAGCTCAGCCACGGGCCGAGCTTGACCGCCAGCGGCAGCTTGACCGCCGCGCGCACGGTGCGCACCGTCTCCAGCCAGCGCTCTTCCACCGTCTCGCCGCTGACCGCCGGATCCGTCGGCACCCGATAGAGGTTGAGTTCGATGGCGGCTGCCCCTGCCGTCTCGAGCTCGTGGGCAAACTCCACCCAGCCCGCCGGCGTCGAGCCGTTGAGGCTGGCGATGATCGGGATCTCACATGCCTCGCTCGCGCGCCTGAGCGTTTCCACGCGGCTTTCGAGTCCGCCCACCGCCATCGTCGATCCGGGGAAGTAGTCGGTCGCCTCGGGCTGGGCGAGGCTGCCGCGCTCGACCAGCGTCACGAACGCCTCGTCCTCCGCCTCGATTTCCTCTTGGTAGATGGACGGCATTACCACCGCCGCCGCGCCTGCGTCCTCGAGTCGCCGAATGCCGTCGAACTCCCGAGACAAGGGCGAGGCCGAGGCAACAATCGGATGGTCGAGCCGGAGGCCGAGATATGTGGTCCGGAGATCCATCACGCTTCCTCCCAGTTCGGCAGGAACCGGCTGCCGTCCCGGCCGGCGAGGTCCTCGTAAACCCGGTAGCGCTCGTCGACTGACGCCTGCGCCTGCCGCAGCATGTGCGCCGCGCCCTCCGGATCGGTCTGGGTCAGGATCTTGTAGCGCACCTCGCGGTAGGCGAAATCCTCGAACTTGAGGCGCGGCCGCGGGCTGTCCAGGCGGAAGGGGTTCTGGCCGCTCTTGCGCCGGGTCGGATCGTAGCGGAACAGGGGCCAATAGCCGGCGGCCGTGGCCCGCGCCTGCTGTTTCATTCCGTAGCGTAGGTCGAAGCCGTGGGCGATGCAGTGCGAATACGCCAATATTAGCGACGGGCCCGGATAGGCCTCTGCCTCGCGCAATGCCACCAGCGTCTGCTCGGCGTTGGCGCCCATCGCCACCTGCGCGACGTAGACGTAGCCGTAGGCGATCGCCTGCATGGCGAGGTCCTTGCGCGGCACCTTCTTCCCTGCCGCCGCGAACTTTGCCGAGGCGCCGAGCGGCGTCGCCTTCGACGCCTGACCACCAGTATTAGAGTAGACCTCGGTGTCCAGCACCAGGACGTTCACGTCGCGATCCTGGGCGAGCACGTGATCGAGTCCGCCGTATCCGATGTCGTACGCCCAGCCGTCGCCGCCGACGATCCACACGCTGCGGCGCACCAGGAAATCGATCAGCGCGAGCAGATTGACCGAGTCCTCGTCCTCTCGTCCCTCGAGCTTGCTTCTCAACGTGTCGACGCGTGCATACTGGGCGGCAAAATCGCTCTCGGTGACCTGTGGCGCTGTCAGAATCGCGTCCGCGAGGTCAGGGCCGGCGACATCGGCAAGCTGGTGCAGCAACGTCCGCGCCAACTCCGTCTGCGTGTCGATCGCCAGCCTGTAGCCGACCCCGAACTCGGCGTTGTCCTCGAACAGGGAATTGGACCACGCCGGCCCACGCCCGTTCGCCCCCGCCTTCCATGGCGTCGTTGGCAGGTTGCCGCCGTAAATCGACGAGCAGCCCGTGGCGTTTGCGATCTGCAGCCGGTCGCCGAAGAGCTGACTGATGAGTTTCAGGTAGGGCGTCTCGCCGCAGCCGGCACATGCTCCGTTAAACTCGAACAGTGGCTCAAGGAATTGGACGCCGCGCACGTTGGCGAAGTTGACCCGGGAGCGCTCCGGCAACGGCAGCGTCGCGAAGAAGTTGATGTTGCGCCGCTCTCGCTCCATGAGCGGGGCCTTGTCGACCATGTTGATGGCCTTGTGGCCGGAATCGGTTGGACTGATCGCCGGGCAATTCTCGACGCAGATCGCGCAGCCCGTGCAGTCCTCGATGTAGACCTGCAGCGTGAAGCGGCTGTGGGGGAAACCGCGGGCGTTGACCGGTGCTGCGGGAAAACCCTCCGGCGCGTCCGTGAGCGCCTCTTCGTCGTAGTACTTGGCGCGGATCACGCTGTGCGGACAGACGATGCCGCACTGCCCGCACTGGATGCACAGGTCCGGGTCCCATTCGGGGACCTCCACCGCGATGTTACGTTTTTCAAACGCCGTCGTCCCGGGCGGGAACGTGCCGTCGACCGGCAGCGCGCTCACCGGGATGTCGTCGCCACGCCCGGCCATCATCTCGGCCGTGACTTGGCGCACGAACGGCGGCGCGTTCTCAGGCACCAGCGGCGGCGGCTCCGCGTCCGTGGTCACCCGGCCCGGTACGGTCACTTCCCGCAAATGCTCAAGTGCCGCGTCGACCGCCGCGAAGTTCTTTTTGACGATGGTGCCGCCCTTGCGCCCGTATGCCTTTTCGATCGAGTGCTTGATTTCGGCGATCGCCTCTTCGCGCGGCAGCACGCCGGAGATAGCGAAGAAGCAGGTCTGCAGGATCGTGTTGACCCGCGGACCGAGCCCCAACTCCTGGGCAACCTTGGTCGCGTCGATCACGTAGAACTTGAGCTTCTTCTCGATGATGTGGCGTTGCACCGGCCGCGGCAGGTGGTTCCAGGCTTCCTCGGCCGGGTAGGGGGTGTTTAGCAGAAAGGTTGCGCCCGGAGCCGCCGCGCCGAGCACGTCGAGCTTGTTGAGGAACTCGAACTTGTGGCAGGCGATGAAGCTGGCGTGGCGAATGAGGTACGGCGCCCGGATCGGGTGCTTGCCGAACCTGAGGTGCGAGATCGTCTCCGCTCCGGACTTGTGGGAATCGTAAACGAAGTAGCCCTGAGCGTAGCGATCCTCCGCTTCGGCGAGGATCTTGACGCTGTTCTTGTTGGCGCCGACCGTGCCGTCGGCGCCAAGGCCGAAGAACAGCGCGCGAGCGGTATCGGCAGGCTCGATGTCGAGATCGTGGTCCCACGTGAGGCTCGTCCCCGACACGTCGTCATTGATACCGATGGTGAACGGGCTCTTTGGCTGCGGCTTTGCCAGCTCGTCGAACACCGCCTTGGCCATTCCCGGATTGAATTCCTTCGACGACAGTCCGTAGCGCCCACCGATGACGCGGGGCATCTTGCCGGTCCCGGCGAACGCCACGGCCACATCCTGGTAGAGCGGCTCGCCAGTCGCGCCCGGCTCTTTGGTGCGGTCGAGGACGGCCACTGACGTCGCGGTCTCCGGTATCGCCGCGAGGAAGTCGGCGACCGAGAACGGCCGGTAGAGCAGGACCTGCAGCGCGCCGACCTTCTCGCCCTTTGACGCAAGCCATACCGCCGTTTCCCGGACGACCTCGACGCCTGAGCCCATCGAAACAACGACGCGCTCCGCTTCCGGATGCCCGTCGTAGCGGAACAGGCGATACTGCCGGCCGGTGAGGTCAGCGAGCCGCTCCATCGCCGCCTGCACAATCGCCGGCACACGCGCGTAAAACGGATTGGCCGTTTCTCGCGCCTGGAAATAAGTGTCTGGGTTGTGGGCGGTGCCCCTGACCACGGGATGCCCGGGGCTGAGCGCCCGCGCTCGATGGGCGCGCACCAGGTCGTCGTCGATCATTGCGCGGATCGCATCGTCGGGGATGAGCGTCAGCTTGTTGACCTCGTGCGAGGTGCGAAAGCCGTCCATGAAGTGGATGAACGGCACCCGTGATTCCAGCGTCGCCGCCTGAGCGACGAGTGCCAGATCGTGCGCCTCTTGCACCGAGGCGGCGCCGAGCATGGCGAAGCCCGCCGCGCGCACCGCCATGATGTCCTGGTGATCGCCGAAGATCGACAGCGCCTGCGTCGCCAGCGACCGTGCGGCAACATGGAACACGGTCGGCGACAGTTCGCCGGCGATCTTGAACATGTTGGGCAGCATCAGGAGCAGCCCCTGCGATGCCGTGAACGTCGTCGTCAGCGCCCCCGACTGGAGTGATCCGTGAACCGCACCGGCCGCGCCCGCTTCCGACTGCATTTCCTGGACCACGGGAACGCCACCCCAGATATTGGTGATACCCTTGGCTGACCACTCGTCGGCGAGCTCCGCCATCGGCGAGGAGGGCGTGATAGGATAGATCGCACAGACCTCGTTGACCCGGTAGGCGATGTGGGCGACCGCGGCGTTGCCGTCCATGGTGTCGGTGGTCATCGCAAGGCCTCTATGCGCGCACTTTGAAGTGGGCCGGAGTGTGCCGCTTGTCCCCGGTCGGGGTCACTTCGGGCTCGCGTTCCATTTCGATCGCGTGGCACGGGCACTGGTCGTAGCAGACCGCGCAGCCCGTACACAGCGTCAGATCGACAGTGTATTTCTTGCCTTTGCCCAGACTGATGATCGCCTGATCCGGGCAGGCGGCCAGGCAGTTGTCGCATTCGAAGCAGTTACCGCACGACAGGCAACGGTCGGCTTCGTAGCGCGCCTGCCGCGCGTCGACGCCGGCGACCACCTCGACGAAACCCTGGCGCAGTTCGACCGGCAGCTCGCTCGGCCGCGAACGGCCGGCGTCCAAGTAGAGCGGCAGGTTGAGCTTGTCGAATTCGATCACTGGCGACTTGGGGGGCGCTATGTAGACCTCGCCGCGCAGCCACGCATCGATGGCACGCGCCGCCTTCTTTCCGTGCCCCGTCGCCGCGGTCATCGTCATCAGGCCGCCGATCAAGTCGCCGCCGGCGAAGATGCCGGGGTGGCCGGTCATCAGTTGCCGGTCGACGACGACGCTGTCGTTGCCGCCGACCTCGATCCCCGGCACCCGGCGCAGGAATCCAACGTCAGCGTGCTGGCCGAGCGCCAGCACCAGTGCGTCCACCGGCAGCGTCTCCAGCTCCCCGGTCGGGTTGAGACTGCCGTCCTCGCCGAGTGCGATCCGCTCGACCGTGACACCTTCCTTGCCGAAACGGGTCGGAACGGTCAGCCACTTCGCTTTGACGCCCTCCAGGAACGCCTCGTCGGCCTCGTAAGGGTCGGCGCGCATGTGCGCGCGGTCGCGCCGGTAGACCAGGATCGCTTCTTCGGCACCGAGACGCTTGGCGACGCGGGCCGCGTCCATTGCTGTGTTGCCGCCGCCGACCACCGCCACGACGCGCCCGAGCTCCGGCGCATCGCCTGCCTCCACCTGCTCCAGCATGGTCACGGCGTCCACCATTTCGCGCCCGTCGACGGCCGGAATGTCCAAATGGTTGCCGACGTGCGTGCCGATGGCGACGAAGCAGGCGTCGAAACCGCCGGCGCGCACGTCGCCGACAAGGTCGTCGACCCGCGTGTTCATAGTGATCGTGGCGCCGATCACTTCGATGTTCCTGATTTCGTCGAGGAGTTCAGACCGCGGCAGGCGATAGGCCGGGATTCCGTAGTGCAGCATCCCGCCCGGCTCCCCCATCGCGTCGCGAATCTCCACCGCATGGCCCATCCGGCGCAGGTGCCAGGCGCACGACAGCCCAGCCGGCCCGGCACCGACGATCAGCACGCGCTTGCCGGTGTCGACTCCCGGCGAGACCCGCCAGCCCTGCTCAAGGGACATGTCGCCGAGGAAACGCTCCACAGCGTGGATCGCGACCGCCTCGTCAAGATCCTTGCGGCTACAACTCGTCTCGCAGGGGTGGTAGCAGCCGCGCCCGTGTATCCCCGGCAACGGGTTGTCCTCGACAAGCTTGCGCCAAGCAGCCTCATATTCGCCATCGCGCACCAGCGCGAGCCAGGCCTGGATGTTCTCGCCTGCCGGGCACGCGTGGTTGCACGGAGGCAGATGATCGATCCAGGTCGGATGCTGCCATCGGATGGGGCCGACGCCCTTGGCCGTCGTTTCCTGCAGGACTGGCGTAAGGTCCTTGAGTATCAGGCTCATCCCGCGTGCCTCCCTGCGTCAAAGCTGTGCCGCCAGTTTCGGTGCTGTGGCACCGCAAGCAGGCACAAGGCAAGCATACGCCGGGCACCACTGTCACCCTTGATTTGACGCAAGGGTCTCGGGCCTCAGGCCTCCCCGCGCACCCGCTTCACCGTTCCGGTGGTGCTGTAGCCTTCGAGCAACGGCAGGAGCACGACCGTTCCGCCGTTCGCCTCGACGAATGCACCGCCGGGGATGTCCGTGCCGGCATAGTCCGCGCCCTTGAACAGGAGGTCCGGCTTCACCGCCCGGACCAGTTCCTCGGGCGTGTACTCGTCGAATACGACGACCAGGTCGACGAAACGCAGCGCCGCCAGCACCGCCGCCCGCGTTGCCTGGTCCTGGACCGGCCGGTCGGCCCCCTTGAGCTTGCGCGCCGAGGCGTCCGAGTTGAGGCCGACCACCAGCCGGTCGGCCCGTCGCGCCGCCTGCTCCAGCGAATACAGGTGACCGCGATGGATGAGATCGAAACAGCCGTTGGTAAACCCGACCTTGAACCCCAATCCCTTCCACAAGGCGACCTGCTCGGTCGCCACCGCCCGGTCCGCGACTCCGTCGCCCATCGCCGCTCCGAGTCCGTGGCGAAGCTCTTGCGGCGTGGCGGTGGCCGTCCCCGGCTTGGCGACGACAATGCCAGCGGCGATGTTGGCGAGGCGCACGGCGTCGGCGAGTGGCGTTCCCACCGCCACGGCCGCTGCCAGCGTCGCCACCACCGTGTCCCCCGCGCCGGTCACGTCGAACACCCGGTGAGTCTCGGCGCGAACGTTGAGCGGCGCCTTGCCGCCGCGTTCAACGAGCGTCATGCCGTCGGCGCCGCGGGTTATGAGCACCGCATCGACCGCCACCCGATCCAGCAGCCTTCCCGCGCACTGCACCGCCGCTTCGTCGCTGTCGGGGTTGATGCCGCTGTAGCCGTGCGCCTCCTCCCGGTTGGGCGTGATCAGGCTTGCGCCGGCGAACGCCTCGACGTCGTCCCGCCGCGGATCGACGATCGCTGGTGTGCCAACTTCGCGCGCTGCCTTGATCAAAGCCGTAATCGACGTGGAATCGAGGGCGCCGCGCCCGTAGTCGGAGATCACGAGCGCCCGGTTCGCGGCGATGGCGCCGCTTGCCGCCGCAATCAGCCGCTCGCGGATGTCGGCCGGTACCGGTCGCGCGTCCTCCGTGTTGACGCACAAGAGCTGCTGCCAGCCGCTGAGATAGCGCGTCTTGACCGAGGTTGGCCGGGCGGCGTCAGCGATAAGATGCGCCGTGAGCCGCGAGAAGCTGGCGCAGAGCGCGCCGAGTTCGCGCGCAGCGGCATCGTCTCCGGTAACCCCGACCAGCGTCACCTGGCCGCCGAACGCAAGCACGTTGGCGGCGACGTTGCACGCGCCGCCGGGATGTGCTCGCGTCGAGGCGTACTTCAACACGGGCACGGGCGCCTCGCGCGAAATCCGGCTGACCTGGCCTTCGACGAACCGGTCGAGCAGCACGTCACCGACCACTAGGACGTTCGCCTTAGCGAGGGCGTCGATGACGTTGGCGTCCATGGGGAGTGGTCCGAAACCCCGGCGAGCCTGCGATGCCGCCGCTATATCGGCGCAAAGGGCGGGGGGCAAGCACGGGCGTTAACCCGCCGTTCACCCAAACGATCCGGCGCACGGTCGCGAAGACCGGTGATCCTTGGAACATCGCCGTTTTGAAAACGATGACACACAGCCGCGCGGCCGGCCGTTCGGCCAAGACAAAGTCTTAACGCACTGCGGCTAGCCTCTGGTCGGTCTCTGACCGGGCTGTGGAATACAGGGTGTCCGATCCATGGACCCCGGGGAGACGGCGAACGGAGACGACGGATGGACCTCTTGACCATTCCGAATCTCGTGGCGAAGGCGCTTCTGGCGCCGAGCCTGAGACTGTTTCCGGTCTATTTGCTCTCGGCAGCTCTCATTGCGTTCCTTGTCTATCGCTTCAGCCGGATCAAGCCGGAAGGATCATTCCTCGCCTGGCTCTTGCCGAAGAGCACTTACTTTCACGCCTCGCACATGGTGGACATCAAGCTCTTCTTAGTTGGCCGCGCCATCGACACGGTCGGCGTGTTCAACATGATCGCCATCAGGACGGCCGTCGCGGTCGGCGCGATGGCGGCGCTGCAAACGGCGACCGGCACCGAGGCGCTGACCCTGCCGTGGACCGTGGGCCGGGCGCTCGCGGTCACAGTGGTCTTCACGCTGGTCTCCGACTTCTGCGTCTACTGGGTGCACCGCTGGCATCACGAGCAGCCCGTGCTGTGGCCTTTCCACGCCGTCCACCACAGCGCCGAGGTCATGACCCCCGTGACGGTCTACCGCAAGCACCCGATCTACGACCTGATCTCAGATGGGGTCTCGAGCGTCTTCATCGGCCTCGCCCAGGGCGTGTTCCTGTACCTTTTTTTCAATGACCTCAGCACGGTGACGATCGGCGGTGCCAACGCCGCCTACGCCCTGTTCAACTTGTTCGGCTCCAATCTCCGCCACAGCCATATCTGGATCAGTTACGGGCCGGTGCTCAGTCGCATCCTGATCTCGCCGGCCCAGCATCAAATCCACCACAGCCGCGATCCGCGCCATCACGACAAGAATTACGGCGAAATCTTCGCCATCTGGGACTGGATGTTCGGCACCCTCTACGTGCCGCAGACCAGAGAGGTTCTCGAGTTCGGGTTGGCTGACAGCGCCGGCAATCCGATCGAGCAGCCTCACCCAAGCCTCCGCGAAGCTCTTCTGCGCCCCTTCACCGACAGCCGCAGGGCGATAGTCCGCATCGTACGCAATCGCCGCGACAAGGAGTCCGCTGGGCGCCAGCAGGCGGCGTCGTGACCAGGCGTTTCTCGCTCTATCTCGACGGTGTCCGCGTCGTCGCGGCCTTCGTGGTGCTCCTGTCGCACTGGGCCTATCCGCGCTTCACCGACGGTGTTTTCATCGCCATCCGCGACTTCAATCTCGGCAGTGATGCCGTCGTCGTGTTCTTCGTCCTGTCCGGGCTGGTCATCGCCTATGCGCTCGAGGAGAAGGATAGGACGCCGGGCGTCTACGCCTTTAATCGTTTGACCCGCATCTATTCCGTGGCGCTGCCGGCGGTGGTCCTTACGCTGCTGTTCGACGCGCTGGGCCAGCGGCTCGACCCGGCCGCTTACGACGGTTGGTGGTATCACGTTGCTCCGGCCTACGAGACCCTGGCGAGCGCGCTCAGCTTCACCGGCGAGTGGGGGTGGAGCTCCTTCCGCGTCGGCACCAACGGGCCGTACTGGTCGGTCACCTACGAGGTCTGGTACTACGCGCTTTTCGGGCTGGCGATGTTCTCCCGCCGGCCCGCCCTTGTCGTCCCGGCCATCGTGCTCGCGGTCGTTGCCGCGCCCAAGGTCATGCTCCTGATGCCAGTGTGGCTCACGGGCGTCGTCACCTATCGCGTAATCAGCCGCCAGCCGCTGCTTTCGACCGCCTTGGGGTGGACCCTGGCGATCGCTCCGCCGGTTGCCTACGTGCTGTGCCTTGCCTTCGGCGTTCCCCACCTTCTGCTTGGGCGTAGCGCCACGCTGTTGGGCGCCGTCGCGATCGACGCCTTCGGCTTCTCCAACGAGTTCGTCTGGAACGCGCTGATCGGCCTTCTCGTTGCGCTGCACTTCATCGGCGTCGCCACTCTCGCCCGCGCCAATCCGCTGCCGGCCAGGGCGTGGGCACGTCCGGTGCGCTGGCTGGCCGGCGGCACGTTTTCCCTGTACCTGGTGCATTATCCGGCGTTGCAGCTGTTCCATGCGGCTCTGCCCGACATGACGCCGGCTTTGCGCTATGCCGTGCTGCTGACCTGTGTCATCGCCACGGCATACCTGTTTGCCGCGCTCTTCGAGCGCCGGCTCGGCGCCCAACGCGCCTTCCTCCGCGGCGCTGCAGCGAAGGCAGCGGCCTGGCTGCCCGTCCGTCGGCCGGTTCGCTCCGAGACACGGTTCACCGCGCCGTCCAAGGGGCACACACTTCCGACCTGATTCTCTGAATGTCCGCGGCCGCGTGGCCGCGCCTACCTCAGCCCCGCGTTGATCTCATCCAACGTCTCCGGCCCCGGGCAGAGCTCCGCCTCGCCGAGCGAGTTGAGCGGTACGTCCACCGTCTTCATGCGGTCGTTGAGGTCGCCCATCTCGTGGTTGACGTAGAGGAGGCCGGTCACGACCTCGCCGGCGGCGTGTCCGTGCTGGACGTAACCCATGGCCGCCAGCCGGTCGGTCGGGTCGTAGCTCTCGCCGATCTTCTTCAGCCTCAGCACCGTCCCGTCGTGCTGGGTTACCTCGATCGTCTCGCCGGGCCCGTAGTCGGCGGTGATCTCCTCGCGTTCGATCATCAGATCGAGCGCGTTCACCGCGTCGTTGTGCTCACGCACGTAGTCGAAGCTTTTGGTCGATCCCGGGTGGTTGTTGAATGCCACGCACGGGCTGATCACGTCGATGAAGCCGATACCGCGGTGGTGGATTGCGCCCTTGATGAGCGGCACGAGCTGCTGCTTGTCGCCGGAGAAGCTGCGCGCCACGTAGGTCGCGCCGAGCAGGATCGCCATCGAAACGAGGTCGATCGGCTCGTCGGTGTTCTTGACCCCCTGCCGGGAGACCGAGCCCCCGTCGGCCGTCGCCGAGAACTGGCCCTTGGTCAGCCCATAGACGCCGTTGTTCTCCAGGATGTAGACCATCTTGACGCCACGCCTCAGGCAATGGGCGAAGTGGCTGAGGCCGATCGAGGCGGAGTCCCCGTCGCCCGAGACCCCGAGGTAGATCAGGTCGCGGTTGGCGAGGCTGGCGCCCGTCGCCACCGCCGGCATGCGGCCGTGCACGCTGTTGAAGCCGTGGCTCTGGCCGAGGAAGTAGGTCGGCGTCTTCGACGAGCAGCCGATGCCCGACATCTTCGCCACCCGGTGCGGCGGCAGGTCGAGCTCCCAGCAGGCCTGGATGATCGCCGCCGAGATGGAGTCGTGGCCGCACCCCGCGCACAGCGTCGACACCGACCCCTCGTAGTCGCGGTGGGTGAAGCCGAGCTTGTTCTTCGGCAACGCCGGATGGTGGAACTTGGGTTTGAGGACGTAGGTCATTCCGCCGCCTCGATTTGCGACCGCCGGCCGCTGAGTGCGCGCCATTGGGCCGCGATCGCTGCGCTGATGAAGCGCTCGGTGATCGGCGTGCCGTCGTAGTGCAGGATTGAGATTAGGCGCGCAGGGTCGATCTCGCATTCCTTGATGATCAGGGTCCTGAGTTGCGCATCCCGGTTCTGCTCGACAACGAACACGTGGTCATGCGCCATGATGAAGTCGACGACTGCGTCGGCGAATGGGAAGGCACGGATTCGCAGGGTGTTTAGGTGGATGCCTTCGGATGTGAGCGCCTCCAGCGCCTCGTACATCGCCGGTGCCGTCGACCCGTAGAATATGACGCCGTAGCGGGTCGCCTCCGTCGCGTGGGTCTCGATTGGTGCGGGCACGAGTGGCTTCGCCGCCTCGAACTTGCGGTTGAGGCGCGACACGTTCTCGACGTAGTCGTCGCCCGCCTCGCTGTACCGCGCGTAACGCGTGCGCGAGGTGCCGCGGGTGAAGAAAGCGCCTCGCGTCGGATGGGTCCCCGGAACCGTCCGGTAGGTGATGCCGTCGCCGTCAACGTCGAGGTAGCGGCCGAAGTCGAAGCCGGCTTCCAGTTGCTCCCTCGTCAGAACCTTGCCGCGGTCGAACCTGCGTCCCTCCTCCCATTCGAGCGGCTTCGACAGCCATTCGTTCATGCCGATATCGAGGTCCATCATCACGAATACCGGCGTTTGCAGCCGGTCGGCGAGGTCGAAGGCCTGTGCCGCGAAGCCGAAGCACTCGTGCGGGTCCTCCGGCAACAGCAGCACGTGTTTGGTGTCGCCGTGCGAGGCGTAGGCGCACGTGAGAATGTCGGACTGCTGCGTCCTCGTCGGCATGCCGGTTGACGGCCCGCCTCGCTGCACGTCGAAGATCACCGCCGGGATCTCGGCGAAATAGGCGAGCCCAATGAACTCCTGCATCAACGAGATGCCGGGCCCGGCCGTCGCCGTAAACGCGCGCGCGCCGTTCCATGACGCCCCGATGACAATGCCGATCGAAGCGATCTCGTCCTCGGCCTGGACGATGGCATAGCGCCTCTTGCCGGTCTCCTTGTCGACGCGGTAGCGCTTGCAATGCCTGCCGAACGCCTCGGCGAGCGACGTCGACGGCGTGATCGGGTACCAGGCGGCCACCGTGGCCCCGCCGTACACGCAGCCGAGCGCCGCGGCGTTGTTGCCTTCGATGAAGATGCGATCCCCCACGGCATCTGCACGTCTCACCTTGAGGTCGAGCTTGCCGCCGAGTTCCTTGCGCGCGTGCTCGCGGCCGAGTGCCAACGCTTCGATGTTCGGTTGGATCAGCTTGTCCTTGCCCTTGAATTGCTCGCCCACCAGCTTGTCCAGCACCGGCGCCTCGATACCGAGCAGTTCGGCCAGCGCCCCGACATAGATGATGTTCTTAAAAAGCTGCCGCTGGCGCGGGTCGGTGTAGCGCTCGTTGGAAATGGCGGTCAGCGGCAAACCGAGCACAGTGATGTCGTCGCGGAACTTCGATGCCGGCATCGGCCGGGTTGAATCGAAGAACAGGTAACCACCTGCATCGATCCCGCTCACGTCCTGCGTCCAGGTCTGCGGGTTCATGGCCACCATCAGGTCGACGCCACCGCGCCGGCCGATGTGGCCGGCCTCCGACACCCTGACTTCGTACCAGGTTGGCAGGCCCTGTATGTTTGACGGGAAGATGTTCCGGGTGGCGACCGGCACGCCCATCCTCAGAATCGAGCGGGCGAACAGGCGGTTGGCGCTGGCCGAGCCCGAGCCGTTGACATTGGCAAACTTAACGACGAAGTCGTTGACTCGGCTTCTTGGGTCGCCCTCCGGCGTTACATGTAGCATCCGGATGGCCCCGCGGCGTGTGCCATATCGAGCAGGAACTTGCGCATATCCCACGCGCCTGTTGGGCAGCGCTCCGCGCAGAGGCCGCAGTGCAGGCAAACATCCTCGTCCTTGGCCATGATTCGCCCGGTCTTCAGCGGCCCTGAAACATAGAGGTCCTGATCGATATTCCTCGCCGGGGCAGTCAGGCGGAACCTCAGCTCATTCTCCGGACCGTTGTCAGTAAACGTGATGCAGTCCATTGGACAGATGTCGACGCAGGCATCGCATTCGATGCACAGCGACGCTTCGAACACTGTCTGCACGTCGCAGTTGAGGCAGCGCTGAGTCTCCTCGTAGCCGAGCGTCTGGTCAAAGCCGAGCTCGACCTCGGCTTTGACGTTCTTAAGCGTCAGCGCGGTATCTCGCCACGGCACCTTGTGGCGCTTATCTATCGCGATGTCGTTGTCGTAGCTCCATTCGTGGATGCCCATCTTCTGGCTGTCGAGGCTCACTCGCGGCGGCGGTCGCTCGCTGACGTCCCGTCCATGGCAGAGCTTGTCAATGGAGATCGCGGCTTCGTGGCCGTGCGCTACCGCCCAGATGATGTTCTTCGGCCCGAACGCCGAATCGCCGCCGAAGAAGACGTTGGAGATCGTCGACTGGTAGGTGACCGGATCGACTCTCGGCATGCCCCACTCGTCGAACTCGAGGCCGATGCCGCGCTCGATCCAAGGAAAGGCGTTCTCCTGGCCGATTGCCACCAGCACGTCGTCGCACTCGTAATGCACGTCCGGCTCGCCGGTTGGCTCCAGCCGTCGGCGCCCTTTGTCGTCGTAGTGCGCTGCCACCTTCACGAAGGTGACCCCGGTCAGCCCGCCGTTGTCGTGCGTGAATTCCTTTGGCACGAGGTAGTTGAGGATCGGGATGCCCTCGTGCATCGCGTCCTCCTTCTCCCATGGGCTCGCCTTCATCTCCTCGAATCCCGAGCGCACGATCACCTTCACGTCCTCGCCGCCGAGCCGGCGCGACGTTCGGCAGCAGTCCATCGCCGTATTACCGCCGCCGAGCACGATCACCCGCTTGCCGATCCGGTCGATGTGCTCGAACGACACGTTCGCCAGCCAGTCGATGCCGATGTGAATATTAGCCGCCGCTTCGCGTCGCCCGGGGATGTCGAGGTCGCGCCCGCGGGGCGCGCCGGTGCCGACGAAGATGGCATCGTACCCCTTCGCGATAATCGCCTTTAGGCTGTCGACGTAGGTCCCGAACCGGGTCTCGATCCCGCCCATGTCGAGGATGTAGCCGACCTCCTCGTCGATCACTTCCTCCGGGAGGCGAAAGCGAGGTATCTGGCTGCGGATCATGCCGCCACCGCGCTTGTCAGCGTCGAACAGGACGAGTTCGTAGCCGAGCGGCGCCAGGTCGCGGGCGACCGCCAGCGACGCCGGCCCGGCGCCGATCAGCGCAACCCGCTTACCGTTCCGCGCCGACGGTGCGTGGGGCAGTTGCCCGCGGATATCGTCCTTGTTGTCGGCCGCGACCCGCTTGAGGCGGCAGATAGCGACCGGCTCCTCTTCGACCCGCACCCGCCGGCAAGCCGGCTCGCAAGGCCGATCGCACGTCCGTCCTAGGATGCCGGGGAAGACGTTGGAGTACCAGTTAACCATATACGCGTCGGTGTAGCGCCCAGCCGCGATCAGGCGGATGTACTCCGGCACCGGCGTGTGCGCCGGACACGCCCACTGGCAATCGACGACCTTGTGGAAGTACGCAGGGTTACCAATGTCGGTCGGGCTCATGCCCGGCCCCGCGGCGCGTCGCCCCGCGGGGCGGCTACTGACCCCGTTGCGGGAGACGTCTTGGATGCTCGTCACTTCACTGCCTTTGCCGGGCAATTGGAAGTTTGGGCGCCATCGTGGCAAACTCCGCTAAGCAAATAAAGACCTGACGCAACAAATCAACGATTTGGACGCGCTTCTGCGACTGCTCCTTGACCCTGGCGCCCGGCTGCGATCCGACCCTCCGCCCGCTTCCCGTGCCGATGCCGGGCCGGGCAAGGGACCGCGGCCGGCATCTATGTTGGCGTCAAGGCGTTACCGAATACTGTAAGGTGGCCGAATTCGTGCGAGCCAATCCCGGTTTTGCGCCCTAGATAGCGTTGCACCGTTTGCAGTCGCCCGCGGAGCCGCATGTCCGTCATCAGGCAGGTTCTCCTCTCCCTCATCGTTGTCGCCGTTGCCGTCACCGGCTGGCTGGCGTACGACCGCGGTTACTTCTCCGCCGTAGAGACCGAATCGGCTGGCTCGCCAGAGGGTAGGGGTCTCCCAGGTGGCCGTTTCGGCAGTGCCGCCGCCCCTGTGATCGCCGCCGAGGTCGAGACCGACGACATCGGACTCGACGTGCACGCCATCGGCACGGTGGCCGCGGCGCGGGCAGTGACCCTCTACCCGCAGGTCACCGGCGTGGTGACCGATGTCGCCTTTGTGCCGGGCACGCGGGTCGAGGCCGGAGAGACACTGATTCGCCTCGACGACGCCGATCAGCAAGTCTCCGTAGAAAGGGCCAGGATCGCCCTCGATAATGCACGCTTGGCCCTGGCCCGCGCCAGCCGGCTCGCTGAGAGCAATAACATTACGTCGGTTGCCCTGGCTGATGCCGAAACGGCTGTTCGCCAGGCTGAGATCGACCTCAAGAGCGCCGAGATTGACCTCGGCAAGCGCACGCTGGCGGCTCCCTTCGCCGGCACCATCGGCCTCAGCGACATCAGCGTCGGTGACTTAGTTTCCTCGTCGAAGGCGATCGCCAGCCTTGACGACATGTCGACGGTGACCGTGGCCTTTGCGGTTCCCGAAAGGGCCTCTGGCCGCGTCGCGGTCGGCCAGGAGGTGACCGCCACCACAGTCGCGCTCGCCGGTCGACGCTTCGTGGGTTCCATCAGCGCCGTTGACAGCCGGGTCGACCCCGTCGCCCGCACCCTCAAAGTCGAGGCGACCCTGCCCAACGACGCCAACGTCCTGAAGCCCGGCATGGCCCTGAGCGTGATGCTGGGCTTCCCCGGAGAGCGCCACCCGGTCGTCCCGTCTCTCGCTGTCCAGTGGGACCGCGGCGGCCCGTACGTCTGGAAGCTCGACGGCGACACCGTGCACCGCGTCGGTGTCGATATCCTCGGCCGGCGGAGCGGCGTCGTCATCGTCGCCGGCGAGCTTGCTCCGGGTGACGAGGTCGTCGCCGAAGGCATCCAGCGTCTGCGCGAAGGAGCGCCCGTGACCCGCGTCGGCCCCGGCGGCGGCGAGCCGCTGGCCGATCGGCCGGATGTGTCCGCCGCAACCGGCGGTGCGGGCGCTAATGTCGCTCCCGCCCGACGCCGCCCCAGCGGTTGAGGCGGTCGATGGAGACGGGTGGCGACAACCTGAACCCGACTCAAGGTCGCGGCGGCGGCCTAGCGGGGTTGTGCGTTCGTCGCCCGGTCCTCACCGTCGTCATGAATCTGCTGATCATCGTGGCGGGCATCGCCGCCTTCATGGGCGTCGAGGTGCGTGAGCTTCCCGATGTCGACCGGCCGGTGATCACCGTCCGCACCAACTACGGCGGCGCTGCGCCCGAGACCATCGACAAGGAGATCACCGCCGTCATCGAGGGGGCGGTCGCCCGCACGCCGGGTGTCGTTTCAATTTCGTCGTCGTCGAGCGCGGGACAGAGCCGCGTCACCGTAGAGTTCGACGTCAACACTGACGTCGACGTTGCCGCCAACGATCTCCGCGATGCTATCGGCAATCTGCGCAGCCTGCCCGACGACTCGGATGCACCTACGATCGTCAAAGCTGATCTCGATTCCGATGCCATCGTCCGACTCGCCGCCACGTCCGCAACTCTTTCGATCCAGGACCTGACCAAGATCGTCCAGGACCGCATCGTCAGCCGCCTATCGGCCGTCGAAGGCGTTGCCGACGTTCAGGTTTACGGCGACCGCGACCCGCTGGTCCAGATCATCCTCGACCTGGATGCGCTCGCCGCCCGTCAGTTGACTGTGGCCGATCTCAATTCCGCCCTCGGCAATGTCACCCTCGACGCACCCGCCGGTAGCATCTCCGACGCCAACCGGACCCTGCTGGTCCGTGCCGATGCCACCGCCAAAACCGCGGAAGAGATCGGTAACATCCAGATCAATCCTTCGACCCGGGTGAGCGACGTCGCAGATGTGGTGTTTGGCCCGGCTGACAAGACCACGACCCTCAGGATCAACGGCCGCACCGGCCTTGGCCTCGGCATTGTCCGTCAGGCGCGGGCAAATACCCTGGAGATATCGTCCGGTGTTCGTGCTGCGGTCGCCGAGCTGCAGCGGTCACTGCCCCCCGACGTCGATCTCACCATTACCTCCGACGATTCAACGTTCATCAGTGGCGCCATCCGCGAGGTGGCCATCACCCTGTTGCTGGCCACCACTATCGTCGTCACCATCATCTACCTGTTCCTACGCTCCGTCAGGATCACCTTCATCCCCGCCGTCACCGTGCCCATCTCGCTTCTCGGCACGCTTGCCGCGATGTGGGTGGTCGGCTTTTCAATCAACATTCTAACCCTGCTGGCGCTGGTCCTGGCGACTGGCATGGTGGTCGATGACGCCATCGTCGTCATCGAGAACATCTCCCGCCAGCGCGGCCTCGGCCTCGGGCCTCGCGCCGCCGCCGTCATCGGCACAAGGCAGGTCTTCTTCGCGGTCCTGGCCACTACCGCGACGTTGGTCGCCGTGTTCGTTCCGATCTCTTTCTTCCCCGGCCTCGCGGGTTCGCTGTTCTCCGAGTTCGGCTTCGTCCTCGCCTTCGCCGTCGTCGTGTCGACCTTCGTCGCCCTGACGCTGGCGCCGATGGCGGCCTCGCGCCTGATCGGCGACCGGCAGGCAGCGCCCGCCCGCAACCCCGTAGGTCGTGCCGCGGTCGCCCTGGGCGAATGGGCGGTAAGGGTCTATGCCCGCATCCTGGACGCCTGTCTCGCGGCCCCGATGGTCGTGATTGTCGCCGCCGCTCTCTTCGCCGGCGCCGCCGTCGTCGGCTATCGCCTGCTGCCATCCGAGCTGGTGCCGACCGAGGATCGCGGCTTCATCCCGATTTCGGTGGGTACGCCCCAGGGTTCCACCGTCGATTACACCGATGCCCGCATCCACCAAATCGAGGGGATTGCCCAGGCGTTTGTCGACAGCGGCGAGGCGACCAACATGTTCGCCATCTCCCGCGGCAGCGGCAACGGCGGCTTCATGTTCCTGACGCTTGCGCTGTGGGATCAGCGCGCCCGCAAGCAGAGCGAAATCACCGCCGATCTCAACGCCCGCCTTCAGGGGATACCGGGCGTCCGCGTCCTCGCCTTCACCCCCAACAGTCTCGGCATCCGCGGCGGCGGCCAAGGCCTGCGCTTCGCCGTCACCGGCAGCGGCGACTACGACAGCCTCGCCGCCACCGGCGAAAACCTGACTGTGGCCATGGAGGAGTCCGGCCGTTTCAGCCGCGTCCAGCTCAATTACGACACGACACAGCCGCAGATGTCGATCCGCATCGACCGCCAGCGCGCCACCGATATCGGCATTCCCGTGGCGAGCATTTCGGCGGCGGTGCAGACGCTGCTCGACGGCCGCGATCTCGGCAGCTTCTACGTCGGCGACGATCCGATCGAAATCCGCCTACGTGTCCCCGAGGGCATGATCCAGGATGTCCACGCCCTCGAAAGCGTCCAGTTGCGCACCATCGACGGCAAGATGGTGCCGTTGTCGACGCTCGTGACGTTTGAGGAAGGCGCGGTCGCCCCGAGCTTGCCGCGCCAAGACCAGCGCCGGGCGGTTCCGGTCAGGGCCGATCCCGCCGACGGTGTCGATCTCGCCCAAGCGATGGCAACCGTCCGCGCGCTCGCGACCGACCACCTGCAGCCGGGCATGTCGCTCAATTTCACCGGCGAGGCCAAAGAGCTTGCCAACACCGCCGGGGGCGTCGCCCGCACGTTCGTCTTTGCTTTGATCATTGTCCTGCTCGTGCTTGCCGCCCAGTTCGAGAGCTTCGTCAGCGCCCTGATCCTGATTGCCACCGTCCCCTTCGGCCTGGCCGCAGCGGTGTTCGCCATGCTCCTAACCGGCGGTTCGCTCAACATCTACAGCCAAATCGGCCTCGTCATGCTGGTCGGCCTGATGTCGAAGAACGGCATCCTGATCGTCGAGTTCGCCAATCAACTTCGCGATACCGGTCAGTCGGTCCACGACGCCATCCGCAACGCCGCATTGATCCGCTTGCGCCCCGTGGTAATGACCATGGTCTCCACGGTACTGGGCGGGCTGCCGCTACTTCTGCTCTCAGGCGCCGGCTCCGAGGCGCGCCGGGCATTGGGCTGGATCATCGTCGGCGGCCTCGGCTTTGCCACCGTCGCCACGCTGTTCCTGACCCCGGTGGTGTTCAGCCTCCTCGCCGGTTTCTCCAAGCCGCGGGTCACCGAAGAGCGCCGTCTCCAGCGCGAGCTCGCCGCCGCCGAAGCAGCGCCCGGCACCTTCAGCCCGACGGCCGAGGAGACCGGTGCGCTGCCGGCGCCCGTGGCCGCGGCCGAATGAGCATCGCCGGGAATGAGGCCGTCGCCGCTCAGCTCGGAGGCGGCGCCACCGAATCCCGTTCGATCAATGGACACTCGACCTTGATCTGCGCCTGTCGCCCGCGCGCGCGGATCGTATTCTCGATGATGAATTCGGCCGCCAGCGTCCCCATCTCCCGGTGCGGCAACAGGACCGTCGTCAACGGCGGACGCGTGAACTGGGCGATCTCGCGGTCATCGTAGCCGATCACTGATACGTCGTTTGGCACGCGCTTGCCGAGTTCCTTCAGCGCCTCCAGGCAGCCGACCGCCATTATGTCGTTCGAACAGAAGATCGCCGTCGGTGGTTTGGCCAGACGCATCAGGGCGAGCGTCTGCTCGTAGCCGGCCGAGGGTTGCCAGTTGCCAGGACGAATGAGCTCGGGGTCGGACGGTATCCCCGCCGCGGCAAGGGCCTGGCGGTAGCCTTTGCGTCGGTCGCGAGAGGCATCCATCAACGCCTCGCCCTCGATCAATCCGATGCGGCGATGGCCAGCGTTGATCAGCCGCCGTGTAGCGGTGCGGCCGCCGCGCACCTCGGCCGGCACCACGGACAGCAGCGAGCGGTCGGCGACGTAGCAGTTGAGCAGCACGGTGCGGACCCGATGCAGCGGCGAACCCGAAATGCGCTGCGTGTGGATCGTTCCGTAGATCAGGCCGAGCTGCGGCCTTGCTTCCATCTGGTCGAACACTGCCTTTTCCAGCTCAGCGTCGCCACGCGTGACGGCCACGGCGAGCGTGAGTCCGTGTTCCCACGCCTTCTCTCGCGCCCCGTCGAGCGCGATCGCGCACCAGGGATCGGTCGACATCTCGTTGACCACGAAGCCGATGACCTTCGAAGGCTCAGCGGCCGGACGGCTGAACCTCCGCCGCATGAGCCGGTAGCCGAGCCTGTCGGCCGCTTCGAACACGCGCTGGCGAGTCTTGACCGACAGCCGCGCGCCGACCACCTCGTTGAGTACCAGGGACACGGTCGTCTGCGACACGCCCGCTGCCGCGGCGACATCGGTCATCGTTGGCCCCGTCGAGCGGCGCATGATCGCGCCCCGCCGGGGGTATAATGCCCGCCTGTTCGCACTCACCACTGCGCTGCCTTTCCGCCGTACGTCCGCCGCAGGTACCTCAAGTCACCGGTCCCACGCAAGCTGCATGCGCATATTATGTAAATTAACATGCTGATATATAATGCCTATTCTTAGTCTGTTGACTCATATTAGCAGCGGTGGAACGATCCGGCGCGAGCGGAGATCGACAGTGCCCGCTCGCATGGATTCAACGGGAGGAGAAACCCCATGAAGCGCATTGTAATTGCGGCTGTGTCGGCGTTGGCGCTGGTCGCATCGGCTTCCGCACAAGACAAGAAGACCATTGCGTTCGTCGTCAACGGCCCGTCGGACTTCTGGAAGATCATGGAAGCGGCTGTGGGCCATGCCCAGAAGGACCTGCCGGACTTCGACCTGCAGTTCATATATCCCGAGCGCGCGGACGCCGCCATTCAGCGCCGCATGATGGACGACCTCGTCGCTGCCGGCGCGGCCGCCATTTCGGTGTCGGTCGTCGATCCGCCGACCTCCACCGACGCGATCAACAACGTTGCGTCGAGCATTCCGATCTTTACGTTCGACTCCGATGCGACGCAATCCAACCGCATCGCTTATGTCGGTTCGTCCAACACCGAGCTTGGCACCGCGGCTGGCGAACTGATGAAGAAGGCGATGGCCGGCAAGGAAGGCAAATGCATGGGCTTCGTCGGCCTGCCCGGCGCTGACAATGCCAAGGAGCGCATCAACGGCTACAACGAAGCGGTCAAGGGCACGGGCCTCGAGCTGATCGACGTCCGCGGCGACGACATCGACCAGACCCGCGCGCGGGCCAACGTCGACGACGTGCTCGTCGCCAACCCCGACGTCAACTGCATGGTCGGCTTCTACTCCTACAACCCGCCGCGCATGTACGAAGCGCTGCGCGATGCCGGCAAGCTCGGCGAGATCACGGTCGTTGCCTTCGACGAAGACCCGATCACGCTGGGTGCGGTCGCGGAAGGCTCGTTCGCGGGCACCGTCGTGCAGCAGCCGTATGAGTGGGGCATCCAGAGCGCCCACCTGATCGCCGACTATCTGAACGGTGACGACTCGATGGTCCCGGACGACGGAATCATCATCATTCCGGGCCTGACGCTGACCCAGGACAACGTCAAGCAGTTCGAGGAAGACTTCCAGAAGAAGCTTGCTGGCGAGTAGTCCAACAATCCGAATCGCCCGCAGCCGGTTCGCCGGCTGCGGGTAATTCCATTAATGCGGCTCCTGTGAGATTCTAGGCGCCATGACCGCGTCGACATCCGCTGCTGCCGACCTGCGGCCAGCAACCGAGCCTTTTCTCAGGCTCACCAGTCTGCGCAAGACCTATCCGGGCGTGGTGGCGCTCTCCGATTTCAGCATGGACGTGCGCCCGGGCGAGATCATCGGCCTCGTCGGCGAGAACGGTGCCGGCAAGTCCACGCTCATGAATATCCTCGGCGGGGTCATCGAGCCCGACCGCGGCGCCATGGAGATCGACGGAGTCACGCACTCTTCGCTCACCGTTGCCGATTCGATGGCGGCCGGCATCGCCTTCGTGCATCAGGAACTCAACCTGTTCGACAACCTCGACGTCGCCGCCAACGTCTACATCGGGCGCGAGCCACGCAAGTACGGTTTCTTAGAGCTCATCGATGCCGAGAAGTTGCACCGGACCGTCGAGCCGTTCCTCGATCAGCTGGGGGCCACCTTCTCGCCGGAGACACCGGTGGCGAAGCTCTCGTTGGCACAGCAGCAATTGGTCGAGATCGCCAAGGCACTGAGCCTCAAATCGCGGCTGGTGATTCTGGATGAGCCGACCTCGAGCCTGCCCCTAGCAGAGACCGAAAGGCTGCTCGAGGTGGTCGCTGGCCTCAAGGCCCGGGGCATCACGGTCATCTTCATTTCGCATCGCCTGAATGAGGTGGTCCACACCTCTGACCGCGTCATAGTGCTCCGCGATGGCAAGACGGTCGGCGAGCTCACCGGTGCCGAAATCGATCACGATACGATGGTCCGGCTGATGGTCGGGCGCGACCTCAAGGTCAACTACGTGTCACCGGCGAAGCCCGGTGGGGACGCCGTGCTCTCCGCACAGGGCGTACGCACCGCGACCTATCCCGGCCGGGAGATCGACCTCGACCTGCATGCCGGCGAGATTCTTGGTCTTGCGGGTCTCGTCGGCGCGGGGCGTACGGAGCTTGCGCGCGTTCTGTTCGGCATCGACCGGCCGGAAGGCGGCCGCGTCCTCCTCGACGGGAAGGACGTGCAATTCGCGACCTCCGCCGATGCCGTGAAGGCCGGAATTTTCCTCGTGCCGGAGGACCGCAAGGGCGCCGGCCTCGTGCTCGATCTGTCGATCGCGGAGAATATCACGCTTCCTGATCTGCGCTCGTATGCGCGCAGCAACGTCGTTTCGCAGGACGCCGAGATCGCGCGCGCCGAGCGCAGCCGCACCGAGCTGGATATCCGCGCTCCCGATCTGACGCAGCGCGCCAGCTCTCTTTCCGGCGGCAACCAGCAAAAGGTCGTGCTCGCCAAGTGGCTGGCCATGAAGCCCAAGGCCATCATCTTCGACGAGCCGACACGTGGAATCGACGTTGGCGCCAAGGCCGAGATCTATCGTCTGATGCGCGAGTTGTCGGATTCCGGCGTCGCGGTGCTGATGATCTCGTCGGATATGGAAGAAGTGATCGGCGTGTCCGACCGCGTCTCGGTCATGCATGAGGGCCGGATTCAGGGTACGCTCGATCGCGCCGATTGCAGTGAAGAGAACATCCTGCGGCTGGCCGTCGGAAAGCCGCTGTAAGAACGGGGACGGGGATGCTCAAGAAAGATCTGGGGCTGCTGGTGCTGATCTTCGTCGTGGGCGCGGTGGTCGCTACCATCAACCCTCGCTTCCTGTCGACCATCAACATTGCCAATACCGCCAATCTGGTGGGCCTGTTCGGCATTTTCTCCATCGGTCAGGGCTTCGTCATTATCACCGGCGGCATCGAACTGTCCGTGGGCTCGATCATCGCCGTCCTCGGTGTGGTGTTCGTCGATCTCATCGCAAACAAGGACGTGTGGTGGCCGCTGGCGGCGTTGCTCGTGCTCGCGATCGGCATGGTCATGGGCCTCGTGCACGGTCTGCTGGTCACCAAGCTGAAGCTGCAGCCGTTCGTCGTGACGCTCTGTGGCCTGCTGATCTACCGCGGCGTGGCACGCTTCTACACCAAGGACGCGACCGCCGGCTTCCCGTTCGGCGTCAACTTCCCGGATCTCGAGTGGATCACCACGGGACGCACCGACATCGTTTCGGTCCTGACCGGCGGATCGTTTCACTCGATCCTGATTCCACACTCGTTCTTCGTCATGCTGGTGATCGCCGCCGCGATGTGGGTGGTGCTGCACCGCTCGGTATTCGGCCGCTATCTTTACGCGGTCGGCAAGAACGAGGAGGCGGCGCGCTTTTCGGGAATCCGTACGACCCGGGTGATTGTCGCCGCCTACATGATCTGCACGACGCTGGCTGCGTTGGCGGCGATCTACTTCGCCATGTACACCCGCTCGATCCTGCCTTCGGGGCACGGCAGCTTCTACGAACTGTACGCCATCGCGGCCGCCGTGCTCGGCGGCTTTTCGCTGAGGGGTGGCGAGGGCTCGATTGTCGGCGTCGTGCTCGGGACCATTCTCCTTCAGGTGCTGCAGAATCTCGTCAACCTGTTGGGCATCCCGTCCTCGCTGAACTTCGCGGTGATGGGCTCGGTCATCCTCATCGGCGTGATCGCCGATCAGCAGTTCGCCATGTTCCGCCAGCGTCGCGAGGTCGCCCGCGGGCGCCTCGCCGCGAGCACTGCTATGCCGGAGGCGGCCGAGTAGCGCGCTGCCTCACCCGCTGGATCAGGCCTGCTGTTGCGGTGGCTCGTCCGGCCCGCGCGCATGGGCCGGTGCCCCCGCGCCGCCTGCTGCAGGCTTGCGACGACGCCACAACCAGTCCCAGCCTGTGCGCAGCGTGGCCAGCGCCGACAGCGACGCCGGCGTCACGATCAGCGTCAGGATCGTCGCGAAGCTAAGGCCGAACACGATCGCGGTCGACAGTTGCACCCACCACTGGGTCGACGGCGCCCCGTACGTCACCTCACGGGTAAGGAAGTCGATATTGAGCCCGAACGCAATCGGCAGGACGCCGAGCACTGCCGTGAACGCTGTCAGCATTACCGGCCGGGCGCGCTCGCGGGCCGTCCTCAGGATCGCCTCCTCGACCGGCACCCCCTCGCGGCGCAGTCGGTCGTACGTATCGATCAGCACGATGTTATTGTTGGTCACGATGCCAGCGAGCGCAATGATGCCCACACCGGTCATCACCACCCCGAACGCCTGGCCCATGACGATCAAACCAATGAACACGCCGATGGTGGACAGGACCACGGCAGACAGAACGAGCCCGACGCTCGACAATTTGTTGAACTGGGCGAGCAGCACCGCGAAGATCAGGAAGAGCGCGGCGGCGAACGCTTTCAGCAGGAAATCCTCCGCCGCGGCGCGCTCCTCGTCCTCGCCGGTCAGCTTCCAGCTAACCAGTCCGCCGAAGTCGGCGTCCTCCAACTGGCGCGCGACCTCCTGTTGCACCGCCGCTGTTTGCACGCCCTCGGCGACGTTGGCGGTGACGGTCACCACGCGGCGCCCATCGACCCGGTTAATGATGCCGACGCTGCGCGCCGGCACCCGCCTGACGAAATTGCCGATCGGCACCGACCCCGCCGCGGTCTGGATTTCCAGATCATCGATCTGGTTGAGGGTTCGGCGGTCCTCCGGAACCCGGACGATGATATCGACGGGTTTGTCCGTGTTGGCGGGCCGGTAGTCGGTGAGCTTCATGCCGTTGGTGACGAGCTGCACGACAGACCCGACCGAGCCGACGCCGATGCCATATTTTGCCGCTTCGGCCTTGTCGATTTCTAGGCGCCAGTCGATGCCAGGCAACGGCAAGCCGCTGTCGAGGTCGCGGATTTCTGGGCGTTTGGCAAGCTCGGCGGTCACTTGCCGGGCGGCCGCGTCAAGAGCCTCTGGGTAGTCGCTGGACAGTTGCACCTGGATCGGCTTGCCGGTCGGCGGCCCGCCGGTGGGCGCAGTGACCTCGACCTTGATGCCGGGAATGTCGGCGGTGAGCTCCCGCGCCCGGTCCATGATGACGCTGGCCAGCTCCCGCTCTTGCCAGTCGACGAACTCGAACTGGATGCGGCCGATCACGTCCTCGGTCACTTCGCCGCCGAGGCCGCCGCCTCCAGCGCCGCCGATATCGCCGGAACGAGCGTACACGGTCGACATCCCGTCCATGCCGAGGATGCGACTCTCGACGGTGCGCACCAGCCGGTCCTTCTCAGCCAGGGACAGGTTGCCGCGCGCGTGCACCAGAACGATGCCCGTGTCCGGCTCGACGTTGGGGAAGAACTCGACGCCCCTGCCAAGCTGCGTATAGACTGTCGGCACCCCGATCAACATCGCCACCGCGATCAGCAGCGTCATACCGGGATGGCGGATGGCCAGCCGCACGGTCTTCATGTAGGGCCCATCGCGCGGCACGGCGTCGTGCTGGACCTCATGCGGCTTTCCAATCAACGCACCCAGCGTTGGGGTGAAGATGAGCGCCGCTACAAGGGATGCGGACAGCGTCGCGATCAGCGTAATCGGCAGGTACTTCATGAATTCGCCGACGATGCCGGGCCACAGCAGCAGCGGGAAGAATGCGGCGATGCGCGTCAGCGTCGCCGCCGTCACCGGTCCCGACATGCGGCTAGCCGCGAAGGCGTAGGCTTCGCGCGGCTTCATGCCCTCACTCATCCGCCGTTCAGCGAATTCGGACACGATGATGGCGTCGTCGACCAGCATGCCGACCGCCAGGATCAAGCTAAACAGGACGACAATGTTCATCGTCGCCCCAAACGTGTCGAGGCCGAGGATGCCCGTCAAAAACGCGAACGGCACGGCAATCCCGATGAACAGCGATGCCCGCGCGCCGAGGATGAACAGGATAACGACCGCGACCAGCAGGATCGCGGTCGCCACGCTGTTCTGCAGATCGCCGAGAATCTGCTTGATGAACTTGGATTGGTCGCCGATATAGCGCACCCGGATCCTGTCGCCCCAGCCTGCCTGCAGCCGCTCGACCGTTTGTTTGACGCCGTCTACGGTGTCGATCAGGTTGGCGCCGGCCCGTTTCGACACCTCGATCACCACCGCGGGGCGTCCGTCGACCCGTGTGATCGAGGTGGCGTCCTTGAATGTCGGTAGGATCGAGGCCACGTCTCCGAGCTTGACGGCCGCCGCCCGTGACGCCGCCACCGGGATAGCCAGCACGTCTTCCGGCGTTTCAATCAACGCCGGCACTTTGACTGCGAACCGCCCCTGCGGGCCCTCCAACGCGCCGGCGGCGACGAGGCTGTTACCCTGCGCCGCCGCGAACGCGAACTGGTCAAGCGACACGCCGTAGCTCTTCAAGAGCATTGGTTCGGCGATGACCTCCACCACCTCGTCGCGTGTGCCGCGCAGCTCCGCCGACAACACGCCCGCCACTTGCTCAATCGCGTTTTGCGCGTCCGTGGCGATGCGCCCGAGCGCACGCTCCGAGATGTCGCCGGCAAGCGCGATCGAGATGACCGGGAAAAGGCTGATGTTGACCTCGTGGACACTTGGCTCGTCGGCATCCGCCGGCAGTTCCGGCTTTGCGCTATCCACCTTGGCGCGCACGTCGGCGAGCGCCACGTCCGGGTCGAAACCGGCTTCAAACTCAAGCAGCACGTAACCGCCGCCCTCAAACGCAGCGGAGCGCATCTCCTTGACATTGTTGACCGACTTGAGAGCCGTCTCCATCGGCCTAAGCAATAGCCGCTCAGAGTCCTCAGGCGAGATGCCGCGCGCTGACAGCTGCACGTAGATGATTGGGATGTTGATATCGGGCTCGGCTTCCTTGGGGATGCTGATGTAGGAGAGCGCCCCTGCGGCGAGCAGGAAGATAAGCACCGCGATCGTCAGTCGTGCGTGGCTGACCGCGACGTCGACGATCCGCCGCATCATGCCGGCGGCTCTCCCCGGACATCGGCCTCGGCCGCGGAGACGGCCTCAACGGGATCGCCATCCTTGACGAAGTCCTGGCCGACAACGATGACCTCAGTCGTTCCGTCTAGGCCGGTGACCCACACGGACTCGCGCCCGTCATCGACGATTTCGATCGGCACGAACTGCGCGGTGCTGTTCCCGTCGGCAATGCGTACGCCGAGATGGCCCTCGTCGGAAAACACAAGCGCCGAACGCGGCACCGCTGCCGCCTCAACCGGGTCGAGCGTCACGACCATTTCGCAGGTCACCCCGTCCGCGATCACGGCGTCGGGGTTCGCCATAGTCACCTCGACCGGATAGGTACGTGTGGCCGTGTCGGCGCTCAGGCCGACGAAATTGACTGCACCGACGACCGTGGTGCCGTCAATGAAACGGACGGTCGCCTGCTGTCCGGGAAGGAGGTTGCCTCGTCTAGCCTCGCTGACGGCTCCGACTGCCAGCATTGGATCGGGATCGACGATCGCCGCGAACTCGGCGCCAGGCTGGACGGCTTGACCGACCTGCACCGCTACCGAGTCGACGATCCCTTCGATCGGCGACTTCACCGTCGATTTCTCGGCCTCCGCCGCTGCCGCAGACAGCGCTGCGCGCGCCGCGGCGACCGCGGCCTCGAGGGCCGGTAGCTGGTTCCTCGGCGCGTTGCCCTGCTCGATGAGGCGTTTGTTGGCCTCGTACTCAGCCTGCCGCTGATCGTAAAGCGCCTGCGCCTGTTGGAGCGCGGCAGCCCGTCCCTCGTCCGAGATAATGCCAACCACGTCATCGGCCGACACGCTATCCCCGCGGCCGATCATCAGATCGATGACAACGCCGCCCCCGCGGGCAACCGCCTTGGCACGGTGATCAGCCTCAGTCACGCACGACAGGATGATCTGCCGCTGATGCTCCTCCGGGGTCACCAGTGTGACGCCGACCCTTTGCGTCGGAACCCGGGTGTCTGCCTCGACGACGGTCATCTCGGCCGCCCCCTTGTCGGCTTCCCGCGTCAGCATCCCGGAGCCGATCCACGCAACAGCGCCGACCACGAGAGCCGCGGCAACCAGCCGGCTCGGTCTGAACATCTTGGAAGCCATTGTCGTTCAGTCCCACCCGTCACAAGCCGCCGGCCGATTCCGACAGTGTCGCGCTGATATAGGATCGTCCCGTGGATTTCGAAGCCAGTTCGGCACTGCCGCCCGACCGCCGGACGTCCGCCTAGGCGCCCGATTGGCTTGATGGAGCGATCCGGCCGAGGGATCGCCAAAAAAGCCGCCCTTTGCCGTGCGTGAATATCCACTCAGTGTGTCCGAATTGCAATCCTCCGGATCGCTCGCGGCGCTCCCGTTGGGCCGTGGACACGGCGTCTGGCGTCGGGCCGGCAGCGCGCATCCTTCCGGCGCTTTTCGGACCCAGCTTGTCACCTTCCATCGGCGTGCCTAAGGTCGCCGTGGTCAATTGAGCACCACGCCCCGTGAAGACCACCAACCCCGTCTACACCAACCTGCCGACGACCATTTTCGAGGTCATGTCGCGTCTCGCCATCGAGCACGACGCCATCAACCTCGGCCAGGGTTTCCCCGACGTCGACGGTCCCACCGACGTCAAGCAGGTCGCCGCCGACGAGCTTACCGTCGGCCTCAACCAGTACCCGCCGATGATGGGCGTGATCGAGTTGAGGCGGGCGGTGGCGGACGCCAACGCCCGCTTCTACGGGATCGAGGTCGACTGGCGGAGCGAGGTGCTGGTCACCTCCGGCGCGACCGAGGCCCTGTCGGATTGCATGGCGGGCCTCATCGAGCCAGGCGACGAGGTCGTGCTGATCGAGCCGCTCTACGACTGCTACTTGCCCTTGGTACGTCGCGCCGGCGGCACGCCGCGTCTCGTCCGCGTGACCCCGCCCGACTGGCGCCTCGACGAGGGCGCACTAGCTGCCGCCTTCGGCCCGAAAACCAAGGCAGTCCTCCTCAACAATCCCATGAACCCGGCCGCCAAGGTCTTCACCGACGACGAGCTGGCGCTGATCGCCGACCTCTGCGTCCATCACGACGCTTATGCCATCTGCGACGAGGTCTATGAACACATCGTCTTCGACGACCGCCGCCACCGGCCGCTGATGACATTTCCTGGCATGCGCGTGCGCGCGCTGCGCATCGGCTCGGCCGGCAAGACCTTCTCGCTCACCGGCTGGAAGGTCGGTTACGTCACTGCCGCTCCGCAGCTACTCGATCCTGTTACCAAGGCTCACCAGTTCACTACCTTCACGACCGCTCCGAACACGCAGAAGGCAGTCGCCTACGGCCTTGCCAAGGACGACGCCTACTACGACAGTCTGGCCGGCGACCTCGAAGTGAAGCGCGACAATTTCGCAGCTGGTCTGGCGCGATTGGGGTTCGGCGTCGCTCCGTGCGCCGGCACCTATTTCATCACCGCCGATGTCTCGCCCCTCGGCCTCGCCTCCGATGACGTCTCGCTCTGCCGTACGATGACGGTCGAAGCGGGCGTGACCGCGGTGCCGATGTCGGCGTTCTACGACACCGACGGGCCTGGCCACTTCATCCGCTTCTGCTTCTCCAAGCGCGACGAAGTGCTCGACGAGGCAATTCACCGCATGTCCGCCTGGCTTGCCGACCGTCGCCGCGCCAGCGCATGACCAACCCGGTCCTGGTCGAAGTCACCCGCGGGTCGCTGGTCGAAAGCCGCCATCGCGGCGCCATCGCTGTCGTCGATGCCGGCAGCAAGCGCCGCAGCGCCATCGGCAACGTCGACGTGGCCGTTTTCCCGCGCTCCGCGGTCAAGGCGCTCCAGGCGCTGCCGCTGGTCGAGAGCGGCGCCGCCGACCACTACGGCTTCGGCCCGGCCGAACTGGCACTTGCCTGCGGCTCTCACGGCGGCGATCCGCGCCACGTCGAGACGGCGGCGCGGATGCTGGCCGCGGCCGGGCGAGGGGAGGCCGACCTCGAATGCGGCGCCCACTACCCGTCCAGCCGCGAGGCGGCCAATGCGCTTGTCCGTGCCGGGCGCAAGCCGACCCCGCTGCACAACAACTGCTCCGGAAAGCACGCCAGCTTCATCTGCCTAGCCTGCCACCGCGGCGTCGATCCGAAGGGCTACGTCCGTCCCGATCATCCGGTCCAGCTCGAGGTCGCCGCAACGCTGGAAGCGATGACCGGGGCGAGTTTCGCCCGCGATGTGTGCGCCGTCGATGGCTGCTCGGTGCCGACCTGGGCCGTGCCCCTCGAGGCGCTTGCGCTTGCGTTCGCCCGCTTTGTCACCGGTGCCGGCGTGTCGCCGGCCCGTGCCATGGCCGCCCGGCGCCTTTTGGACGCCTGCACCGAAGAGCCGTACATGGTCGCGGGTGACGGGCGCTTCTGCACCGAAGCCATTTCGCTGTTCTCCGGCCGCCTGTTTGTCAAGGGCGGCGCCGAAGGCGTCTACTGCGCCGCCTTCCCCGAGCTTGGCCTCGGTATCGCGCTCAAGTGCGACGATGGCGCGGGTCGTGCTTCCGAAACGATGATGGCGGCAGTGATCGAGGCGTTCCTGCCCATGAACGAGCACGAGCGATCGCGGTTCGTCGACCACCTCGCGCAGCCGGTGTTCAGTCGCGTCGGCAGTGAGGTCGGCGCGATCAGGCCGCTCGCTGGCTTGACCGCGATGCTGCGCGGCTGAGCCGTCAGCTCACCCGGTTGCGCTCGATGAGGAGGTGCGGGAAGCGGTCGGCGCCAGTTTTGGCGAGGTCGCCCGATGCCGTTTCCGCCCAGCGCATGCCGAGGATGGCGCCGTCCTCGGCTCCGGCAATCAGGTTGTCGCTGATCACCGCCGAGCCAGCGCCTTTGACGACGCTGACCGCGATTCCGACCGGTGCCCGGCGGATCACGTTGCCGGTCGCAGCCACGTCGCGGAGGTCCGGCCCCCAGCCAATGAGCATGCCGAAGCGCGGCGCTCCGTCGATGACGTTGCCGGTCGCCGCAGTGTCCGCCTCGATGGCGATACCGACGCCGAATCCCGGCTCCGCCGGCGCGTACGGCCCCTTGCCCGTGAGGTTACGCACGATGTTGCCCGATACCACTGCGATCCGCCCGCCCTCATTGAAGTTCACCACCGAGATGCCCGTCGCCGCCGTGTCGACGATGTTGTTGGCGATCATGGCACCTTCGAAGCTGAACTCGGAGTAGATGCCGATTTCGCCGCAGCCTTGGCAGTTGTTGCCGGTGATCTGCACGTTGTTAGCCGAGTTTGCACGGATAGCGGTGAAAGCGCAGTCGGCGATGCGGTTGTTGGCGACGATGACGCCATGGGCGCGGAAGACATTGATGCCGTTGCCGTTCTGGCCGGTGCCGCCGTCCTTGGCGGCGATCCCCCGGATGCGATTGCCGGTGACTATGGTCCCGTCCTCGCCGGCGCTCCACCGCCACACGCGCACGCCAGCGTTGCCGCAATCTGCGATCGTGTTGTCGCTGATCGTCAGTCCGGCCGATTCGATCGCCCGAATGCCGGTGTCGTGCACGGCGCGGATGATGTTGCCCCGGATACGTCCGGTGCTGCGGTCAAGAGCGATGGCCGACGCATTGCTCCCCTCGATGACGCAGTCATCGATCGCGACGCGCCGGGAGTCGCTAACGTGGACGATGCCCGGCACGTAGTCTGCGAAGCGTCGGCCGGCGCCGTCGATGGTGAGGCCGTTGAGCGAGATGAGTTCCGCCCGCTCGGCCGTCAGCATGAAGGTGCCGCCGCCAAACACCAGCCGCGTCGCTCCCGGCACGCCGGCAAGCCGCGTCCGCGCCGGCAACTTGAGTTCGGAGACGACGTAGCTGCCAGCCGGTAGAAAGACCTGGTGGTCGCTGTCCGAGGCGACGTCGAGAAGATGCTGCAGGGCGCGGCTCTGGTCTGCCGTCGCCTCCGGGTCGATCCCGAGTTCGGCGGCATTGAGCGTCTCGCGTAGCACCGGTGCGTTGGAATCGACCGCTGCGGCCGTCGGCGTCGTCGCCGCCACGCCCAGGACGCCGGTCAGAAAGGAACGTCGGTTCACGGCGGAACTCCAGAACTGGCCGCATCCGCCACTACCCAACCAACATTCGTGCCGCCGCGAGCGTCCCGGAATGACACAGGCGGGACAAATTGCTCAGAGATTGGCGCGCGCCGCTTCTTCGTAGCCGAGCCTGCGGCTGAGGTCCCGAATGAGCTTCTCGGCCGCGTCGGTGATGACAGTGCCGGGAGCAAAGATCGCGGCCACACCTGCGTCGTAGAGGGCGCTGCGGTCGCCTTCGGGGATGATGCCGCCGACAACCACCATGATGTCGGGCCGGCCGCCCGCCTCGAGCGCCCGCTTCAGGGCTGGCACGAGGGCCAGATGCCCGGCGGCGAGGGTCGACACACCGACGACATGCACGTCCTTGGAAATCGCTAATTCCGCAGTCTCATCAGGCGTTTGGAAGAGCGGGCCGACCTCGACCTCGAAGCCGAGGTCGGCGAAGGCCGAGGCGATGACCTTTTGCCCGCGGTCGTGGCCGTCCTGGCCGACCTTGGCCACGAGAATCCGCGGTTTCCGGCCATCAGCCGCCTCGAAACGAGCAATGAGGTCCGCGATTGTGCCGGCGGCTGCCCCGGCCTCGCCCCGGTGGCTCACCGACGCGGGCCGGGCGGGCGCCCGGTAGCGACCGAAGGCGGCCTCCAGCGCGCCGCTGATTTCCCCGACGGTCGCGCCGGTCCGCGCCGCCTGAACCGACCGGGCGAGCAGGTTGCCGCCGCCAGTGCGCGCGTCGTCGGTGAGGGCGGCGAGAGCGGTGCGGGTCGCCGCGGCATCGCGCTCCGACTTGAGCCGTTCGAGCTTGGCTACCTGAGCCGCCAGCACGGCGGAGTTGTCCACCTTGAGCACCTCAACCGTCGTATTTTCCTCGGGCCGGCAACGGTTTACGCCAACGATCACCTGCTTGCCGGAGTCGATCATGGCCTGGCTCTGCGCCGCCGCCGCCTCGATCCGCGACTGTGGCAGGCCGGCTGCGATGGCCTTTGCCATGCCGCCGACTCGCTCGATTTCGGCGATGTGACGGAGTGCCCTGAGCGAGAGTTCATGGGTGAGCCATTCGACGTAGAACGAGCCGCCCCACGGATCGATGATCCGCGTCGTGGCCGCCTCGTCGCGCAGGATGCGCTGCGTGTCGCGGGCGATCCTTTCCGAGAAGTCGGTCGGCAGAGCCAGCGCCTCGTCGAGCGCGTTGGTGTGGAGCGACTGGGTCCCGCCCAGGG
>Ga0315553_10000388_pt1 | contig 39636 bp, 33 predicted proteins | sample SalMarSW160140MG_FD_203099 | JGI IMG/M metagenome (GOLD analysis project Ga0315553, IMG submission 203099) | Salt marsh sediment microbial communities from the Plum Island Ecosystem LTER, Massachusetts, United States - Salt Marsh Sediment SW1601-40 ... | reverse complement strand
ATTGGGGTCTCGCCTTAACTGGACATATTGGTATAATGAAATCCAAACATTATAAGCATCACGAACATCTTCAAGATTAACTGTTTCAGATTGAAATACAACGCCTACCTTACAGACAATGATTGCTGAATTTACATCATCCCAAGAGCATTCCTCCGAGGTAATTACCTTTATCCCCGCCAAACTGAGTTTTTGTTCTATATCGGCCTTGCACTGTTCTTCTGTCCACCCATACTTTTTCATAGCAACATTTGTATCTACAACTACACAGACTTTTTTTATGCCATAAAGAGAAAGGCGTGATGCTTCATCATTCTCTGCAACTGCTGGAAGTTTAAAGACCAAAAAAACAAAAATTATGACCTTAAAAATAATCAACCATCCCTTTTTTCTCATAATCTCATAACCTCCGTTACTTTTTCTTTCTGCTAACAGTCTTCGGTAAGGACTAAGTTGACTTTCTCAGCCCCTCCGTCCTCCCGGGCAAGCCCGCACCCGTTTGATTTTTTATGCAAATTAAGGACTTTCCTCTTGTTCGGCTGTTAGTTTTGAAAATGCTATCTGCCAACCAGGACAATCAACCCCCCCTCTTCCTCCGTCAGTGTCTATAGGGTAAAGTCTACACCCATTAGGGCGTACAGAATAAATTTTACAAAAATATTTCCCTTCAGATAATTCTAAAAAAGGACAAGGTGTTCTTTTACTGTCATTGGATACCCATTGTGTGCTATCGGGTGTTAAACGTCCGTAGTAGTTCTCAATAACATCATTAACGGACATTTCAAGAAAATTGGCCATTTCAAAGATTTTTTCGGGATCATAAGGCAAACCAATTTGAGTGCAGCATGATCCACACCGCTGGCAATGAAAATATTTCCACATTGCAGATCACATGGGGTCTGGCCTTGACTTAAGACAATCCCCCTGAACATCCTTTAATCTTTTTATCAGGGAAGTAACATTTCTTCACTGCTTATTATAAATATCAGTCGTATTCAATAACCCTATCCTCAGAAAACAACCCCTCCTCCCACGCCCATGAGGATGGCACCAGGGGGGTGGGTCTGCCTTCGAAGTGAATAATTTCCTCGGGGATGTCGCGGAGAAAACGTGAGGGGATCCTGCGCTGTCCCATGCCGAAGAGGTGACGGGTGATCGCGCCGCTCATGTAGAGCCGTTCCTGGGCCCGGGTCATCCCCACGTAGCAGAGGCGACGTTCCTCCTGTAATTCCTCTGGGTTTTCCAGGCGGAGGTAGTAGGGGAGCAGACCCTCCTCCATCCCCACCATGAAGACGAGGGGAAACTCCAACCCCTTGGCGCTGTGCAGGGTCATAAGGCTGACCCGCTGGACATCGCCTTTATATTCGTCGAGGTCGGTGATCAGGGCCACATGGTCGAGGAATTCCCGCAGCCCCTCGATCCCCGAGCCGGTGAGTCCACCGATGAGCTCCTTGACGTTTTCCACCCGCGTTTGTCCCTCTGGTCCCTGATCCCTGAGGTAATCCAGGTATTTGGTCTGCTCAACGACCAAGAGGGCCAGCTCTGCCAGGGAGAGGGCATTGGCCTGGCCCCGCAGTCCTTCAAAGAGCGAAAAGGCTTCCTTTGCCTTTTTCCGCACCCCTGCAGAGAGATCCTCCATCCCCGCGGCCTCCTCCAGTGCATGGTAGAGAGAGCACCCCTTCTGGCGGGCTATCTCTTCGAATGCAGCGAGGGTCTTGGCACCGATCCCCCGCGGGGGGCAATTGATAATCCGCTTCAGGCTAACCTCGTCGCCGGGGTTTACGATAACGCGGAGATAGGCCACGAGATCCTTGATCTCTTTGCGCTGGTAAAACCGAATCCCACCCACCACGGTGTACGGAATCCCCCAGCGCAAGAGGGCCTCTTCAATGGCCCGTGACTGGGCATTGATCCGGTAAAAGACCGCGCACCTGCCGTACTTCCCCCGCGTTACTTCGATAATACGCTCCGCCACCCAACTGGCCTCCTCTTCCTCATCCTCAGCCAGAAAAAGGGTAATGGGGTCCCCCGAATCGTTGGCCGTCCAGAGCCGCTTTTCTTTGCGGTCGTGGTTTCGGCAGACCACGGCGTTGGCCCCCTCTAAGATCAGCTGGGTGGACCGGTAGTTCTGCTCCAGTTTGATCACCTTTGCTGCGGGGAAATCTTTTTCGAAGCTCAGGATGTTGGCGGGCTCCGCACCCCGCCAGCGGTAGATGGATTGATCGTCATCCCCCACCACGCAGAGAAAGGCATCAGGCCCCAGAAGGTCCTTAATGAGGAGGTGCTGGATGTAGTTGGTGTCCTGATACTCATCCACCAGGATGTGGCGGAATCTCCTGTGATAGGAATCCCGCACCTGGGGAGCGCGCTGAAAGAGGAGGTGGGTGAAAAAGAGGAGATCGCCGAAGTCAAGGGCATTACCAGCCTGCAGGGCCTCTTGGTAGCGGAGGTAGAATTGTGCCGCCTTTTTCTGATAGGGGTTAAAATCTTGGGGCTGGTATTCCTGCGGGCCGATGCCGCGGTTCTTGGCCCGCTCGATCTCTTTAAGGACCGTCTTGGGGGGATAGGCGTGTATCCCCACCCCCGCGGCCTTGAGCAATCCCTCCATGAGGCGTCGCTGGTCATCTTCGTCGTAGATGACGAAGTCCGCCGAGCGACCCAGGTGACGGATGTGCGCCCGCAGGATCCGCAGACATGCCGAATGAAAGGTGCTCACCCACACCCGTGATCCCTGCGGTCCCAGCAAGGCACTGACCCGCTCCTTCATCTCACCGGCAGCCTTGTTGGTGAAGGTTACCGCGAGGATCTCTTCCGGGGCGACCTTGCCTGAGTGGATGAGGTGGGCGATTCGATAGGTCAGCACCCGCGTCTTGCCGCTGCCTGCCCCGGCAAAGACCAGGATGGCCCGGTCCCTGGCGGTAACCGCCTCCTGCTGGGGGGGGTTGAGATCACCCAGCAGATCTTTTCCAATGGAGCGATCTGTCATCGATACTCTTTTGACCTGTTATCTTGTAAATAACTATTTCCTCTCCCGCCAGCGGGAGAGGGGGATAAAGCTAATTTTCATCGTTTGTAAAGAACGCACTGTCGCACTGCGACATCTCCCGTTTTACGGGACCCCTTTGTCCGCAAAATACATATTGAGGTGCGGGGCCGCTATTCAGATTTGTTACAAAGTAGGGCGGGACGCTCATAAAACTATTCTACGGTAACGCTCTTGGCGAGGTTTCGCGGCTGGTCTACGTCACACCCCCGGCGCACTGCCAGGTGATAGGCTAGCAGTTGCAGCGGCACAACGTTGACCACCGGCGAAAGCAACGATGTGACCGGCGGGACAAAGAGCACATGGTCGGCCTTGGCGCCGATATCGGCATCCCCCTCTGTTGCCAGCGCGATGACGATGCCCCCCCGCGCCTTGACCTGCTCGATCTGACTGATCATCTTATCGTACACGTGGTCACGCACCGCAATGGCAACGACAGGCATCGCCTCGTCGATCAAGGCAATAGGACCGTGCTTCATCTCCCCGGCCGGGTAGCCCTCTGCGTGGATGTAGGAGATCTCCTTCAGCTTGAGCGCCCCTTCCAGGGCGATGGGGTAGTTAATCCCCCTTCCCAGGTAGAGGAAGTGTTCTCGGTCGTGAAACTCGTTGGCCAGTACGTCGTATTCCTTGCCGTGCTCCAGCACCCGTCCCATCAGGTCGGGGAGCCTTGCCAACTGGTCAACCTGCTTTCGTAGCTCGGCGCCGGACAACGTACCGCGCAACTCACCCAGGTAGCAGCCCAGCAGATAGAGATCCACTAGGCTGGCGGTGAATGCCTTGGTCGAGGCCACGCCGATCTCCGGACCGGCGTGCATGAGGATAACGCCGTCCGAAATGCGCATCGCCTGGCTGCCCATGACATTGACGATGGCCCACAATTGTGCCCCCTTGCCCTGCGCCTCCTCCATGGCCGCCAAGGTGTCCACGGTCTCGCCGCTCTGGGTGATGGCCAGCACGGTGGTGTTTCCGTTGACGATGGGGTCGCGGTAGCGGAACTCTGAGCCGTAGTCTACCTCGACCGGCACCCGGGCCAAGGTCTCGATGATGAATTTGCCCACCAGCCCGGCATAGGCCGAGGTGCCGCACGCAACGATGATCACCTTCTCTAAGGCCTGGGCCTCTTTTTTCGTCAGGGTCAGGTGCTCCAGGCGCACCCGTCCGGCCTCAAAGTCTGCCCGGCCCCGGATGGTATCGGTGACGGAGCGGGCCTGCTCGTAGATTTCCTTCTGCATGAAGTGGCGGTACGTCCCTTTGGCCGCTGCCACGGGGTCCCAGGGGATGGTGTGCACCTGTACTTTCACCGGTTCGCCGGCGAGGGTGGTCACCTGCGCTCCATCCTGTGTCACCACTGCCACCTGCCGGTCTTCAATAAAGATCATGTCACGAGTATGCTCGAGCACGGCAGGAATGTCGGAGGCAACGAACATCCCCTCCTCCCCTACCCCAATGGTGATCCCCCCGGCATTGCCGAGACGGGCAGCGATAAGGCGATCGGGCTCGCGGCTGCAGAGGAAGACAAAGGCGTTGGCCCCCTGCACAAGAGCGAGTGCCTGGCGCACCGCCGCCTCCAGATCGGCCCCTTGTGCAAGATACCGCTCAACCAGGTGCACCACGACCTCGGTGTCGGTTTCCGAGGTGAAATGCCTGCCCTCGGCCTCCAGTTCTCCCCGCAGAGCAAGGAAGTTCTCGATGATGCCGTTGTGGACCACGGTGACCTCGCCGGTAGTGCCGACGTGGGGATGGGCGTTGCGTTGGCTCGGCTCGCCGTGGGTGGCCCAGCGGGTATGGCCGATGCCGACCTGTCCACTCACCGGCTCGGCGGCCACCAGCTCTTCCAGACAGTTCAGTTTGCCCACCTCGCGCCGCACCTCGATGGTACCATTCACCTGCACCACCGCCAGGCCGGCAGAGTCATACCCCCGGTACTCCAGCCGTTTCAGGCCGTCAAGGATAATGGTGGTCGCATTCTGCTTCCCTACGTAGCCGACAATCCCACACATGCTTCACACACCCTCATCGCTCTCTTTTTGCCTCTTTTTATCCCTCTTTGTCACCCACCTCCTGATACCTTTCTGCTTAGCCCTGCCTACTGCCAAGGCATAGGGGGGGACATCTTTGGTAATGGTCGCCCCTGCACCCACCACGGCGCCTCTGCCGACCTTGACCGGTGCGACCAGGGCCGTGTTGCTCCCCACGAAGACCCCATCTTCTATGATGGTACGGTGTTTGTGGAAGCCATCGTAGTTGCACGTGATGGTCCCAGCCCCGATGTTCACACCCTTTCCCAACTCGGAATCACCGATATAGGAGAGGTGATTGGCCTTGGTCCCCTGCCCGATCCTGGAATTCTTCACCTCTACGAAGTTGCCGATCTTGGCCCCCTGTTCCAGGTGGCAGTGGGGGCGCAGATGGGAGAATGGGCCCACGATAGCGTCTGCTTCAATCGAGCTCTCCGTGATCACCGTGCAGAATCTGATCTGCACTCCGTTCCCGATCTGTGAATCGCTGATCTCTACCTGGGGCCCGATCCGGCACCCCTCGCCGATAGAGGTCTCTCCGCGCAGGTAGCAGTTGGGGTAGAGAACGGTATCCTTACCGATGCTGACCGAGGGTTCGATAAAGACACTGCTGGGATCCTGGATGGTTACTCCTTCCGCCATCCAGTGCTGCCGCATCCGCTCCGCCAGAATCTTCTCCGCCTCAGCCAGCTCTGCTCTGGTGTTGATCCCCATAATCTCTGCGGGATCAGGGGCGGAGAAGGTGTTAATCCTCTTTTTCTTATGGTGAGCAACCTCAATGATGTCCGGCAGATAATACTCCCCTTGGGCGTTATCCGAGCGCACTTTGGCCAGGGCCTTAAAGAGAAACCGGGCCTGCGCGCAGTAGATTCCCGTGTTGACTTCTTTTATCTCCCGTTCCTTGCTCGTGGCATCCTTTTCCTCCACCACCTTGTGCACCTTCCCCAGGGTCCCGTGTACGATGCGTCCGTAACCCGTAGGGTCCTCCCGGTGCGCTGTCAGGAGGGTGAGGGAGGCTTTTTTTCCCCGATGGTGGCTTGCCAAATCCGTGAGGGTTTGTGCGGTGATGAGGGGGATGTCGCCGCAAAGGATGAGGACGCACCCTTTGAAATCCCCCAGGACGGGTTCGGTCATTGAGACGGCATGGCCCGTTCCAAGTTGATCCTTTTGCCGGACAAAGGTGATGCGGGGGTCGGAGAAAGCGTCCTGTATCTGTTCTGCCTGGTGCCCGACGACCACAACGGTCTTTTCCGGCTGCAGGTGCTCGAGGGTAAGCTCCAATGTGTAGCTCAACATCGGTCTTCCCAAAAGGGGATGCAGGACCTTGACCAGGCCGGAACGCATCCGCTTCCCCATTCCCGCTGCGAGTATGACGATGGCTAAGTTCTCCATCTTCCACACCTTTTCAGAATTACGTTATAACTATTCAGTGGCCCTGTCAAGGCAGTGTACTCGTTCATTACATATGAGGCAGATGGGAAGGTTAGTAGGATCAACAGTGCCAACGAGCTCAGATTGGGGAGCGTCTTCTCCTATGCTCTCCCTTGACTTTTTCCTTGCCTTGTGAATAGATAGCTTTAAGCATTCGTCTGATGATTGGAAACCGTACACATCCCTGCAATACTCCGTGGAGTGGGAAGATGAGAAATAGAGCTTTGTGGTCTGTTATTGCTTTCCTGTTACTACAGTGCCTTTGCGGATGTACAAAGCAGGATACGGAGGTCATTGTTTACCCCCTGTTTTGCGATGGTTTTATAAAAGGAGATACCTGTAGAGGCAGGGCGGAATTATATCTTCTTGATAGAATTGTTTTTAGCGCATCGAGAGAAAGAAAAAATATTCTGTACTGGAGGCCTGGTATTGACACCGTTCCAAGCCGCTTAAAAGACTGTGTCGTTAAGGATATAAAGCATTGGAGTGGGAAATATCCAGATTGCTCTGCTCGACTTGTCATGAAGCAGGGGAAATTTAAAGCAGTACCTCGTAAGGGTAACCGATTTGAAAAGCACATACTGTACGTTGGGAAATGTCACTATTGGTTTTTTGATTGGACAGGCTATTCTTCTCTTAGAGCGCCCCAAAAGCACACAAAATAGGGTTGCGAGCCAGATATAAGACCCATAACCCCAGCATTAATGCTCTCATCTATGTAAATACTTAGTTAAGGTCCTGGCACGCCCGGGGCGACTCGAACGCCCGACCTGCGGATTCGAAGTCCGACGCTCTATCCATCTGAGCTACGGGCGCATAATTGGGGTGAGTGAAGGGATTTGAACCCTCGGCATCTGGAGCCACAGTCCAGCGCTCTACCGCTGAGCTACACTCACCATTCTCTGGCACGCCTGGCAGGATTCGAACCTGCGACCTACGGATTAGAAGTCCGTTGCTCTATCCATCTGAGCTACAGGCGCCTGCTTTTAATACGATACTAATGCTCTCTTAGTGCTCTATATCACCGTTAGCGGCGGATGTAAAGAGGCGACGCCCTCAAAATTGGTCGGGGCGAGAGGATTTGAACCTCCGACCCCCTGCGCCCAAGGCAGGTGCGCTACCAGTCTGCGCCACGCCCCGACTACCGATTACGGATTATACCTCGACGATCACCAATTGCCAAGACCCCGGTGGCTCACAATAGGCAATTCAGAGAAAATTGATCAGCTCCTTTTTTAAAGCGGCCAGGGCCTTGCCTCGATGACTGATCCTGTTCTTTTCCTCGAGGGGGAACTCAGCCAAGGTCTTGCCCAACTCGGGGATGATAAAGAGGGGATCATACCCGAACCCCTGGCTTCCCCTTTCTTTTTCCCCGATTACCCCTCTACATGTCCCCTCTATCGATGATTCCCGCCCCTGGGGATCAACCACCGCGATCACGCAGCGAAATACGGCCCCCCGTTGAGGCGAAGGGACACCCTTTAAACACCGGAGGAGCTTACGGTTGTTGTCCACGTCCGAGGCATCATCACCTGCAAACCTGGCAGAGCGCACTCCCGGATCTCCTCTTAAATAATCGACCTCGAGACCTGAGTCATCGGCGATGGTCAACCTGCCGGTATGGTGTGCTACGATCCGCGCCTTTTTGAAGGCGTTTTCCCGAAAGGTGCTTCCGTCCTCCACTATGGGGGGCAGAGGTGGGAGGTCCCTGAGGGATAGGATCTGCACATCCATCCCCCCCAATGACTCCTTGATCTCCCGCAGCTTACCCGGATTTTCTGAGGCGACGACGATTTCCTTCACCGGTATCTTGTAAGGCCTTTTTTTGAATGGCGCTCAGCTCTCGGATGCCCTTTGACGCCAGTGCGATCATCCGATCCAATGCATCTTTGGCAAAAGGGGTCTCTTCCGCCGTCCCCTGGACCTCAACGAATTCCCCTTTTCCGGTCATTACCAGATTCATGTCCACCTGGGCCCGGGAGTCCTCGTAGTAGTCCAGGTCGAGGAGCATCTCCTCGTCTACGACACCCACGCTGACGGCTGCTACGGAGTCCGTGATGGGGATCCCCGCGATATCCCCCCTCGTCTTAAGCCAGGCAAAGGCATCCGCCAAGGCCACATAGGCCCCGGTAATAGAGGCCGTCCTCGTGCCTCCATCGGCCTGGATTACATCGCAATCTAACAGGATGGTTCGCTCACCGAAGGCGTTCAGGTCAGTCACCGATCGCAAGGAACGGCCGATTAGGCGTTGGATCTCCTGCGTTCTGCCCCCGAGTTTTCCCCGCACCGACTCCCGTGGGGCCCTCGTGTGGGTGGAACGAGGGAGCATGGAGTACTCCGCCGTCACCCAACCTTTTCCGGTATCCTTTAAAAAAGGGGGGACCCCTTCCTGTATGGAGGCGTTGCAGATTACCCGCGTATCCCCCACCTCGATCAAGACGGATCCCTCGGCGTGCTTGATGTAGTTGCGGGTGATTCGTACCGTTCTCAAATCATCCCACTGACGTCCGTCGTTTCTGGTCATGCTCCTCAGCACAAATGAAATGGTGGAGGCGGCGGGAATCGAACCCGCGTCCGAAAGTAGTTCCATAAGGGGATCTACATGCGTATCCTGGATTTTTTGTTCACCCTGTGAGACTCCTCCAGGCAGGATCCCCACGGGCTAGCTTATGGAGATTCACCCCCTCCTTATAAGCATCAGAAGGGGCTAGCCTGCATCTCTGACGTCCTTCCCAAACCTACAGGCGGGATCAGGAGGACGTTAACCGCACATTAGGCGGCTAAGGCGTACTCATAGTTGGCAGTTATAGTGGTTCCCATTTTTTACGAGGATTGGGGACCTCGGCATGCACCCCGTATCTCGCTACCCCCGTCGAACCCATTTCGCCCCCACTCAGTATGAAAGCGCCTGCTGTGTATCTATATCCTCTGAGAGCGTTCCACCTCCTTTTCCATGGCCTTTCTCTTCAAGGCCTCCCGTTTATCGTATAGCTTCTTCCCCTTGGCCAGGGCCAGGGCTACCTTGGCCCTGCCGTGGGAAAAGTAGATGCTTAAGGGGATAAGGGAAAAGCCCTTTTCCTTAACCTTCCCCCTCAGACGGTGTATCTCCCTGCTGTGCATGAGGAGCTTTCTCGGCCTGAGGGGATCGTGGTTAAAACGGTTGCCAAAGGCATAGGGGCTGATGTGGACATCCATCAAATAAACCTCTCCATCCGTGATCCTGGCATATCCATCTTTGATATTGGCCCTTCCCTCGCGCAAGGCCTTTACCTCAGTCCCCTGCAGGACCATGCCGGCCTCATAGCTCTCCTCGATGAAATAACTGTGTCTGGCCTTGCGGTTTTGGGCGACGATTTTTATGCCTTTGCCTTCCTTCATCTGTCCGTACCCTCAAAAAAATAGTAACAACTTTTGAGAAATTTTGCAAGGAGGGCAGAGTACCCTTATATTTGTCCTTATGTCTGAATGGGTAGATCGATGATGAATTTCGTCCCCGTAGGGTGGTTGTCCCGCACTCTGATGTACCCGTTATGATCGGAGATGATGGCGTTGACGATGGCCAAGCCCAATCCGGTACCCGCTTTTTTGGTAGAAAAGTAGGGTTCGAAGAGCTTGGTCTTGTCTTCATCAGGGATGCCGCAGCCATTATCCCGCACCTCAAGGGTGACCATCTTGAGGGAGGAATCATACTTGACCTCGATCTCTATCACCCCGCCGCCATCCACCGCAGCCACGGCATTGTCCAGTATGTTGATGAACACCCGCGTCATCTGGTCACGATCCACCTTCAAGATAGGGAGATGGGGATCGGGGAAGAAGTGAAAGCGGATATCACGGTGGGCCTCCTTAAAGAGTATGAGGCTGGAGCTGATGATCTCATTGAGGTCATTGGGCGTGGGTGTTACCGCGGGCATTCGGGCGAAGTTGGAGAACTCATTGACTAGGTTTTTCAGCTCGGTTACCTGGTGGATGATGGTGTTCGTGCCTTCTTCGAAGACACTGGCATCCTTTCCTATTTTGCTCCGATATTTTTTATAGATTCGCTGGGCGGAGAGCTGTATGGGGGTGAGCGGATTCTTTATCTCATGGGCTATGCGCCTCGCCACCTCCCGCCAGGCGGACAGTCGCTGCATCTTGATGAGATGGGTGAGGTCGTCGAAGACCGCCACCATCCCCAAGTATTCCCCTCGCTCATCGCGCAGGATGTTCACACTGGCCTGGGCGGTGAGGACCTTGTCCTCCAAAGTGATCTCCATCTGTTTCTGGATACTTTCGCTCTGGGTGGTGTTTATCTCCTTGATCAACTCCCGGGCGATTTTTCGGTATCCGGGTTGCATGACCTTTCGATAGTTCTCTCCGAGGATGTCATCGGCCTTGATATCCAACATCCTCTCCGCGGATTTATTGACCGAGGTGATTCTTCCCTCCTTATCAAAGGAGATCACCCCTGCCGCTACGTTCTCTAGGACGATCTCCGTATATTTGCGCCGACGATCCAGTTCCAGATTGGTGTGCTGCAGTGCTATATTGCTCTTCTCCAGTTGGGCCTTGCCGGTTTTGAGGTCATGGGTCATTTTATTGAAAGCGCTCACCAAGGTGCCGATCTCATCCTCGGCTTCTATACCGATACGGAAATCGAGATCACCGCTGGCCACCCGCCGGGTTCCGTCGGCCAGTTCCATGATGGGGACGGTCAGCTCCTTGGCAAGACGGAAGCCAAACCACGTGGCGGAGAAGATGATCACCAGCGTAATCAGCAGGAAGATAATGATGTAGTTGGTGGTCAGGGGTTTTTGCAAAATCTTTGAGTGCCGGTAATCAACGAAGGCCTTGGATATATCCTCCATCTTGGCCACCAAGTTTTGTGGAACGTAGTAACCGACCACCACCCCCCCCTCAACCCTTTCTTCTTCAGAGAAAGGGTTTCCTCCCCAGATGATTTCTCCACCACCCAGGTAGGGGGTGATCTTTGATATCTCCTTTCCTTTCAATAATTCCTGTATTGAGTCTTGCGGAAGTCCGCCCACATTGTATTTGAGTGAAGGATCAGTTGCTTCCCCCACCACCTTACCCTGAGGAGAGAGGATGCCAACCCATGCCAGGTTATACTCCCTCCTCTTTCTCTCCAAGAACCTCGTGAGTACTTCCCCCTCCATTTCCCGCACGGCGAATCGACTCACTTCTTTGCTGTAATGAATGGTGTTCCTGGAGAGGTCCCGGTAGTAGGTCTGCGCCACCTCTAAGGAGCCCTGCAGGGAGCTTTCCACTTTGACGTTAAACCAGTTCTCCACACTCCAGGTGATGAAGATGACCGCGGTGAAGAATAGGAGCAAGGTGGGGACCAGGGACAGGGTGACGAATGCCGCCACTAACTTCGTTCGCAACCGAGTCCCCAAGACCCTCCTCTTGCGCTCAAAGAGGAGTTTGACCAGATTTCTGATCACCAGGAAGATCAGGAGCACGAGGAGGATGAGGTTGATGTTGATGATACTAAAAAGGATGATGTTGCTTCCGAACGGGACCTGAGGGAGGTGGAGCATTTGATAGGTGATCCCAAAGACGAGGAGAGCGATCCCTATAATGATGAATACTTCTCTTTTTCTCTTGCGCCTTTCGCCATTCGTGATGGTATTCATGGTTCTACCCTCATAGTACGATAGTACCAATCAGTCTCAAAATCCCACAAGGAGACAAAGAACAGGATACCTTCCAAACTCAAGGGGAGCTTTACGGGGTCGAGTTCCGCCTTGATGGCGAACTTATAATTCCCCCGCGTGAGTTCTCGTCCCTTGATCACGACAAACGTCTCTACCCGCTGCATGTATTGCTTTGCTTCCTCCAGGTCCTGTACCTGTACCTCTTCGCCCTTTTCTTCGAGCCAGATGCGAAAGGTGTCTTTAAGCGTGTCGTAGACGACTGTATGTCGAAATCGGTGAGCGACGATTTTGTTACTCCAGAGGGGGGAGCGTTTTTTATAGAGTTTTACGAAAAAGTTAAAGGTAGTGGGTATCCCCGCCTTGATGGCTTCTTCCATTTTTTTATTAAAACAGTTCGTGACGGAAAAACTGATCGATATGTTCCCCTTCCCCCTCACTATGTGGAGGCCCTCAATGAGGGCCTCTGCACCTTGTGCCAGGGTAAAGGGATAGATAATGGCCGAGAGGATTATCAGGATTCCAACTATCGAACGCTTCGACATCATCTCCGCTTTTTTCATCGCTGGGGCCAGGGAGTTACGGCAGAGATCCTTGGTAGATCATAAGCCGAGTTCTGTCCTCCCACTGGGAGTGGTGGTCATTTATCTAGGACAGACGTTGCCATCTGTCTCGAGCGACCAACCCGAGGGTATGGAGCGGGCCACCCCGTTCCCCTCCTATTTGGTCTTGCTCCGGATGGGGTTTGCCGTGCCCCCGGTGTCGCCACCGGGGCGGTGAGCTCTTACCTCACCCTTTCACCCTTATCCCGTGCAATGGCGGCAAAGCCATTGCACGGGACGGTCTGCTTTCTGTGGCACTTTCCTGACCCCTTAACGGGGCAGTCGCCGTTAGCGACCATCCTGCCCTCTGGAGCTCGGACTTTCCTCTGATCCTATTTGTCAGGACCAGCGACCACCTGATCTTCCTTGTCTCTCACCGCCTCCCTGGCCAGACGATCCGCCTCCCGATTTTCCTCCCGTGGTATGTGTCTAATCACCCAGCGGGCGAAATGTTTTAAGAGTCCTCTCACCTCCCCTTCTAAGGTCTTGAGCTTACTATCTCGAACCCGGTATACCCCATTAATCTGGTTGACCACCAATTCGGAATCGAGACAGATCTCTACCTCCTGCGACCCCAATTGCTTGGCCTCCTGGAGCCCCAGGATCAACGCTTGATACTCTGCGAAATTGTTGGTTACTACCCCCAAATATCGCTTGCTCTGCGATACGGTCCTCTCCAGTTCATCCTTGATGACAACCCCCGCGCCCCCCTCTCCGGGGTTGCCTTTGCTGGAGCCATCCACATAGAGTGTTACCTTCTGCAACCCCCTTTCAGGGGAGCCTTGTATAGGCGTAGCTGCCAACTCCTTCATTTAAGCAACGTCCTTATTCTCCCAATAGAGGATTCGATGACAATTGGGGCACAGGATGATCTCTTTATTCTTTTGGACCTCGTTATACATTTGGGGAGGGATGTTGACGTAACATCCTTGACATCCTTCATTCTTCACCAAGACGATGGCTATCCCATTTCTCTTTTCCTTCAACGCATTATACCGTTTCAAAAGGTCGGAGTCCGTTTCCTTGAGGATTTCCTCTCTGGTTTGATGCCAGTGGCCGATATCCTGCTCAACTTTGACCATCTGTTCCTTTACCTGTGCTGTCTCCTTTTCTATTTCTTCTTTTTCCTTGCGCATCCTCTCTCTGCTACTTGCATAGTCAGTCTTGAGCTGGTCGATCTCATCTAACATCCTAATGATCTCTTCCTCCCGCTGGCTATTGTGTTCTTTGCCTGTCTCGATTTCCTTCAAGAGGGCTTGGTATTCCTTATTAGTTTTGATCTCAAGGAGCTTGAGTTGGGAACGCTTGATCCGTTCGTTCTCCAACTCCAGTTCCCCCTCCATCGCTATCCGCTCTTTTTCGAGTTCCTCTATGCGCCGTCTTTCTTCCTCCTGTTGTTCCTCTTGGGCCGTGAGTAATGCCTGGAGCCTGTCCAACTCCAAGGGGTACGCCACCTTCTTCCTCTGCGCTTCTTCAATCTGCTGTTCCACGGTCTGAAGCTTCCAGAGTAGTTGTAGCTGTTTCTTCATCTTATCCCCTGCCAAGGCCCAAAAAAAGTGCACCATGGCAGGTGCACTCGTCTATCGTCGACCACTCCCCTTCCTTTCAGTCTGTTAGATACGTTGGACATCCACACCGTTTGCCTAGTGGGCCCACCTGGAATCGAACCAGGGACCTTCCGGTTATGAGCCGGTGGCTCTGCCAAACTGAGCTATGGGCCCTTCATTTTTTTTAAAACTCAATTATCATATAAATGATCCATTGTGTCAAGAAGAAAAGAAAGGCGAAAAAAGACCTCACATTTCCTCCTTCCTGAATTTAATTCTTTATAATAATATATAAAATGATTTATACTATTATATAACGCTTTTTTTCGAAGCAATCCAATGATTTGAAACATATTTCGGGATTGCTTATGTAGTTTTATTTATATAATAACGGAAGTTGTTGGTGTTCAGGCCACCAAGGTAATCTAAAAGGGGAATAGGGCCATGACCATCCGAAGAATTCTCATAGGTGCTCCCATTGTGCTTATACTCTTCCTGCTCCAATCCTATTTCTGGGTGCCCACCTATGAACAGCAGACCAAGGGGAATCCCCAACGTCTCAATGAATATCTTATCGCCTCCATTGGTGATGCCAGCATCCTGAATCCGATCCTTTCGGCAGATTCTGCCAGCAGCGAAATCAACGCCGTGGTATTTGAGGGACTCATTGACTATGATGAAGAGCTCCGCTTCAGGGGCAGATTGGCCAACTCCTGGGAGATCTATGAGGAGGCATTCTTTTATGTCAATGAGAAGGCTTACATCCCTGGGGTAGGGAAAGCGGGCGCGCCGGAATTAGTCGCGCTACTGAAGAGGTTAAAAGCAACAGATATGCCGGCTAATGCTGAAATGAAGGCCTCTTTCGATAACATCATGGATATATCCATCATCCCAGCCAGAGAATTTGTGGTGACGAAGCATGAAAAAGAGGAAAAGCAGGATCAAGAGGAGAAAGAGGTAAAGATCACGGTGATGGCCCCGACCAGGATCAAGCTCGTCTTAAACGAGGTAGACCAGGATCTCTTTCAAAACCTCTCCGGTATTTTAGGCCAAAATTATTTTAGTGCTTTCGATGGTAGGGGTTATCTCCGAATCGACCAAGACATCGAACCAATGAAACGAGCTGAGTATGCACGAGAGATCCTGCCAGCTACCGAACACAACCCTGTGGTGGTCTTTAAGCTTCGTCCCAATGTGCGGTTTCATGACGGTCACGTATTCGATGCCCATGATGTTAAGTTCACCTATGAGGCGATCATGGAGCCCAAAAATCTCTCGCCTCGAATATCCGATTATGAACCCGTAAAAAAGGTGGAGGTGGTTGATCCGCTCACCGTGCGCATCGTTTACAAACGGCTCTATTCACCGGCTCTCGGCACCTGGAGTATGGGGATACTTCCCGAGCATCTCCTCAACGATGAGGCTTTGAAAGCGGAGGCGATTGCACGGGGGAAGGATCCGGCACAATACACTATGCGGCAGAGCAGCTTCAATCGCCACCCCATCGGCTGCGGCCCCTTTGTCTTTCAGGAGTGGAAATCAGACCAGTACATCATCCTGGATCGCTTTGATGCATATTGGGAAGGGGCGCCGAACTATCGGCGGTATGTCTATCGTATCATCCCTGATCCCCTGACCCAGGAAATGGAGTTCTACGCGGGCACGGTAGACAGTTATAACGTTCAGCCCCATCAAGTTGAACGTCTGAAGCACGATCCAACATATCAAAATTTTTCCGGACTCTCTTTTGGCTATACCTACATCGGGTATAATATGAGGCGTGAACCCTTCAATGACCCGCGTGTGCGTAAAGCCCTGGGCATGGCTATTGATGTGGATAAGATCATACAATATGTCCTCTACGGTCAAGGAGAACACATTACAGGCCCCTTTGTAAAACAGACCGATTATTACAATCACCTCATCAAGCCGATCCCCTATGATCCCGCAGGGGCCCTGAAACTCCTCGCGGAGGCGGGGTGGAGGCGTAATAAGGAGGGTTGGCTTGAAAAAGATGGCAAAGCATTTCAGTTTACTCTCATTACCAATAGCGGAAACGACCTCCGTAAAGCCGTTCTTGCCATCGCCCAGGACGGGTGGAGGCAAATCGGCATAGACTGCCGCACTGATCTCTTAGAATGGGCTGTTTTCATTCAGGAACGCGTTGATAAGGCTGATTTTGACGCCCTGGTTTTGGGCTGGAGCATGGGGATTGAACCTGACCTGTATCAGATATGGCATTCGAGCCAGACCAATCCCTACCAACTTAATTTTGTGGGCTTTAAGAATTCCCAGGCAGATGATTTGATCATCAAGATCAGACAGGAATACGATCATGAGAGGCAGGTAGCATACTGCCACCAGCTTCACGAGATCATTGCAGAGGAGCAGCCCTATACCTTCCTCTATGTAACTAAGTGGACAGCTGTCCTGGACAAGAGAATTGTGATACAGGAGATTGATGCCGGAGGGGATGTGTTCTACAAAAAGATCACGCCCACAAAAACGGGAAATTATATCTTCCACTTCAACAAGTGGATAAAGCTTCCTGAAGCGCCTGTATTCAGCGCAGAGGGTTAACAATGCTGTCGTTTATCGGCCGGAGCATCATCCAAAAGATCATTACCCTGTTTTTCGTCATGGTGATTTCTTTCTTGATCATCCACCTGGCTCCGGGCGAGCCGAGCCAGGTGGACCCCCTCAATCCCAAGTTCACGCCGGAGATGGTAGAGCGGTTTCGCTCGGCATTTCATCTGGACAAACCCCTGCACGTCCAATTCGTGTACTTCTATCGTGATCTATTTACCGGCAAGTCCGTATCCTGGAAGGACAATGAGCCGGTTCTGAAAAAAATAGGTGAACGGTTTCTCAACAGCCTCCCCCTCTTTATCTTGGCAACGATACTGACCTGGACCCTTGCCTTTCCCATCGGGATCCGCTCGGCCATTGCCCGGGGAGGCGTGTATGACCGCTCGGCCACCTTTTTCTCTTATCTCTTCTATTCTATTCCAGGTTTCTTTTTTGCGTATATCCTTATCCTCTTAGTAGTCAATACCTTCCATGTACCGGTCATTGGCATGAAGACCTTCGGCTTTGGGGATGTTTCTGTGCTTCGCACCGTCATGGACCGGGTGTGGCATCTGCTGCTTCCTTCCGTACTGGGGGCTACCGTGGGGATTGCGGTGCTCTCCAGATATGTTCGCAGCCAGATGCTGGAAGTAGAAGGCCAGGATTACGTGCGAACCGCGAAGGCCAAAGGCCTCCCCTCTGAACAGGTTCATTATAAGCATGCCCTGCGCAATGCGTTGCTGCCTTTTGTCACGATGTTCGGCCTCATGTTGCCAGGTCTCATAGGAGGCTCCGTTATCATAGAATCCATCTTTTCCTGGCCGGGTATGGGGAGGATGGCATTCGAGGCCATTTTAGCCCGGGACTATCCTATTATACTGTCGGTCAATTTTATCTCCGCTGTGCTGGTGCTGGCCGGCACCTTTATCTCTGATGTCCTCTACATGGTGGTGGATCCGAGGATACGCTTGTGAAGAAGACCGATACACATACACTTCATAAGGAAACAGGGTTGGAGGAAGGGCCACTTCCCCCGAAAGAATCCCGGACGCAGGAGTTCTGGCGGCTTCTCAGAAAAAACAGGCTTGCCCTAGCGGGTCTTATTATTTTTGTGTTCTTTTTCTCTATCGCCTTAGCAGGGCTTGTGCTTACCTCCGGTAACAAACCGGTCTTTGATCCTGCAATGGTTAGGCTGCAGGAAAAATTGCGACCTCCACTTTCTCATCCTCATTTGGAGGCCATAAGTTCTGAAGAAACCCCCACGTTAGGTATCTATTTATGTGGCACCGATGATCTGGGCAGGGATGTCTTCTCACGGATGCTACAGGGAGCGTGGGTCTCTTTGACTGTTGGATTTGTGGCAGTGGGGATTGCGGTCCTCATCGGCATAGTACTGGGGGGGATATCAGGCTATTTTGGACGAAACCCGGTTCGAGTTGATCACATCCTCGTCGCGTGTATCGTGTTTGTAGGTGCAGGGTTGTTGATAGGCGGGGTCTTTTTGGCGGGGGTAGGGCTACTGTGTATCGGCTGTGCCTATGTCCTTTTTCAGCGATGGTGGAAAAAGGTAGGTGGGCAGTCTGCCACCCCCTTGATTCGTCTGTTCTCCGCGGAGACCTTTTCGGTTGATACCTTAATCATGCGTCTGGTGGATATCATGCTCTGTTTTCCGGTCTTCTTCCTGATACTGACCGTTGTGGCGCTGCTCCCCGCCAGTATGTACAACATCATGATTGTCATCGGGCTGACGAGCTGGATGGGCACGACACGCTTTGTTCGGGCCGAATTGCTCTCGTTACGGGAGCAGGACTTCGTGACGGCGGCCAAGGCCCTCGGTGTGAGCGACTGGCGGATCATCTTTCGTCACATGATCCCCAATGCCATGGCGCCGGTGCTCGTTTCAGCGACCATTGGCATTGCAAGCGCGATTCTCATAGAAGCGGGCCTCAGCTTTCTTGGATTCGGCGTCCCTCCCCCCCATGCAACGTGGGGGAACGTCCTGTCTGATGGCAAGCGTTTTATATTTGATGCGCCCTGGCTGACCTTTATCCCGGGGTTTGCCATCCTGATCGTAGTCCTCGCCTTTAATCTCTTTGGTGAAGGCCTGCGGGATATCCTAAACCCCAAGCTCAGAGAGCGATACTGATGCTCTCGGTACAGGACTTGAAAATATATTTTATCGGCGACAGGAGCGTCGCCCGCGCCCTGGACGGAGCGAGCTATGAAGTCCGCACGGGGGAGACCGTGTGTCTGGTAGGAGAGTCGGGGTGTGGGAAGACGGTATCAGCCCTGGCTATTCTTGGCATTGTCCCCCAGCCCCCTGGGAAGGTCATGGGCGGTAAGGTCTTGCTCGATGGCCAAAACCTCTTGGATCTCGATGAAGAAGAAATGCAGCAGGTCCGTGGGAAACGTATCGCGATGGTCTTCCAGGAGCCCATGACCTCTCTCAATCCGGTCTTCACCATTGAGGATCAGATCAGTGAAGCCATAATGGTTCATGAAAAGGCAGGTGCTAACGAGATACGCAAACGGTGTATCCAGCTCCTCAGGGACGTGGGCATACCATCCCCGGAGGAACGCCTGAAGGATTATCCCCACCAGCTCAGCGGCGGGCAGAGACAGCGGGTCATGATCGCCATGGCACTGGCATGTAATCCCGACGTGATGATTGCTGATGAGCCAACCACGGCCCTTGACGTCACCGTGCAAGCGCAGATTCTCAGATTGTTTCAAGAGCTACAGCAAACAAAGCGGATGTCCCTGCTCTACATCACCCATGACCTCGGCGTGGTAGCGAATATCGCCGATCGAATTTACGTCATGTACGCAGGCATTATCGTAGAACAGGGAGATACCTCCCATATCTTCCAGGACTCCCGTCATCCTTATACCCAGGGCCTCCTTGCATCACTCCCGAGTCGTACCAAGCGGGGCGGAGCGCTTCACAGCATTCCGGGATTGGTCCCGGATCCCTCGGACAAACCGCTCGGGTGCCCCTTCCATCCACGATGTAGCTTTGCCGTCAAGTCCTGCAAAATCAAATTTCCAGAGATGTACGATTACGGAGAGGGACACGTGAGTCGTTGTCCCGTGCTCTACAACAAAAAGTAACCGCACGATGAAAAAGCATAGATCATCTAGCAATATCATACTCGCGGTTGAAGGGTTAAAAAAGTACTTCCCCGTGCGGAGGGGTTTCTTGCAGAGTGTTATTGGATGGATCAAGGCCGTCGATGGGGTGGACCTGACAATCCATCAGGGTAAGACCTTGGGTCTCGTGGGAGAAAGCGGGTGCGGCAAGTCGACGATCGGGCGACTCATCCTCAAGCTTTTGGAACCGGATGAGGGGAGGGTTATGTATCATGGTCAAGATATGAGCGGCCTTTCCGATGAGGCAATGAAGCCGTTGCGGAAAGAGATGCAGATTATCTTTCAGGACCCATACGGTTCTCTCAATCCCCGCATGACCGTCGGCCAATCCATTGAAGAGGGGCTGCGCACGGTGGGTATGAAAGGACATGGTGAGCGAAAAAAGAAGGTGGCTCACCTTTTGGAGATGGTAAGGCTGAGGCCGGAAGCGGCTGCTTTCTATCCTCATCAATTCAGCGGAGGCCAGAGACAGAGGATAGGCATTGCCCGCGCCCTCGGTGTTGACCCGTCTTTAATCATATGTGATGAACCCGTCTCGGCACTTGATGTATCCATACAATCCCAGATCATCAATCTGCTCAAGGAGTTACAAAACCAATTAGGGTTGAGCTATCTTTTTATCTCGCATGATCTTAACGTGGTCGGCTACCTCAGTGATACGATTGCGGTGATGTACCTGGGCCATATTATGGAGTACGCTCCAGCCGAGGTGTTTTATGACAACCCTCTTCATCCCTATACCCTGGCCTTACTTTCAGCCATACCTTCCTCCGAACCGGGTGACAGGCATACCCTGCCATCCCTCGCCGGCGATGTCCCGAGCCCCTTTAATCCCCCTCCGGGTTGTAAGTTTCAGGGGCGATGTCCCCTTGTTGAAGATCGGTGCCGAAAAGAGGAGATTAGTTTATACCCCGTACGTGCGGAGCACCTCGTACGCTGTTGGAAGGTTATAGGGGATTAGATAGTATCAAGACAGTTGGATGCAAGCCGCAAGGGCAACACTTAGAAAAATCCTGCGAAGCGCGGGAAAGACGGGCGTTTTTCAGCGATCTCTAGGACTTCCTGAGATAGCTGACGAAGTAATGAATGCCGGACCAAACGGTCAGCACGAGGGCAATCCAGATGAGGATCGTCCCGAGCAGATGGATTTTGAGGAAAAAATAGTCATAGTGGAGGATGAGGATATTGGTGGCGGACAGCTGTGCGAGGTTTTTGAACTTGCCGAGCCTGTTGGCCGCAATGACGATCCCCTCTGCCCCGGCCACCCCCCTCAGGGTGGTCACCGCCATCTCCCTGCCGATGATTACGGCTACGATCCACCCCTCCACCCGCCCCAACGGGATCAACAAGATGAGGGCGGTGCAGACCAGAAGCTTATCGGCCAGGGGATCGAGGAGCTTACCTACATCGCTTACCGTGTTGTTGCGACGGGCCAGGTGTCCATCTAGTGCATCACTAATGGCGGCAAGCAGAAAGATGGCCGCAGCGGTGAAGCTCGGCCATCTTTCGGGGAAGAAAATGAGCAAGATGGCGATGAGGGGTATGGCCCCTATACGGAAGAGGGTAAGTTTATTGGATAGATTCCAGAAGCTCATCAAGCGGTCTCATGGTGTTGCCAGTTTACTCATCGGTGATTTCTTTTGATATTCCTGATAATATCGCAGGACCTCAGCGACATAATTCTTCGTCTCTCGGTAGTTGGGGATCCCGTTGACTTGGGCGACGGTGGTCTCCCCGGCGTTATAGGCGGCCAGGGAAAGCTTGAGGTCGTTATTGAAGCGCCCCATGAGGTATTTCAGGTACTTCACCCCGCCCCTGATATTCTCCTGGGGATCGAAGGGATTGGCGACGTTGAGCCTCTTGGAGGTATCCGGCATGAGTTGCATAAGCCCCTCCGCCCCCTTGGATGAGATGGCGTAGGGGTCAAAGCACGATTCAGCCCTGATAACCGCCTTGACCAGGGCGAAATCGACCCCATGGAGCCGGCAGGATTCAGCAATGAGGTGATCGTATTTATCGGTGTCGGGCTTTAAGCGTTTCACCACCGGGGCAGGGGAGTTGGAGTTCTCTTTCATGTAGACGCGGTAACGGCTATGGGTGGGGGCATTGGAGAAGTGCATCACCCCTTCCTTGTCGATGTAGACGAAGATATCGGCCAGGGCAGGGGTATATACCATTATTGAGACAACAAATATCACCATCAAGGCCGCAAAACGCACCCTTTTCCTCCGATGCACTTGATTGTACGCAAAAGTTACATGTTCTTTTTACACTTTACGGGGGATGAAGTCAAGAAAAACCAGCGGGGGAATTTTCTCTATATCAAAGCATTTTGTGCACGCCGCTTTTCTCGCGTGTGCTGGGTGTGATTATACCTGTTACTTTACCGGTGCGTAAACAATGGAACATCTTTCAGCCTGGCAAAAGAACAGTGAGACTTAAGAGATTTAAAAGGAAGGATACATTGATGTGCCTTTTTCCTTTTTATCGGGGGGGTCGAGCGATTTTTTTATCCTATAGAGACTGAACCTCAGTAAGCGCTTGTCTATTGGTGTTAAGGTTTGGAAGTTAATGTCAGAGTCTTTTAAGCGAAATCCATTGGTTGTCTTTGTTGTATACTTATTGATATCAATGTTCTGAGGCACATCATTATATATGCCTGCAATAGCAGTATCAGCAACATTGAATTCCCTTATCTTCCATGTCCCCTTCTCCCGCACCACTACGATGAGGTCATCTATGAAATTGCCGGTGCGGCCTCGGGAGAGGGTGTCAGCGATACCTTTATCTTCTTTCTCCCTGAGCAAGATACTTACCCGTACTGAATCGTCTCTCATAAAAGGAATCCAAAAATGGTTTCTCTTTATTTCAACCTTATAGTTATAGTGGTCGACCAGGTTATAGTACTGTAACAGAGACAATTCCAGGAGGAAGTTGAAATTCAAACAATGCTCATCCAATATCTCCTGGATGCGCGTCTCGAGCGCCTTTCGCTCCTCCTGATAAACTTGCGTATCCAGTCGTCCGGCCTCAAAATCGTCGTCCAGTCGGGCCATCGCCGCTGCCAACGGGCGCACGGTACTTGAAACCCGCTCATCTTGAACGTTTGAAGAAAAGCTTTTGCATGCCTCGAGATACTCTCCATCCTTTAGATTGTTGAAATAATTAACTATCACCCTGTTTATCTTATGATTTTCCCCCAGGATTGAGACGTACGTTAAGACCCCGACAACAATGACGGCAAGTATGATAAAAACCACAGATAATTTTAAGCGAGGTTTTTCCATAAGCGATTTATTGCCTTCCTTCCTTCACATGCGAAACCGAATCTTAGTTTGCTTCACTTTTATACTTTCTCTGTCCCTTTATGATTGAATGCTCATAAGAATATAAAATGCATTAGAAATATATGTCAACAACAATTGTGGGGGTAAATTGGTATTGGTTCATCAGCGATCAGTGTTCAGCCTTAATCTTTTCACTTGAGAATTACTCTTTACTTAGCTTTTTGCGACCGAAGGGGACGCCCAGTTTCTTCATCTTTTTACGAAGGGTTGAGGGGTTTATATGTAGCATTTGGGCCGCTCCTCCCTTCCCTCCAACCTTGCCGCCAGCCATGTCCAGAACCCGGCGTATGTGTCCTGACACGACCGTGTCTAGTGCCAGTGAATGTTCGCATTGAAGTTCCGAATAAGGTTCAGAAGCTCCTCTGAATCCAACGTGCGGCTCGGATTTTAACGGGACGCTGATGTCATGAAAAGCCAAGGGATTTCCCTTGCTGAGGATCAGCGCCCTCTCCACCGCATTCTCCAATTCGCGTACGTTGCCTGGCCATGGATAGGCTATGAGGCGCTCAAGGCCATCAGGCGCTACAGACGGAATATCTTTGAGACCAATCTCCCGGGATTTCTTCTGCAAAAAGTACTGGACCAGTGAGGGTATATCACCCATTCTTTCCCTCAGGGGCGGTATTGGAATGGGAAAGACTTTGAGCCTGAAATAGAGGTCTTCACGGAATTTCCCATCGCTGATCATGGCTTCAAGATCGCGGTGTGTTGCTGCAATGATCCTAATGTCTACCTTAATTGGTTCTGTTCCGCCCACCCTCTCGATCTCTTTCCCCTGCAGGACCCGCAAGAGCCTGACCTGAGCCTCGGGCTGAAGCTCTCCCACCTCATCTAAAAAGATCGTGCCTTTATTGGCCCGTTCGAAGCGTCCACGCTTCTGTGATAGGGCGCCGGTAAAGGCCCCCCCTTCATGGCCGAAGAGTTCGCTATCCATAAGGCTCTCGGGGATGGCGCCGCAGTTGACCGTAACAAAAGGACCATCATTTCGTGGAGACAGTTTATGGATGGCACTAGCGACGACTTCTTTACCCGTACCAGTTTCTCCTACAAGCAGTACGGGACTGGAAAGCGGGGCAACCTGGAGAACCAACTCCATCACACCCCTCAGCCCGAAATCCGCACCGATAATTTCCTCCCCTATTGCCTGACGCAACTCTGTACGTAAAAATCGGTTATCCTCGACGAGAAGATCTTTGAGTCTGAGCAGTTCTTGGTATCTAATGCCGTTAGACAGGGCGATGGCAAAGGGTTCCCTCAGGATGGTAAGTAAGTCAGCATGTTTCTGAGAAAACTTTCCGCTACCCTGGGCGATGAAGATTACCGCACCAACAATATCCCCGCCCACAATCAGTCGGAGAACCAGCAGTGACGAGTCCCGGTTGAGGAGCCCTTGGGATAGCCAAGGCCTGGCAGTGGGATGTGTCTCTGCCCGATCTATGACCAAGGTTTGTCTATCACGGCGCTCCATAAAATGGCGTACATCTGACGGCATAGCAATGGCAATGTTGAGGAGCGAACTGCCTGCAGCCGATGCCCTGGCAAGAGCGATATGCTCTCCTCTGTCAACATCATAGTGGGTTAAGACCACATGGTCAGATGGGATAAAGTCGCGAATGTACATGAAGCTCTCCCAGAGGAACGTTTCCACGTCGAGACTGCCGCAGATGCGAAGCGTGGCCTCGCGAAAGAATTGCTTTTCATCAACCTGCATAGGTTCCCTTGGTTCGTTAATTATTTTTCCTATGGTCCATTTTATAGCTTAAGTGGACTATAGTCAACTTATATATGTACAATGGGATATCTTGAAAACCCCTCTAATCTAAGCATTTGATTTTATTAATAATTTTATTTGGCACGGTTCATGCTTTATGCCTGAGTAAAATGAAGCGTAGGAGGAAAAGGTTGTGAAATGGCTGGAAATGATCAAGGTGCAAGCATCAAGTGGTCAAACAATCACTACCAAGAACGAACTTATTGCTCTAGTCTCTGATATCCAGAAAAATCTTGACTATCCTGGCCTGTTGGAATTCACTATCTACTGCCACGCCTTGGTGCCCGGCGCTTTCTCTATACATCTATCGTGGAATTCCCCATATCCACAGATCAGAGGTAGTGTTGCAGGACTAACTCTCGCGCAGACCATGAAGGTGTTTGGTCTGGTAGATCATTCCGTGTGGATGGAAACCACGCAAAAGAAAGGAGGCTGAGATAATGTCCACTCCAAACAGACAGAGGAAACATCTCCCTAGTCCGATTATGCAAAAGGTAGCTTTTTGGACGATAACCTTGATGCATGATAACCTTCTACTCCCCTTTTTTAAAAATCCCTACAAGCTTTTAAAGGCAGCCGGTCTAAAAAGGGGCCAAAAGGTCTTGGAGGTTGGATGTGGCCCTGGTTTCTTTACCATTCCGGCGGCACATATTGTGGGTGCGGAAGGTCTTATATATGCGGTAGACGTCAATCCCTATGCAATAGCACGGGTGCGCGGGAAGATTGCGAGAGAAGGAATAAAGAATGTTGCGCCTCTTTTTGCTAATGCCTCTGATACAGGGCTGCAAGAAAAAAGTATTGACCTTGCCTTTCTCGTTGGTCTTGGTCACATAGCTGGAGGACAAAAAAATGTACTAGCTGAGATCCATCGTATCTTAAAAACGGGTGGTGTCCTTTCATTAGAACACACGAGAGGGGTAAAGGGAAAAATCGTTGATGAGGTTGAACAGCTAGGATTTATTTTGTCAGAGAGGAAAGCTCGGGTTTGCTTGTTTACCAAGAAAAATAACAATGGAAGATGATGTTATGAGGAAACACACCTTAAACTTCTGGACGGATATTCTTATTTTTATCGATTTTATCGCTTTGATTTTTACCGGGGTCTTACTTCGTAATATTCCCTCTGCATTGAGTGGGACCACTATCGTGGGTATTGCACGAAACGAATGGGTTGACCTGCACTGGGTATTAGCCCTTGCGCTGATTTTTTTTATTCTTATACACCTTGCTCTCCACTGGAACTGGGCGAAAGCAAGTTCCCAAAAATATCTCAGGGTGGGGCCAAAAACACTCGTTATTTCTGTGGCGCTGATCATCATCTTTTTTGGCATTGTATTGCCGGGTTATCTCACAAACGATTTCCCCAAAACGAAAGAAAGTTCATATAAGCTTGAGCACGAATCTAGGATTTCTCTTGACAGTCAAGATTAATGGTAGATGCCTAAGCGAATACTGCTTTAACATTTCTTTTTCGAGACTTTGTGCCCACTCTTCGGCTTCGGCAAAATGGGTATCGTGCTCAAGAAATGGTGCAGGAGGCTTTTCTTTGCACAGAGATGAGGGGAGAAGGGGTAATCCCTCTTCTCCCCTGAGTTATTGCGAGATGTTTTATTAGTAACTAAGGAAGTTAAAACTTTTTAGAATACCCTACAGGTTGATATTGGAGTACTTTCTCCAAGGTCTGGCCACCTGTTTGTTCTCCAGCAGTTCGAGGGAGTGGCATACGTATTTCCGGGTATCGTGGGGCATGATGACGTCGTCTACATAGCCGCGCTCCGCAGGCTGGTAGGGATGCTCAAACTTGACACGGTATTCCTCAATGCGTTGCTTCGCGATCTCCTTTGGGTTTTCTGATTCCTTAATTTCCCTAGCGAAGATGACGCTCGCCGCGGTCTCAGCACCCACGATGTTGATCTTGGCCGTTGGCCAGGCGAAGACGAGATCGGCCCCGATGCTCTTGTCGAGCATGGCATAGTGGGCACCGGCGTAAGACTTGCCGGTGATCACGGCGACCAAGGGTACGGTGGCATCGGCCCAGGCAAAGAGTGTCTTTGCCCCATGGCGCAGGATTCCCTGCCACTCATGCGGAGAGCCGATCCAGAAGGCCGGGCAGTCGACAAAGGTCACCAGCGGGATGTTGAACAGATCGCAGAACCGAACGAACCGTGCCAGCTTGTCAGAGGCGTCGCAATCAAGTCCCCCCATCAGCACCAAGGGTTGATTTGCCACGATTCCGGCCACCCTGCCGTTGAACCGCGCAAATCCGACGATAAGGTTGCGGGCAAAATACTTGTGTATTTCATAGAAACTTCCCTTATCGACCACCATGTCGATGAGCGGATACATATTATAGGGGACGCGCAGGGCTGGGTCGGGAATGAACTCATCGAATTCGGGGATCTCCCTGTTCGGATCGTCGCCGGACTCAATAATCGGGGGCTTTTCCCTGTTGTTGGATGGGAAATAAGACAGCAGTTTTCTGGTCAGCTCAATAGAGTCTTTATCATCTTCACCGACGATGTGGGTGCCCCCCGACTTCACTGCATGGGCCTCCCAGCCGGCCAGTTTCTCAAGGGTGATATCCTCACCGGTCTGGGTCTTGACAAAGGCGGGTCCTGCAATGCCCATGTAGCCGGTTGTCTTGCTCTGGATGAGAAAGTCGTTCATGATAGGGTGGTAGGCTTGACCGCCGAGGCAGGGGCCAAGAAGCAGGCCGATCTGGGGGACGATTCCCGAGGCGAGGATCTGGGCACGGAAGGTCCAGCCGTAGGCCTCCAAGGTGTCCAGCCCCTCCTGGAGCCGGGCACCGCCCGAGTCGTTGATCCCGACAAAGGGCCATCCCTTGTCCTTGGCAAAATCCAAGGCCCACACAAACTTCTTGCCATGATACTCCCCAAAGGTGCCGGCCATGGACGTGAAGTCCTCAGAAACCACCACGACATATCTGCCGTCCACCTTGCCATATCCGGCAACGACACCTTCAGCGGGTATGAGCTTGTCAGCCATGCCAAATTCGTACTGTCGGTGCCGCATAAAGGTGCCGACCTCTACGAAGGTGCCGGGATCGATGAGCATATCGATCCTCTCGCGCGCATGGGTCTGCCCCTTGTCTCGACGCTTTGCCAGGGCCTTTTCACCGCCCATTTCCAGAACGGTCTTGCGCCGCTTCATATAGTCATCATAGATGCCGTCAAATTTACCCATTACCACCCTCCTTATAGGTTATAAGATCTCATTTGTTCAAAATATCACAAATGCACTATAGTTCAAGATTACACCCTTGTCAACACAAAAGGGGCCAGTTTGTTACAAAAGGTATGGGCATAGTTAGTTACCAGGTAGGGGGAGAATGGGAAGTGATGAGAGCGGGTTGTAAGGGAGGAATGAGGGAAGGGCGAAGAGAGTATTATAAAATATTGGTTGCTGATGGCCTTATTATATATACATTGGTCAAAGCATATCTGCCACTTCCGAAATTTTCAAAGAAGGTCTTGACAAGGGAGGTAAAATATCCTAAGTTACTTCCCTCTTGTGAAGGAAGGAACTTTCCACCTATTTAATATACGAAAAGAATAACTTTATTTGACAATATACTGCTAGGATGGAGGAGGGAAATTATGGCAGCCAAACTCATCAAGGGGGCAGAAGTAGCGAAGGAGATCCGAGAGGAACTCAAAAAGGAGGTAGAGGAACTTCAGGTACAACATAAGGTAGTACCAGGGTTGGTTACCATCCTGGTGGGGGAGGACCCGGCCTCACAAAGTTATGTGACGGCGAAGCAGCGGACCTCCAAAGAATTGGGATTTCACTCGATCCAGGACAACCAACCGGCCGATATCTCAGAAGAGACTCTGCTTGCCCTCATCGATAAGTACAATAAAGACCCTAAGATCCACGGTATTTTGGTTCAGTTGCCCCTGCCCAAGCAGATCGACGAGACGAAGGTCCTCTACGCCATCGATCCAAAGAAGGACGTGGATGGTTTCCACCCCGTGAATGTGGGTAAACTGCTGATCGGGGAACCCGACTTTCTCCCCTGCACCCCGCACGGGATCTGGCAACTGCTGATTCGCTCCGGGACCCAGATCGAGGGTGCAGAGGTCGTGGTGGTGGGGCGCAGCAACATCGTCGGAAAACCCATTGCCGCCATCCTCATGCAGAAGTTGCCCAATGCCAACGCTACGGTGACGGTGTGTCATACCAGAACCAAGGATATGGCCTTTCATACCAAGCGGGCGGATATCCTCATTGTGGCAGCCGGTCGCCCCAAGGCCATAACGGCGGATATGGTCAAAGAGGGGGCGGTGGTGATCGATGTGGGGGTGAACCGCATCGGCAAGACTCCGGAGGGGAAGGCCAAATTGGCCGGGGATGTAGACTTTGAAGAAGTCCAGAACAAGGCCAGCGCCATCACCCCCGTCCCCGGTGGGGTCGGTCCTATGACTATCACCATGCTGATGCTCAATACCGTCAAGGCGGCTAAGCTGGCTGCTGGATTGAAGTAGGGAGGAACTGTGCCCTTTCATATCGCTGTCTCCGGTAAGGGGGGTACGGGAAAGACGACCTTGAGCGCCGTGATCCTGCGCTACTTGATCCGTTCCGGCAAAGGGCCCGCCCTCGTTATAGATGCCGACGCCGATGGAAATCTGGCTCAAGCCCTCGGCCTGAATGGCATGCAGACGGTCGGTGAAATCTTGGATGAGATTGAGAAGAAGGCCTCTCAGTTGCCCCCCGGCGTTTCCAAGGATGCATGGCTGGAGGGGAAAATGGCGGAGGTGATGGTTGAGGAGAAGGGGTTTGACTTTCTGAGCATGGGCAGAGGTGAGGGACCTGGGTGTTACTGCTATGTGAACACTGTCTTGCGCAGGATCATGGACAACCTCGAAAATAATTATCCCTATTCATTGATGGACAACGCCGCAGGGATGGAGCACCTGAGCAGACGGACCACCCGGGCGGCTGATGTCCTCTTCCTCGTCTCCGATCACTCCCTCAAGGGGGTCCAGAGCGGTGCGAGGATCGCCGAGCTGGCTCAGGAGCTGAAACTCGATATCAAACAGATGGGTTTTGTGATCAATCGGGTGCCTGGTGAGATAGACCCTGTGATCCGCCACAAGGTGGAGGAGAAGGGGTTAAAGATCATCGGCTCCATGCCCGAGGATAAACAGATTGGGCAGTTTGATTTAGCGGGGAAGTCTTTGCTGGAACTGCCCGAAGATAACAACGTGACACAAGCAGTACGGGAGATGGTGGAAAAGATTTTAGCCAATTGAAGGAGGATGGAACAGATGCTATTAATCGGGGAAAATATACATATCATTGCCAAACAGGTCTCCGACGCCGTAGATCAGAAGGATACAAAGGCCTTACAACAGATGGCCAAGGAACAGGCCGATGCAGGGGTTGACTATATTGATCTCAATGTCGGGCCGGCGCGCAAGAACCCAGAGGTCATGGGGTGGTTGGCAGAGACCGTACAAGAAGTGGTCGATTGCCCCCTCGCCTTGGACAGCACGAACCCGTTGGCGGTGGAGTCAGGCCTCAAGGTGGCCAAGCGGCCTCCTTTGATAAACTCCGCCTCGGGCAAAGGGGAAAGTAAAGAGAAGATGCTCCCCCTGGCTGCCCAGTACCCGTGTGCGGTGATCCTCTCCGTGCTGACCGATCAGGGTATCCCCTCCGATGCAGAGGCCAGGGCCGAAAGCATCATGGAGACGGCGGCCTACGCCAATGAGTTGGGGATCGAGAATGAACGGCTGTGGATTGACCCCATTCTGCTCCCCGTCAGTGTTGCTCAACAGGGGGTCGTGGCATGTCTGGAGTTCACCCAGATGTTGCCGGACCTCCTCCCCGGGGTAAAATCGACCATTGGGCTTTCCAACATCTCCAATGGAGCGCCCGAGGAGGTGCGGGGGATCCTCAACAGGACCTATATGGTAATGCTGGAGCGATACGGCATGCACTCGGCCATTGTGGATGCCTTTGATGCTGAGTTACGGGATCTGGCGCACGGTAAGCTTCCGGGAATCGTAGAGGTGATCCACAAGGTCATGGACGGAGAGGATGTGGATCCGTCCGTCCTTCCTCCTCAGGAGGGGGATTACGCCAAGACGGCGAAGGTGCTCATGGGGGAGATCCTCTATTCTCATACATGGTTGGAGCAATAGTAAGGAGGTATGGATATGGCCTATAAGGCACCGTTCGAGAGCTACAAGGGAAAGATTGCCGAGGTAACCATTGGAAAAGACAAGCGGGCCGTAACGATAGGGGGAGAGAATGTCCTTGCTTTTAACCAGGCCTTTGATGAGGGGGCATTCCCCAATCCACCCAAGCTCGCCCTGGAGGTATGGGATATGGAGCCGCAGAATTGGGCCCCGTGGGTGTTGGAGCCGTACAAGGATGTGGCCGCCGATCCCGCAGCCTGGGCCAAGCGGTGCGAGGAATTGGGGGCTGAACTGGTTTACCTTTATCTCATCAGCGCCGATCCGAACGAAAAGGATACCCCCCCTGAACAGGCGGCTGAGCTCGTCAAGCGGGTCTATGAGGCAATTAGTCTCCCGATGATTGTCTACACGACGGGGAATGAGACCAAAGACCCTGCCGTGCTCGCCAAGGTGGCCGAGGTCTTGAGCGGGGAAAATCTGCTCCTCGGGCCGGTCATCAAGGAGGACTTTGAGCCCATTGCCACTGCTGCCAAGGATCATGACCACTGTGTGGTGTCTCAGGCTCCCGTCGATATCAACCTCCAAAAGGAGCTCAACGTAAAGCTGAGCCGGATCTTATCCAGTGACCGGATCGTCCTCGATCCGCTGGCCTCGGCCCTGGGGTATGGGATTGAGTATTGCTTTTCCGTGATGGAGCGAACCAAGCACGTCGGTATCCAGTTCCAGGATGCGATGATGCAGATGCCGGTCCTGGCCAACTTTGCCGGGGAGGTTTGGAAGAATAAAGAGCCCAAGGAACGCGAGGAACTGGGGATCGCCTGGGAAGAGGTGACGGCTGTCAATTACCTGTTGGCCGGGGCCGACATCCTGGTGATGAGACACCCCGAGGTATTTAAGATAATAAAAGAGATGATCGGGTAGGCCAGATGGAAACATCAGATGTGGCACGGAAAAGAGGGCTTCAGGTTGGGAAAAAGGTGCTGGAACTGTCTTGACAAGATGATGAATTAGAATTAATCTAATATTAGATAGGTTCTCTATTATATGAGGAAAATAGAGGGACGAGGAAAAGGGACATCCTGTGATGTCAAGGGTTTAATGTCACCACGAAGGTGAGTGGATTTGGTTTAAGGAGGCCAAAAAAAATGAAGGGAAAGAGAAAGCGAGAAGAGATGGAAAAGATCATTAGGGCGGAGGATGAATGGGAGCCCATTGGCCATACCCCCATGCCCCACGTGACAGATCTGAGGAACTGGGACCGGCGCCTGCTCGAGACCTACAAACCTTTTTATGCGCCTTTTTGCGACCTCTGCTGTCTGTGCACCTATGGAAAGTGCGACCTCACGGGGACCAACCGCGGTGCCTGCGGTATAGATATTTCCGCCCAACAGGGGCGCATCGTGACCCTTGCCTGTTCTATGGGTATGAGCGCCCACGCCGGCCATGCCGCCCACATCATTGATTACCTGATCGAAAAACACGGGGAAGATTATCCCATAGATCTTGGAGACCAGGTAAATGTGGAGTGCCCCAATATCCGGACCGTCTTAGGCCTGAAGCCAAAGAACTTGAGGGATTTGAAAACGGCCGTGCAGTATGCCGCTGAGCAACTTGTCCACATCGTATCCTCCACCCATACGGGTCAGGAGGGTGATGCGGTGGACTATGAGTCCAAGGCTTTGCACATCTCCATGCTCGATCATGTCTGTATGGAGGCGGCCGATGTGGCCCAGATCATTGGTTTTAAATTCCCCACCTCGGTAGCCGATACCCCTATTGTAGATATGGGGTGGGGGTCTGTTGATCGAAGCAAGCCGGTTATCCTCGTGGTCGGCCACAACCCGGCGTCTTCATCAGAGATCATTGACTACCTGAGAACGAAGGGGCTAGAGGACAAGGTTGAAATCGCTGGCATCTGTTGTACGGCCCTGGAGACCACCCGGTATTCGGACAAGGCCAAGGTCATCGGTCCTCTCTCCCGCCAGCTCTTTTTTATCCGCGCGGGGATCGCCGATGTGATCGTGGCCGACGAGCAGTGTATCCGTACTGATCTGACAGACGAGGCGAGCAAGGTGGGCTCGGTCGTCATCGCCTCCTCGGACAAGGCCTGCCGGGGACTCGAGGAGGTGAGCAAAAGGCCGACCGATGAGGTGATCAAGGAGATGGTAGATAAGGGGAAACATGTCCTCATCCTCGACCATGAGAAAGCGGCTGAGGTTGCCGTCGAGGCGGTGCTCAAGATTGCACCGAAGCGAAAGAAGGAAAAACCGATTGACGAGAAAAAGGCCAAAGAACTGGCCCAGGCCTGTGTAGCGTGTGGATCCTGTACGCAGGTGTGCCCCAATCTTTTGCCCGTTGGTCCCGCCATTCAAAAGGTTGCCAAGGGAGATTTTGAAGATTTTAAAATGGTCTTCGAAAACTGCATCGGCTGCGGCAAGTGCGAGGAGGCATGTCCTCAGGACGTACCTATCTTCAAAATGATGCAGGCCGTGGCCAGCTGGGATACCTGGAAGTGCCGCGTAGGTAGGGGACCGGTCATGGATACCGAGATCAGAAAAGTGGGTGCCCCCATCGTCCTGGGGACCATACCCGGTGTCTTGGCCTTTGTGGGGTGCTCGAACTTTCCCAACGAGATCGACGAGATCGCGGAGATGGTTGATGAGTTTGCCCGCAGGAAATATATTGTGGTGCTCACTGGTTGCTCGGCAATGGTCATCGGGATGCGAAAAGACAAAGACGGAAAGACCCTGTACGAGAAGTATCCGGGTGATTTCGAGGCCGGAGGCGTCGTGAACATCGGCTCCTGTGTTGCCAACGCTCATATCACCGGGGCAGCCATGAAGATCGCCAACATCTTCGCCAACCTTCCCTTGCGGGCCAACTATGAGGTCATCGCCGATTATGTCCTCAATCGCGTGGGGGCCGTTGGTGTGGCCTGGGGGGCCATGAGTCAGAAGGCGGCCTCCATTGCCACGGGGTGCAACAGGCTGGGAATACCGGTTGTCCTGGGACCTCACTCCGCCAAATATCGTCGTCTCTACCTCAGTCGCAAGGAGGAGGATGACTGGACAGTAATGGATGGCAGGAAAAAAGAGTTGGTGGATACCGAGGAGCCTTCCCCGGAGCATCTGGCCATTGTGGCGGAGTCCAAGGAACGGGCCATGGTGACCATTGCGAAGCTCTGCATCCGTAAGAACGACACCCAGCCGGGTCGCCAGATCAAGCTCAACCACTACATCGACCTGTACAAGAAATTCTTCGGCACGCTGCCCGATGACCTCCATCATTTTGTGAGGACTGAACGGGACATCCCCATGTTCTTCAAAAAAGAGGTCAAACAGTTCCTCGAGGAGAAGGGATGGAAACCGAAGCCAGTGTTGAGCCTACCGACCCTTATCGGGACCTATGAAAGCGAGGTTCCGGTAGAGGCTACCATTCGTTAAAAAGGAGGGAAAAAATGCCACATCCGCAACATCTGGTCAATATCCTGACGGGGGTCAAGGGGGCCATGGAGATGAAGGATGCCACGCCCCTGGCCAAGATTATCAAGAAGGCAGAACGACCATTGCTGGTCATCGGCCCCCGGGCCCTGGAGATGGAGATAGAAGGGCGGCCCTTTGTCGAATATCTGGTGGATATCGCCCGGGCCGCGAATATTCCCATCTGTGCCACCGCACACACCAAGAAAAGGCTCTTGGAACTGGGGATTACCCCTGAGAGTACCTATGACGTAATTGAGATCGTCAATTCTCTCAAGGACGCAGAATGGAAGGGAGTGAAGGGTGAAGGGTGCCATGACTTCGTCCTTTTCGGAGGGATCAGGACCGATCTGGGCAACCAGGCTCTCTCAACCCTCAAGCACTTCGCCCCACATCTGAAGACGATGACCCTGTGTAAGTACTATTACCCGAATGCGAATTTCTCACTCCCCAATTATAAAAAAGAAGAAGAGTGGAAGGCACTTCTGGAGGGTCTCATCGCGGGGTTGAAATAGAAGCATTGAAAAAATAATAGGCTGATGAACAGCCTCAAAAAACCAAGGAGGTATGAGCAATGCCTGAGTTTCATGTTGACATAGGGCCGCAATACGAAGGTGAAAGGGTGAGGAAGGAGGACCTCCACGTGGAGTTTGGAGGTCCGAAGGTGGAGTACAAAGCCGAGTTAGTCCTCATGAAAGGGGTCGATGAGGTGGAAAATGAAAAGGTGGAAATCGTAGGACCTGATATCAGCGAGATGGAGGAGGGAGGGAGCTACCCCCTCTTCGTTGAGATCTTCGTGGCGGGAGAGAAGTTGGAAAAGGATATGGAGCCCGTCATCGAGCGCAGGCTGCACGACTTCTGCAACTACATCGAGGGCATCTACCACATGAACCAACAAGATGATATCTGGTACCGCATCAGCAAGGATGCCTTCAAGAAGGGTCTCACCTCTTTGAAAGAATTCGGAGAGATCCTCATCTTCGAATACACCTCGGACATCGATATCATCGAGCGGATGCAGGTTACCTTTTATACGGAAGAGGCGAAGGTCAAGGAAAAAGTGGAGATGGCCCGTGTGATCTATGAGGAGCGGCGGGCCAGGGCCAGGGGCTTGAAGGAAGACGATGTAGATGAGTTCTACGGCTGCGTCCTCTGTCAGAGCTTTGCCCCCACCCATTGTTGTATCATCACCCCGGAGCGGATCGCCAACTGCGGTGCCATCAACTGGTTCGATGGCCGGGCGGCCTCCAAGATGGACCCCGAAGGCCCCATATTTCAGGTGCCCAAAGGCGAGACTATCAGTATATTTAAAGGGCAATACAGCGGCGCCGATGAGACCATCCAGGAGCGGTCCCTCGGCTCAGTAGAGCAGGTATGGATCCATAGCGCCATCGAGTACCCGCACACATCGTGCGGCTGCTTTCAGGCCCTCTACTTCTATATCCCTGAGGTGGATGCCTTCGGCATCGTACACCGAGACTATAAAGGTAACACCCCCCTTGGGATGCCCTTCTCCACCATGGCTGGGGAGGCCAGCGGCGGGAGGCAGGTAGAGGGGATGTGTGGTATGGCCCTGGAGTATGTACATTCGCCCAAATTCTTCCAGTACACCGGCGGGATGAAGCGGGTGGCCTGGATGCCCAAGGAGGTCAAGGAGCGTTTCAAGGAAGCCATCCCCGAAGACATCTACGACAAGATCGCTACTGAAGACGATACCACCGACCCCAATGAATTGGCCGAGTGGCTGGGCCAGAAGGAGCATCCATGGGTCACCGGAGAAGCGCCCCAGGAGTTGGAGGAGCGCATAGCGCAAGACGAAGGGTAATAAGCAAACGCATACACTATATAAGGGAGGATTGTAATGGCCGTCAAGGGGACAGATCTGGTAAAGCTTATGCCGAAGAAGCAGGGGTGTAAGGAATGTGGTTTTCCTACCTGTTTTGCCTTTGCCATGAAATTGGCCACCGGGGGGACGGAAATCAGCGCCTGCCCCCATCTCTCCGATGAGGTGCGGGAGCAGATAGAGGAATTACTTGCGCCGCCCATCCGTCCGGTCACCATCGGCACAGGAGACAAGGGCCTATTGATCGGTGATGAGGAAGTGATGTATCGACACGAGAAGACCTTCTTCCATCAGCCGGGCATCGGTGTCCTCGTCTCCGATACCGAGGATGAGAAGGAGATAGAGCGGAAAGTCAAAGCGGTAGAGGAGAAGCAGTTTCTCTGGATCGGCCGCACCCTCAAGGCCGACCTGGCTGCTGTGCAGTGCGCCTCCGGTGATCAGGGAAAGTTCGTTGCCCTGGTGAAGCGGGTCGTTGAGATAGACGACGCCCTCCCCCTGGTTCTGATAGCCGATACCATCGATATCCTGCTGGCCGGCCTGGAGGCCTGTGGCAAGGATACAAAGCCCCTTCTCTACGCCGTCACCGAGCAGAATGTGGATGAGGCAATCAACAAGCTGGGCGGGTCTGAGGTTCCATTGGCAGTCAAGGCCGAGAATTTAGAGAAGATTTCCGCCCTGACCGAGCGGCTGAAGGAAGCGGGATTTCAAGATTTGGTCCTGGACCCCGGCCCCCGCACGCAGTGGGAGGCTGTGAGGGATCAGATACTTATTCGCAGAGCAGCTTTGAAACAGGGATTTAAGCCGCTCGGTTATCCGACCATCACCTTCCCCTGCCAGATGGCGGACGATCCGCGCAAGGAGCTGGCCGCCGCCTCTGCCTTGCTGGCGAGGTATGCGGGAATTATTGTTCTGTCCGATCTGCGTGAGGAAGTCCTCTTCCCGCTCGTGGTGCTCAGGATGAACATCTATACCGATCCCCGGGTGCCCATGGCCGTGGAAGCCAAGATCTATGAGCTCAACCAGCCAGGTGACGAGTCATTGGTGTTGCTCACTACCAATTTTGCCTTGACCTACTTTTCCGTGGCCAATGAAATAGAGGCGACCAAGGTCCCTGCCTATCTTGCCATTCAGGACACCGAGGGGTTGAGCGTGCTTACGTCATGGTCTGCGGGGAAGTTCAACGGAGAGACGGCAGGGGAGTTCATCAAGAAAAGCGGGCTTGAGCAGAAAACCAAGAACAGAAAGATCGTCATCCCTGGCCTCCTTGCCCGGATACGGGGAGAACTGGAAGATGAACTCCCCGGATGGGAGATCGTCATCGGTCCCAGGGAAGCGGCCGGCATTGCCTCCTTCCTGCCAGAGTTGGCGGGGAAGGTCTAGTATATCGCGAGGATGAAGGAGGAGTTACAGGAGCTGTTCAAGGCTTATCCATCGAATAAGCACTCCCTTCTACGCATCCTGCAGGCAGTCCAGAGACAGATGGGATATCTCCCCGAAGAGGCCTTGAGGGAGGTAGCCTCCTTTGTAGGGGTTTCACCTGCCGAGGCCTATGGGGTGGCCACCTTCTATAACCAGTTTCGTTTCATCCCCTATGGTAGGCACCATGTCGTGGCATGTTTGGGCACGGCATGTCACGCCATGGGGGGGCAGCTTATCTTAGATGCCTTTGAGCGGGAGCTGGATATCAAGGCGGGGGAGATAACCGCGGATCATGAGTGGTCTCTCGATCGAGTGGGGTGCATCGGCTGCTGCACCAAGGCGCCAGTGGTGGTGATCAACGATGTCATCCATGCCAAGATGACCCCCTTCAAGGTAGAGGAGGTGCTGGCAGGGTTGGGGTTGAAAAGGAGCAAGAAGGACGAAACTCGTGCAGGAGAAACTCAATGATCTCAGACAGGGGGCCCAGAATAGGTGGGAGGATCTGGAAGCAAACGCCCTCACCGTGCGCATCGGGACCCCTACGTGCGGTCGGGCAGCAGGGTCCCTGGATACCCTTCAGGCCTTTCAAGAGCGGATAGAGAAGGAAGGTGTTAAGGCCCATATCATCGAGGTAGGATGTATGGGCCTTTGTTTTGCCGAGCCCCTGGTCATGATCCACAACCCCCAATCCGGAATCCCCCCCATCTTGTACGGCCCTATCACCGACGAGCATATCCAGCGATTAGTGGAAGGTTTCATCCTTGGGGATGATCCCTGTCTGGAATTGGCCCTCGGTACGGTGGAGTTCAAAGAGGATGGGACTCCGTATGTCCCTGAGATGCCGCGTTTCGAGATCGAAGAGCGGCTCATCCTCAAAAACTGTGGCTACATCGATCCCCTGAATATCGAGCACTACCTGGCCCGCGGGGGGTACCTCACCCTGCAACAGGCCTTGCAGGCAGAACCGGAGAAGATCGTCAGTGAGGTGGAGCAAGCGCGGCTTCGCGGCCGAGGTGGCGCCGGGTTCCCCACCGCCACAAAGTGGAAGCTCTGTCGCCAGATGGAGAAAGAGCCGAAGTATATCATATGCAATGCGGATGAAGGTGATCCCGGGGCATTTATGGACCGGGTGGTCTTGGAGAGCGACCCTCATTCCGTCATCGAGGGAATGGTCATCGCCGCCTATGCCATCGGCGCCTCACAGGGCTTTGTATATACGCGGGCGGAGTACCCCCTGGTCATGGAACGCTTAAAGGTAGCCCTCGCCCAGGCCAGGGAGATTGGGGTGTTGGGGGATGCGATCCTCGGCAGTAGTTTCAGCTTTGATATAGAACTGGTGGGAGGGGCTGGGGCCTTTGCGTGTGGTGAAGAGACCGCGATGATCGCTTCTATTGAGGGGCAGAGAGGCATGCCCAGACCTCGTCCTCCGTATCCTGCTCACTATGGGCTGTACGAGGAGCCGACGGTGGTGGATAATGTAAAGACCTTCGCCCTGGTGACGCGTATCATGGAACAGGGGGGAGAATGGTTCGGCAGTATTGGAACTTCCAACAGCACCGGAACCGCGGTCTTTGCCCTGGCCGGGCGTGTGGAGCAGATTGGT
>Ga0315553_10000387_pt1 | contig 39667 bp, 35 predicted proteins | sample SalMarSW160140MG_FD_203099 | JGI IMG/M metagenome (GOLD analysis project Ga0315553, IMG submission 203099) | Salt marsh sediment microbial communities from the Plum Island Ecosystem LTER, Massachusetts, United States - Salt Marsh Sediment SW1601-40 ... | reverse complement strand
GCCTGGTGGTTCTACATCGCGCGTCCGGAGACGCCGGTCCGCCTCGCCGAGGAGCAGCGCGTCCTCTACCGCTTTCTCCTGAACAAGTGGTACTTCGACGAGCTCTACGACTTCCTCTTCGTGCGTCCGGCCATGGCGCTCGGACGGTTCCTGTGGAAGCGTGGCGACGGCTGGCTAATCGATGGGTTCGGACCGGACGGCGTCTCGGCGCGCGTCATCGACGTCACGCGGAACGTGGTGCGGCTTCAGACCGGCTACCTCTACCACTACGCCTTCGCGATGCTCCTCGGCATCGCACTTCTCGTCACCTGGATGATGTTCGCAGGGTGATGAGATGAACTGGCCGATCCTCTCCGCCGTTACCTACCTGCCGCTCGCGGGCGCGGCGATCATCTTCTTTTTCGTCCGCGGTGACAGCGAGGCCGTCAAACAGAACATCCGTATCGTCTCGCTCGGCGTGACCGTTCTCACCTTCCTCGTGTCGCTGCTGATCTGGTGGAACTTCGACGCGACGAATCCGGGCTTCCAATTCGTCGAGGAAGCGAGCTGGACGGGCACCTTTATGACTTACCGCATGGGGGTCGACGGTATCTCCATGCTCTTCGTCATCCTCAGCACCTTCCTGATGCCGTTCTGCATCCTGGCGAGCTGGCGGGTGATCGGGACGCGGCTCAAGGAGTACATGGTCGCGTTCCTGGTGCTCGAGACGCTGATGATCGGCGTCTTCACGGCGCTCGACCTGATCCTGTTCTACGTGTTCTTCGAGGCGGGCCTCATCCCGATGTTCCTGATCATCGGGATATGGGGCGGCCCGCGGCGCGTCTACGCGGCCTTCAAGTTCTTCCTCTACACGCTGCTCGGCTCTGTGCTGATGCTGCTTGCCATGATGGCGATGTATTGGGACGCCGGCACGACCTCGATCCCAGTACTGCTGACGCACCAGTTCCCGGCCTCGATGCAGACGTGGCTGTGGCTTGCGTTCCTCGCCTCGTTCGCGGTGAAGCTGCCGATGTGGCCGGTGCACACTTGGCTGCCGGACGCGCATGTCGAAGCGCCGACGGCCGGCTCGGTCGTGCTCGCCGCGATCCTCCTGAAGATGGGCGGCTACGGTTTCCTGCGCTTCTCGCTGCCGATGTTCCCGCTGGCGAGCAACGAGCTTGCACCGCTCATCTACGCGCTCTCCATCGTCGCCATCATCTACACCTCGCTCGTGGCGCTGATGCAGGAGGACGTGAAGAAGCTCATCGCCTACTCTTCCGTCGCCCATATGGGCTTCGTCACGATGGGCATCTTCACGCTGACGGCGCAGGGCGTGCAGGGCGGCATTTTCCAAATGCTCTCGCATGGCATCGTGTCGGGCGCGCTCTTCCTCTGCGTCGGTGTCATCTACGACCGCATGCATACCCGCGAGATCGACGCCTATGGCGGACTGGTGAACCGCATGCCGTGGTACGCCTTCGCGTTCATGGTCTTCACGATGGCCAATGTCGGGCTGCCGGGTACCTCCGGGTTCGTCGGCGAGTTTCTGACGCTGATCGGCGCCTTCCAGGCGAACACTTGGGTGGCGGTGCTGGCGACGACCGGCGTCATCCTCTCCGCCTGTTATGCGCTCTGGCTCTACCGCCGTGTGATCTTCGGTAAGTTGGAGAAGGCGAGCCTCGCCGGCATCCTCGACCTGTCGCTCCGCGAGAAGGTGATCCTCGTGCCGCTGATCGCGCTCACGATTCTCTTCGGCGTCTATCCGCGCCCGATCATGGACGTGACCGCGGTCTCGGTCGACAACCTGATCCATAATTACAAAACGGCCGTGGCGGATGACGCCGCGGCAACGCTGGCCAAGCGGTAGGGGGAAGCGATGTCTGCCGATCTTCCTGCTCTTGCCACCATCCTGCCGGAGCTGATCCTCGCGGTCGGCGCGCTCGTGCTCCTGATGATCGGCGCCTACGCGGGTGAGCGCTCGACGCCGGCCGTCAACGTGCTCGCCGTCCTGGTGCTTGCGGCCGCCGCGGTTGCGGCGGCGTTCGGCGGCGGCGAGGGGACGGCCTTCGGCGGTGCATTCGTCGTCGACACCTTCGCCCGCTTCATGAAGGTCGTGGCGATGATCGCCTCGGCCGTCGCGATCCTGCTTGCGTGGCGTTTCGCTCGAGCCGAACGCTTCGACCGCTTCGAGTTCCCGGTGCTGGTGCTTCTCGCCACGCTCGGCATGCTGGTGATGATCTCGGCGAACGATCTCATCACGCTCTACCTCGGCCTGGAGATGAACTCGCTCGCCTCCTACGTCGTCGCGGCGATCCATCGCGACAATGCTCGGTCGAGCGAGGCGGGGCTCAAGTATTTCGTGCTCGGCGCGCTTTCCTCCGGCATGCTCCTTTACGGCGCATCGCTGGTCTACGGTTTCACCGGGCACACGGGCTTCGAGCCGATCGCAGCCGCGCTCGCGAACGGTCGCTCCATCGGGCTCGTCGTCGGCCTGGTCTTCGTGCTGGCGGGTCTCGCCTTCAAGATCTCCGCAGTGCCGTTCCACATGTGGACGCCCGACGTCTATGAGGGTGCGCCGACGCCGGTGACCGCCTTCTTCGCCTCCGCGCCGAAGCTGGCAGCGATGGCGCTCATCATCCGCGTCGTCATCGATGCGTTCGAGCCGATCGCTCCGGACTGGCAGCAGATCATCGCCTTTATCGCCATCGCCTCGATGGCGCTCGGCGCCTTCGCGGCGATTGGGCAGTCGAACATCAAGCGGCTGATGGCGTATTCGTCGATCGGCCACATGGGCTTCGCGCTCGTCGGTCTTGCCGCTGGCACGGAGCAGGGTGTGCAAGGGGTGATCGTCTACATCGTCATCTACATGGTGATGACGCTCGGGGCGTTCGCGGCCATCCTCGCCATGCGCCGCGGCGGGACGATGGTGGAAGACATCAGCTCGCTCGCAGGTCTCGCTCGCACCAAGCCGGCGATGGCGTTTTTGCTCGGGACGATCCTGTTCTCGCTCGCCGGCATCCCGCCGCTCGCCGGCTTCTTCGCGAAATACTACGTCTTCCTCGCGGCGGTGCAGTCGGGGCTCTATCTCCTGGCGGTGATCGGCGTCGTGACGAGCGTGATCGGCGCCTACTACTATCTGCGCATCGTCAAGGTCATGTATTTCGACGGGCCGGCGGAAGGGTTCGAGTCGCTGCCGCCCGAGCTTGGAACGGTGCTCGGCGTCTCCGGCGCGCTGATGATCGCCTTTGTCGTTCTTGCCGGCCCGCTGGTCGACGCGGCGGGCGCCGCAGCCCATAGCCTCTTTTAGCGAATGGCTTTCGAGCTCGGCTCCATCGCTCGCGAAGTGGGTTACCGTCTGATCGCTCACGATACGATCGACTCCACCAGCGCGGAAGCCATGCGGCTCGCTCGCGCCGGCGATTCCGGTCGCCTCTGGGTGGTGGCGCGCGAGCAGACGGCGGGGCACGGCCGCCGTGGACGGCCGTGGCAGACGCCCGCCGGCAATCTCGCGGCAAGCCTGTTGATGCCGGTTTCCCGGATGAGCGGGAACACGGCCACACTCGGTTTTGCCGCCGGCCTCGCGCTCGACACCGCAATCCGCCAAGTCGCGCCTGGCCTCGCCGTCCATATCGCGCTCGACGAAGCGGGTAGCGGCCAGGATCGGCTGCGCCTCAAATGGCCGAACGACGTTCTCGTCGACGGGGCGAAGATCGCCGGCGTCCTGCTCGAGGCGGTGGATGTCGCCGACCGGCCGCGCGCCGTGGTGATCGGCATCGGGGTCAATGTGTGCCATGCGCCGGAGGGCGTTCCCTATCCTGCCACATCGCTAGTCGCCTGCGGGGCGGAGGCGACGCCGGAAGCGCTTTTTACAGAGCTGGCCGATGCCTGGGTGGAAGCGGTCGGGCTGTGGGCTTCGCCAGCGGGCTTTTCGGCGCTGCGTGACCGATGGCTGGCGCGCGCAGCGGGTCTGGGCGGGCCGATCGCCGTGCGCCTCGGCGACGATATCTTCCGCGGCACATTCGAGACGATCGACGAGGAGGGGCGCCTCATCGTGCGGGCTTCTAACGGCGTCACGCAGACGATCAGCGCCGGCGACGTGCATTTCGGCGCGGCGGCAACAGTGGAGCATTGATGGCCTCGGAAGAACTCGTGCTCGTGCTGCTCGGCGGCGTCGGTGAGATCGGCATGAACCTCGCCCTCTACGGCTATGGCCGTGGGCGGAACCGCAAATGGCTCGCCGTCGACATGGGCGTCGCTTTCGGCCACGAGGAGGTTCTGCCGGGTGTCGACGCGGTGCTGCCGGACATCGGCTTTCTGCTGGAGCGGAAAGCCGACCTCGTCGGCATCGCCATCACCCACGCGCACGAGGATCATTACGGTGCGCTCTTCGATTTCTGGCCGAAGCTTCAGGCGCCGGTCTTCATGACCCCGTTCGCTGCCGCGCTGCTCGAGGCGAAGCGAGCCGGCGAGCCGAATGCACCGAAGATCCCGGTGAAGGTCATTCGTCAGGGCGAGCGGATTTCCGCCGGACCGTTCGACGTCGAATACGTTCCGGTCTCCCACTCGATCCCCGAACCGAACGCGCTCGCGATCCGCACCGCGCTCGGCACGGTTTTCCATACCGGCGACTGGAAGCTCGACCCGGCGCCCGGCGTCGGCCGCGCTACCGACAACGATCGCATCGCGTCGATCGGAGAGGAAGGCGTGCTCGCGCTTGTCTCCGATTCCACCAACGCCATCCGCGACGGGATCAGCCCGAGCGAAGGAGAGGTGGCGCGCGTGCTCGAGCGGCTCATCGCGGAGGCGCCGCAGCGTGTGGCGGTGACGACGTTCGCCTCAAACGTCTCGCGCATCCGCGCCGTCGCCGAGGCGGCGCAGCGGGCGGGCCGCGAGGTCGTCGTCGTCGGGCGCGCCATCCGCCGCTCCTCCGACGTGGCGCGCGAGCTCGGCTATCTGGACGGCCTGCCCGAGTTCCTCGATCAGGATGTCTATGCGAACCTGCAGCGTAACAAGGTGGTGGCGCTGATGACCGGCAGCCAGGGCGAGCCTCGCGCAGCCCTCGCGAAGGTCGCGGCGAAGGATCATCGCGCGCTGTCGCTCTCACCGGGCGACCGCGTGATCTTTTCCTCGCGCACCATCCCCGGCAACGAGCGCGAAGTGAATACTATCATCAACGCGCTGGTCGACCTCGGCGCCGAAGTCATCACCGACCGCGACGCGCTTGTGCACACATCCGGGCATCCGCGGCGCGACGAGCTGCGGCAGCTCTACGACTGGCTGAAGCCGCGGATACTCGTGCCGGTACACGGTGAGGCGTTGCATCTGCATGAGCAGGCGAAGCTGGCGCGCTCGGTCGGCGTCCCGAAGGTCATCGAGGCGCGGAACGGGCACATGATCCGGCTGGCGCCCGAGCCCGCCGAGCGGCTCGAAAGCGTTGACCACGGCCGGCTCTATCGCGACGGCAGGCTTCTCGTCTCGCACGAGGCGAGCGGCGTGGCCGACCGGAAGCGACTCAGCTTCGCCGGTGTCGTCAGCGTTGCGATCGTGCTTTCCGACAACGGTGAGGTGCTGGAGGACCCGGCGGTCGCGCTCCTCGGGGTGCCGAACGCCGACAGTGACGGCGAGCTCCTACGCTCAGTCGTCGAGGAGGCTGTCGACGACGCGCTCGACGGGCTTTCGAAGGCGAAGCGCCGCGCTGCGGACGCGGTGCGCGACGCCGTGCGGCGGGCGATCAGGAGCGAGGTCGAGACGGCATGGGGGAAGCGTCCGCAAACGATCGTCCATGTCACGCATGTGAGCGACTAGATGCTCGGGCGACTGAACCACGTCGCGATCGCGGTGCCAGATCTCGAAGCCGCGGCGCGCATCTATCGCGAGACGCTCGGGGCGCAGGTCTCGCTGCCGCAGAGCCTGCCGGAGCATGGCGTGACGGTCGTCTTCGTGGATCTGCCCAACACGCGCGTCGAGCTTCTGGAGCCGCTCGGCGTTGCCTCGCCGATTGCCAAGTTCCTCGAGCGCAACCCGCAGGGCGGGATGCATCACCTTTGCTACGAGGTCGACGACGTGCGCGCCGCGAGCGATCGTCTTGCGGGCGCGGGTGCGCGGATCCTCGGAGACGGAGAGCCGAAGATCGGCGCGCACGGGAAGCCGGTGATCTTCCTCAGCCCGAAGGATTTCTGCGGCACGCTGATCGAGCTTGAGGAGGCGGATTGATGGGCCTCGTACCGTCGATCGCCGTCTACTTCGTCATCTGGTGGCTGTGTCTTTTCATCGTGCTCCCGTTCGGCGTGAAGAGCCTTCACGAGACGGATGACGTCACGCTTGGTACCGAGGCGGGGGCCCCGCACCGTCCGCGGCTTGTCATGAAGGCGATCGCGACGACGATCTTGGCGTCGATCGTCTTCGGAGGCGTCTATCTCTACTTCAACGTGTATCAGCTAAGCTTGGAAGACTTGGTGCGCTAAAGCTAAGGGTAGCGGAAGTCTGGGGCCCAAAAGAAAAAGAGCAAGGCATAGCCTTGCTCAGGACATTCGCGATTCACTGTTCATCATCCAGACGCCTGGAGCGCTGTCCGACGAAGTCCTCCCAAGACTTGGACCGCGAGTATTTGGTGCCGAGCACCTTTTCTTAGACACCGGACCATAGCCGATCGGAATCGGCCTGTCACTACCCTTCCGCGACGGTGCCAAAAAATTTGGCGACTTGCTCGATTTTGGCGCAACCTCCAGGTCGTGCCGGGCGGGTTCTCGGGTCCAGTCTTGCCAAGCCGGGACCGATACGATCATGTCGGCGAAATTCCCGATGATTCATGGCCCAATGCTGCTCTCCCGCTACTTCCTGCCTATCCTGAAAGAGACTCCCAAAGAGGCTGAAATCGTCTCGCATCGGCTGATGCTTCGGGCCGGCATGCTCAGGCAGCAGGCAGCGGGTATCTATTCCTGGCTGCCGCTCGGACTGAGCGTTCTCAAGAAGGTCGAGGCGATCGTGCGGGAGGAACAGAACCGGGCCGGGGCCCTGGAAGTGCTGATGCCGACGATTCAGCCGGCTGACCTTTGGCGGGAAAGCGGACGCTACGAAGACTACGGCAAGGAGATGCTTCGGATCGTCGATCGGCACGAGCGCGACATGCTCTACGGGCCGACGAACGAGGAGGTGATCACGGACATCTTCCGCGCCTATGTCCGCTCCTATCGCGACCTCCCGCTGAACCTTTACCATATCCAATGGAAGTTCCGCGACGAGGTGCGGCCGCGTTTCGGCGTCATGCGCGGGCGCGAGTTCCTGATGAAGGACGCCTATTCCTTCGATCTCGACTACGAGGGAGCGAAGGCGGCCTACAACCGCATGTTCGTCGCTTATCTCAGGACGTTCGCAAGGCTTGGCCTGAAAGCGATACCGATGCGCGCGGAGTCCGGTCCGATCGGCGGCGACCTCAGCCACGAGTTCGTCATCCTCGCCGAGACCGGCGAGAGCGCGGTCTATTGCGACAGCGATCTGCTCGACATCGAGGTGCCCGGAGAGGGCACCGACTTCCGCTCCGACCTGTCGCCGATCGTCGACCGCTGGACGGCGTCCTACGCGGCGACGGACGACATGCACGACGAAGCGGCATTCGCCGCGCTGCCCGAAGCGCGGCGCGTTACGGCGCGCGGCATCGAGGTCGGGCATATCTTCTATTTCGGCACCAAATACTCAGCGCCGATGCGCGCGCATGTCGCAGGGCACGACGGCGCCGAACATCCGGTTCACATGGGCTCTTACGGCGTCGGCGTGTCGCGGCTCGTCGGCGCGATCATCGAGGCGAGCCACGACGGCGACGGGATCATCTGGCCGGAAAGCGTCGCGCCGTTCTCGGTCGGGCTCATCAATCTGAAGCCCGGCGACAATGCCACCGACGAGGTAGCGGACGGATTCATGAGCCGGCTCGAAGCGGCGGGCGTTTCGGTGCTATACGACGACATCGATCAACGGGCGGGCGCGAAGTTCGCGTCCATGGACCTGATCGGGCTCCCGTGGCAGCTCATCGTGGGACCGCGTGGAGCGAAGAGTGGCGAGGTCGAGATCAAACGGCGGGCGACGGGCGAGCGCGAGACACTCGGCATTGACGCGGCAGTCAATCGCCTGACGAGCGAAATCGCCGGAAAGGGCTGACATGGCGCAAGCCGCAGCCGGGAGAGTCAAAGCGACGCGGCCATTCACGGCGTTCGAGTGGATGCTCGCGCTGCGCTATCTGCGCCCGCGCCGCAAGGAAGCCTTCATCTCGGTCATCGCCGGCTTCTCCTTCCTCGGAATCATGCTCGGCGTCGCCACGCTCGTCGTGGTGATGGCGGTGATGAACGGCTTTCGCGCCGAGCTTCTCGACAAGATTCTCGGCATCAACGGCCACATCATCGTGCAGCCGATCGAGAGCGACCTGACCGACTACGATGCCGTCGCAAAACGCATCTCGTCCGTGCCGGGCGTGAAGGCGGCGATGCCGATCATCGAGGGGCAGGCGCTCGCCTCCGGTCCGAACACGGGAAGCTCCGGCGTGCTGGTGCGCGGAATCCGCGGCCCCGATCTCCTCGGCATGGAGAAGATCTCCGGCAGCGTGGAGAACGGCGGCGGCCTCATGGACTTCGACAGCTCGGGCGGCGTCGCCATCGGCAGCGGGCTCGCCGCCTCGCTCGGCGTTGCGGTCGGCGACAAGGTCACGCTGATAAGCCCGCGCGGCGCCGTCACGCCGCTCGGCACTTCGCCCAGGATCAAGTCCTATCCGGTCGTGGCGATCTTCCAAATCGGCATGTCGGAATACGATTCGACCTATGTCTTCATGCCGCTCAACGAGGCGCAGCTCTATTTCAACTCGCCCGACGCGGCGCAGGCCATCGAAGTCTATCTCGACGATCCTGACAACGTCGACGCGATGCGTGCGAAAGTCGAGAAGGCGGCCGACCGACCCGTCTTCACCACGGACTGGCGCATGCGCAACGTCACCTTCTTCTCCGCGCTCAACGTGGAGCGGAACGTCATGTTCACGATCCTGACGCTGATCGTGCTCGTGGCCGCGCTCAACATCATCTCCGGCCTCATCATGCTGGTGAAGGACAAGGGGCGCGACATTGCGATCCTCAGGACCATGGGCGCCACGAAAGGCTCTGTCCTGCGCGTGTTCTTCATCACCGGCGCGGCGATCGGAACGGTCGGGACGATTGCCGGGCTCATCATCGGCACTGTCATCTGCGCCAACATAGAATCGCTCCGCGAGGTCATCTCGTGGATTACTCAGACGGAGATCTTCTCGCCGGAGCTCTATTTCCTTTCCACGCTCCCCGCCGACATGGACACGGCGGAGACGGTCGCGATTGCGCTGATGTCGCTCGTGCTCTCGTACCTTGCCACGATCTTTCCGGCGTGGCGGGCGGCGCGGCTCGATCCGGTCGAGGCGCTGCGCTACGAATGAACGACGAGGTCGCCTCCGAGGTCGTGCAGCAGACGCCGCCGGCGGCGGCGCTCAGGGGTGAGGCGCGGAAGAACGCGCTTTCGCTGGAGGGAATCGCGCGCGGCTACAAGACGGGCTCCGGCGTGCTGCCGGTCTTGAAGGATGCAAACCTTTCGGTCGCCGCCGGCGAGATGGTGGCGCTGGTCGCGCCGTCGGGCGCCGGCAAGTCGACGCTTCTTCACGTCGCGGGGCTGCTCGAGCATCCCGATTCAGGCGAGGTGCGGATCTGCGGGCAGCCCGCTTCGCGGGCGAGCGACGACGAGCGCACGTCGCTCAGGCGTCGGCAGATCGGCTTCGTCTACCAGTTCCATCATCTGCTTCCGGAGTTTTCCGCACTGGAGAACCTCGTCCTGCCGCAGATGATCGCCGGCCTGCGCCGACGCGAGGCGGAGAAGCGGGCGCGCGAGCTTCTCGGCTATCTGCATATCGAGCAGCGCGCGACGCATCGCCCGGCGGAGCTTTCCGGCGGCGAGCAGCAGCGCGTTGCCATCGCGCGCGCGGTCATCAACGCGCCGCGGCTGCTTCTTGCCGACGAGCCGACCGGCAATCTCGATCCGCACACGGCGGAGCACGTCTTCGCGGCGCTGAAGTCGCTGGTGCGCGAATCCGGGCTCGCGGCCTTGATCGCCACCCACAACTACGCGCTTGCAGCCGAGATGGATCGCACCGTCACCATCGAGAACGGCGCAATCGTGCCGGCGAAGGCCACGCCTCTTTAACGGCAACAGCCTGGGTCGGGTTGATCATCTCGTCAAAATCCCTAGCTTCGTAGGAAGCGGCAGGCCGATTGACGTCGGTCTCTTGACCACCTTGCGGTGGGAGGCCCCGCAGCGCGGAACGCGCATGGGCTTGCGAAGCCCACCATCGACCCACCTCATGGAGAGCGACATGAAACTGAATTCCGCACTCGTTCAACGCACGCTCGACGAGTTCGACGCGCAGGCGATTCCCGACAACCACCCGGCAGTGCCGCAGCTGAACCAGGTCTTCGGTGAGCACACCTTCTTCCTGAATAACAGCGGGCTCCATGCGGTCGAGCCCGAACAGGCGGAGCCGGAAGCCGGCAAAGTGGTCAGGCTCGCTGCCTGGGCCGACGCCAATCGGAACAGCCTTGCGCCGCACGAGCCGCTGGCGACGGACGTGGTGATCCCCTTCAAGTCGAAAAACGGCACCTGAGCTCCGATCTCGACCTCGGCGGCGGCGGCGGCCGCCCCCCGAACTTGAAAGCGGGTGGCCGCAGCCGCCGCCGGGGATAATTGAGCCTGATCCCTGGACGAAGACAGCCGTCGGGTTCAAGACGACGGGGTGGCAGAGTCCCCCGGCTTCATCCATCTCAATTGCCATTCAGCCTATTCGCTGCTGGAAGGCGCGCTGCCGCTTTCGACGCTGGTTTCGCTTGCGGCGGAGGATGGCATGCCCGCCGTTGGCGTCACCGATACGGCGAACCTCTTCGGGGCGTTGGAGTTTTCCGAAAAGGCGGCAGAGAAGGGCATCCAGCCCATCCTAGGCTGCAAGCTGCCGATCCGTTTCGAGCCGGAAGCGGACCTCGAAACGCGCCGGCCAGGCCCGCATCGGAAATCGCGGCACGTCGCGCCGCTCTTCCTGCTCGCCGCAACGGATGAGGGTTACCACGAGCTGATCCGGCTCGTCACAGGCTACTATCTCGGCGAGGCGGGGCGCGCCGAGCCACTTCTTCTCGAAACGCTCGCCGCCGATTCGACGGGCCTCATCGCAATGACCGGCGGCCATGACGGGCCGCTCTACCCGATCCTGGCCGAGGGCGAGACCGTGCTCGCCGAGACGCGGCTTGAGGCGCTGAAGTCTCTCTTCGGCGACCGGCTCTATGTGGCGCTCGAACGGCACGGGCTCGATATCGAACGCCAAGCGGAGCATGCGGTCGTCGATCTCGCCTACAAGCTCGATCTTCCGCTCGTCGCGAGCAACGAGCCGTTCTTCCCGCGCTCCGACGATCACGAAGCGCACGACGCGCTGCTTGCGATCGCGGAAGGGCGGCTTCTTTCGAGCGACGACCGCCGGCGGCTGACGCCGGAGCATCACTTCGCCAGCCGCGCGGAGATGATCGCGCGCTTCTCCGATGTGCCGGAGGCGCTTGAGAACACCGTCGAGATCGCGCGCCGCTGCCACACGCGTCCGCATGTCGCGCAGCCGATCCTTCCGCGCTTCGCAGCGACCGCCGCCGACGCGGAGGCGGCGGAGCGTGAGGAGGCGGACGAGCTGCGCCGGCAGGCGGAAGAGGGGCTGACGCGTCGCCTTGCCGCGCATGGCACGGCCGAGGGTTTCGAGGAAGAGGACTACCGCAAGCGCCTGGATTTCGAGCTCGGCGTCATCGCGGCGATGAAATATCCGGGCTATTTCCTGATCGTCGCCGACTTCATCAAGTGGGCGAAGGCGCGCGGCATCCCGGTCGGGCCGGGACGCGGATCGGGGGCCGGCTCGGTCGTCGCCTGGTCGCTCACGATCACCGATCTCGACCCGTTGCGCTTCGGGCTTCTCTTCGAGCGCTTCCTCAATCCCGACCGCGTCTCGATGCCGGACTTCGACATCGATTTCTGTCAGGAGCGGCGCGACGAGGTGATCGCCTACGTGCAGGAGCGTTACGGTCGCGATCGCGTGGCGCAGATCATCACCTTCGGGACGCTGCAGGCACGCGCGGCGCTTCGCGACGTCGGTCGCGTGCTGGAGATGCCCTACGGGCAGGTTGACCGGCTCTGCAAGCTGGTGCCGGCCGACCCTTCCAACCCGGTGACGCTGGAGAAGGCGGTCGAGGGCGAGCCGCGCTTCGAGGAAGCGCGCAAGCAAGAGGAGGTGGTCGACCGGTTGCTGACGATCGCGATGAAGCTCGAAGGCCTCTACCGTCACGCCTCGACGCATGCCGCCGGCATCGTCATCGGCGACAGGCCGCTTCAGGAACTGGTGCCGCTCTACCGCGATCCGCGCTCGCCGCTTCCTGTCACCCAGTTCAACATGAAATGGGTGGAGAAGGCCGGACTGGTGAAGTTCGACTTCCTCGGCCTGAAGACGCTGACGGTGCTGGAACGCGCGGTCGAGCTGATCCGCCGCCGGGGCATTGACGTCGACTTGATGTCGATTCCGTTCAACGACCCGCCGACCTTCGCCATGCTGGCGCGCGGCGAGACCGTCGGCGTGTTCCAGGTGGAAGGGCAGGGGATGCGGCGCGCGCTGGTCGGCATGAAGGCCGACCGGCTGGAGGACCTCGTCGCCCTCGTCGCGCTCTATCGCCCCGGCCCGATGGACAACATCCCGCTCTACAATCGCCGGAAGCACGGCGAGGAGCATGTCGACTATCTCCACCCGCTGCTCGAGCCGATCCTGCAAGAGACCTACGGTGTCATCATCTACCAGGAGCAGGTGATGCAGATCGCACAGGCGCTTTCGGGTTACACGCTTGGCGAAGCCGATCTCCTGCGCCGCGCCATGGGCAAGAAGATCAAGGCGGAGATGGACGCGCAGCGCGAGCGCTTCGTCGACGGCGCCGTCGAGCGCGGCGTCAAGCACGCCGACGCGGTGATGATCTTCGATCTGGTGGCTAAGTTCGCGAGCTACGGCTTCAACAAGTCGCACGCCGCCGCCTACGGGCTGATCGCCTACCAGACGGCGTATCTCAAGGCCAACCATCCGGTGGAGTTTCTGGCGGCGTCGATGACGCTCGACATGAACAACACCGACAAGCTCAACGAATTCCGCCTGGAGGCGCGGCGGCTCCGCATCGAGGTGGTGGCGCCCGACGTCAACCGCTCCGGCGTCAGCTTCGAAGTGCAGCAAGGCAAGATCATCTATGCGCTCGCCGCGCTGAAGGGGGTCGGCGCACATGCCGTGGAGCATCTCGTGCAGGTGCGCGGCGACCGTCCGTTCGCCGACCTCGCGGACTTCTCGGCGCGCATCGATCCGCAAATCGTGAACCGCAAGGCGCTCGAATGCCTGGCGCAGGCGGGTGCGTTCGACAGCCTCGACCCCGACCGCGCCAAGGTCTTCGAGAATGTCGGGCGCGTGCTCGCCTCCGCGCAAGAGCGGACGGAGCGTGCGGCAAGCGGCAATTTCGACCTCTTCGGCGGTTCCGGCGAGCCGACGCGGCTCTTCTTCGTCGCGGCCGAGCCGTGGGCGCCCTCGGAGCGGCTGCAGCGTGAGTTCGCCGCGATCGGCACATATTTGAGCGCGCACCCGATCGACGACTACGCGACGCTCGCCGAAAGACACGGTGGGCTGACCTGGAAGGCCTTCGAGGAACGGCTGCGCTCAAGCCGCCAGTTCACCGCCAAGATCGCTGCGACCGTCGTATCGCGGCAGGAGCGGCGCACGCGCACCGGCGGCCGAATCGGAATCGTCATGTTCTCCGATCCGACCTCGCAGTTCGAGGCCACGGTCTACCAGGAGAAGCTGGCGGACTGGCGCGAGGTGCTCGAGGTCGGCTATTCGCTCTTCGTGCAGATCGGCGGCGAATACGATCCGGAGACCGAGGAAATCCGCGCGCGCATCCAGAACCTCGAGCCGCTTGAGCAACTCGCGGCGAAGAAGGCGCGGGCGATCCGCGTCTTTCTCGACGCGCCGGAGCCGGTCGAGCGGCTTGCGAGTCGTCTCGCGGAAGGCGAGGGCAGCGTCTCCGTGGTCGTCATGCTTTCCGGCCGCGAGGTGGAGCTGAAGCTGCCGGGCCAATATCGCGTCACTCCGCAGATCGCCGGCGCCATCAAGGCGGTGCCGGGCGTCGTGCACGTGGAGATGGGCTAGCGCGCAGAAAACCGCTGCGACGCGACACCGAAACTAGTATGCTAGATAATAGCCAGGTCGGGATCCAGCCCGGCCGGCGAGCATGCAATGGGAGGAAACGCAGTGAAACCAATCTCTTCTCGCGTCGCGTCATCGATCGGCGCCGTGGCCTTTGCCGCCCTTGCCTGGGCGGCGCCGGCCCAAAGCCTAGAGATCAAGACAAGCGACGTTCATGACGCCGACTATCCGACGTCGAAGGCCATCGCCTATATGGGCGACCTGCTGTCGAGCTGGACGGCCGGCCGCATCACCGTGAACCTCTTCCCGTCGATGCAGCTCGGCGGCGAGAAGGAAGCGCTTGAGCAGGTTCAGCTCGGCGCCCTGGAGATGACCCGCGTCTCGGTTGGCGTCGTCGGCCCGATCGTCGACGACTTCAACGTCTTCAATCTCCCCTACGTCTTCCGCAGTATCGACCAGATGCACAAGACGGTGGACGGCGAAATCGGCACCGGGCTGCTTCTCAAGCTCGAGCCGGCGGGCCTCATCGGGCTCGGCTACATGGATGCCGGGTCGCGCTCGTTCTTCGTGATGGACCATCCGGTCGAGAAGCCGGAAGATCTCGCAGGCATGAAGATCCGCGTCATGCAGAACCCGATGTTCGTCGAGATGGTGAACGCGATGGGCGGCAACGGTGTCCAGATCGCCTACAACGAGCTCTACACCTCGATGCAGACCGGCGTGGTCGACGGGGCGGAGAACAACCCGCCGTCCTTCCAGTCGGAGCGCTTCTACGAGCTTGCCAAGTACTTCACCCTCGACGAGCACCTGATCGTGCCGGAGATCTTCGTCTTCTCGAAGAAGGTGTGGGACACGCTCTCGCCGACCGACCAACTCCTCATCCGCAAGGCGTCCGCGCTGTGCGTTCTCAAGGAGCGCGAGCTGTGGGCGGAGAAAGAGGGGAAGTCGATGCAGATCCTTAAGGATGCCGGCGTCCAGATCATCTCCGACGTCGACAAGACCCCGTTCATCGAGGCGACGCAGGGCGTCCGCGACAAGTACGGCGCCAAATACGCGGACCTGCTGAAGGCCATCAACGCCATCCAATAGGCAGCAGCCTCTTGCACGCGTGACCACCAGGCCCGGATGCCGACAATCGTCGGCGTCCGGGCGGGGTGGGTTCCGTGCTCGTGTCAGCCGGGGGGAGGAGCGGCATGCGGCCGACCTACGTGCGCATCATGGACGCGCTCTACGTCCTGTGTCTGACGATCGCGATCGTCTCGGTGGTCAGCATGACCATCCTGATCTTCGTCGGCGTCATCATGCGCTACATCTTCTACATGGGCGCGGCGTTCGCCGAACCGTCGTCGATCTTCTTCTCCGTGCAGCTCACTCTTTACGGCGCGGCGGCATGCTACCGGGCGAGGTCGCACCTTAGAATCCAGTTCTTCACCGGCCTGCTGCCGAAGCGCGTGCAGTGGATTCCGAACGCGCTCGTCACGCTGCTGATGGCGACGATCTCGGTCGCGATGATGTATTACGGTGCTGACCTGGTGCAGACGACCTGGTTCCAGGCCTATCCTGAGTTCACCTATATCCGCGTCGGCGCGGTCTATTCGGCGATCCCCGGCGGCGGCTTCATCCTGCTCCTCTTCATCATCGAGTCGGTCTTCTATCCGGACGCCATGGCGGCGGACGAAGAGGAGGAAGTGCGTCTGGCGCTCGAGCACGCCGAAGAAGAGGCACGGAAGCTCGGATACTAGGGGGCGTTGATCCATGGGGGGGCCGTTCGCGCCGCTTGTGCTACTCGGCAGCTTCTTCGCGCTGCTAATCCTCGGCATGCCGGTCGCCTTCGCGCTCGGCGTCGCCGCACTGGTCGGCGCGCTCTACGCGCATCTGCCGCTTGCCGCGGTGCTTTTGAAAGTCTCCGACAGCGTCGACGACTTCGCGCTTCTTGCGATCCCGTTCTTCGTGCTCGCGGGTGCGCTGATGTCGGAAGGCGGGATGGCGCGGCGCCTCGTCGCTTTCGCCAACATCTTCGTCGGCTTCATGCGTGGCGGGCTCGCGATGGTGAACGTGCTCGCCTCGATGTTTTTCGGCGGCGTGTCAGGCTCGGCCGTCGCCGACACCTCGTCGATCGGCTCGATCATGATCCCGATGATGAAGAAGCAGGGTTATGACGACCACTTCGCCGTCAACATCACGATCGCCAGCGCGACGCAGGGCATCGTCATCCCGCCGAGCCACAACGCCATCATCTATTCCTATGCCGCCGGCGGCGCGGTCTCGATCGCGCAGCTTTTCCTCGCTGGCGTCATCCCCGGCATCATGGTCGGCCTGTCGCTGATGGTGCTCTCCTTCATCATCTCGACGCAGCGCGGCTATCAGCGCGGCCAGTTCGTCCCGTTGCGCGAGGCGTTGCGTATCACATGGGAAGCGCTCGCCGGTCTTTTGACTGTGGTCATCATCGTCGGGGGCATCCTCGGTGGTGTTTTCACGCCGACGGAGTCGGCGGCTGTGGCAGCCGTGTGGGCGTTCTTCGTCACGATGTTCATCTATCGCGACCTCAAATGGCGCGACCTGCCGCGCGTCCTGGCCGGAGCGGTGAAGACCATCGCCATGGTGATGATCGTTATCGGGTTTGCCGGAAGCTTCGGCTACATGATGACGCTGATGCAGATACCGGCGAAGGCGACGCATCTGCTCCTGCAGGTTTCCGACAACAAATACGCCATCCTGGCGATGCTCAACGTGCTGCTCCTCATCCTCGGCACGTTCATGGACATGGCGCCGCTGCTTCTCATCTGCACGCCGATCATGTTGCCGGTCGTCACCACGATCGGCGTCGATCCTATCCACTTCGGCATCATCATGATGCTCAATCTTTCGATCGGGCTGGTGACGCCGCCGGTCGGCACGGTGCTCTTTGTCGGCTGCGCCATCGGGAAGATTCCGATCGAAAAGGCGACGCGGCATTTGTGGCCGTTCTGGCTGGCCATGCTTACGGTCTTGATGCTGGTGACCTACTTCCCCTTCTTCGCCATGTGGGTCCCGAGTCTTTATTGAAGTGGGGTGCGGGGAGGCTCAGTCGTCGGCGGAGCCGTCTCCGAGCTCGCGGCCCTCGGTAACGATGCCGCCGGTGGCGAAATCGAACGAGACCACCTTCGAGTGGTCGGAAGTGGTCTCGCAGCGGAACGACAGCCGATACCATTGGCCTTGGCTGAGGAACGCGGCGCCCTCGGCGATCAGGACGTTGCCGATCACCTTGGTGTCGGCGGTGGCGTAGGCGACAGCGCGCTCGGGCTTGAACTCGGGCTGGCCGCGCGCGATCTGCTCCATCGCCTCCACGTCGCACAGCTGCTCGAAGCGCGCGCCTGCGGCGAGCGTGGCGAGCGCCTTCCGTGCAGCCCAGTTCAGTGCCGTGTCGGAGAAGAGCCGGCCTGCGTGGGCGAGAGCCAGCGGGGCTTCCTCGGGTGTGGGAGCGGGCACCTCCTCGGGAGCCACGGGCACGGGAATCACCGGCGGCGGGGCAAGGCTCGGCGACGGCTCCTCGGGCGGGAGCTCCGGCTTCGTGAGCGCGGCGATCTCCTCTTCCGAGAGAAGCTCGACGGAGAGGCTCTCCACTGGAGGGGGAGGGAGGAGAACCGGCCGCGGAAGCAGGAGGAGAGCGACGAGCGGAACGGCATGAATCGCGGCGGAGATCGCGAACGCGCGCTCCCGGTCGGCCCAGGGAACGGAAACCGGCGGGAGGCGTGGGATTTCCCCGAGATCAGGGAGGCCGTCGGTAAGCGTTCGCGGTTGCAAAAGGCCCGCCTCTCCCCTATATCCCGCGCCATCTCACACGCGGGCATGAAGCTCTAATCCGGCTTTCCGGTGGCATCGGCCTTTTGGCCAACGCCATTCGCCCGCGGCGGAAAAAACCGGAGAAGACAATGGCGCTACCCGATTTCTCGATGCGCCAGCTGCTTGAGGCTGGCGTGCATTTCGGTCACCAGACACACCGCTGGAACCCGAAAATGGGCCCGTTCATCTACGGCGCCCGCAACAACATCCACATCATCGACCTCGCGCAGACCGTGCCGATGCTCTTTCGCGCGCTGCAGCAGGTGAGCGAGACGGTCGCCAAGGGCGGCCGCATCCTCTTCGTCGGCACCAAGCGGCAGGCTTCCGAACCCGTCGCCGACGCGGCTCGGCGCTCGGCGCAGTATTACGTCAACTCGCGCTGGCTGGGCGGTACGCTCACCAACTGGAAGACGATCTCGAAGTCGATCGAGCGGCTGCGCTCGCTCGACGAGATGCTCGACGAGGGCGCGCAGGGCCTGACCAAGAAGGAGCGCCTCTCGCTGACGCGCGAGCGCGACAAGCTCGTCCGCGCGCTCGGCGGCATCAAGGACATGGGCGGCGTGCCCGACCTCCTCTTCGTCATCGACACAAACAAGGAGTCGATCGCGATCGCCGAGGCGCGCCGGCTCAACATCCCGATCGCGGCGGTGGTCGACACCAACAGCGATCCCGACGGCATCACTTTCCCGATCCCCGGGAACGACGATGCCGGCCGCGCCGTGGCGCTTTATTGCGATCTCATCGCGCGCGCTGCGATCGACGGCATCTCACGGGCTCAGGGCGAGCGCGGCGTCGATATCGGCGCGTCGGCGGAGGGACCGTTGGAGCCGGCGCTCGAGGGCGAGGCCATGGCTGGCGCTGAGGCAGCATCGGGCGAGACATCCGGCTCGGAGCTCGGCGCCGCTTCCTGACGCTGACTTCTCCGGGCTTCAATTACGATCGAAAGGAATGGGCTGATGGCCATCACTGCGCAGATGGTGAAAGAGCTGCGTGAAAAAACCGGCGTCGGCATGATGGACTGCAAGGCCGCGCTCAACGAGACCAAAGGCGACATGGAAGCCGCAGTCGACTGGCTGCGGACGAAGGGGCTCGCCAAAGCTGCGAAGAAGGCGGGCCGCGTCGCCGCGGAAGGGCTGATCGCAGTTGCCGGCTCGGGGGAGCGCGCGGCGATCGTGGAGCTCAACTCCGAAACCGACTTCGTCTCGCGGAACGACCAGTTCCAGGCGCTGGTCAAGTCGGTCGCCGACGCGGCACTCAAGACCGACGGCAGCATTGAATCGGTGCTGAAGGCGCCCCTTGCCGCGGGCGGGACCGTCGAAAGCGCCATTACCGATGCCGTCGCCACGATCGGCGAGAACTTGACGCTGCGTCGCACGGCGGTCGTCGCGGTCGAGGGCGGCGTGGTCGCGAGCTACGTCCACGCGGCGGTCGCGCCCGGCCTCGGCAAGATCGGCGTGCTGGTCGGGATGAAGTCCAGCGGCGACGCCGGCAAGCTTCAGGCGCTCGGCCGGCAGGTGGCGATGCACGTCGCCGCGGCGGGCCCGCTTGCGGTCGACGCCGATCGCCTCGACCCGGGCACCATTGCCCGGGAGCGCGCGATCTTCGCCGAGCAGGCGCGCGAGTCCGGCAAGCCCGATGCGATTATCGAGAAGATGGTCGAAGGCCGCCTGCGCAAGTTCTACGAGGAGGCGACCCTCATGAAGCAGGCCTTCGTGATGGACTCTGAGCGCACGGTCGAGACTGTACTCAAGGACGCCGGGCAGGACATCGGCGGGCCGGTGACGGTGACGGATTTCGTCGCGTTCCGGCTCGGCGAGGGCATCCAGAAGGACAGCGAGGCCGAATGAGGCCGGGCCCGCAGTTATCGGGAGAGTCACAATTATCCGGGGCGCTGGCGTGACTTGCCGGCGCCCTTGTCTTATGCGGATTTGCCGTTTCCATCCGGACCGCGAGGCGTGAGGTCGACTATGCCCCCGAGGCCGAAGCCCAAGAGAATCCTGCTCAAGCTTTCGGGGGAGGCGCTGCTCGGAGATCTTCCGTTCGGCATCGACGACAGCGCGCTCGGCCGCTTCGCCAAGGAGATAGCCGAAGTGGCGCGGGCCGGGACCGAGGTCGCGGTGGTGATCGGCGGCGGCAACCTGTTTCGTGGCGTTGCCGTCTCCGCCAAGGGCGGCGACCGTGTGACCGGCGACCACATGGGAATGCTGGCGACGGTGATGAATGCGCTTGCGCTGGAGGCGGCGCTCGTCCGCGAAGGCATGGAGGCGCGCGCACTCTCGGCGATCGAGATGCCGTCGATCTGCGAGACCTACGTCCATCGCCGCGCCGCCTGGCATATGAGCCGGAAGGTTATCATCGTGCTCGCCGGCGGTACCGGAAATCCCTTCTTCACGACGGATAGCGGCGCGGCGCTTCGGGCGCTCGAGCTCGAATGCGACGCGCTTCTCAAGGGAACGCAGGTCGACGGCGTCTATTCGGCCGATCCTCGCGTTGATCCGAACGCCACTCGCTACGACCATGTGACCTTCCAAGAGGCTATTTCTCAAGGACTTGCGGTCATGGACACCGCCGCCTTTGCCCTTGCCCGAGACAACGGACTGCCGATAATCGTGTTCAACGTCCACAAGCCGGGAACCCTGGCGAGGATCGTCGCGGGAGAGCCTGTCGGCACCCTTGTTTCCGCCGGTTGATCGTCAGGAAAAAACCGAGGAGGAACAGGGATGGCAATGATGACCGAAGGTCTCGATTTCGAGGACCTGAACCGGCGCATGCACGGCGCTGTCTCGGTGCTGAAGACGGAGCTTTCCGGGCTAAGGACCGGGCGGGCGTCGCCAAATCTCCTCGATCCCGTCACGGTTAGCGCCTATGGCACACAGATGCCTATCAGTCAGGTGGCAACCGTGAACGTGCCGGAGCCGCGTATGCTTTCCGTGCAGGTGTGGGACAAGGGACTGGTGAGTGCCGTCGACCGCGCCATTCGGGACGCCAATCTCGGGCTCAATCCGATCGTGGAGGGCCAGCTTCTGCGCATCCCGATCCCCGAGCTCAATGCCGAGCGCCGTCAGGAAATGGTCAAGGTCGCTCACAAATATGCCGAACAGGCGCGGATTGCGGTAAGACATGTGCGCAAGGACGGCATGGATACGCTGAAGAAGTTCGAGAAGGACGGCCATCACAGCTTAGACGACACCCGTGCGCAGTCCGACGAACTGCAGAAGCTCACCGACAACGCGGTGAAGGAGATCGACGACGTATTGGCCGCCAAAGAACGCGAGATTGTACAGGTGTAAGCCGCTTGCCGAATTCTGCCTCAACATGGCTTGCTAAGAGCCCCGGTGCGGAGCGAGAGCCGAACCGCGTCGATACGACTTTGTTCCCGGGGCCGCTACCGCGCCACGTCGGCATCATCATGGACGGCAACGGGCGGTGGGCGCACGCGAAGGGCCTTCCGCGCGGGGAAGGGCATCGCCGCGGCGTCGATGCCCTGAGAGGCGCGGTCCGTTACGCCGTTCGCCGCGGCATCCGCAATCTGACGCTCTTCTCTTTCTCGTCGGAGAACTGGTCGCGCCCGGAAGACGAGATCCAGGGGCTCTTCAACCTCGTTCGTCTCTTCATCCGCTCCGACCTCGCCGAGCTCAATCGCAACAGCGTCAAGGTGCGCGTCATCGGCGCGCGCGACGCGATCCCGAACGACATTCGCAGCCTGATCGATGAGGCGGAGAGCAAAACGAGCGGCAACCGCGGCCTCCAGCTCATCGTCGCTTTCAACTACGGCTCCCGCGACGAGATCGTGCGTGCAGCGCGGCGGCTTGCCGAGCGTGTCGCCAAGGGAGAGCTCTCGCCCTCCGACATCGACCAGCCGACCTTCGAGGCCGCCCTCGACACGGCGGGAATCCCGGACCCTGATCTGATCATCCGGACCTCGGGCGAGCAGCGCGTCAGCAACTTCCTGCTTTGGCAGGCCGCCTATGCCGAGTTCGTCTTTCCGCCGGTGCTCTGGCCGGAATTCGGGGACGCCGAGTTCGAGCAGGCGCTTGAGGTATATGCCGCCCGGGAACGCCGCTACGGAGGCGTCGTTGGCGGCTGACGGGGCGCGAGCCGCAGTCGTGACAGAGCTTCAGACGCGCGTTGCCTCAGCCGCCGTTTTGGCGCCCGTCGCCTTGGCGACGCTGGTGGTTGGGGGACTTCCCTTCGCTGTGCTCGTCGCGGTCGTCGCGGCTATCGGGCTTTGGGAGTGGACCGGGATCGGCGGCGTGCCGGAGCGGAGCCTCCGCTGGGCAGCAGTTGTGATCGTTGCCGCCGGCGTCCTGGCTCTGCAGCTTGCCGACCGGCGATGGGCGGCGGGCCTGCTCATCATGCCGGCGCTCTTGGCGCTCCTCGCTGGACTCAAATGGAGGTCGCTGCGCTGGACCGGCTTCGGGCTCGTCTATGTCGCGGTGCCGGCGACCGGATTCGTGCTGCTTCGACAGTCGGAGGCGCCGGCTGGCTGGATCGCGGTCCTTTTCATCCTCGTGGTCGTCTGGGCGACCGATATCGCCGCTTATTTTGCCGGCCGCGGCCTCGGCGGGCCGAAGCTCTGGCCGCGGGTCTCGCCGAAGAAGACCTGGTCCGGCGCGCTCGGCGGCACGGCTGCTGCCGTCGTCGCGGGTGGCCTTGTGGCGGTGCTGGCGGGCGTGGGCGGCTTTTGGCTGGGAGTGGCACTCGCAGCGCCGCTGTCCATCGCCGCGCAGGCCGGCGACCTCTTCGAGTCCGCGGTGAAGCGGAGCTTCGGGGTGAAGGATTCCGGGTCAATCATTCCCGGCCATGGCGGCGTGCTCGACCGCGTCGACGGGCTTTTCGGGGCTGCGGCTTTCGCTTGGCTTCTTGCCGGGCTCGGGCTTGGCGGCGGCATTCTTGCGCTTCCCATATTGATTGGGGCTGGGGGTGCTTCGTGAGCCGTCGGATTACGCTTCTCGGCGCGACGGGATCGATCGGAACCAGCACCGCCGACGTCATCGAGAGGGCGGGCGACCGCTTCGAGGTCAATGCGATCACCGCGCACTCGAACGCGGCGAAGCTTGCCGAGACGGCGCGACGGCTCCGCGCACGTCGCGCGATCGTGGCGGACGAGGCCCACCTCAAGACGCTTCGGGACGCTCTCTTCGGCTCAGGAATTGCGGCCGCCGCGGGGGCTTCTGCAATTGAAGAGGCGGCGTCGGAACCCGTCGATATCGTGCTTTCCGCGATCGTCGGCGCTGCCGGGCTGAAACCGACGGCGGCGGCGATCCGCGCGGGTAGCGACATCGCGCTCGCCAACAAGGAATGCCTGATCTGCGCCGGTACGGCATTTATGGCGCTGGCGCGCGAACACGGCGTGCAGGTGCTTCCGGTCGATTCGGAGCACAATGCGCTCTACCAGCTTCTCGACAGGCGCGACCCCGCCGACATCCGCACCTATACGCTGACGGCATCCGGCGGCCCGTTCCGCTCCTGGCCGGCGGAGCGCCTGGCGGAGGCGACACCGCAGCAGGCCGTCGCGCATCCGACCTGGTCGATGGGCGCGAAAATCTCGGTCGACTCCGCGACCTTGATGAACAAGGGGCTGGAGCTGATCGAGGCGCATCACCTGTTCGGCCTCGATCCCGATGCGCTCGACGTCCTGGTGCATCCGCAATCGGTCGTGCACGCTCTCATCACGTTTCGCGACGGCTCGATCCATGCGGAGCTCGGAGCCGCCGACATGCGCCGTGCGATCGGCTACTGCCTGCACTGGCCTGAGCGGGTGCGGGAGCCGGTCGCGACGCTGGACCTTGCGGCGGTGGCGCAGCTTACTTTCGAGCGCGCGGACATGGAGCGTTTTCCTGCGCTCCGCCTCGCCATGGAGGCCCTGCGCCATCAATCGGGCGCGTCGACGGTGCTCAATGCAGCCAACGAGATCGCGGTCGAAGCCTTCCTCAAAGGGGGGGTCGGATTCACTGAAATTCCGAAGATTGTCGAAATCGCCTTGACGGCGGCCGAATCCGAGGGATTGCTGGTGGAGCCGGCCTCTGTCGAGGAGGCGCTTGAGCTCGACGCCATCGCCCGCCGCATCGCGCGGGCAGACCTCAAGCGCCGCTCCGCGGCAGCTTAAGGATGCACGGAGACCAATGAACTATCTCGCGAATATCCCAAGCATCCTGATCGACAACGTCGTTCCCGCGCTCGTCGTGCTGACTGCCGTGGTGTTCGTCCACGAGATGGGGCACTTCCTGGTGGCTCGCTGGTGCGGCATCAAGGTCGCCGCCTTCTCGATCGGCTTCGGGCGCGAGCTCTTCGGTTTCACCGACCGGCGCGGCACGCGCTGGAAGATCTCCGCCGTGCCGCTCGGCGGCTATGTGCGCTTCGAGGGCGACGATAACGCCGCGAGCATTCCCGATCCGGAGGTCCTGGCGGCGACGCCGCCCTCCGAGCGGGAGGGGCTCTTCCATTTCTCACCGCTTTGGAAGCGCTTTCTGGTCGTGGCCGCCGGACCGGCCTCGAATTTCTTTCTCGCGGTGCTCGTCTTCGCCGCGCTTTTCGTTCTCGTCGGCCGGCCACACATCCTTCCGATCGCCAACACGGTCATGCCGGGAAGCGCCGCCGAACAAGCCGGGATCGAGCCGGGCGACCGGATCGTCAGCGTCGACGGCCGCGCGATCGAGACCTTCATGGATCTGCAGGGCATCGTCATGCTCGCCGCAGACGAGAAGCTCGCGCTCGTCGTCGATCGCCGGGGCACGGAGATCGAGCTGACGGCGACGCCGGAGCGTCAGGAAATGCCTGACCGCCTCGGTGGGACACACAAGATCGGCGTTCTCGGCATCACCGGCCCGGCCGGCGAGTTCCGCCGCGATGATCCGCTCACGGCGCTTGTCGAGGGCGGCCGCGAGACGGTCAACATCGTGGATCGCACGCTGACGTATATCGGACGGCTCCTGCGCGGCCGCGAGAGCACGGAGCAGCTTTCCGGGCCAATCCGCATCGGGCAGGTGTCGGGTGCGGTGGTGTCGTCCGGCGGGATACCGGGCCTGATCTACCTCGCCGCGGTGCTCTCTGTGTCGATCGGGCTTTTCAATCTCTTTCCGGTGCCGATGCTCGATGGCGGACACTTGTTCTTCTACCTGATCGAGGCGGTGCGTGGGCGTCCGCTGAGCCCGCGCGTTCAGGATCTCGGCTTTCGTATCGGGTTCGCGCTGGTGATCATGTTGTTCATCTTCGTCACCTTCAACGACATCGCGAACATTTCCGGAATTTTTGTGAATTCGTAGGGACTTAGATGACGTTGCCCAAAGGCAACGTGGCGTCAAAAAAGGGGGTGTGCGGGGGGCACGTCCAATTGAAACAGCATGGAATCCCTGCAATAGCTTTGCAGGGGCCGGCTGCAGGCGGCGCCTTTTGAAAGCTATCGTGCTCAGAAAAGACCAGAAAAAGCCGCCCATGCGAGTAAAACGAAGCCGGTGCACCTTCCAGGGCTTCCTGGCCACGCTGTTGATCGTCGCTGCGTCGATCCTCGGTGGGGTCGTCACGGCTTCGAACGCCGAGGCGGCTGTCGTCAGCCGAATCGCCGTCGAGGGAAATCAGCGCGTCGACGCCGACACGATCCGCGCCTACCTGCTCATTCGGCCGGGCCGAAACTTCACCAGCCAGGACGAAGACGCGTCGCTGAAGGCGCTGTTCGAAACCGGCCTTTTCGCCGACGTGAACCTCACCGTTCGCGGTGGGACGCTGGTCGTGGTCGTGGTCGAGAACCCGGTGATCAACGAGGTGGCGTTCGAAGGGAACAAGAAGTTCAAGGACGACCAGCTTTCCAGCGTCGTGCAATCGGCGCCGCGCGGTGTGTTCACCCGCGCCAAGGTGCAGAACGACGTGGCGCGGATTCTGGAGCTCTATCGTCGCTCCGGCCGCTTCCAAGCGGCCGTCGACCCGCAGACGATCGATCTGCCGAACGGCCGCGTGAACCTCGTCTTCGTGATCACCGAGGGTCCGAAGACGGGCGTCTCGGGCATCACTTTCATCGGCAACCACGCCTTCGGCGATGCGCGGCTCAGGAACGTCATTGCGACGCGGCAGAGCGGCATTCTGAGCTTCCTGCGCAGGGGGGACAGCTACGATCCCGATCAGCTCGCGTCCGACGAAGAGAAGCTTCGCAGCTACTACCTCGATCGCGGCTACGCCGACTTCCAGGTGGTGTCGTCGGTGGCCGATCTCGACCGCGAGCGGAACAGCTTCTTCATCGCTTTCACGCTGAGCGAAGGGCCGCGCTACCGGTTTGGCGAGATCAACGTCGATTCCTCGATACCGGGCGTCGATACCCGCGCGATCGAGCGGCAGGTGATCACCGACAAGGGTGACGTCTTCTCCAGCCGCGACGTCGAGAAGTCGGTCGAGAACATCACGCTCTATCTTGCCGCCAACGGCTACCCGTTCGCGCAGGCGCGCCCGCGCATCGACCGCGACCCGGAAGCGCTGACGATCGGGGTGACCTACATCGTCGACGAGGGGGCGCGCGTCTACGTCGAGCGCATCGACATCCGTGGGAACACGCGGACGCGCGACTACGTCATCCGCCGCGAGTTCGACCTCGCCGAGGGCGACGCGTTCAACCGTGTGCTCATCGATCGAGCCACGCGCCGCCTGCGCAATCTCGGTTACTTCTCGAGCGTCGACGTCACGACCGAGCCCGGCTCGGCCGACGACCGCGTGGTCATCGTCGTCAACGTCGTGGAGCAGCCGACCGGCGAGCTTTCGTTCGGCATCGGTTATTCGAGTTCTGACGGCGTCGTCGGCGACGTATCGCTAAATGAAAAGAACTTCCTCGGCCGTGGATACAACCTTCGGGTCGCGGTCGGTGCCGGCACGAGCACGCGAAGCTACGAGGTGAGCTTCACCGATCCCTACTTCCTCGGCCGTCGCATTTCGGCCGGCGTGAACGTCTTCCGCCGAAATTACGATTCGAACAGCTTCCGCTCCTACGACTACGACTCGACCGGGGGCGGGGTGACGTTCGGCTTCCCGGTGACCGAAGACTTCACGGTGCAGACGGGATACAACATCGAGCTGCAGGACATCTCGGTTTCCGCCTCGTCTTGCGCCGCCGGCACGGTCTCGCTGGCGATCTGCCAGGCAAAAGGCCAGACGCTCGTCTCTTCGGTCTTCTACTCGCTCATCTACGACACGCTGGACAGCCGGATCGATCCGCACGCCGGCTTCTACGTGAAGATGACGCAAGAGTTCGCCGGCGTTGGCGGTGACGTGCGGTTTTTGAAGACGACGGGAAGCGGCTCTTATTATCATGAGCTTCTGCCGGATCGCGATGTCGTCGGGCTGCTCAAGGTGCAGGGCGGCAATATCTTCGGCGTCGGTGAGAAGGTTCGGCTGATCGACTCCTTCTTCAAGGGCGGGGAGACGGTGCGCGGCTTCGAAAGCTCGGGCTTCGGTCCGCGCGACTCCCTCACCGGCGACGCCCTCGGCGGCAAGGTCTACGTCGCCGGAACGGCCGAGGTTCAGTTCCCGTTCCCGCTGCTCCCGAAGGAGCTCGGCTTCAAGGGCGCGGTGTTCGCCGATGCCGGCACGCTGTTCGATACCGATGCGGTGGTGGGTGCGGGCTCGACGATCCTGGACGGTGCCGACATTCGCTCCTCGGTCGGCGGCTCGATCCTCTGGACGTCTCCGCTCGGGCCGCTGCGTGTCGACTTCGCCCATGTCCTGAGCTCCGAGCCATATGACAAGAAGCAGTGGTTCCGGTTCGGCGGCGGCACGCGGTTCTGATAGTGCAGGGCGCGGCCGGCCCGCCGGCCGCGTCACACGGTCGTTCCGATGCGAGATTCCCGCTTCATCCCGGCGCCATCGCCACTTCGTGTCGGCGAAGTCGCCGAGTTGGTCGGCGCCAAGCTCACGCGCGGCGATCCGGCGACGTTGGTCCTCGGCGCTGCTCCCCTCGAGTCGGCGGAACCCGGCGACCTGAGCTTCCTCGACAACCCGCGATACGTAAAGCATCTGGCGGCGACGCGCGCCTCCGCCTGCCTGTGCCAGACGCGATACGCCGAGAGAGTGCCGACGAGCGTCGCTGTCCTTGAGACGCCCGAGCCCCACCGTGCCTACAGCCGCTACGTTGCCGCGGCCTATCCGACCGCCCTGCGGCCTTCGGGCTTCTTCGGGACGACAGAGCTCCGGGGCATCGTGCATCCGGAGGCGCGGCTTGAGCCGGACGTCAGGATAGAGCCTTCCGCCGTCGTCGGCGCGCGTGCCGAGATCGGCCGGGGAACGGTCGTAGCTGCCGGCGCGGTTATTGGCGAAGCCGTCGCGATCGGACGCGACTGTTTCATCGGCGCGAACGCCGCGATCCAGCACGCGCTGATCGGCAATCGCGTGATCATCCACACCGGCGTCAGCATCGGCCATGACGGCTTCGGCTTCGCCATGGGCCCGACCGGGCACATGAAGATCGCACAGGTCGGCCGCGTCATCGTGCAGGACGACGTCGAGATCGGCGCCAACTCGGGAATCGAGCGCGGCGCCAATCGCGATACCGTCGTGGGCGAGGGCACGAAGATGGGCTCGCAGGTCCAGATCGGCCACAATGTCCACATTGGCCGGCACTGCGTCCTCGTCTCGCAGGTCGGCATCGCCGGGTCGGCCTGGCTCGGCGACTTCGTTGCGCTCGGGGGGCAAACCGGCGTCAACGGCCACGTCAAGATCGGCGACGGGGCGCAGATCGCGGCGGTGAGCGCGGTGCACAACGACGTGCCTGCCGGCGCCCGCTGGGGAGGCGTTCCGGCGCGCCCGGTGAAGGAATGGTTTCGCGAAATGGTTGCGCTGCGTAGACTTGCGGAGGAAGACCATACTGGTTGACCGCGAGCGGGCGGCGATCTTGGGAGCTCTTTTTCGATGGACGAGATCAGGACGCTCGAGGCGGCCGACATCGGCAGGATCATGCAGGCGCTGCCGCACCGCTATCCGTTCCTGATGGTGGACCGGATACGCGACATCAGCGGCGACGATTCCTGTATCGGAATCAAGAACGTAACGGTCAACGAGCCGCATTTCCTCGGGCATTTCCCTGGTCACCCGGTGATGCCCGGCGTGCTCTTGATCGAAGGTATGGCGCAGACCGCAGGCGCGCTCTGCGTCCTTGCGCAGACGCTTTCCGGCCCGCCGAAGCTCGTCTACTTCATGACCATCGACAATGCGAAGTTCCGCAAGCCGGTCGTTCCAGGCGACACGGTGGAGTACCACGTGCGCAAGATTCGCCGCCGCACCAATATCTGGCGCTTCGCGGCGGAAGCGCGCGTCGAGGGCGTCAAGGTCGCCGAGGCGGAAGTGAGTGCGATGCTGGTGGACAGCTGACGTTGGCCGACATTCATTCGACTGCGATCATCGAGAATGGGGCGGAGCTGGCGGATACGGCCAGCGTCGGCCCCTATTCGATCGTCGGCTCCGGTGTGCGGCTTGCGGATGGCGTGAAGATTCACGCTCATGTCGTTCTTGGCGGCCAGACCAAGATCGGCGCCGGAACCGAGATCTTCCCCTTCGCAAGCGTCGGACTGCCGCCGCAGGACAAGAAATACCACGGGGAGGTGAGCCGGCTCGAGATCGGCGCAAACTGCGTCATCCGCGAGCACGTGACGATCAACCCCGGCACAGAAGGCGGCGGCCTGGTGACGACGATCGGCGACGACTGCCTGCTTTTGGTCGGCGCGCATGTCGCGCATGACTGCCGCATCGGGAACCACGTCATTCTGGTCAATCACGCCACGCTGGGCGGCCACTGCTTCATCGACGACTACGCGATCCTGGGCGGCCTTTCGGCGGTCCACCAGTTCGTCCGCATCGGCGAGAGCGGGTTCGTCGGCGGAATGTCGGGCGTGGAGAACGACATCATTCCGTTCGGTTCCGCCATCGGGAACCGAGCGGAGCTTGGCGGCCTTAACATCGTCGGGCTCGGTCGGCGGGGCTTCTCGCGCGACGCGATCCATCAATTGCGTCGCGCTTACCGCACCTTGTTCGGCCCCGAGGGCACGCTGAAAGAGCGCCTTGCCGACGTCGAGGAGGAGTTTGCGGGCGACGAGAATGTGAAGAAGATCGTGGACTTCATCCGCGCCGGGGGTGATCGGGCGATTTGCACGCCGCGGGCGCGCAATTCGGGAAGCTGATCGCGATGGACGGGACCGCTGCGGCGACCCCGATCGCGATCCTCGCCGGTGGCGGAAAGCTGCCCCAACTGGTGACGGCAGCCGTGCTTCGCGAGGGGCGCTCGCCCATCGTGTTCGCAATCGCCGGCGAGGCCGAGCCGGGCGACTTTGCGCCCGCGCCGGTTCACACCGTGCGGTGGGGCGAGATCGGGCGCTTGTTCCGACTGACGGAAGAGAAAGGGTGCCGCGAGGCGGTCTTCGTCGGATCGATATCGCGGCGCCCCGACTATCGCGCGCTCAGACCCGATCTTGGCACAATGAAGCTCATTCCGCGCATCCTCAAACTGATGAGCAGGCGCGACAACGACCTCCTCTCCGGCGTGGCCCATATCTTCGAGGAGCGCGGCATTCACATCGTCAGTCCGCTCGCCGTGGCGCCCGACCTCGGGCTCGCCGAAGGCTGCCAGGTCGGCATGGTCTCGCCGGAGTCGGAGGCCGATATCGCCGCGGCGGCGGCTGCTGCGCGCAGGATCGGCGGCCTCGATATCGCGCAGGCGGCCGTGGCGGTCGGCGGCCGTGTCGTGGCGGAGGAGGATGCTTCGGGAACCGACGCCCTGCTCGAGCGGGTCGCGCTGCTCAGACGCGCGGGAACGATCGCAAAGACCGGCGGCGTTCTCGTCAAATGCCTGAAGCCGAAACAGGACGGGCGCCACGACCTGCCGACGGTCGGCCCGACCACGGCGGAGCATGCCCGTCGCGCCGGTCTTGCCGGGGTTGCGGCGGAGGCGGGGCGCACGATGCTCGTCGGCCGCGAGGAGACGATCGACGCATTCCGCCGCGCCGGCCTGTTCCTCATGGGGCTGAAAGCTCCCAGTCCCGAGCATGGCTGAGCGGCCGCTCCGTTTCGCGCTGATCGTCGGCGAGGAATCGGGCGACCAACTCGGCGCGGGATTGATCGACTCGCTTCGGCGCCTGCGGCCCGAAGCGGGCTTCATGGGCCTTGCCGGCGAGCGCATGCAGGCGCGCGGCATGGCGAGCCTGTTTCCGATCTCCGATGTCGCCGTGATGGGCTTCGGCGCCGTCTTCGCGCGTCTGCCGACGATCATCCGCCGCGTGTATCGGACTGTCGACGCCGTGCTTGCCGCCGAACCGGATGTACTCGTTATCATCGACAGTCCGGAACTGACGCATGCCGTGGCGCGCAGGGTGGCGCGGCGGCGTCCTGCTCTCCCGATCGTCGATTATGTGTCGCCGAGCGTGTGGGCCTGGCGCTCCTACCGCGCGCGCAAGATGACGCGCTACGTCGACCACGTGCTCGCGCTGCTGCCTTTCGAGCCGGGAGCTCTCCGTCGGCTGGGCGGGCCGCCCTGCACCTATGTCGGACATCCGCTCGTCGAGCGCCTCGGCCAGCTCAGGCCGGGACCGGGCGAGCGCGCGCCGCTCGGTGACCAGCCGGTGCTTCTCGTGCTGCCGGGCAGCCGGCGCACGGAGATCAACAGGTTGATGGTTCCGTTCGGCGAGGCGCTGGCGAAGATCGCGGCCGAGCGGCCGGGCGTGGAGGTACTGCTTCCGGCCGTCCGCCACCTCGCCGAAGAAATCGATGCACGCTCCGCCGAATGGGCGGTGCGGCCCAAGATCGTGCTCGGCGAAGCGGAGAAGTTCGCGGCCTTTCGGCGCGCGCATGCGGCCCTCGCCGCCTCGGGGACGGTGACGCTCGAGCTTGGGCTCGCGGGCGTGCCGATGGTCGTCGCCTACCGGGTCGAACCGATGTTGCGTCCTTTCAAGCGGTTTCTTGGTGTGCATTCGATCGTCCTCGCCAATCTCGTGCTCGGTGAGAACGCAGTACCGGAGTTTCTGGACGACGCCGGCTCTCCCGACGTGCTCGCGCGCGAGACTCTGGCGCTTCTTTCGGACAGCGAGAAGCGGCGTGCGCAAGTGGAGGCGCTCGACCGAATGACGGCGCTGACCGCGCTTCCCGATGGGGCGCGACCGAGCGACAAAGCCGCAGCGGTCGTGATCGAGGCGGCGGAGCGTGGGGCCGGCCTCCGGGCGCAGCGGTTGAGCGGGAAGGCGACGGTTCCGGTTACGCCGCCTGATCTTTGATGCGCGCGAGGCTTTCCTCGCGGCCGAGCGCGACAAGCACGTCGAAGATCGGGGGAGAGGCGGCGCTGCCGGTGAGCGCGGCGCGGAGCGGCTGCGCCACCTTACCGAGCTTCACGCCTTCTTTCTCCGCGAAATCTCGTGCGGCGCTTTCAAGCACGTCGTGCTCCCATCCTACCGCCGTCAGCGCTTCGGCGAGCCGGCCCATGCGTCGACGCGCTTCCGCGTCGAGCAAGGCGGACGCCTTCTCGTCGAGCGCGAGCGGGCGCTCGGCAGCGAGGAACGCCGCCGAATGCGCAAGCTCGACGAGCGTCTTGGCGCGCTCCTTCAAAGCCGGCATCAGGGCGAGGAGCTGCGGGCGGATCGCGTCGAGCTTTCCCGCCAACGCCGCACAGTCCTCAACCTCCGGCAGTACGGCCTCCAGCCGCTGCAGCAGATCGGCGTCACCGGTTTCGCGGATGTAGTGGCCGTTCAGGTTCCTGAGCCGCTCGAAGTCGAAGCGTGCCGCCGCCTTGTTGACGGCGGAGAGTTCGAACCACTCCGCCGCCTGCTCGGTGGAGAATATCTCATCATCGCCGTGGGCCCAGCCGAGGCGCGCCAGATAGTTCCTGAGCGCCTCCGGCAGGTAGCCCAGGCCCCGATAGGCTTCGACACCGAGCGCGCCATGGCGCTTGGAGAGCTTGGCTCCGTCCGGCCCGTGTATCAGCGGCAGGTGCGCCCAATCGGGAACGGGCCAGCCCGCGGCCTCATAGACGATGGTCTGCCGGGCTGCGTTGGTCAGGTGGTCGTCGCCGCGGATCACATGCGTGATGCCCATGTCGTGGTCATCGACGACGACGGCATGCATGTAGGTGGGCGTGCCGTCGGAGCGTAGGATGATGAAGTCGTCGAGATCCTTGTTCGGGAAGGCGACGCGGCCCTGCACGTGATCCTGGATTACGGTCTCGCCCTCTTGTGGCGCCTTGATGCGCACGACCGAAGGCGCGCCGGGCGGTGCCTCGCTCGGATCGCGGTCGCGCCAAGTGCCGTCGTAGCGGGCAAAGCGGCCTTCGGCCTTGGCCTTCTCGCGCATCGCGGCCAGCTCCTCAGGCGTCTCGAAGGCGCGATAGGCCTTGCCGCGGCGGACAAGCTCCTCGGCGACCTCGCGGTGCCGGCCGGCACGCGCAAACTGGTGCACGGCCTCGCCGTCCCAGGTGAGCCCGAGCCAGGTGAGTCCGTCGAAGATCGCGGCGATCGCCTCTTCGGTCGAGCGCTCGCGGTCTGTGTCCTCGATCCGAAGCAGCATCTTGCCGCCGGTGTGTCTCGCGTAGAGCCAGTTGAAGAGCGCGGTCCGCGCTCCGCCGATGTGGAGGAAGCCGGTCGGGGAAGGTGCGAAGCGGGTGACGACGGAGTTGGGCATTGGATGGGTCGGACTCGGGAAGGGCCCCTCTATCACGACAAGCGAGGTCACGGCAGACCCGACGGCCGCCTCTCTGCGTGGGAGACGGGCTGCGGCGCTTCGCCGCCGGCCTTTTCGAGGCCGCAGCGAGGCGAGGGCATCCCGGTGGAAGTTCAAAACGAAAGAGCGCCGATAAGGGATTCGTCAGACTTGTGTCCGATTGATTCCCAGAAAATTCAATCTCAGCGGGTGAACGATGGCGTCCACTTCCAGGGAGCCCCGTCTGCAGGCGATTCAGAACGAGATTCTGGAGATGGTCGCCTACGGCGAGCCGCTCCGCCTGGTGACCGAGACGCTTTGCCGCCGGATCGAGGCCGTCGCCCCGGAAGCCGCCTGCTCGGTTCTCTCGGTCGACCGGGAAGGCCGGATCCATCCCGTCGCGTCGCCGGGTCTTCCCGAAAGCTACTCGGCGGCGCTTGAAGGCCTCGCGATCGGTCCAATGGAGGGCTCGTGTGGTTCCGCCGCCTTCCGGGGCGAGCCTGTCCTGGTGGAGGACATTTCCACCGATCCGCTCTGGCACAAGTACAAGGGACTGGTCGAGCCGCTTGGGCTCAAGGCGTGCTGGTCGACGCCGATCAAGGCTCGGGGCGGGCGCGTGATCGGCACCTTCGCGCTCTATTACCGCACCAAGCGGGGACCAACCCGAGTCGAAATGCTTGCCGTCGAGACCTGCGTGCATGTCTGCGCCATCGCGCTCGAGCAAATGGAGATCAATGCGAGGAACCACGAGCTCGCCTATTTCGACACGTTGACTGGGCTTCCGAACCGCTTCCATGCCGACACGCTCATGAAGCAGAAAGTCGAGCGGTCGCCAGCCGGTCTCGGCCTTCTCCTTCTCGACATCGACAATCTGAAGATCACCAACGATGCTCTCGGCCACGCGGTGGGCGACGAGCTCATCAGGCAGGTGGCGAGCCGGGTCGCGAAAACCGTACGCCCGGGCGGTGTGGCGTGCAGGATCGGCGGGGACGAGTTCGTGGTGGTCCTCGACGACTGCCTCCCGGCCACGCGGTTGAGCCAGACGGCCGAACGCATCCTGACCAGCATGGAGACGCCCTTCGTCTGCGACGGGCAAACGATTGTTCCGCATGTCACCATCGGGGGTGCGCTCTTCGGCCGGGACGGGCACGACATCGACACGCTCAGGCAGAACGCCGATCTGGCGCTCTACGACTCGAAGGAGAGCGGGCGTGGCCGCTTCATCGAGTATGACGGACGCCTGCGCGCCGCGATGACCCGGCGCCTCCGGCGCATCAATGAGGTGGAGGCGGCGCTGAACGAAGGGCGCATCGAGGCCCATTATCAGCCCATCGTGCGCCTCGACACGAAAGAGATCGTCTGCGTCGAGGCGCTGGCACGACTCGTTTCCCATGACGGCGGACTGGTCGCCGCCGGTTATTTTCAGGAGGCCCTCAAGGAGCCGCGCGTTGCGCGCCGCTTGACCGACGTGATGCTGAAGCGCGTGGCAGCCGACACTCGCAAATGGCGAGGCATGGGCGTCCCGTTCCAGCACGTCGCGATCAATGTTTCCATGGCCGATTTCCAATGCGGCGATCTTGCCGACCGCATCACCGGGGCGTTCCGCGATGTCGACGTGCCGCTCGAGCATGTCGTCCTCGAAGTGACCGAGACGGTGCTCGTCGGCGCCAGCGATAATATCGTCGCCAACGCGGTGGAGCACTTGCGCTCGCTCGGTCTGCTGGTGGCGCTCGACGATTTCGGCACAGGCTTCGCATCGCTGACGCACCTGCTGACTCTTCCGGTCGACATCATCAAGATCGACAAGTGCTTCGTGGACCGGTTGGTCGGCGACACGACCGGTGGCGTGATCGTCGCGGCGCTCGTCGACATCGCGCGGAAGCTCGGCATGCGGGTCGTGGCGGAAGGCATCGAGACGGCCGCGCAGTCCGAGTGCCTGCGGGCGCTTGAATGCCCGCTCGGACAGGGGTTCTTCTACTACCGCGCTGCTTCGTCCGAAGAGACGTCGCGTCGCCTCCTGGCCGAAGCACGGCGGCTAAGGGGGCAGAAAGAAGCCCAAGGCGGGTGTTCGCGGCATGTCGCCTGACGTCGAGCCGCCGGTGCGCTTGCTAAAGAATCGCCTGGACGACGAACATCACGACGGCCATTGCGACGATGTAGCCGCCTTCGATCCAGATCGCGGTGGCGCTCTTCTTCACATACATGCCGCTTGTCACGATGAATGCGACGATCGTCAGCACCACCAGGATGATGGTGAGCAGAGCGTCGTGCGCGGCAGTGATGCCGAAGAGCCAGGCGAGCAGAATGGTGCCGATGATCTGCGCGACCATGGCGCCGACCGGCATCGCGTTTGCACTGCCGAGCTCAACGCCGACGCCCTCCGCCCATCTCTTTCCGAAGAGCATGGGCGAATACCAAAGCCAGCCAAGCAGAAACGCCAGCACGGCGCCAACGATGACGGCGAGCCAGTTCACGTTTGCGGTGATTTCCTGCATCTGACCCCCCCATTCGACCTCGGTTCGTTTTGCCCGTTGGTAGTTGTTGCCGACCGACACCGCCATTCAAACCTGCGTGCGCCGCGATCGGCGAGGGTGGCGTCTGCAGACGACTTCGCCGTCGCTGCGCTGCAGCGAGCTTCGGCCAGCATCCCATGGTAGGCTCCGACAATGCTCGGGCGATATCTTCTCGTAGGGATGTGCGCCTTGATCGGGCCGGTGGCGATCGCAGCGCAGCCGCCTCTCTCGGAAAGCGATGTGTCAAAGCTCGGCGATCGGCTCCGCCTCACATGCGTGGGAACCACGATGACGGGAGACCAACCGCCGCCGGGGAGTCCCGACATGGCGGACGGACTGATCGATTTCGCCGCGCGCCGCGTCAGCGGATTCGGTGTCGGCAGCCAGCCGATCCTGGTGCTGACCGCCTCCGATATCGGCTTCGGCTCAGCCCCCCAGCAAGGCGCGGCCGGCTACATCGTGGAAGGCTCGATCGACCGGCGCTCGGGGGGCACGCATGTCCGTGTCAGCAAGCAGCAGGAGCCCGCAGAGGTCCTGATCGAGCTCCGACTCGACTGCGAGTTCGAGCAGCCGATCTCCTGACCTGAGATCTCGTGGCCGCCCGCCGCCCTTGGCTTTCGGTGCGCGATTTGCCAGATAGGCCGCGACACTGGCCCCATCAAAGCAGTATCGAATGACCGCCGCTGCGAGCGTCCGATCTAGTGGAAGCCGACTCGGCAAGAGCTTCATGAATGACACGAAAGTCACCATCCGCCGGCTTGAGGCTGCCGATGCCGATCGCTTCCGCGACATCCGCCTGGAAGGGCTTCGGCGTGTCCCCGAGGCGTTCGGCAGCTCCTTTGAGGAAGAGAGTGCACACGACCTCTCGTGGTTTGTCGAGCGCCTCCAGGGCAGCCATGTGCTCGGAGCGTTCGACGGCGGCGAACTCCTTGGCGTGGCCGGCTTTCTCGTCCAGCGCGGCCGCAAATCCGCACACAAGGGTGTGCTCGTAGGCATGTATGTCCGGCCTGCGGCGCAGGGCAGGGGCATCGGTCGCGCGCTCGTCGCGGCGATCCTCGACGTCGCGCGAGAGCGTGTCGAGCTGATCCAGCTCACGGTGGAGTGCAACAACCGCGCGGCCCGTCGGCTTTATGCAAACCTTGGCTTCCAGGAGTACGGCCTGGAGAAGGACGCCTTGAAGGTCGGCGACCGCTATCTCGATGAAATTCTCATGGCGCTTGACCTTCGGCCCAGCTAGGGACCCCCGATGGCAATCGAGGAGACACCGGCCCGCGAGGCCGGGCAGGACTTCATCCGGGACATCGTCCGCGCCGATCTCGACGCGGGGCGCCATGCGACGATCATCACCCGCTTTCCGCCGGAGCCGAACGGCTATCTCCATATCGGCCATGCCAAGTCGATCTGCCTGAACTTCGGCGTGGCCGAGCAATTCGGCGGGCACTGCGCGCTTCGCTTCGACGACACCAACCCGGCGAAGGAAGAGCAGGAATATATCGACGCGATAAAGCACGACGTGCGCTGGCTCGGCTTCGACTGGGGCGAGCGGCTCTTCCATGCGTCCGATTACTTCGAGCAGCTCTACGAGTGGGCCGAGCATCTGGTCAAAACCGGCAAGGCCTATGTCGACGATCAGAGCCAGGAGGAGATGCGGGCGAACCGCGGCACGCTGACCGAGCCGGGCACGAACAGCCCGTTCCGCGACCGCTTACCGGAGGAGAACCTCGGCCTCTTCCGCCGCATGCGCGCCGGTGAGTTCCCGAACGGCGCGCGCGTGCTGCGCGCCAAGATCGACATGGCGAGCGGCAACATCAATCTCCGCGACCCGGTGCTCTACCGCATCGTGAACGCACCGCATCCGCGCACCGGCACGACCTGGAAGATTTATCCGAGCTACGACTTCGCCCATGGCCAGTCCGACGCGATCGAAGGCGTGACGCACTCGCTCTGCACGCTCGAATTCGCCGATCATCGGCCGCTCTACGACTGGCTCCTCGACAATCTGCCGGTGCCCTCTCGGCCCCGGCAGATCGAGTTCGCGCGACTGAATCTGACGCATACTGTCCTTTCCAAGCGCGTGCTCACGGGCCTCGTGCGCGATGGGCACGTCTCAGGCTGGGACGACCCGCGCATGCCGACGCTTGCCGGGCTTCGCCGCCGTGGCGTGCCGTCGGAGGCGATCCGCGACTTCGTCAAGGCGATCGGTGTGGCGCGCGCGGATAGCGTGGTCGACATCGCCATGCTGGATCACGCCGTGCGCGAGGTGCTGAACCGCACGGTGCTGCGCCGCATGGCGGTGCTCAGGCCGCTCAAGGTCGTCATCGAGAACTATCCGGAGGGTCGGGTCGAGGAGCTCGACGCAATCAACAACCCGGAGGACCCCGGGGCGGGATCGCGGAAGGTGCGCTTCGGCCGCGAGATCTACATTGAGCGTGAAGACTTCATGGAGGATCCGCCGAAGAAATTCTTCCGTTTGTCGCCGGGGCGCGAGGTGCGGCTCCGCTACGCCTACTTCGTCGTATGCCGCGAGGTGGTGAAGGACGCTGCTGGCGAGGTGGTAGAGCTTCGTTGCACGTATGATCCCGAAACACGTGGCGGCAACACGCCGCCTGATGGGCGCAAGGTCAAAGCCACACTCCACTGGGTCGCAGCCGTTGACGCGGTCGCGGTCGAGGTCCGGCTCGTGAACCAGCTTTTCGAGAATCCGACACCCGACGTTTCGAACTTCGCCGCCGAGCTCAATCCGAACTCGCTCGAAATTCTCTCCGGCGCACTGATCGAGCCGGCCGCCGTGTCAGCGAATTCCGACGAGGCGATACAGTTCGAGCGCCAGGGCTACTTCCGTCGCGACGAGGATTCGTCGCCCGGCAGGCCGGTCTTCGTTCGCACCGTTGGCCTGCGCGACACGTTCTCCAAGACGCTGGCGCGATGACGCGCTAGAACTGGCGCTTGGCAATCGGGCGGGGGGCCCGGGGCATGAGCGAGCCCCGTGATGAAATCGCGGCTCAGATCATCGCGCACCGTCGGCGCGTGTTCTTCGCACCGCGACGCGTGCCCTGGTTGCGCCGTTTTCGCTGGCGGTGGGGCGACATCGCCGCAGCGCTCGCCGACACGTTCGAGCGCGAGCTGCAAGAGCGCGCCGGCGTTCGGTGGCTCGCCGTCGCATTCTGCGTGGGCGCGGCGGTCTATTTCGTGCTCCCGCGCGAGCCGTTGTTTCCGGCGCTTGCGACCCTGACGCTGGTCTTCGCGGGCGCTGCGGCGGTCGGCTATCGACGCGGCGGGGCCTGGCGGCCCGCAACGCTGCTCGCGGTCTTCCTCGCCGGAGCAACGATGGCGGAGATCCGAGTCGAGCGCCTCGACGGTCCGCAGATCGAGCGCGCTGTGTCCGCGTCGCTTTCAGGCCGCGTGGTGAGCAACGAGGGCCGCGTTGAGCTCAGGCCACGGATCGTGCTCGACCGGCTCGCCTCCA